>Ga0207863_100556_pt1 | contig 11593 bp, 10 predicted proteins | sample CeladaPassaD2F12_FD_187497 | JGI IMG/M metagenome (GOLD analysis project Ga0207863, IMG submission 187497) | Cellulose-adapted microbial communities from the Joint BioEnergy Institute, USA - Passage D2F12 (SPAdes) (version 2) | ecosystem: Engineered > Bioreactor > Continuous culture >... | reverse complement strand
GCCGCTGAAACTCATAGGTGCTGGCCTGCACGATATGGCTGACGCCGGCCAGCACGGCCAGCGCCCAGGCGATCCAGCCCGCTGACGGATAGGTCGCCAGCGCCAGGCTGATGTAGATCAGCACGAACGTGCCGTGGTCGCACAGGCCGTCGAGTACCTTGCCGATCTCGGACGTGCGGCCGGTGAGGCGGGCCAGCTGGCCGTCGGCACCGTCCATGACGTGCCAGCCGATCATCAGCAGAAAGCCCAGCACGCAGGCCTGCCAGGAGGTGTAATGGTAGTAGGCGAACGCAGCACCGGCTCCAAGGGCCAGCCCTACCAGCGAAACCGTGTTGGGATGCACGCCCCAGCGCGCCAGCCGCTGCACCAGCGCCCAGCTCAGCGGATGAATGAAATACCGGTTGGTCGGCTCTTCAATCTCCGGCGTACGCCAGGCGCGCCGCGCTTCCGTCGTACCTGTCATGAACGTTATGAGGACAACCCTCCGGCCTGTCAGAACCGGCCATAAGTTAGTAAATTGTAGCCAGATTGTTAATAGCCGGCGCAGCGCGCAGAGAATTCAAAAACAGGCGGGCTAAGGCTGCGGCACGTCGGCCTCGGTCAGCGCCAGCCAGTCGCGCGGTTGGAAGAACCAGAGCGCCGCCTCTTCGGGCGATCCGGGCACCGGACGCCAGTCGTACTGCCAGCGCGCCTCGGGCGGCAGGCTCATCAGGATGCTTTCGGTGCGGCCGTTCGACTCCAGTCCAAAGCGGGTCCCCCGGTCGTAGATCAGATTGAACTCCACATAACGGCCACGTCGCAACAGCTGAAAGTGCCGCTCGCGCTCGCCGTAGGGGATGTCCTTGCGGCGCTCGACGATGGGCAGGTATGAACGCAGAAAGGCACGGCCGGCCTCCCGGGTGAAGAAAAACGCGCCTTCGGGATCGTCGCGCAGATAGTCGTAGAAAATGCCACCCACACCACGCATTTCGCCCCGGTGGGGCAGGTAGAAATACGCGTCGCAGGCCGCCTTGAAGCGTGCATAATCGGCCACGCCCGGATGCCGATCACACACCTCTTTCCAGACGCGGTGGAAGTGCTGCACGTCCTCCAGGAACGGATAGTAAGGCGTCAGATCCGCGCCGCCACCGAACCACTGATCCTCCGGATGAAACAGGTCTTCACCCAGCGCAAAGTAGCGAAAGTTGGCGTGGACACTGGGGACGTAGGGCGAACGGGGATGAATGACCAGCGAAAGGCCGGTGGCGAAAAACGGGGCGGGATGTACGCCGATGGCCCGGGCCGCCCGCTCCGTGAGCCGTCCCTGGATGGCCGACGTGTTGACGCCCGCCTTTTCGAAGACGGCGCCGTTTTCCAGCACGCAGGTCAGCCCACCACCCCCTTCGCGATAATTCCAGGGATCCCGTCGAAACTGTGCGGCGCCGTCAACGTCTTCTATGGCCTTACAGATGTGGTGCTGCAGCGCCTCGACGAAGCGCTGCACGCGATGCGCCATCGGAATATCGGTGCGCGGCTCTTTGCGCAACCGGTCAACACGGGCGTGATCATCCATCATAATCGGAACACACAGGTTGGGGCTTATGACGGTTCTGGAATATACGCCGAATGACGACGAAATGCTGCCGTTCATTCACGACAGTCTGCGGCAACTGCAGGAAGCCGGGCACGAAGCCCGCTACATTCTGGTAGGCCGTAGGGCCTATCGGCGGCTGTGCAAGGCAATCGGGCGGCAGTTTCAGCGCGGGGCCGGCCGTTTCGAAACCTATCAGCACATTCCCATCGTGGTCGATCCGTTCCGCGACGAAGAGGTCTGCGTCGTACCGGCCCCGGCCATCTGCGCCGAGGAAGTGCATGGTTACCGAATGCCTTCGGGACCGGAAGCTTCCAGATAGGCCAGCAGTCGATCGACGCGCACCCTGAAGGCTTCGTCCCAGAACGACGGCACGGGTGCCGTCCACTGCATGCGCTCGTGGCGGGTCGGATGCGTGAGCGCCAGCTTCCAGGCGTGCAGTGCCATCTGACCGGGCGCCAGCCAGCGGCGTGCCCGGTAACGCCGGTCGCCGAGGATGGGATAGCCCCGGAAGGCCAGCTGCACCCGGATCTGGTGCTTGCGTCCGGTTTCGGGCACCAGGCGCATGAGCGTCAGGCCGTTGCGCATCATGAGCGCCTCCCAGTGCAATACGGCCCGCTTACCCCAGGGATGGTCCTCGGGCACCAGACGCATGTGGTCACGAGCCGGCGCAATAAAATCTTCCCAGGTGCCGCTGCCTTCCAGCTCGCCTTCCACCAGCGCCAGGTACACCTTTTCCACCGTGCGTTCCCGGAATTGCTGCATCAGCCGAGCCGCCGCCTTGGACGTACGGGCCAGCACCATCACGCCCGACACCGGTGCATCCAGCCGGTGGACCAGCCCCAGATAGACGTTCCCGGGCTTGTTGAAGCGCTCCTTGATCAGCGCCTTGCCCAGCGAAAGCACGGTCGGCGCCCCACTCCGATCGCCCTGACTGCGCAGCCCCGACGGCTTGTTGATGACCAGCAGGTGGTTGTCCAGGTACAGCACAGGGAGTTCCGCTACCTCCAGCATGGCGTCTTCCCTTCCGAAGTTTCGTTCGACACACATCAACGAGAACCTTCCATTTCGGTTGCGGGTAGCAGGTGTATTCGCGGACGAAAGCCGGTACCCTGGCGGGAGATGTTCGTAAATGCCGCCCGGCTCCATTCTGTTGTTCCTTATCCTGTTGCCCTCAGGTAATGCGGCACAGCCTGCTGTTCTTCGCCTTGAACATGCCGGGATCGTATCGGTAACGGAGCCCTACACCGCCCTGCTCATCGATCCCGCCGACACGCTGACGCTTGCCCAGGTCCTTCAGTCCGACGCCTGGCGTTCGCCGGCCCGCCTGACACCCGATCTACCGCCCGGGACGTACTGGCTCCGGCTGAAACTGGTCGCCGCGCCGGGACGCTCGCACTGGCTGGTCGAGATTCCGGCCGATCAGGTGACCGGCTACGTGCTGGTGGACGGCCGTCTGCCGCCCCATGACACGCTGCGCACGGGCTTCTTGGTGCCGCCTCGAATGCGCGACATTGCCACCTCCCGGCCGCCCTATCTTTCGCTGCACCTTACGCCGGGCGTGCCGCATCATCTGTACCTGCGCGTCCGGCACAACTTCGTCAGCTACGTCTCGCCGGGCGTTCCGGTGCCGATCCGGCTGCACCCGATCGATGAAGCCCTGGCGGCCGAACGTTCCCATCGCGTGGTGCAGGGGTTACTGGCGGGACTGCTGCTGGCCATGGCGCTCTACAATCTGTTTCTGTTTCTGGTGGTGCGCGAACGAAGCTACCTGTACTACGTGATGCTGACGGCCCTGCTGGCGCTGTTCTGGCTTTCGGCCTCGGGCTATCTGGCCGATCTGTTCTGGCCCTCCGAGCGCGCCTATCCCCACGCAATCGACTTTTACCTGCTGCTAGGGGCCGGGCTCGGTTACCTGTGCTTCACGGTCTCCTTTCTGGAAACGTCGCGCTATGCGCCAATCTACCATCGGCTGCTGCACCTGTTGATGGCCCTGCTGGCGCTCCCCGCTCTGCTGGGCCTGTTCGGCTACTGGGTGGCTGCCGAGCAAGCTGCCGCTCTGGCCGCGCTGATGGCGGCGCTGCTCAGCTTTGGAGCCGCCTGGCGGGCCCATCGTCGCGCGCATCCCCTGGCCCGCTACTACCTGCTGGCTGCCCTGCCCTTCGTGCTCGGGCTTGTAGTGTACGTGGCCACCTGGTGGGGCCTGTTGCCCGTCGTGCCGGTTACCCGCTACAGCGCCCAGTTCGGTTCGGCTGCCGAGGCGCTGCTCCTGTCGCTGGCACTGGGCGCCCGCATCCGCCTGCTGACGCGCGAACGCGCGCAGGCCCTGCTGGACCGCACCCGAGCCGAGGCCGCCGAGCGGCACCTTCAGGAAATCAATGCGCTGAAAACCCACCTGCTGGGCGCTACCGCCCATGACCTGCGCAATCCACTGAGCAGCGTGCAGGGATTGATCCAGACCGTACGCGAGGAGCTTCCGCCCGACAGCCCCCACCGGGAACTGCTCGAACTGGCCGAAGCAGCCAGTCAGCGCATGCTGGGCACCATCGAGCAGCTGATCACCGCCTCGGCACTGGAAAGCGGGCGGGTTACCTTCCGGCGCATGCGCGTGGATCTGGTCGAACTGGTCGCGGAAACCGTCCACTTCCATCAGGACCGCGCCACCCGTAAGCAGCAGCAACTCGTTTTCCTGGGACTGACTACAGGATCCTGCGTGGTGGAGACCGATCCCGAGCAACTGCGGCGGGCCCTGACGAACCTGCTCACCAATGCGCTCAAGTTCACGCCTTCCGGCAAGCGTATCACAGTACAACTCGCCCGCCATACCGACGCGGTGCGGCTGAGTGTCCGAGACGAAGGCCCCGGCCTGACCGAAGCCGATCGTGCGCGACTGTTCGGGTATTTTCAGCGTCTTTCGGCGCAACCCACCGGCGACGAACCGTCGAGCGGGCTGGGCCTGGCCATCACGAAGCAGATCGTCGAGCGCCTGGGCGGCCGGATCGAAGTCGACAGCACCCCCGGCCAGGGCAGCACGTTTACGATCGTGCTGCCCGTCTCTTCTGCTGCTTCGTAGCTACTCGCCCGAAAGCTCTGCCAGGAGTTGCCGGACACGCTGCGACAGCTGCCAAATTACGATGATGACCTAGGCAGGGAAGCCCACGGCTTCAGCCGGGGAGGAATTGCCCATGCCTGTGACATACTGCTAACACCGGCTCATCATATCCTTCCCACAAACACTCCCCGCCATGCAGACGCTGACGCTCCGCACCCGGCTTGAGCCCACGCCCGCGCAAGCAGACGCCCTCCAGGAAACCCTCGAGCGCTTCGCGCAGGCGTGCAACCTAGCGCTGGAGGTGGCCCGTGCATGCCGCACCTTCAACAAGTTCAAACTCCAACGGCTCGTCTACGGACAACTCCGCGCGCTGGGCCTGTCGGCCAACCTGGCCATTCGGGCCATCGCCCGCGTGGGAAGGCGCAAAGGGCATCGCGCAAAGCACTACCGCCCCACCTCCTGTGACTACGACCGGCGCACGCTCTCGCTGCGAGGCCAGACGGTCAGCCTTTCGACCACGCGTGGGCGGCTGCGCATTCCCATGCGGTTGAGTCCGTATCATCGCTACTGGCTTGCTCGGGCGCGCAGCGTGCAGGGTGGGAGGCTGCTTCGCGACCGACGCGGACGCTGGTATGTCCACCTGACCGTTCGCGTTGCGGTGCCGGAAGCATTGCCGACCGGTCGGGTGGTGGGCGTCGATCTGGGTCAACGTCTCCTGGCGGCGCTTTCGACGGGCGCGCGTCTCTCCGGGGGTGCGCTCAAGACGAAGCGGCTCCACTACCGCGCAAAACGCGCCGAGATCCGCTCGAAGCTGGATCGCCCTTCCGAACGCACCCGGTCGCTGAGGCGGCTGTGGGCACGGCTTTCGGGAAGGGAGCGGCGCTTTGTGCGGCAGGTGCTGCATGAGGCGAGCCGCCGCATTGTGGACAGTCTTGCGCCCGGTGACGTGCTGGCGATCGAAGACCTTCGGGGTCTTCGCGGACGCACAAGGCGAAAGGGCAAAGCGGCGCGCCACCTGCACCATCTGTGGCCGTACGGTTTGTTTCGGCACTTGCTGGAATACAAGGCGCGGCTCAAGGGGGTGCGGGTGGTGGTGGTTGACCCGGCGCATACGAGCCGGACGTGTCCGCGTTGTGGGCACGTTGATCGACGCAATCGTTGGAGTGGGCGGCTGTTTCGATGCCGGGCATGCGGTTTTCAGCACAATGCGGATGTCGTTGCAGCAATGAACCTTGCCCGAAGAGCGGTCTCTGAGGGCATGGGCCGTTGTCAGCCGGCCCCTGGTGCAATCCCGGCCGGTGGTCGGGAGGGCAAGCCCACGACTTCAGTCGTGGGTAGCTGACACGGCCACCACCTCCTGCAGGATATGCTGTTTGATATGCGGCCGAAGCGCGCTTTTCATAACCAGATCCACGTTGCACCCCAACCGCCGACTCAGCCAGTCCTTCAACTCCACAAACTGAAACAGCGTTGGCGGTTCTTCAAACTCGACCAGCACGTCCAGATCGCTGTGCTCCCCCGCTTCTCCACGCACTACCGAGCCAAACAGTCCAACAAATTTAACACGAAATCTCTCCTTCAAAAAAGGCATTTCTCCGGCGAGAATGCACCGTATTTCTTCCACCGACAGCGGCCTGAGCTGGTTCATCTCGGACACCGTCTTCATCTGAAATCGAGCTTGCATTCAAAAAACAGCTCAATTAGCGTCAGGATTCATTGCGGGCATAACTCATTCCGAAGCCACCGGTACGTAGTCGTGCACGGCTTCTACGAAGGCGCGCACGTGATCGGGGTTGTGGTCGGGGTGCAGGCCGTGCCCCAGGTTGGCGATGTGCCCACGCGGCCCGAAGGCTTCGAGCATCCGGTGCGTCAGCCGGCGAATCGTCTCGGGTTCGGCGTACAGCGCACAGGGATCCAGATTGCCCTGCAGGGCCACACGTCCGCCCGTCAGCTGTCGGGCCTGGCGCGGATCGATCGTCCAGTCGAGCCCCACCACGTCGTAACCTGCCTCGGCCAGTTCGGCCAGCGATGCATGGGCACCCCGGGCGAACACGATGCGCGGTACCTCGGGCCGGGCCTTCCCGACCTCCTCGCCGATGCGGCGCAGGTACGGAAGCGCAAAGGTGCGAAACAGGTCCGGGCTCAGCACGCCGGCCCAGGAATCGAACACCTGCACTACCTGTGCGCCCGCGTCGATCTGTGCGATCAGAAACTCCACGAGCACGTCGGTCAGCAGCGAAAGCAGTCGGTGGCTGGCCTCGGGCTGCCGGTAGAGCCAGCCCTTGGCGCGGGCGAACGTCTTGCTGCCTCCGCCCTCCACCATGTAGGCCATGAGCGTCCAGGGCGCTCCGCAGAAGCCGATGAGCGGCACGCGACCGGCCAGGGCCTTTCGCGTCATCGTGATCGCTTCCAGCATGTAGCGCAGCGCCTCGCGCACATCCGGCCGCCGGAGCCGCCGCAGGTCTTCAACCGTGCGCAGCGGATCGGGAAAGTACGGCCCGCGGCCCGGGATCATCTCCACGCGCAGCCCCAGCGCCTGAGGCACCACCAGGATGTCGGAAAAAATAATGGCCGCATCGAGCGGGAAGCGCCGCAGCGGCTGCAGCGTCACCTCGGTGGCCAGCTCCGGCGTGCGCACCACGTCGAAAAAGGCCTCGTCGGCTCGAAGTGCCCGGTACTCGGGAAGGTAGCGGCCGGCCTGCCGCATGATCCAGACGGGCGTGCGCTCGACCGGCTCACGCCGCGCCGCCCGGAGCAACAGATCGTTCTGAAGCGGGGGGAAATCCGTCATGGGCATTTCTCAAACATCGGTGTGAAAGCGCTGAGCCTATCGAAAAGCAGCGGGTCGGGTTCCCTTTTCGTTAAATCCGAACCGAAGATCGTTGCGTTTCGTTGACCGGCCCGTACCGTCTGCCGCAACGACCATGGCGGAAGTCCCACAGACCGCGTCTCTGTCCTATCGGGGCGAGTTGCTCCGCAAGGCGCTGCACCTGCTGGCGCTGAGCATCCCGATCGGCATGCTGCACGTGACGCGCCCGACGGCGCTGGCCGTGCTCTGGCCACTGGCACTGGCGGCCCTCGGGGCCGATGTGCTGCGCGCCCGCTGGCCGACCTTTCACCGCTTCATCCGAGAAATCTTTGGCGGTATGATGCGCCCCGAGGAACTGCCGCCGCCCGGCGGTCCCATCGCCATCAACGGCGCCACCTGGGTGCTGCTCTCCAGCGCGCTGCTGGCCACGCTGTTTCCACTGCCGCTGGCCGCCACGGCCTTTGCCGTCTTCATGGTGGGCGATGCGGCCGCGGCCGTCGTGGGGCGCCGCTTCGGACGCCACCGCTGGCCCGGAAGCCGCCGCACCATCGAAGGGTCGCTCGCCTTTTTCGGCGCGGCGCTGCTCACGGCCCTTTTCTTTCCCGTCCCCCCGCTGCACGCCGTGCTGGCCGCTCTGCTGGCCACCGTGCTGGAAGTGCTGCCGCTTCCGCTCAACGACAACCTGCGCGTGCCACTCGCCGTCGCCCTGCTGCTCTGGCTGGTGCATTAACCGGTACGTTGATTCCTTTCGCAAAATTGCGTAGGCTTCGACAGGAGCCGCTGTAAGTAAAAATCTTTCCCTTCATCGAAGCCATGCGCCGCTACTTTCTGTTGCTTCTGCTGGGCTGGCTGGTCGGGGCCGCCCATGCTCAGCCTGACCCGCTCATCATCAACGTGGACGGCCGCCGGACCACCTCGCTGCATGGAAGCTGGGCCGCCATCGTCGATCCCTTCGACGTGGGCTACCGCACCTACCGCAACACGCCCGACCCTAACGGCTTTTTCCGCCACCGCCGCCCCCGGCATCCGGCCGATCGCATCGAGTACAGCTTCGAAGACGCCCCGCGCCTGGAGGTGCCCGGCGACTGGAACAGCCAGCGCCCCGAACTTTTCTTCTACGAGGGCACCGTCTGGTACCAGCGCACCTTCACCTATCGCCTCCCGGCCGATCGGCGGCTGTTTCTCTACTTCGGGGCGGCCAACTACGAGGCCATCGTGGCCCTCAACGGTCAGGTGCTGGGCCGCCACGAAGGCGGCTTTACCCCGTTCAATTTTGAAATCACAGAGCTTGTCCGCGACGGCGAAAATGACCTGGTCGTCTACGTGAACAACCGTCGCCGCGCCGAGGGCGTCCCCACCGACAACATGGACTGGTGGAACTATGGCGGGCTGACGCGGCGCGTGCTGCTGGTGGAGACGCCCCGCACGTTCGTGCGCGACTATTTCGCGCAGCTCGATCCGGCGGATCCGTCGTTTCTTGCGGGCTGGGTGCAGCTCGACGGTCCCGAGCGCACGCTGGCGGTGACGCTCCGCCTTCCGGAGCTGGGGCTTGTGCAGACGATCCGGCCCGACACGAGCGGTCGCGGTACGTTCCGGCTGCGTGTGCCGGAGCGGCTCGAGCGCTGGAGTCCAGCGCACCCGCGCCGCTACCGGGTCGAACTGGCCACGCGCTACGAGACCGTGGTCGACTCGATCGGCTTTCGGACGATCGAGACCCGGGGCACCGAGCTGTTGCTCAACGGCCGCCCCATTTTTCTGCGGGGCATTTCGATCCACGAGGAGGCGCCTTTCGAGGGGCGGCGGGCTTTTTCCGAGGAGGACGCCCGCGTGCTGCTGGGCTGGGCGCGCGAGCTGGGCTGCAACTTCGTGCGGCTGGCGCACTATCCGCACAACGAAGCCATGGTGCGCACGGCCGAGGCGATGGGCCTGCTGGTGTGGGCCGAGATTCCGGTCTACTGGACGATCCAGTGGGAGAACCCGCACACGCTGGAGCTGGCGCGTCAGCAACTGCGTGAGCTGATCACACGCGACAAAAACCGGGCGGCCGTGATTCTCTGGTCGGTGGCCAACGAGACGCCGCGCGGCGAGGCGCGGCTGCGCTTTCTGCGCACGCTGATCGACGAGGCACGTCGGCTGGACCCGACGCGGCTGGTAACGGCCGCGCTGGAGCACCGCTACGTGAACGACACGACGATCCTGATCGACGACGAACTGGGCCGCTACCTGGACGTGCTGGGCAACAACGAGTACATCGGCTGGTACGACGGGCCGCCCGAGAAGGCGCGGCGCGTGGTCTGGCAAAATGCCTACGACAAGCCGCTCATCATGAGCGAGTGGGGCGGCGGGGCGAAGGCGGGCTTTCACGGGCCGGCCGAGCAGATCTGGACCGAGGAGTACCAGGCGCGGCTCTACCGGGAACAGATCGCCATGCTGCGGCGGATTCCGTTTCTGGTGGGCATGTCGCCGTGGATTCTGAAGGATTTTCGCTCGCCGCGGCGACCGCTGGCGCGCATTCAGGACTACTGGAACCGTAAGGGCGTGATCTCGGATCGCGGTCAGCGCAAGCAGGCCTTCTACGTGCTGCAGGCGTTTTACCGGGAGCTGGCCCAGAGCGCGATCAACGATTGAAGCCAGATGGGTGCGGCACGCCTCCGGATTCGGGCACCGGCTTTTCCTGAGCCGCCGGTCGTGCCCCTGCGCTATCCGGTGCTGCTGATGCACGGACTGGGGGCGCTGGCCCTGCCCTGGCGTCCGAGCCAGCTGCATCCCATTGCCGAACACCTGCGGCGGCACGGCATCCGGGCCTACGCCCCCAACGTGGCCCCGTACGCGCCGGTGGCCCGACGCGCCGAGCGCTGGCGGCAATACCTGCAGCACGTCCTTGAGGAGACACGCGCCCCGAAAGCTCACCTGGTCGCCCATTCCATGGGGGGACTCGACGCCCGTTACCTGATCGCCCGACTCGACGGCTACCGGCACGTCGCCTCGCTGATCACAATCGCCACGCCGCATCGAGGCACCGGACTGGCCGAGCTGGTGCTGAAGCGTCCCGCAACCGTGCGGCGCTGGCTGGAGCGCCTGGCCCGACGCCTCAGCCACCTGCTGTTGCCCGACGAGCCCACCGCCCTGCTGGATACCGTCGCACAACTGACCCCGGCCTACGTGACCGAAGTGTTCAACGCGGAGGTGCCCGATCACCCGGACGTCCCCTGCTTCTCATGGGCGGGCATGGCCGGTCCCGGCACCGACGTACCCATCACGCCCTGCATCGCCCCGCTGGCCCGCTACATCTACCAACGTGAAGGCCTCAACGACGGCTACGTCTCGGTCCGGAGCGCCCGGTGGGGCCGCTTTCTGGGCACGCTTCGGGTCGATCACCTGCGCCAGGTAGGCGTGCGCATCGGCCCCGGCGCTCATTTCGATGAAAAAACATTCTTCCTGGATCTGTGCCGCCGGGTACTTGCCCCCATCGAATCGGGCGCTTTTGTAGATTAAGCCCGTCCCCTGACAGCGACAATCCTACCGGAAGTCATGCTGCGGCGAATTGGAATCGGCCTGGCCTTTTTGCTGCTTTCTGTGCTTGCGGCCCACGCCCAGTCGCAGCGCACCTGGACCGTCGAGGACATCCTGCGCCAGGAGACGCTTACCGACCTGGAGATCGCTCCCGACGGCCGGCGCATCGTCTGGGTACGCCGCCAGGCCAACTTCGACGAAGATCGCTTCGAGACCGACCTGTTTCTGACCTACCTGGACCGTAAAGGAACCGACGGGCTGCCGCTGACCGTCCAGCTCACGCGCAGCGGCAACAACCACAACCCCCAGTGGAGCCCGGACGGCCGTTACATTGCTTTTCTCTCGTCGCGTAAGACCGACGACGACAAAACACAGGGAAGCCAGCTCTGGCTGCTCGACACCTTCGGCGGCGAGCCCTACCGCCTGACCGAACTGGACGTGCCGGTGCAGGACTTCGCCTGGTTCGACAGCACGCGACTGGTCTTTGCCGCCCGCGAAACGCCCACTTACGACGAACAGCAGCGCAAAAAGCAGAAAGACGACGCACAGGCCGTCGAGGACACCACCGAGTTCTATCCCGTGCGGCTTTTCCGCATCGCCATCGCTTCGAAAAAAATCGAGCGCCTGACGGAAAACGAAGGAGAAATTC
>Ga0207863_100543_pt1 | contig 11782 bp, 13 predicted proteins | sample CeladaPassaD2F12_FD_187497 | JGI IMG/M metagenome (GOLD analysis project Ga0207863, IMG submission 187497) | Cellulose-adapted microbial communities from the Joint BioEnergy Institute, USA - Passage D2F12 (SPAdes) (version 2) | ecosystem: Engineered > Bioreactor > Continuous culture >... | reverse complement strand
GTTCTCGGGCAAGGACGCGACGAAGGTGGACCGCTCGGGCTCCTACGCCGCCCGCTGGGTGGCCAAGAACGTGGTGGCCTCGGGCCTCGCCCGCCGCTGCCTGATACAGGTGGCCTACGCTATAGGCGTGGCCCGGCCCGTGAGCGTGATGGTGGAGACCTTCGGCACGGCGCGGGTGGACCCGGCGAGGATAGGGGAGCTGATCCGGGACCACTTCGACCTGCGCCCCGGCGCGATCATCCGCGACCTGGACCTCAGGCGTCCCGTCTTCTCGCGCACCGCCGCCTACGGGCACTTCGGCCGCCGCGAGCCCGGCTTTACCTGGGAGGAGACGAACCGGGCGGAGGAGCTCCGCCGGGCGGCCGGGCTGTAGGCGGGCCTTGCGCCTCCCCCGCGCCGCCCGCGTCGCGTTGCTCGTGAACACCCACGCCCTCCCCCCGCTGAGCTACCTGGTCCCAGAAAGGCTGCGCCGGGGGGTTAGGGTGGGGTCTCTGGTGGTCGTCCGGCTCTCCGGCCGGGGCTGCCTGGGGGTGGTAGTGGGCCTTCTGGAGGGCGACGCCCGGGCGAGGGAGGAGATCCTGCGCGTGCTGGAGGGCCTCCGGCTGCCCCCCGCGGCGGTGGAGCTGTGCCTCCGGGTGTGCGAGGAGGCCGCGGCGCCCCTGGCGCCGGTGCTGCGGGCCGCCCTGCCGCCGGGGCTGGGCATAGCGGGCTACCGGGTGCGCGGGCCCCTCCCCGGCTGGCCGTGGCGGCGGGGGGAGTTGGTCTCGCGCGCCGCCGCCCGCCGTGTCCTGGGCGCGGCGCTGCGCGAGGCGGAGGGCTCGGGGCGCCTGGAGCTCGTCCCCTCGCTCCCGGAGCCGCGGACCGTGGAGGTCGCGGCCCTCTCGCCCGGCCCCCCGCCGGACCTGCGGCGGGCGCCCCGCCAGCGCGCGCTGCTGGAGGCCCTGCGCGCCCGCGGCGGCCGGTGCCGGACGGACGAGCTGCTGCGGGAGGCTCCCGCCTCCCGCCAGAGCCTGCGCGCGCTCGCCGCGCGCGGGGCGCTCCGCCTCCTGCGGGTGCCTGAGCCCCCCCCGCTGCTGGAGGGGCTCGGCCCGGACCCGCCCGACGCGGCCGCCGCCGGCGCCGCGCGCGGGGCGCTGCAGGGGGGGCTCTGGCTGTGGAGGTCGCCCTCCCGCACCCACCCGGCGGCGGCCGCGGCCCTCGCCGCCGCGGCGGTCTCCTCGGGCCGGCAGGCGCTCGTCCTGCTCCCGGAGGTGGAGGGGTTGGAGCCGGTGGTGGAGGCGGTGCGGCGGGTGCTCCCGAGGGGGGCCTCGGTGGCGCCCTACCACGCGGGGATGGGGAGATCCCGGTCCGCCGTCTACCGGGCCGCGGCGGCGGGGAGCCTCGACGTGCTGGTGGGGACGCGCGCGGCCGCCCTGATCCCGCTCGGCCGCCCCCGGCCGCTGCTGTGCGTGGTGGACGAGCCGAACGAGGCGCACCGCGCCGGGCCGGGCTACGAGGGCGTCCCCCTGCACGTGAGGGAGCTCGTGCGGCTGCGCGCCGCGGCGGAGGAGGGGGGCGCGCTCTTCCTCGCGAGCTGCCCCTCCCTCTCGCTCTACGGCCGCCCGGGGCTGCGCGAGCTCCCCCCGCGCCCGCCGGAGCGCTGGCCAGCGGTGCGCATCGTGGACATGCGCGGCTCCGGCGCCCCGCTGAGCCGGGTCGCGCTCGAGGCCTGCCGCAGCGCCCTGCGGGCGGGCCGCAGGGTCGGGGTGGTCGGGAACCGGCTGGGGTACGCTGCGGCGGTGGTCTGCAACGGCTGCGGAGCCCCCCTCCGCTGCCCCCGCTGCGACCTCGCGCTGGCCGACGGCCTGTCCTGCCCCCGCTGCGGCGGCCGCCAGCCCCCCCGCGACCGGTGCCCGGGCTGCGGATCTGCGCGCCTCAGCCCCTCGGGGCTCGCCGTCGAGCGCCTGCGGCAGGAGCTCTCCCGCTCTCTCGGCGCGGAGCCCGGCCTCCTGGCCGGCGGCCGGAGCGTCCGCGCGGAGGAGGCCCCCGTGGTCGTGGGCACGCCCCGCCCCCTCCTCTCCCGGGAGTGGGACCGCGTGGTGGTCCCCGACGCGGACCACCTGCTCCTCGGGGCCGCCGCCAGAGCCCGCGAGCGGGCCTTCCGGATCCTCCACCGGGCCGCCGAGTCCGCCCGCTCCATGCTCATAATACAGACCAGGCACCCGGACGACCCCACCCTGAGGGCCGCGGTGGAAGACGACTACCCCTCCTTCGCGCGCGCGGAGCTCGGGCGCCTGCGGGCGCTCGGCTACCCGCCCTTTGGCGGGCTCGTCGCGATCACGCTGCACGGGCGGGAGGAGGAGGTGCGCCGTGCGGTAGAATCACTGGTGCGGCCCGCCCTGCGGCCGGGAGTGGAGCTGCGGGGGCCGGTGCCCGCCCCTCCGGCCGGCGGGCCATCCGCCTGGAGGGTCCTGCTCAGGTCCCGGGAGCCCGCCGCGGCGGCCCGCGCCGGGCGGAGGGCCGCGCTGCGGCTCTCCCGGGAGAGCGGCCTGAGGGTGCGTGTTGAGGTGGATCCCGAGGAGGTTTAGGGATTGGCGCTTGAGATGCGGACTTTCGGCGACCCGGTGCTCAAGTCCCGGGCCGCCCCGGTGAAGACCTTCGACGGGGCGCTCGCCCGGCTCGCCGAGGAGATGTTCGAGACCATGCGGGAGCACGAGGGCGTGGGCCTGGCGGCCAACCAGGTCGGGCGGCTCAAGCGGATCTTCGTCGCCGAGGTGGAGGACCGGCGGCTGGTGGTCGTCAACCCCGCCATCGAGGAGGTCTCGGAGCGGACCGAGCGGGCCGAGGAGGGCTGCCTCTCCATACCCGGCGTGCGGGTCGAGGTGGAGCGCCCGGCGGCCGTGGTCCTCACCGGGCAGAACCTCGACGGTTCCCCCCTCCGGATAGAGGCCGAGGGGCTCCTGGCGCGGGTTCTGCAGCACGAGACGGACCACCTGGACGGCGTCCTCATCCTCGACCGGGTGGACCGGGAGACCCGCCGGGCGGCGCTGCGCGAGCTGCGCGAGCGGATGCTGAAGAGCCGCTGAGGGGTTAAGGCTTGCGGGTGGCCTTCGCCGGCACGCCGGAGTTCGCCGCCACCGTGCTCAGGGGCCTCCTGGGCTCCGGGCACGAGGTGGGGCTCGTGATCTCCCAGCCGGACGCCCCCCGCGGGCGGGGCCGGCGCACCGCCTCCCCGCCGGTCGCCCTCCTCGCCCGCGAGGCCGGGCTCCCGCTCCTCCAGCCCGCCAGCATCTCCGAGGCCGCCGGCGAGATCTCGCGCCACGACGCGCTCGTGGTCGCGGCCTACGGCCAGATTCTGCGCCCCGATACCCTCTACGCCGCCCGCCACGGCGCATACAACGTGCACGCCTCGCTCCTGCCCGCCTACCGCGGCGCCGCCCCCGTTGAGCGGGCCATCATGGACGGCGAGAGGGAGACCGGCGTCACCGTCATCCGCATGGACGAGGGGCTGGACACCGGGCCCGTGGCGCTCCAGCGCAGGGTCCCCATCCCGCCAGACATGACCGGGGGAGAGCTCGCCGACCTCCTCGCCCGGGTCGGAGCTGAAGCTCTGGTAGAGGTTCTGGACCGCCTCGAGTCCGGAACTCTCAACCTCACCCGACAGGACAGCTCCCGCGCGAGCTACGCCCCCAGGATCACGCGCCAGGACCAGGAGATAGACTGGTCCCGGGACGCCCGGCGGGTGCACGACCAGGTGCGGGCCCTCTCGCCGCACATCGGGGCCCGGACGCGCCACCCGGAGGTCGAGGGGCCGCTCAAGATCTGGCGCACCCGCGTGCACCGGGAGGCGGGGCGGGAGCTCGCCCCCGGCGAGCTGCGGGCCGGGGACGGGCGGCTCTTCGTGGGGTGCGAAAGCGGCGTCGTGGAGATACTCGAGCTGCAGCTTCCCGGGGGGCGGCGGCTCGGGGCCGCCGAGTTCCTCCGGGGGCATAGCCTTACGGGCGCTTTACGCCGCTGAACGGAGGCTATACATTGGGGGCGACGGGTTCTCCCACCCACGCAGGAGAGCAAAGATGGCTTGTGCGGTGCTAAACTGCCCGGAACGCGAGGAGGGGGGCGCGAGATCTTCGGTCCGGAACTAGCCGCCGGCATGTCGCAGCCCGAGGCCGAGGCCCGGGGCATAGACTTCGAGGAGGAGATGCGGCTCGCCATAGTCGGGGCGGGCGGCTACGGGCGCCTCGCGCTCGACGTTCTCATCGCCGCCGGCATCTCGGACAGGGTCCTCGGCTTCTACGACGACGCGCACGCCGTGCTCCCCGAGAAGGTGCGCGGCTTCCCCGTGCTGGGGGACATAGGCATGCTCAAGAGCATGCTCTCCGTCGAGCCCGTGCACGTCATCGTCGCCATAACGGACAACCGGACCCGCCTCTCCATCGCCAACTCCATCCGGGCCCTCGGGGGGAGCTTCTTCACCGCCGTCCACCCCGGGGCCTACGTCTCCGGGGCCGCGATGGTCGGCGACGGGTCCGTGCTCGCCGCCGGGGCCGTCGTCCACCCGAACGCCGTGGTCGGCAGCCACAGCTTCATCGGGCCGGGGGCGCTCGTGGACCGCGACGCCGAGGTCGGGGCGGGGGTCTGGCTCTCGGCCGGCTCCGTGGTGGGGCCCGGGGCCCGCGTGGGGGCGCGGGTCCTGCTGGGCTTCAACTCCGGCGTGGGCCGCAAGGCCTCCGTGGGGAGCGACACCGAGGTGGGGCCGCTGCGCTACGTTGCCCGGGAGGGCGGCGGTTGACCGGCCTCCCGGGGAGGGGGGTGGATGGGTGCTGGGCCGGGTAGCCGCGCTCGGGCGTCTGCTGCCGCAGCCCATCGGGATGGACATCGACCGGAGCGCCATAAAGGCGGTCCAGCTCTCCGGCTCCCCCGGGGGCTACGTTCTGGAGCACGTCGGCTACCGCAGGCTCCCGGAGGGCGTGATCTCCGGGGGCGAGGTGTCGGACCCGGAGCTTCTGGCCGCCGAGTTGAGGAGCTTCCGGGAGACCCACGCCTTCCGGGGCAGATCCGTGCTCCTCGGGGTCGCGAACGAGCAGGTGGTGGTTCGCTTTGTCAGCTTTCCGCGCATGGAGCCCGGCGAGCTCGCCGGGGCCCTCGCCTTCCAGGCCCAGGACTACATCCCGGTGCCGCTCGAGGAGGCGGTCCTGGACCACGCTGTGCTCGGCCCCTCTCCCGAGAACCCCGGGGAGGACAGGGTGCTGCTCGTCGCCGCCCGCAAGGAGATGGTCCGCCGGCTCACCGCGGCGGTCCGTTCCGGGGGGTTCCGGCCGGTCGGGGTGGACGTGAAGGCGCTTTGCCTGCTGCGCTCGGCCCTCCCCGCGACCTTCTTCGAGGACGAGGGCGACGTGGTGCTGCTGGACGTCGGGGGCGAGCTCTCCAACCTGCTCGTCGCCGGCGGCGGGCGTCCCGCGCTGGTCCGCTTTCTCCCGCTCGGGGTCCGGGACTTCGTGCGGCGGGTCTCCGAGGTCGCGGACCTCCCGGAGGACCAGGCGGAGAGGCTCGTCTTCGAGCCCGGCGTGGGCCTCGGCGGCGTCCCCGAGGCCCCCTCCCTCCCCGCCCCGGAGCGGCAGGAGACCGAGGAGCTTCCCGACCCGGCCCTCGTCTACGACGTGCGGCGGGGGCTGGAGGAGGCCGTCCGGCTGCTCGCCGAGGAGGTCCAGCGCTCCGCCGAGTACCACCAGGCGCAGCCCGGGTCCCGGGAGGTCTCGCTCGTGGTCCTCTCCGGGGAGGCCGGGCTCATCCCCGGCCTCGCCTCCCACCTCTCCGAGCTGCTGGGGCTGCCGGTGGAGCCGGCGCGCCCCCTCGCCGGGGTCCTGAGGAACCGCTCCAACGTCTCCGACGAGCAGCTGCGGGCCATGGAGCCGGTGCTCGCCGTGGCGCTCGGGCTCGCCATGGAGGAGGGCCCTTGAGGCGCATAAACCTCCTCCCCCCCGAGGAGCGGCGGCGCGGGCTGGAGCGGCTGCGCGGCCAGCGGGCGGCGGGGCTGCTGCTCGTCGGGGGGGCCGCCGCCCTGCTGGTCGTCGGGCTCGTGGCGCTGTTTCTGGTGGTGCGCATCTATATGGTGGAGAGCCGCATAGCCGAGCTGGACGCCCGGATCGCCGAGCAGAACCGGCGCCTGGAGGCCCTCAGCCCCTACCGGGGGCTCCAGGCCCGCATAGAGGAGAAGAAGCCCGTGGCCGACGGCATCTACCGCAGCCGCTTCCAGTGGGCGGAGTTTTTGCAGGGGCTGGCCTTCGTGATCCCCACCACCACCGCCCTGGAGACCATGTCCGCCGAGGCCTCCCCGGTGGACATAGACGCCCCGGTGGGGCAGCCGCTGGAGCCGCCCGGGCGGGTGGTCTTCACCGGGGTCGCCCTCCCCGAGTACCGCAACGTGGCGGACTTCGTGGTGCGCATGGACAACCTGCGCTTTCTGGCCAACACCCGGCTGGAGTCGGCCGAGCTGGACCGGCAGACCTTTATCCGGCCGGCCCTGAGCTTCGAGGCCGAGTCGGAGCTGGTGACGGAGGTCGGCGCGGCGGGGACCGAGCTCCGGCTGGAGGGGCTGGAGGAGCAGGCGTCCCGCGCGGGGGGCGCCCGGTAGGTGGACGGCGAGCGCAGGACGCTCGTCTTCGGGGCGCTCGGCATCCTGGCCGCGGTGGCGCTGGCCTACCTGCTCCTCTTGAGCCCGCTGCTGGACAGGCTGCAGTCCAGCGCGCAGGAGCGGGACCAGAAGGAGGCCCGGCTCGCCGGCCTCCGGGAGGAGGTGCGGAGGCTCGAGGACGTCCGGCGCAACGCCCCGGAGCTCGAGCGCCAGCTGCTGGAGCTCTCGCGGCGGATCCCGGAGCGGCCCGAGATCCCCACCTTCATCGTCCAGGTGGAGGAGGTGGCGCGGGCCTCCGGGGTGACCCAGCTCTCCATAGAGCCCGGCACCCCCGGCGCCCCGGAGACCGGTGGCCCCTACTCGGTCGTCCCGGTTACAATGACCTTCGAGGGAACCTACGAGGAGATGCAGGACTTCCTGCTCCGGCTGCAGAACCTGGTGCGGCTGGTCGCGGTGAACGAGGTCTCCTACGAGCCCGCGGAGGCCGCCGGAGCGGCCGCGGGCATCGAGCGCCTTCTGAGGGTGGAGGTGCGGGCGGAGATATACTTCCAGCCGGAGGGCCCTGCCGGAGCAGGGCCCGGAGAGACGACGACGGGGGAGGTGACCTCCGGTGGCGGGTAGAGACCTGAGGGAGGGGGCGGGGCGCGTCCTCCTGGACGCGCTCGTCCGGGACAACCGGGTTTTGCCCCCGGTCCTGGCGGTCGTGGCGGTCTTCCTCTTCGCCTGGGCCGCCGCGGGCTCGCTGCTTGGCGGCGGGGAGCGGGTGGCGAGCCGGCAGGGCGAGCCCGCCGGGGAGGCGCCGCCCCCCGCCGCGCCGGTGGAGGCCCCCGACGTGGACTCCTACGCCGCCTACCAGAGCAAGGACCCCTTCCGCCAGCTGCTGCAGCGCTCCGAGGCCACCTCCGGCCCGGAGGAGACCACCGCCGGGCAGAGGGGCTTCGAGCGGACCGGGACGGCCGCCCCGCCGCCGGAGAGGACATCCCCGGGAGGGGCGGGCTTCGGGAGGGAGGACGCCACCCGCCGCCCGGCGCGCCAGCAGCGCCCCTCGCCCCCGCGCGAGCGCACGCGGGGGCTCTTCCAGAGCGGGGGGAACCTCCCGCCGCCCGGGCGGGTTGCGGACGGGGCCCGCGTGCCGTAGTCTGGAAAAGATGTCATCCCGCGAGGTTCTGCGTTGAGGTTCGGCTTCTCCACCGCCGGCGAGTCGCACGGCCCGGCGGAGGTGGTCATCGTGCACGGCGTCCCCGCCGGGCTGCGGCTGCTGGCGGAGGACGTGGACCGGGACCTCGCCCGCCGGCAGCTCGGCTACGGGCGGGGCGGGCGGCAGAAGATAGAGCGCGACCGGGTGGAGTTCCTGGGCGGGGTGCGCCACGGCCGCACCCTGGGCTCGCCGGTCGCCATGCTCGTGCGCAACCGGGACTACGCCAACTGGGAGCGCCGGATGAACCCCGCGCCGGTGGAGGACCCTCCGGAGCCGATCACGCTGCCCCGCCCCGGGCACGCCGACCTGGCGGGGATGCAGAAGTACGGCTTCGGGGACCTGCGCAACGTGCTGGAGCGCTCCAGCGCCCGGGAGACCGTCGCCCGGGTGGCCGCCGGGGCGGTCGCCCGCCGGCTGCTCGGGGAGTTCGGCGTCCGGGTCTTCAGCGCCGTCTACCGCATCGGGGGGGTGGCGATGGACCGCGCCCTCGCCGCCGCGGGGGCCGAGAAGGCCGACCGCTCCGAGGTGCGCTGCCCGGACCCCGAGGTCTCCGAGAGGATGAAGGCGGAGATAGACGCCGCCCGCCACGCCCGCGACGCCCTGGGGGGGGAGTTCGTGGTCGTCGCCGAGGGCTGCCCGCCGGGGCTCGGCTCCTACGCCGACTGGCGGGACCGGCTCGACGCCCGGCTGGCCGCGGCCGTCGTCTCCATAAACGCCATAAAGGGCGTCGAGATCGGGGACGCCTTCGAGGCCGCCCGCCGCCGCTCCAGCGAGGTGCAGGACGAGATCGTCCGCCGCGGCGGGGCGCTCGGGCGGGCCAGCAACCGCCTCGGCGGGCTCGAGGGCGGGATGACCAACGGCGAGCCCGTGGTGGTGGCGGCGGCGATGAAGCCCATCTCCACCATCGCCCGGGCGCTCCGGACGGTGGACCTCTCCACCGGCGAGGAGGCGCGGGCGTTCCGCGAGCGGGCCGACAGCTGCGCCGTGCCCGCCGCCGCGGTCATCGGGGAGGCGATGGTGGCGGTGGTGCTGGCCGAGGCGTTCCTGGAGAAGTTCGGGGCGGACGCCCTGGAGGACATCCGGGCCTCCTACGAGCACTACATGCGGCGCATCGGGCTTCCCGCGCGCCGCGCGGACGCCTGAGGGGCCGGCGGGTTTGAGGGAGAGGGTGGCCATCGTGGGGTATATGGGCTGCGGCAAGAGCACCGTGGGGCGGCTGCTCGCCGGCCGGCTCGGCGCGGAGTTCGTGGACCTGGACGAGGCGGTCGCCCGCAGCGCCGGGCGCTCTATACCCCTGATCTTCGCCGAGCGCGGGGAGGAGGGCTTCCGCGGGCTCGAGCACGGCCAGCTCGCCGAGGCCCTCCGGCCCGGTTCGGCGCCCCGCGTCATAGCCTGCGGCGGCGGGGCGGTGCTGCGCGAGGACAACCGGCGGCTGCTCCGGGAGCGGGCGGCGACGGTCTTCCTGGAGGAGGACCTGCGGCGGCTCTACGCCCGGACCCGCGCCGCGGACCGACCCCTGCGGGGGGCGAGCTTCGAGGAGTTTCGCCGCCGGTACGAGCTCCGGCTGCCCCTCTACCGGGAGGTCGCCGACCTCACGGTCGGCGTGGACGGCCGGGGCGCGGAGGAGGTCGCCGAGGAGATAGCCCGGTGGCTGGGCGCGTAGCGGTGCGCGCCGGGGAGGCCTACCCGGTCGAGGTGGGCTGCGGGCTGGACGTGGGGGCGCTCGCGGCCGCGGCGCTGGAGGTGGGGGACTGCGCCCTGCTCACCGACTCCACCGTGGGGCCGCTCTACGCCGGGAGGGTTCGCCGCTCGCTGCGGGCGGCCGGCTGGCGGGTGCTCGAGACCGTGGAGGTCCCCGCCGGCGAGGGCTCCAAGAGCCTCGCCGTCTACGGCGAGGTGCTGCGGCGTCTCGCGCGGGCGGGCCTCATGCGCGACGGCGCCCTCTTCGCCCTGGGCGGCGGGGTGGTGGGGGACCTCGGGGGGTTCGTCGCGGCGAGCTACATGCGCGGCATCTCCCTCGTCATGCTGCCCACGACCCTGCTCGCCATGGTCGACAGCTCCGTCGGCGGCAAGACGGGGTTGGATCTTCCGGAGGGGAAGAACCTGGTCGGGGCCTTCCTGCAGCCCCGGCTGGTGGCGGCCGACCTCGGCTTTCTGGAGAGCCTGCCGCGGCGGGAGCTCTCCATGGGGCTCGCCGAGGTCGTCAAGATGGGCCTTCTGGCCGGCGGGAGGCTCTTCGGGGCCCTGCAGCGGCTCGCGGAGGCCCTGGCGGGGGACGCACGGGCGCTCGAGGAGCTCGTCCTCCTCTCCGTCTCCTTCAAGGCCGGGGTGGTCGCCGAGGACGAGCGCGAGCGGGGCCGGCGCGCCATCCTCAACTACGGCCACACCGTGGGCCACGGGCTCGAGGCCGCCTCCGGGTACGGCCTGGCGCACGGGGAGGCGGTCGCGGCGGGGATGGTCGCCGAGGCCCTGCTCTCCCGCAGGGTCTTCGGGACGGACCTCGTCGGCCTGCACGAGCGGCTGCTCCGGGAGGCCGGCCTCCCCGTGCGCGTCCGGGGGCTCGAGGCCGCGGAGGTGCTCGGGGCCATGAGGCGGGACAAAAAGCGCCGGGGCGGGGAGCACCGGTTCGTGCTGCTCCGGGAGGTCGGGCGCCCCGTGTGGGGGGTGGAGGTCGGGGAGGAGGAGGCCCTGAGCGCCGTGGAGGCCGTCCTCGAGGCGGCGTAGGAGGGGGGGCCGCGGGGAAAGCGGGGAGGCTCCATGTGCGATAATATCGCCTTGCCGCCCGGCCCTTCCGGGCGCGCCCGTGTCGCGGGCAGGCCGCAAGCAAGCAGAGGAGAGACGAAGCATGATATCCACCAACCAGTTCAGGAACGGCAGCGCCATACGCGTCGACGGCAAGCGGTTCACCATCCTCAGCTTCCAGCACGTAAAGCCCGGCAAGGGGCACGCCTTCGTGCGGACCCGGCTGAGGAACATGGACACCGGCGCGGTCATAGAGCGGACCTTCCGGGCCGGGGAGAAGGTGGAGAGCATCAGGACCGACTCGCGCCCCATGAGCTTTCTGTACAGGGACGGCGACCTGTACTACTTTATGGATCAGGAGACCTACGAGCAGGTGGCCATCCCGGAGGACGTGGTGGGCGAGGCGAAGGACTTCATAACCCCCAACGGGGAGGTGAGCGTCCTGTACGCCGACGGGGAGGTGGTGAGCGTGCAGCCCCCGGCGCACGTGGAGCTGGAGGTGGTGGAGACCGACCCCGGCGTCCGGGGGGACACGGCCACCGGCGGGAGCAAGCCCGCCACGCTGGAGACCGGGCTCGTGGTGCAGGTGCCGCTGTTCGTGAGCGTGGGCGACCGGGTGAGGGTGGACACCCGCACCCGGGAGTACCAGACGAGGGTGTAGGGTGAGCCGGCGCACGGCGCGCAAGCAGGCCTTCTTCATCCTCTACCAGAGCGACGTGACCGGCAGCCCGGCCGAGCCGCTGATCGGGCGCTGGCGGGCCTACCGGGGCGAGCTGGAGGACTACGCCGAGCGGGTCGTGCGCGGGGTGGAGCGGGAGCGCGAGCGGCTGGACGCCGTGCTGGACGGCGTCTCGGAGGGCTGGCCGGTGTGGCGGATGAGCGCGGTGGACCGCACGATCCTGCGCCTGGCGCTCTACGAGATGCTCCACGTGCAGGACGTGCCGCCCGAGGTGGCGGTGAACGAGGCGGTGGAGCTCGCCAAGGGCTTCTCCGGGGAGGAGGCCCCCTCGTTCGTCGGGGGGGTGCTGAGGGGTGCGGAGGACAAAATCTTCGGGAAGGTGGGCGATGGAGAACCTGGCTAGCGCCGGGCGCTGGGAGCGGCACCGGAGGATCTTCGAGGAGTACCTGGAGGGGCTGCGCTTCACCGAAGAGCCCGCCCTCGAGCGGCTGCAGGAGGCGATGCGCTACTCGCTGCTTGCCGGGGGAAAGCGCGTGAGGCCCCTCCTCTGCAT
>Ga0207863_100534_pt1 | contig 11862 bp, 8 predicted proteins | sample CeladaPassaD2F12_FD_187497 | JGI IMG/M metagenome (GOLD analysis project Ga0207863, IMG submission 187497) | Cellulose-adapted microbial communities from the Joint BioEnergy Institute, USA - Passage D2F12 (SPAdes) (version 2) | ecosystem: Engineered > Bioreactor > Continuous culture > Unclassified... | reverse complement strand
GTTTGCGTGGTTGGGGCATTTTCGCCGGATTGTGATGCGTCATGAGCGCTACGCGGAAAACTACCTGGGTTTTGTATTGCTCGGGTGCCTCATGATCTTCTTGAGAACCTTTTTCGGATGACTTCTAGGTAACCTTCGACGGATGGTGGCCAGCCGCGAGCAGCCAACTGGTTAACTAACTACCTTGGTTTTATATAACAACATTATAATTATTTTAGGTGATTGCTTAATAGATTCCACCTTGTTAAATTTCCCGAGCCATCCATAAGGTGGGATCATGAAACTGAGTGAACTGGCCGCGCTGGCCGCCGACGAACACAAAGCCGAAGCTTTCCTGCAAAGCCGCGGCCTGCTGCAGCGCTTCACCCACTGCCCCTACTGCCAGAGCGCACACCTTGGCCGCGTGCGGCGGCGCTTCTACAAATGCTATGCGTGTCGCCGCGAATGGAGCCCGCGCAAAGGCAGTTTGCTGGAGGGCTTGCGCCTTCCGCTGGGCAAATTCCTGCTGGCTTTGAAGCTGTTTGAACTGGAAGTGTCCGCCCGGCGTGCGGCCCGTGAGCTGGGCCTGGCCTACAACACGGTGCATCGACTGTTTCTGTTGTTTCGGGAGCGGATCTATCGGGCCAGCAGCCAGGAAGACCAGCTTTCGGGCGAAATCGAGATGGACGAGCGCTACGTTGGCGGTCGTCGTCGGGGCAAGCGGGGGCGTGGGGCTTTGGGTAAGTTGCCGGTGTTTGGGATTCTGGAGCGGGGCGGCAAGGTGAAAGTCGAAGTGGTGCCGGACGTGCGAGCCGAGACGTTGCTCAGAGAGGCGATTCGGAAGGTCAAGCGAGGGAGTTTGATCTACACGGATCGGTTTAGGAGTTACGATGGGTTGGTGTGCTATGGGTTTCGGCATGAGCGGATTGATCACGGGGAGCGTTTTGCCAACGGGAAGGTGTACATCAACGGGATTGAGGGTTTTTGGAGCTATGCGAAGGAGCGGTTGCAGAAGGAGCATGGGTTGTCAGCCTTGTGGTTTCCGTTGTATTTGAAGGAGCTGGAGTTTCGGTACAATCATCGGAAGGAGGATTTGTTTGAGAAACTGCTGGAGGTGCTAAAAGGTGGAATAAATTGAGCAATCACCTATGATTTACCTAGTTGGATGGTTGTTGGTTTATTACTACTTAGTCGTTAGCCTGCTGGTACAGCAGCGAGCTCGCTTGCTTGCTCTTTTTGTGCTGTTGATGCTTGGTGGATTGGCTATCTTTCGGGGACAAGTAGGAACTGATACTTTTGCCTATGAAAAAGCCGTTTTCGATCCAGAACGTATGACCGGTATTGAACCAGGTTTCCAACTGGTTATCTTCTTGTTAAAGAGCTTGATTGCCGATCCTGTCTTTGTTATTCGAGGTATTACAGCCATTTTTACGCTTCTGATCTGCTGGTTTGTCTGGCAAGCAGATGATGACGAGTTGTTTTTTGTTATGGCTTTTGTTGTTCCTATTTTTTTCTATGCTTTTAGCATGAATGTTCTGCGTGTGGGAATAGCTTCTGCTATTTTTCTAATAGCCTTGCAGCTTGATCGTAAAAAAGAAAACCGTAAAGCAGTTATGCTTGCATTTGTGTCTGTTTTGTTTCATTATTCTATGATTTTTGCTATTCTTTATCTATGGCTTGTCGATGAACGAATTGCTGGAAAATATAGAGTTTTTGGAGTGTTTTCTGTGATTGTTATAGTGTTGCTACTTGTTGTTCTGAATGAAGCATATTTCGTGACGAAGTTTCAGAATTATGCTGTAATAGAACCTCCCGGAATGCTTTCGGGATTATCCCGAGTAGTCTTATGCGTAATCTTACTGGGTGGTGTCTGGTTTTCGTCGTTACCGCGCCCGGAGATTCACCGGTTGGTTCTATGGACGCTGTTTTTTATGGGGGTGTTCTGGGGAATTACCCGGGTTTCGTATGCCGGCCTCCGTATGCTGGACCTTCTGGTCTTTGTGCTTGCGGTAGCCATCATGCGCGCCTACGGACGTACGAGACAATCGGTTGATCGTAGTGTGCGGGCAAGCTGGTTGCTGGCTGGAATTGTAGGTGCAGCAGGCGTCTATCGAAACATGCTCCAGGAAAGCTTCTGGTCGAATAGTCCCTGGCTTCCCTATCACACGATCTTCGACCGCTAAGGCGTCTGCAGCTCGGCGGCGACGGCTTCGACGGCCTCCCAGACGCGCAGCAGGTTGCCGCCCAGGATTTTTTCGAGGTCCTCCTCGCTGTAGCCGCGGCGCAGGAGCTCGGCCACCAGGTTCGGATACATCGACACGTCCTGCAACCCCTCCGGCAGGGCAAAGACGCCGTCGAAGTCGGAGCCCAGCCCGACGTGATCGACGCCCACGAGCTGCACAACGTGGTCGATGTGATCGGCCACGTCGGCCACCGTGCCGATAGGATGACGCTTGCGCTGCAGGGCCATCCAGCGACGTCCCTCGGGCGAATCAGGATCGATGCCCTGGGCCTCCAGTTCGGCCTGCAGCTGGCGACGGAGTGAGTCGCCCATGGCCTGATATTCGCCGCGCAGAAACGAGGAGCCGAAGTTGATCATGATGACCCCGCCGTTGGCAGCCAGCGCCCGGATCATCTCGTCGCTCATGTTGCGCTCCCAGCCGGGCGTGAAATGCCGGGCCGACGAATGCGAGGCGATCACCGGCGCTTTCGTGCGGCGCAGCACGTCGTAAAATGCGCTGTCCGAAACGTGCGAGATGTCGATGAGCATACCGAGCCGGTTCATCTCGTCGACCACCTGTTCGCCGAACGGGCTCAGGCCGTTCCAGACGCGCGTGGTGTCGTAGGAGCTGTCGCAGATCTGGTTGACGCGGGCATGCGTGAGCGTGATGTACCGGATGCCCCGCTCGTAGAAATAGGCCACGTTGCGCAGGTCGCCCTCCAGGCCGGAGCCGTTCTCCATGCCCATGAGCAGCGCGATGCGTCCTTCCCGGTGGGCGCGACGCACATCCTCTGGAGAACGCGCCAGCATAAACTTGTCGGGCGCCTGACGGGCCAGCGCTTCGACCATGTCGATCAGCGAATCGGCCAGCGCTTTGGATGCGCCGGGCGTGTCCTGCAGCTCGGCCGGCAGGTAGATGGAGAAAAACGGGGCGTCCAGCCCGCCTGCGCGGGCGCGCTCGTAGTCGAAGTCGCCCAGCTCGGTGCGCCGGGTGATGTCTTCCGGAAACTGTCGCAACCGGTAGGGTACGTCGATGTGGCCGTCGATCAGGATGAACCGTTGCGTGAGCGCACGGGCACGTTCCAGCAGCCGCTGCTCCTCGGAGCGACAGGCGGCCAGTAGTCCGGACAGCAGCAGTACAAACACAATACTACGCATCGCAGGATCACCGGACAGGTTGACGATGAGCACAGAATACCAAACAGCAGTTACGATGGCAACCGGGCAGCCAGCTGAGCCTGCAACTGACTCAGATAAGCCGGCGTCTCCAGCAACCGGGCTCCGTACCAGGAGAACGGCTGGCCGTCGACCAGCAGGAACGCGGCTTCGGGACACAGGGGACGGAGTTCTTCGATGTGCTTTTCTCTGAACGGATAGGGTTCGCTGCTGAGCAGTACGACTTCGGGGCGCAGGGCGCGGATCTCTTCGGGCGTCAGCACCGGATAGCGCGTCCGGTCGGCGCACACGTTTTCGAAGCCTCCGCGCCGGAGCATGTCGTGGATGAACGTGTCGCGACCGACGCTCATGTACGGATCGCGCCAGATCAGATAGAGCGTGCGCCGGGGCGGATAGGTCGGCAACGCCGCAAAGCGTTCGGCAATGGTGGTGGCCAGCGCTTCGGCGGCCGTTTCGGTGCCGGCCAGGTAGCCGACCTGGCGAATCATCTGGAGCGCTTCGTCCAGCGTACGCACGTGAGTGACGAAGACGGGCACGTGCGGATCCAGCGTCTCGACGATCTCGCGGGTGTTTTCTTCCAGGTTGGCCAAGACCAGATCGGGCTGCAGGCTCAGCAGCCGCTCGTAGTTGACCTGTTTGGTGCCACCCACGATCGTTTTACAGCGCTTCCAGTCGGGCGGGCGCACGCAGAAACGGGTCAGTCCCACGACGGCCTCATCCAGCTCGAGCGCCGCCAGCAGCTCGGTCAGGCTGGGCACGAGCGAGACGATGCGGCGAGGTGGACGGGCAAGGCGGATCGTGCGGCCGCGTGCGTCGGTCAGTTCACGCGGAAAGGTCATGGGTCGTTCGCGACGTTGCCGGTTCTGTCTGGTGCTGTAGCGCGCGCAGCAGGCGTTCGTGCAGGTTGCCGAAGGCGCCGTTGCTCATGATCAGGGCGATGTCACCAGGTCGAAGCGCTTCCAATAAAAGCGGAAGCAGCGCGTCGGCCCCCTCGGCCACGTGCGCCGGAATGCCCCGTGCCCGGATGCCAGCCGCCACCGATTCGGGATCGAAAAAGTCCTCGGGCCGGTCGTTGTGTCGAAACGGGGGCATGCTCAGCCATACCTCGTCGGCGTCGTCGAAAGCCTCCATGTAGGCCTGCTCGAAGCGTTTGCGGCGGCTCGAGTTGGAGCGCGGCTCAAAGACGGCCACCAGGCGGCGATCCGGCCAGCGCTGGCGGGCGGCGCGGAGCGTCTCGCGGACGGCCGTCGGGTGGTGCGCAAAATCGTCCACCACGAGCACGCCGCCGGCCTCGCCCCGCACCTCCAGCCGACGTTTCATGCCGGGGAAGCTGGCCAGTCCCTCGCGCAGTTGGTCGGGCGACAGACCCACCTGCAGCGCGAAGGCACACACGGCCAGCGCATTGCGCAGGTTGTGGCGGCCGCTCAGCGGCAGGAAGAAGCGCCCCAGCTCGCGTCCGTCCACGATCAGGGTGAAGTGCTGACCCTCGAACGTCGGATACACCTGCCCGACCGTCACGTCGCAGAGCGTGTGCAGCCCGTAGGTGCGCACCTGAGCGCGGCAGGAGCGCGCAACCTGACGGACCGTCGGGTCGTCGCCGTGCGCTACCAGCAGCCCTTCGGGGGGCAGCAGGGCGACCAGTTGCTCGAACGCTTCCCGGTAGTCGTCCAGGTCGTCGTACAGGTCGGCGTGATCGAACTCGATGGACGTCAGTAGAACGGCCTGCGGGCGATAGTGCAGGAATTTGGGCCGCTTGTCGAAGTAGGCGCTGTCGTACTCGTCGCCCTCGACGACGAACCAGGGGCCGGAACCAATGCGACCGCTCGTTTCGGCGCCGATCATGACCCCGCCGATGAAGAAGCCGGGATCCAGCCCGGCCCGGTCCAGCACGTGGGCCAGCAGGCCCGCCGTGGTGGTTTTGCCATGCGTGCCGGCCACGACGACCGGCTGGCGGTATTGCAGGAAGAAGTGGGCGAGCGCTTCGGGCAGGGAGCATTGCGGCAATCGGCGTTCGCGGGCTGCCGCCGCCTCGGGATGCGTGGGCGTGCAGGCGTTGCCCACGACGACCAGATCCGGCGGGGGCTCCAGATGGGCCGGATCGAAGCCTTCATAAAACGAAATGCCGTGGCGACGTAGCAGCGTGCTCATGGGCGGATAGGCGGCCGCATCGCTGCCACGGACCTGATAGCCCGCTTCCCGGAGCAGCAGGGCCAGCGTGCCCATGCCCGTGCCGCAGATGCCGATCAGGTACACGTCACGAACGGCCTCCGGAGGAGGCAGCGGCGGCCGCTCGAACCGGCGCAGGTGGGCGTCGGGATAATCTTCCAGCCGTTTCATGGTCAGCGATTCGGGTGGGGAGGACCACCGGTCAGACCCAGGCGCACGGCGGCCTCGCGTTCGGCGGCGACAGAGGACTCGGCCGCCGCTTCCGATTCCGGAAGCAGCCCCAGCCGGGCCGCGCGGCGTCGCCACTGCTGGCGGGCCAGCTCCTGCATGTCGCGCGTCGAATCGGCCTCGTCCACGATTTCCAGCCCCAGCAGCGTTTCCACGACGTCCTCGAGCGTTACGATGCCCGCCGTGCCGCCGTACTCGTCGATCACCAGCGCTATGTGTTCCAGTCGGTTCAGCATGCGCTCGAACAACTCAGGCAGCGGCAGGTTCTCCGGTACCACCAGGATTTCGCGTCGTAGCTGGTGGAGTGGAAGGTCGCCTTCGTCGCGGGCGGCGCGAAGCAGCATTTCGTCTTTCAGCACGTAGCCGGTGATGTGGTCCTTCGTTTTCCGGTAGATGGGAATGCGCGAGAAGCGCAGTTCGGGATGGCGGCGCAGCACCTCGGCGATGGTCAGCTCTTCGGGCAGCGCGAAGACGACCGTGCGCGGCGTCATGATGTCCTTGGCCCGCAGTGCATGAAAGCGCAGCAGGTTTTTCAGGATGCGCAGTTCTTCCTGCTCGAAGACGCCCTGCTGGCGTCCCAGCTCGGCTAGGGCGGCCAGCTCTTCGCGGCTGATCGAGGGCGCTCGACGCTCGCGGGCCAGCAGGCGCGTGATGCCTTTGGAAAGCAGTACGAACGGATAAAGGATCCAGATCATGGGAGGCAGCATGCGGGCCACGGCCGGAGCCAATGCACGCCAGTAGAGGGCGCCCACGGTCTTCGGAATGATCTCGGAAAGGACAAGGATCAGCAGCGTCAATATGCCCGAAATGATGCCCACGTAGGCGTCGCCAAAGATTTTTGCAGCCTGTGCGCCTGCTCCGGCTGCACCGGCCGTATGGGCGATGGTGTTCAGGCTCAGGATGGCCGCCAGCGGTCGGTCGATGTCGCGCTTGAGGCGCTGCAGCAGCCGACCGGTTGTTGTATGCTGATGAGCAGCCACGTACGACGGCGTGACGCTGAGCAGCACCGCCTCCATGATGGAGCACAGAAACGAGACGCCCAGCGCCAGCGCCAGGTAAAAGATCAACAGGCCCATTGAATGACCTTTCCGGATGCGCGTCCGGAACCGGTGATACAGATATACGGGACAGAAAAGAATGCCGCCGGGTACAGGGGAGTTTCAACAGAAAAAAGGTCCGGGCGCTGGGGCCCGAACCTTTGCCTGCTGCCGATGCTTGCCCGGCGATCAGTGGGCCACGACGACGGGCAACGTCTGCACGCCGTCGCTGCCCTGCAGCCGCACCAGGTACAGCCCCGCCGGCAGGGCACTTACCGACCAGCGCAGCCGGTGCTCGCCGGCCGCCACCGGGCCATCGATCAGCCGGGTCACTTCCTGGCCCAGCAGGTTGTAGACGACCAGGCGGATGCGCTCGGTCCGGGGCACCTGCACGACGACCACCGCCGTCCGGTTGGCCGGATTCGGGTAGATGCTTCGGAGCACCAGGCGCGTGTCGTCAGGTAGCGTTTCGTTTTCGTCCACAACCGGTGGAATTAACAATGCGCCGGTCACCATATCGACCAGCACCACCAGCGAATCTTCCTGGGCGATTGTGGCGGCACGCTTACCCGGGACAGATCCGCGGAAGATGATCTCCCAGATGAAGCGTCCTTCCAGGTGCGGATAGCGGTCCGGCATGGCCCGGCCTTCCATGGTGATCCACGCATCGGGGTGTGACTCCAGGAACGTGCTGCCGCCGTTGGCCATGGCCGTGGCCATTGCTGCGTCCGAGTCGATGAACGGCTCGGGCAATGTGGGCCAGTCGGCGACCGGATCGGTCGGCGGCGAGGAAGAATAGAACTCGAAGACAAACGTCTCCTCCGGAGCTGCTACCGCTACGGTGATCTGTGAGTTCGCATCGCTCTGATAAGCGTCGTACGTCCACCAGGAGGCGGTGCCGTCCGGGTTGACCGCATCCGAGAAGATGCGTTTGAGCTCCGCACCCGGGTAACGCTCGTTCAGGGAATCACGAACCGCCTGCAACGGCGTCCGAGCCGTGAAAGGCCCGATCGGTTCAAACGTCTGCGCCTCGACAAAGGCGCCGGTGGTCATGTTGACGAAGTACGTGGCAGATGCCTGGGCAATGGTTCGGCGCTCGGCACGTTTGGATGTCCACCCGGGGTAGGCTTCCAGCCTCAGCGCATACAGAGGCGTGTTCGGATCGATCTGGAGTTCGTACTGCTCGGCCAGAAAGCCGCCCTCAAGCCGGGAAAGAACCGTCCTGTTGGCATGCGTGTTGAGAAAATCGGCCGCGCTGTGCGCCAGCGCCGTATCGGCCGCCTGATCGGAATCGACGATGTCCGGGAAAGGAATCTTGGGCGCGTCCGCCCAGTCGCTCTGGCTCAGCGTGTCGATCCAGGTCACCAGCGTGTTGCTGAGCGTAAGACTCAGCGCCTGACCACCGGCGACGACCTCGACCGTCCACCAGGAAGCTTTTCCACTGTAGGGATCAAAAGGATTGGCCCAGAAACGAACAATCCCATCGCTCTGCAGGATGCGCTTGGCGGGCGCCACCCGCTGCCAGGCAGCCTGCAGAGCCTCGACGGCCGTGGCCGGTTCGTAGGCCACGAGCTCGTTGCCGCTCAGGTCATAGGCGGCGCTGTATTCCAGCATGCCTTCAAGGGGAGTGGGCAGCGAACGGTTTTCCTGAACGAGCCAGATGGACTGGTTCGGATCCAGCGGGTACAGTTCGCGTGGAAGTTGCCCGAACTGATCAAAGTACGGGGCAAGCTGGCCGGCCTGAAGCAGGAAAAGCTCGGTATTGCCAGCGGCCGGGAATCGGTTGCGATAGACCGCTATGATGTCGTCCGAATCTACCATGTTGTTCAGCGGCAGCGGGGCCATCTGGTCAAAGGGCTCCGGCGAAGGCAGGGCTTCCGGTAGAGCGGCCGGCATGGAGCCCATTGTGGAAAGGCCATAGGCCTTTTGCTGCGAGGGCGAGTAGGCCGTAAAGCCCTAGCTCAACGCCCGGCCGTTTTCATCTGGAGCACCCTGAATAAAGACGATCTGGGCATCCTGCGCCACGCCTGCCAGCGCCATCTGAGCCACCTGTGCCGCCTGAAGGGCCGTAAGTGGTTCAAGGAGAACAACCGGAATCGTCAGTCCGGAAACGTCTCCGGAGATCTGCAGGGGATCGGGTGTTCCGTCCTCGTTCTGATCGTAGAAGCTAAAACTCAGCGGACCTGTGAAATCGGGCGCAAGTAAAAACGCCCACAGGTAGTAGGTGCCGGGGCGCACGTACTCGATGGCAAACGAGCCGTCCGGATTGGATACCGCCACGCGAACCGGATCGCCTTCCGGCTCCGCGGTAGGCCAGAGTGCCACATACCAGTTGCCCAGGTGGTTGGACTGAATCGGCAGGGGACGTGCCGCAAGGCGCGGGGTGTCCGCCAGCGTGAACGGGCTGGAAGCAGACGAGGCCAAAGGCCTGGCATGCGGTTCTGAGAACGTCCGGAAAGTGAAAAGGCTCGGTCGGACCGACAACGGTCGTTTGCTCGGTCCGACCTGCATTTCTACGAGCTGGCCACTGACGGTATGGGGACCTGTTGCAGACGAGGTCGTGTAGTGAAACACGTACCGCCGGGCCAGCCGGCTCCCATCAACTCCCTTGGCATAGTGCACCACCCAGGTGTAATCCTGATCGGTCTGATGGGTGACGAGGAACGTCACCGTTTGGCCATCCGTGCTGAACGTGATCCGCGTTGGATCGGTCAGCTGCTGTTGCAATAGCGTGTCCAGCGGAAAGATAAGAAGACTGTCGGCCGGATTGATGGCCTTGTTGAACGTGATGGATACCGCCGTGGTCAGATCCACGCTGGCGCTGCCGTGGGCGGGGGTCGTGGAGACGACCTCGAGGTCCTGGGCCTGTGCAGCAGCGGCCAGCGCGAGCGTCAGGAGTAGCATCAGGCGTCTCATGGCGCACCCTCATTTTTTGGTTTTGAGATTGGCGGGTAGAGAGGGGGTGATCGCTCGGCGACTTCTCTAAAAATACAAAATTTTCCCGAGGTTAAACAGACAGGCAAGCAGGATGCCGCTGGCCGGGTTTAATGCCGCATGGCTCGAAGAAAAGCCCGGATGCGCTGACATCGCCGGTTTTTTTCCGGGGCATTCATGTCTATCTTTCAAAAGAAGCGCAAGCCCCGGTACAAACGGGATTGCGTGGGAAACGAACGTAACGGTAAGCGCAACGCAGATGAAAGGCGCCCTGCGCATCGGCCGGATAGCCGGCATCGACATTTATCTACACTGGACGTTCGGCCTGCTGATCGCCGGCATTTTTGCATTTTACCTGCTGCACGGTGTGGGGGTGCAGGCGGCGCTGGCGGGCGTGCTGCTGGTCCTGGTAGTCTTCGGGTGCGTGGTGCTGCACGAGCTGGGCCATGCGCTCATGGCGCGACGCTTCGGGGTCCCCACGCGCGACATCACGCTGTACCCGATCGGTGGGGTGGCCCGGCTGCAGCGCATCCCGGAGGAGCCCGTTCAGGAGTTCTGGATTGCCGTGGCCGGGCCGGCCGTCAATCTGGTGATCGCCACGGTGCTGGCGCTCGTACTCTGGGGGATCGGTGGCAGCTTCGATCCGAATGCGCTGGTGCAGCCCCGCCTGCATTTTCTGACGTCGCTGATGTGGATCAACCTGCTGCTGGTGGGCTTCAACATGCTGCCGGCCTTCCCCATGGACGGCGGCCGCGTGCTCCGGGCGCTGCTGGCGCTGCGCATGAACTACGTGCGCGCCACGCAGATTGCCGCCAGCATCGGGCAGGGTATGGCCGTGCTGTTTGGGCTGTTCGGGCTTATCAGCTTCAACCCGATTCTGCTGTTCATCGCGCTGTTCGTGTACGTGGGCGCTCAGCAGGAAGCGCAGCAGGCCATGTTCCGCTCGCTCACGCAGGGCATTCCGGTGCGGCAGGCCATGATGACACGCTTTCAGGTGTTGCACCCGGACGACACGCTGGGGCGGGCGGTCGAGGCCCTGCTGGCCGGGGCGGAACACGATTTTCCGGTGGTCGAGAACGGGCAGGTGGTGGGCGTGCTGACCCGGAAAGCACTGCTGCATGCGCTGGCCCGCGAGGGACAGTCGGGCCGGGTGCGCGACGCGATGCGCGCGACTTGCCAGCCCATCGAGGATACGGCTATGCTCGAAGAGGCCTTTCTGCGCATGCAGGAATCCGGCTGCGAGGCGCTGCCCGTCGTGCACAACGGGCAGCTTGTCGGCCTGCTGACGCTGGAAAACGTCGGGGAGCTCATGATGATCGCCTCGGCGCTTCGGCAGGCTGAAGCCCTGCGGGCTCATGTGCCCCAGCTTTGAATTTGCCGGGAAGGTTGTCGCCGTAAGCGCTTCAGGACAGGCGGCTCGGTTTGAACCCGTCCGGTTTTTTATCGTAGCTTTGCCGGATCGCGAACAGGTCCGTCTGACCCATGACACGCCGCACGAAGATCGTCTGTACGCTGGGACCGGCCTCGTCGGATCGCGAGACCATCCGAAAGCTCATTGAGGCCGGTATGGATGTGGCCCGGTTGAATTTTTCGCACGGTACCCACGACGAGCATCGCCGCCGCATTGAAATCGTCCGGGAAGAGGCGCGCAAGCTCGGACGCGACGTGGCCATCCTGCAGGATCTGCAGGGCCCCAAGATCCGCCTCGGTGAAGTGGCCGAGGGCGGCATTCTGATCCACGAGGGGCAGCGGCTGGTGCTGACGGCCCATCCTGAGCGGGCCGATGGGCAGACGCGCATCTTTGTGAACTACCCTACGCTGGCGCAGGACGTGGAGCCCGGCGGTCGCATTCTGCTGGACGACGGCCTGCTGGAATTGAAGATCGTGGACGTGGAAGGCGAGGACGTAATTACGGAGGTGGTGGTCGGCGGGCCGCTTCGCTCACGCAAAGGCGTCAACCTGCCCCACTTGCGCAACTCCACGCCGTCGCTCACCGAAAAGGACCTGCGCGATCTGGAGTTCGGCCTGCAGATGGAAGTGGACCTGATCGCGCTTTCGTTCGTGCGAAGCGAAACAGACGTGGCCGATCTGATGCGCCGCGTGCGGGACTCCGGCAAAGAA
>Ga0207863_100533_pt1 | contig 11864 bp, 6 predicted proteins | sample CeladaPassaD2F12_FD_187497 | JGI IMG/M metagenome (GOLD analysis project Ga0207863, IMG submission 187497) | Cellulose-adapted microbial communities from the Joint BioEnergy Institute, USA - Passage D2F12 (SPAdes) (version 2) | ecosystem: Engineered > Bioreactor > Continuous culture > Unclassified... | reverse complement strand
CCCGCAGGGCTTGCATCGCTTTCAGGAAGGTTTCCTGGGTGATATCAGCCGCCGCATCGCGGTCACCCACCAGACGCACGACGAAATCGTAGATTCGGTCGACGTAGCGCTCGTAGAGGGTCGCGAAGGCCTCCCGGTCCCCGGCCCGGAACCGCTCAGCGAGCTCAGCGTCAGTTAAGGGATCGAGTCGTGTATTCATCGCACTTCGGTCTCCATGCACTCGCGCTCGAGCGGTTCCTGCGAGCCGCTGGCAAAACGAGCAGTGGCTCAAAAGAGAACCGAAAGCAACCGAGAAAATGCTCGCGTCAAATCATCCTCCGGGACTTCCATCGGATAGGAACCACCGAATCGCCTGACTACCGCCTTTACTGCAGCGATCGGATTTGGCCAGAATGGAGCAAACTCACGCTGGATGTCTGACCACGTGGAGTAAAAGTTCACGATCCCGTATAACTTGGACTTGTACTTCTCGTGCAGCCCCTGTACGACTCGTATCCCGCGGATCAAACGCTGCACTGAGACATCTGGAACTACTGACAGTTCGATCTGCTGGACAACTAGGGAACAAGCGCGTGGATAGCGAGAGCAGAGGACACAGAACTCGTCCACAGTGAGAAAAGGAATAATGCCACTGATAATATCTAGGAATACATCTTGACGTTCCAGTAGTCCCTCTACATTTGTCGCAAAGAGAACTTTGATGAGGAGATGCAAAAAGTTAGCATGAATAGCACTATCATTCAATAAAATCATGCGAAGCAAATTACGCACTTCAGGATCTTGGATTATCGCATCAGCGGTGACGGACTCCGACTCGTTCCAAGCCAGTACCGAACGGCTGACTGACTCTACGATCGGGTACCAAAAGGTTACGCTGGAAGCGTGGCTTTCCAGCATACTACCAACACTCTTCAAGAGCTGCAATCTTGCCTCCTGCGGAGAACCCCAGTCGTATGCAAGCACTGCTCCCGCCAAGCTTCGCACGACTGTCGCCGCGGTTCCCTCCGACCAACCCTCTTGGCAAGCAGCCAACACGAGATCTCGGTTGGATAACCCCAGCGTCACCTCCCACCACTCGCTGACAACCCTACCCATCAACCCGCTCTCATCGCCGCCCATCCCAACCTTAACGCTGCGACGAAGGAGCTCGACCCATAGATCAATGGGGACGTTGGCATCGCCACGCCGCAAAAGTTGTGCTGCAACGACAATCGCTGCTCTCAAAAACTCGCCATCTCGGCTTCCGCTCTCAAGCTCGGCCTGTACCAGAAGCAGCGCATCCGCCAACGTCTCGCTAGGAAGATCCTGAGCCCGCTCAGCGACCCAGGTCAAAACCGCGCAGCTCAACCGGGAGTCACGGAGTAGAGTAACCGCGTCGAGAGACCGTCGGACAATCCACGCATCAATCCTGTCTACTCTCTGCCGTACGACCTCCTCCACCCACTGTTGGAGCAATCCCTGTTTCTCTGGCCACCACTCCACCTGCAACGCGTGCGGCACCAACGCTCGCACTAGCTCCGCTGGCAAAGGCTGTTCAGCACTGCCTCTCTCGACTGCAGCCAAGAATTGATGAACCGCCTCCTTCACGTTTCCTTGCTTCTCCATCCAGACTTGCATGACCGCCAAACGGAGAGCGATCGGCCAGTCACTGTCCGCCACGTACCGGCCAACGATTCCCCCAGCGATCCCAGGAGGCAGGATGCTCGAGAGGAACCGCTTCCATCTCGCCACTTCCTCCTCGAGCATTGTGGCCGACGACGCTTTCGTGGCCAACACGGCCAGAAGACGAAAAACGTTCTGCTCGGAGAGCGTCTGCCCACCCTCTAAGCTCCCGTACACAGCAGGCAGCAGATATTCGAGTCGCTCACGGAGCGTCTCGAGATCGTAATCAGCTTCAGCCTCCAGTCCTCTTCTGAGAGCATCCCATGATGACTCGATATCTCCCAAGAGGAGCGCGAGTCGTGCAGCGACGCACCCAGCCTCAAGGTACGGGATTCGGTGGAACTCCTGCTGCAGCTTCTTCAGCGAACGCCGTTCCAGCCAGCCAGCAACCACAGCACGACGCGGAGCATGCACCAGCCAAGCTGAGAGAACTCCTCGCCACCGCCCATCGGCGGAAAGCGAGCTGACACTGAGCCGTCGGAGGACCCCGAGCCACTCCTCGATGTCCGCAACGACCGTTTTGCCAATCTCGATCACTGCCAGGGCGACCTCCGGATCCGCGAAAGCACCTCGCCCCGGATTCGAGAGAACGTCCCAGGCTGCTGGCCGCAATTCGCCCAGCGCACCATCGGCAATCGCATGCAGAACCTGCGGGAGATCCTCAAGGGCTGTGGCAATCTCCGGATCACGACTGACTGACAACCGCCAGAAGCGCTGCAACACAGGATACGCAGACAAGTTGCCCGACCGAGTCACCGCCGCCAGACTGACGGCAAAAACCGCTGGGCGACTGTCGAGAATCATCCTCGCTTGTCGGTCTTCGTCAAGGAGTACCTCCCAGACACCCGGGTTGTCAGCAAGCGGCGACTGCGAGACCGCGTCAACCAGAGCGAGAGTCTGGTCTCGCTTGCCCTGGAGAAATCCTTCCAGTAGTCGCAGCCGCTCCTCCGCCGCGATTCCTGTGCCCAGATCGTCAACTACCCGCAAGAGCCGCTCGAGTCTCTCCGTATTTACCCCCGGCCAACGAGCGGCGAGCAGATGCATCAGGAACTCACCCTGTTGATGAGAACGTTGCGCACCTAGCCCGAGGAGCCAAGTTACCGCTCGTGTACCCAGTGCTGAGCTTGCCCAGCCAGAACCAGATGGCTGGCCGAGTGCCTCAGCTACGACGGCAGCAGCCAAGTCACGATTCGTCCAGGAGGAATCTGCCCAGACGCCGTGCGCTGCCAGCTCTTCCAACCGTCGATGGTGATCTTCCGCAGCTAACCACACAGCCAGACAGGATGGAATCCCCCGTCTCGCCACGCGCACGTCATGGGAGAGAGACCGCAGTTCGTTGGCGAACGTCTCAACATTCCACCTCGGAACACCAGCCCGATCGTACCAGTCAGCGATTTCGTCGCTCGCTACCCCTGGCCGCCCTGTAAGATGCCGCGCGAGGAGAAGGGCAGTCCGACAGGCGCCTCCAGAATCCTGAGCCTTCTGCCAGCAGCGATAGGCGGCCTCCAGCGCAGAACGACGGTCAAGGTCACCAGCGTAGCCCGCAACTACCTCGTAGTGGCTCGCGGCATCTCCCCACATTCCACTTTGCTCGTACAATGCAGCGAGTTGCCGTCGAGCCTGGATCTCGAGCTGGACTCGCTCTTTCCCGCTTGTACCTTGCTGCCGTTCGAGCTGAACCAGTAACGTGCGGAGCTCGTCAATGGCTCCGCGAGTGTCACCATGCCGCGCACGCCACCTGGCTCGCGGCACTCGAACTCCCGGCGCACGCTCGACAACTCTCTCAGCCTCGCGAAAGAGAAGACGCTCGATGAGAGCAACTGGGACCTGTTCCATGGGCAACCCCCGACCGGATCAGCTTGCTGCCTCGACCAAGCGCTCCGCCAAACGCGCGAGTTCCTCGGCCGGGATAGAGATCCAGCCACGGCATGCGGCGAGGAAGCGCACCACCAGCGCTGCACGATGGTCGGGTTCTTCCGTCAGCACACGATCCGTCCAGCCGAGCAGGTAGCCACCAATCTCTCGTCCGGCCGAACGCTCAAGTTCGACGAGTTCGGCCAACCGGTCGAGCACCGTTTCCGCTGGCCAGGTATCCAATTGACTCTCAAGTTCTGCCAGGAGTCGATTGAGATCCGCCCCCAACCGAACGACGCGGTTCCTGCGAGCGCTGAGATCCGATGAGAAGGAACCATCGGGCACACACCGACTGCAGCCGAGGCAATTTCCACCGACGACGGTCTCCCCGGTGTCGAGATAACCGAGTACCACTGAACGGAGACAAGGAAGTTCGCCGGAACGCGGCTGCCAGCGACCGTTCACACGCTCCACACCGACGTACTCGGACAAGAGTCGATGGTAAGCCTCCCAATCGTGCTGTTTCCGCTGTTCCAGACGCTGGATCAACACCTCGATGGCTTGCTGCAGCATCCCCGGTTGAAGGAAAGCAGACCCGAGTCGGACTTCCCAACCACGTCTCGGCGCAGCTTCGCGCCAACCGAACCAGTCAGTCAAGCTGGGAGCATTCCGCCTCGCCCTGTTGGCACGCCGCAGGGCTTCCTCTCGAGAAGCTCGCTTTACTGCACCAGCATAGGAAAGCCAATCGTCGAGGCGCCATCTTCCTGAAGCTGGACCACGACACGGAACAATGGCAAGGAAATCGAGAACCCCGCTTTCCCAAACAGTGCCAGCACGCGCACCACCCATCGCGTCGCGGTTATCCACCCTCCGATACTCCCCCTCGGAATACTTGATATCGGTAAGCAGACCGTACGCTTCACGGAGCGAGCATCCGAGGAGATCAGCCAGCTCCCGGAGGTCGAACCACTCGCGTTGCAACATTTCTCGCAGAATTTCTCTGAATCCGCGAGCGCCAGTCCAGCGTTCCTCCAATTCTCGTAGAAATCGTGCGAATCCGTATGTCCCCGTGAACAGTCGGTCGATCGCCACCCTCAGTTGCGGTCGAGAAATGTGCGATGCGAGTTCGTGAGCGGACTCGATGAACGTCAGGACTGTATTTCCCACTGGGATCACATTCGACTGCATGACTTGCAGAATGCGATCGATGTAACGTAGCCGGTGCGCATATTCGTGTCCTCTGTCGAGCACCGCCTTGTGTTCCTCTGACTCGTATAGGTACTGGTGACGCTTGGGTGGCTTCGTCCAGTCGAATCCTCGCGCCTCGAAGAAAGCGATAACTTCATCTCCCGTAAAGTAGATCGTCCCGGCCTTACCGGGTTTCAGTTCGCTAAGGAACAGAGCCATGAGCCGCAAGGCCTGCGGATCGACGTAGCGCTGCTCGATGAAAAATCGCTGAATATCATAGTCCGATACGTTATCAAACTCCTCCTGTTGCGAGTCGTCGGTGTCACGGGCCTCAACGCGATCGGCTAAGTCAGTTGCGAAGAGCAGCACGACTGTCGCAAGCCGCCCATCCCGGCCAGCACGACCAGCCTCCTGCCAGTAAGCTTCCAAGGTGGAGGGTGGTGTCCGGTGGAGGATCAACCGCACGTTCGGCTTGTCGATTCCCATCCCGAAGCCTTTGGTCGCGACCATGACGCGGTGCTTGTCCGACACGAACAGGCGCTGCTGCTCACGCCGTGTTCGCCCGATGAGGGTCTCGAGTCGAGACTGCTCATCACTCGCATCGTCATCGACCGCGCCGTCGTCTTCGCTACGCTCGTCCTCCATGCGGCCATGGTAAACCGAAACCGGCATGTTCAATTGCGCCTGTAACCAGAGCGCAAAGTCCGCGACGCGAGAACTCTGAGGGTTAGGTCGTGCCGTACCGAGTTCTCCCGTATGGGGCAGGAAGACGATCGCCGCACCCGGAACTCCACCCTCCTCGTTCCGATGCTGAAGATCCGACAAATAACGAACGACCAGTTCCGCCTTCGTCTGGTGGTCCGGTACCAGCTGCACGACGAGGTTGAGCTCGGGCCGGTTGGCCGCATCGACCAAAACATCGCCACCCTCCTCGACCGGCCGCGGATCGAGCCCCAGCTCAGTGCAGATATCCTCGCGCACTCGCCGACTGGCGGTCGCTGTCAACGCCAAAAGCACCGGGTGGAGTCCGCGTTGCCGCAAGCGCCGCACGATATTCAAATATGCCGGCCGGAAGTCGTGTCCCCACTGGCTGATGCAATGAGCTTCGTCGAAGGCCAGATAACGGAGCCCACCGGGTACCCGTCGATCTGCGTCTCGGAGAGCCTCGACCACCCAGTCTCGTTCCAGTTGTTCCGGCGTAACGTAGACGAGCTTATAGTAGCCCTGCCGGAGCCGCTGGAGGCGGAGTTCACGCTCCCGGTACGGAACGTCGCTGTTGAGGTACGTCGCAAGACGGTCGAGGCCGTAGCGGTCACGAATCCTCTGCTCGTACTGATCCTGCATCAGGGACTTGAGTGGCGAAACGACGACCGTGAAACCGGGCATCAGCATGGCCGGAAGGATATAGCACTCGCTCTTTCCTGACCCTGTCGCAGCGATAGCGAGCGTCGAGCGGCCAGCTAGCACACGCTGGAGCACGACCCGCTGAAAGCTCCGCAAACGCAGAAAACCGAAGAACCGGTATGCTATGTCGTCGAGTGCCTCGAGTGCTTCTTCGGACGGCTGCCAATGTTCGTCTCGCCAGCCAGTCTCCTTGACCAGCATCCCACGGCATTCCAGACTCTCCACGACCGTGTCATCGCGCGGGACAAGCCGAACCCTGCCCGGACGCTCCGGTTGGACGATGACCCCGCTGATCCGGAGCAATTCGCCATAGCGTGGACGACCCTGGATGTACCACCAATAGTCTTCCAAAGCTATTCCCGTTAGCCCATACTGACTGCTTCCAGGACAGAGCTTGAGGCACTCGATGTTCTTGTTCTTATCCGGAAAGGCCCCGACAGCCCGAGCCTGGAATTGCTCGAGGACTCGACCAGGCTCGAATTTCCAGGTCTTACGGGTTACGCCCCCGAGCGGTCGGTCGCCATCCGACCGCTCCAAAAGCACATACGACCACGAGAGCAACTCATTCTCGAACTCGTCGTAGCGATTATCCCGCTTCTCTTGACAAGCTTGCCGGTAGGCAGCCGTACGTTCGACGATCGCTTGCCACAGTTGGGGCTGCAACAAAGCCTCCCGACGGAACGCCCAGCAGCGATCACACGTCGCCGGCAGCTCCCTTCCGAACTCTTGTCCACACGGCCCCAAGTTCAGCCAGTCACGTGCACTCTGCAGGAACGACCGGCGCCATCGAGCGAGACCACCTGCATCTTCCCGCTTGCCTGACTCCAGCACGAGCGCAACTGCACCGGGAGGCGCTGCAGACAAGACGTGATCGAGTACACGCTCGACACCGGCGTCGCGCAGTTCACGCAGGACATAACTCGCCACGATGATGGTGCTCTGGCTGGCCAAATCGCAGGCCCGCGACCACTGGGCGGGATCGGTGAGATCGACCCGTTCCCAGCGAGCACCCCGAGCCGCCTGGATGACGGCCTCGGTCCAGGCTTTCGCTCGTACACTTGGCTCCCGGTCGTTGTAGCTTGTTCTTTCCCTCTGCCACCGCTCTATTTCGTCGGCAAGCACCGTCGTCACCCGCCCCGCGAACCTGAGCGCCTCGGCACTGCGATCGATACCGACGAACGCAATCTGCGGTGGCTCGACTGGAGCACCCCAGAAGCGGCTGATCGCACCCCAGAGGAGAATGAAATCGAAAAAGGCGAGCGCCGTCGTACCCGGGCCGACTCCGATGTCCAGCACCCTGAGCTGCGTGGGGAGCTTGCCGAGCCGAATCAGCTCAGTCAGAAGCAGCTGGAGTTTCGGTGCATGTACGGTCGTATAATAGCCGAGATACGTCTCGAGAAATGTCCCGCGATAGGTGCTCTCTTCGGAAAACGGCTTCTTTCGGGAACTGAAATCATCATATATCTTGGCAAGTTCTGCCAACTTCCGCTCAGCTACTGGCGACGCGAGTGTCGCGCGTATGGACTCTGCCCGGCGCCGGTCATCGGGACTTTCGCCGAACAACACCCGGAGCTGAGTTGCCTCGATCAGCGGAGACAGCCGAAACCGGCGGCCCGGCACCAAAATCGACTCCAGAGTGTCAGCGATCTGCGCATTCATCGCCTCGCCTCGCGGGACACACCTGGTGACGCAGACTCCTACCTCGCCGCACCGGATTCTGCTGAGCTTGCGACCGGCTCCTCAGTGCTTCAACGCGTAATAGCGGTGATTCGGATTTGCGTAACAATAAATGCAGGCATAACCACATTCTTGCCACTCGTAATCACCGATATCGGTGTGCTGATGACATCCGCAGGCGGTACGAGTCGCGAATCGGCGATCGCTCGCTGCGCTGACCTGGGAGGGTCCGACGAGCGTACAACGGTCGATACAGGAAGCAGCAGTGATACCGAGTTCAACGAAACCTTTCTCTGCACTCTCAGCGCATGTCTGGACGGTGATACCGTAGCGTCGAGCAATACGTACCATAGTCCGGGCGATTTGCTGAATCTCTTGTCGCCCCGGCTCGCGCAACACCCGTCCAGGTTGGTGAGCACGCATCCGTCTGAGGAATTTCTTGTAGTGATCGACGATACTTGTTACGCACGTGACGATGCCTACCTCTCGGCAAACACTACACATCAACTCGAAAAACTCGGAATCCCAAGAACTCTTCGGTTCCTCCCCCTCGTACCAGAAGACCAGCGGATCATAACGCCAGGTAATGGGGAGTCCATCTCCACCATCAGACTGGCGGCCCCGATCGCGAGCAAGCCGGGCTAACTCCTGCAACTGACGGATCGCTTCGTCCAAGGGCGGGACATCTGGCTCGAGCCATTGGAGGTCGTCGCGTCGCGGGTTGATCGTGAAGTGGAAGTATTGCGGTATATCCTTCCAGTATCGATCGATGCGATCGACACAACGAAGGTAGACAGCGTAGTTTTTCGACCACCACACGACCCCGAGGATGTCTTGGCTTCGCAAGGAGACGTGAGTCGTCAGCCTGGCAACCTCGGCATCCTTCTCCTCCGGCCAGGGGGCGGTCTGGAATGCCCAATCGAGCTTGCGACGCCCAGCGATTCGTCCGAGCCGAGCCGGATAGGCATCCGGTACGTGGTCCGCAACGATCTTGAGCAAGGCTCGCGTCAACATCGGATTCGGGACATCGACCCAGCCGATCTCGATTCGTTCCAACAGCCAGGGCAGGTAGAACGCCGGAATGTCGGTTCGTTTGCTGATGGAGAGCAGTCGTTTACCCTTGGGCAACCCGTGTCCAGTACGGCCATGGGGACAAGGCAATGAAAACTTCGGCTCCAGTTGCGATTCTGTCCAGAACGATATCTGGTGCCGCTCTCGATCCATCGGCAACTCCTTGTCCTACCTGAGTCGTGTTTAGCATAACGGTCGCTGCTGTAGACTGTCAAGACTCGCGTAGTCCCAGCAAGAAGCGTGGCCCGAGCTATCCAGCCCAGCGAGCGACGATCCTCCGATTCCAAGCGAGGTTTTTCAGTATTCGCCCTCGGTCGACCACAGCGGTCAGAAGCGCTATCCTTGCCCATTCGGGAAGGGTGCGCCAGGCCGGCGCGATGGCGCAGGAGGTGGAGGACAGCGACGATGCGGGTCATGAAGTTCGGCGGAACCTCGGTCGGCAATGCCGCAGCGATCGAGCAGACGGTGCAGATCCTCGCTGATGCCTACCGCAGTGATGGCCGGCTCGTCGCGGTAGTCTCGGCGATGAGCGGTGTCACCAACCAGTTGATCGCGACTGCCCAGGCTGCTGCCGAGGGTGACGAGCATGCTGCAGCGACCTTGCAGCGAGAGCTGCTCGAGCGGCACGAGGCCGTGACGACCGAACTGATCGCAACGCCCGCCCGCCGGGAAGCGACCATCGCCCGCCTGGCCGAACTCGCTGCCCGCTGTGCCCGACTGGTGGAGTCCGTCCACGTCCTGCGCGATCTCTCGCCGCGCGCGCTCGACTGGATCGTCTCGTTCGGCGAGCGGATGAGCGTTGTCGTCGTCGCCGCCGTCCTCGAAGAACGCGGTATCCCCGCCGTTGCCGTCGACAGCGACCGGGTCATCGTGACCGACGACCACTTCGGGAACGCCAACCCGCTGCTCGACGAGACGCGCGCTCGGGCGGAAGCGGTGCTCGTGCCGCTGCTCGAATCAGGCAAGCTCCCCGTCGTGACCGGCTTCTTCGGCGCGACGCACAAGGGCGCAGTCACGACGCTCGGCCGCGGTGGATCCGATTTTTCCGCTTCCATCCTGGCTCATGCGCTCGATGCCGACGAGGTCTGGATCTGGACGGACGTCGACGGCGTGATGACGGCTGACCCCCGCCTCGTCCCGAGTGCCCGCACGCTTCCCGCCATCTCCTTCGCGGAAGCGACCGAGCTGGCCTACTTCGGCGCGAAAGTCATCCACCCGCGGACGATGCAGCCGGCTGCCGAGCGCGGCATCCCGATCTGGATCAAGAACACGTTCAACCCCGAGCATCCCGGCACGCGGATCGGGCCGGAAACGAGCACGAACGGCTCGGTCGTCAAGGCGATCACCGCGATCCCAGGAGTCAGCGTCATCACCGTCGAAGGATCCGGCTTCCTCGCTGTGGCCGACGTGACCGCCCGGGTCTTCGAGACGGTCGGCCGCACCGGCGTCAACGTCTACATGGTCTTCCAGGCTTCGTCGCAGCACAGCCTCGGCTTCGTCGTCCGGCGTACCGATGCCAGCAAGGTGCTGCGTGCGCTCGAGCGCGAGTTCGAACTCGATCTGCTCAAGGGGCGGGTCGCGCGCATCTGGGAGGAGCCTGGGATGGCGATCGTCGCCGTCGTCGGTGCCGGGATGCGCGGTACGCCCGGCGTGGCTGGTCGCGTCTTCGGGACGCTCGGCCAGCACCGGATCAACATCGTCGCCATCGCGCAGGGCTCGAGCGAGCTCAATATCTCGTTCGTCATCCGCGAGGACGAAGTCGCCCGTGCTGTCCCTGCCATTCACGACGCGTTCGGGCTCGGTGGCTCGTCTGCCGATTGATCATCGCTCTCCCGGTGCGGATTCCCGTTCGACTGTCGCTCGGTGACGAGCGCCCATCCTGCCCAGACCAGCACAGCGACAGGTAGGACGAGAAATACAAGGATGAACAGCCAGGTACCCGGATGCGTCCAGTCTATGACCACGGCCTCCCTGCAGTCGAACCATCGAAGGTATCATCGTGCCCGGCGGTCGACCGGGCTTCCTGAGGATACTCGTACCAGAACCACTGTGCTGCCCGTGGCCGAGCCCCGGCGCATCCGCCGTATCAGGCCACCAGCCAGGCCCCGGGGCGGTGATCGCCGGCACGTCCTCGTGCACGCTGGAGTTCCGCGATGGAGACGCTCACGCTCCTGGCCCTTGCACTGGCCAGCGCGGCCATCCTGACCGCCCTCGTCACGCTCAGTCTCCGCTGGTTCGGCGTGGTACCAGCGCGACCGGAAGAGCGCACACGCGGTATCGAACTCCTGATCGAACGGCTCCGCGAGCGGTTCGGCCGACGCGCCTGACGGTGAGCGGTCAGCTGCTCGGCGAGTCATCCTCCGCACCGCCGTTTCCGGCAGGCTCCGGATCGGCCGCTGCTTCCTGAGCGCGCGCTTCGTCCCGCTCCCCACGCTCGTCGCGGCGCCCGAAGTCGCGCATCCGCTCCGCATACTCGCGCAGACGATCCATCACTCGGCGGTGCACGGTGCCCTCCGGATACGTTCCGTCGGGCTGGCGTTCACCGGCCGGCACACCGGTCAGGATTTCGATCCCCTGATCGACCGTATCGACCGCCCAAATGTGGAACTTCCCTTCGGCGACGGCCTGGATCACTTCGTCGTCCAACATGAGGTGCTGGACATTGGCCGTGGGGATGATGACTCCCTGCTCACCGGTCAGGCCTTGCGCTTTGCAGACTGCAAAAAACCCCTCGATCTTCTCGTTGACCCCGCCGATCGCCTGGACTTCACCGTACTGGTTCACCGAGCCGGTCACCGCGATGCCTTGCTTGATCGGCAAGCCAGAGAGCGCCGAGAGCAAGGCGTACAGCTCGGTCGACGAAGCCGAGTCCCCCTCGATCTCCTCGTAGGCCTGCTCGAAGGTGATCGAGGCGCTGATCGCCAGCGGGAAGTCCTGCGCATAGGCGCCAGCGAGATAGTTGGAGAGGATCAAGAACCCTTTCGAATGGATCGGCCCGGAGAGCGCGA
>Ga0207863_100496_pt1 | contig 12556 bp, 11 predicted proteins | sample CeladaPassaD2F12_FD_187497 | JGI IMG/M metagenome (GOLD analysis project Ga0207863, IMG submission 187497) | Cellulose-adapted microbial communities from the Joint BioEnergy Institute, USA - Passage D2F12 (SPAdes) (version 2) | ecosystem: Engineered > Bioreactor > Continuous culture >... | reverse complement strand
GCGCAGCGCAAAGCCCTGGCCTACCAGATCTCCCCCTGTTTTCCGGATAAGTTCTAGTCAGGCACGAAGCGCAGCGAAGTGCCGTCACGAATAACGCCGCTTTGGCGGACGCCCTGGTGGCGCACGACAAACCCGTGCCGCCGGCACAGCGTGCCGTGACCACGGCAGGGCCATTCGGAAAGAACGCCCACCGGGCCGGCAGCATTTGCCGCGGGTGCGTTGGGATCTGATGAAAAGCCGTCCGGGACTTTTCTCCACGCGCGGGTTGTTGTAACTTTTTGCCCGTCGGGTCCGATCTTTGTTGGCGGACCCGCACCGGATCGAGCAGGCGTCCCCGACCACGCAGACGCATGTCCGACGCATCGCAGCAGGAACGACAGCCTTCCGCCACCCCGCCGGCTCCGCCGCCGGGGTGGTCGTACTACGGCCCGCCGGAGGACGACGAGATCTCGTTGCTGGATCTGGGCGTGGTGATCGCCCGCCAGCGGCGCGTGATCGTCGTGAGCGTGCTGGTGGCGCTGGTGATCGGGGTGGTGGTGGCCCTGCTGACGCCCAAGACGTACGTGGCCGAGGCGAAGCTGGCGCCCAGCAGCACGGGCTCCACGAGCGGGGCGCTCTCGGCGTTGCGTTCGTTCGGGCTGTCGCTGGGCGAGGGCGAGATCGTCAGTCCGAGCGTCTATCCCGACATCGTGGGGAGCCCGGACTTTCTGCTGGCGCTGGCGCGCGACACGTTCTACATCGCCGAAGAAGGCCGGCGCATGACGCTCGTCGAGTACTACGGCCGACGAAGCTGGCTCTCCTATCTGAACCCCCTGCGGTGGCTGCGCGGGCGCGAGACCACTCCGGTGCAGAGCCTGTATGCGGATTCGCTGATTATGCCGACCGAGGAGGAGTATGCGGCCATTAAGGAGCTGCAGGAGGTGCTCAGTGCTTCCGAGAAAAAAGGCGGGGGCTTGTTGAATCAGGAGGGTGGGGTGATTGTGTTGCGGGCGAAGACCGAGGATCCGTATCTTTCGGCGGCGTTGGTGGCGCGGGCGATCCAGGAGTTGCAGCGGGCGATTAACCGGATCAAGACGGAAAAGGCGCGGCAGCATCTGGCTTTTCTGACGCAGAAGTTTGCGCAGGTGGAGGCTGAGCTTAGGCAGGCGGAGAACGAGCTGGCCCGCTTTCTGGATGCCAACCGGAATCCGCAGACGGCTCAGCTTCGGGCCGAGATGGAGCGGTTGCAGCGTCAGGTTAGTTTCAAGGAGCAGTTGTACCGGGAGCTTCAGTTGCAGAAGACGCAGGCCGAGATTCAGGTGCAGAAGGATGCGCCGGTGTTGAGCGTGGTGCAGCCGCCCGTGCCGCCCGACGAGCCGTCGGGCACGAGCCGCAAGCTGATCGTGCTGTTGTTTCTGTTTCTGGGCGTGTTCGTGGGGCTGGGGCTGGCCTTCATGAACCACTGGCTTTCGCGTCCGCCTTCGGACGACGAGGAGCGCCGGAAGGTCGAAGAAGTCCGTGCGCTTTTCCGACCCGCCACCTGGTGGGGCGAAGTAAAGGCGCTGGTGAACGGACGCAGTCGCACGGAGGAAAGGGAACGCCAGCAGTGAGCGAGCGGGATGATGCGGCTGTGCAGAGAAACGATGTGCCTGGGTTGCGCCGCGGCGAGTCGACGAAGGGGGCATCCAGCAAAGTGTCATACAGGTCAAAATCAGGGGGCGGGCGATCTTTTGACGAAGTCCAGGGTGCTGAATAAAGGAGGTGTGGCTTACCGCTCGTAGGCACATGGGCGTTCGAGAAACAGCGGCATGGTCGTGGAGCAAGTGGTTGCGTACCGGCATGCAGAGCACGGTCGCCCGCAATGCCGCTTCGTTATATCTGATCCAGTTCGCCAACTACATCGTCCCGCTGATTATGGTACCGTACCTGGTGCGGGTGTTGGGACCAGCGGGCTACGGTGCAGTGGCTTTTGCGCAGGGGTTCATCAACTACCTGATGCTCTTTGTGGAGTATGGCTTCGACTGGTCGGCGACCCGCAAGATTTCGGTGCAGCGCGAGAACCTTGAAGCGGTCAACCATACGGCGCTCCACGTCTGGGCAGCGAAGGGGCTTCTGGCAGTTGCTGGCTTCGTTGTGCTCCTGGCGCTGACGGCCCTGGTGCCGAAGTTGGGCGAAGTGAGGTTGCTGCTGCTGGCGCTCTACGGGATGGTTCTGGGGAATGTGCTGTTTCCTACCTGGCTCTTTCAGGGCATGGAGCGGATGGTGGCCATTTCCCTTATCAACCTGGCGATGAAGCTTGGCATTCTGGCCGGGGTGTTTCTCCTGGTGAGGCGGCCTGAGGACGCGGTGCTCTATGCCGGGTTGCTGGGTGGAGGGTCCTTCCTTGCAGGAATGGTGGGTGCTGTTGCAGCTTTTCAGATGTTTAATTTTAAAATTTTGTTAATATCAAGGCATGGAATTAAAGAAACTTTGGTAGAAGGATGGAAGATCTTTTTGTCTAGACTTTCGATCTCTCTGTATGACGCTTCACGGGTTTTTGTGGTTGGATTGTTCGCAACTTTTGAAGTTACTGGATACTATGCAGTAGCAGAAAAGATTGCGAGGGCGCTCCAAGCATTTTTGGCGCCATTTTTGCAGGCTATATATCCACGTTTGTCCAAGTTGTATGAATTAAACCCGATCAAGGCGTATCGATTAACTGAAAGACTTCAACAAGTTGTCACAATAACTTATTCTGTGCTTATATTAATTGCGTTAGTTCTATCCAGAGATATATTAAGGATTGTAGCTGGCAATAAATATCTTGACGCCCATATTCCGTTTGCAATTCTATTAATTTCTGTAGCCATCATAAATGCAAATGCATTGCGTGTTCAATACTTCCTTGTTGCGGGCAAGTATGATATCTTTCTGAAAATACACTCTGTAGCCGCAACTATTGGGTTCACTATGATTATATTTATGACATATTTTTATAATGTTGTTGGTGCCGCGATTTCTGTCTTAATTACTGAAATTTGTGTTCTTTTCTTGAGCTTGGTGCATTATAGAGCTATGCGGAACGATTCTCAAGTAAGGTCTACCTAGGAGTATAGCCATGAAAGTCCTTCATATAGGGTTTGGCTTTCGCCCGTGGAGAGGTGGCGGTCTTATAGAATATGCAGAAGACTTGATGGAGGAGCAGAGCAAGCATGGCTATCAGGTCTTCTACTTTTGTTCTGGAAGGCATTATCCCATTGTCAAACGGACCTTTCTGAAGCGGTGGATGAGATCTGCGATATCTATAATCGAGGTAATAAATCCCCCAATTTATCACGGAGGAGATAGTGGTACTGCTTTTGATATAGAGTCGCCGGTCATAGAAAAGCTTTTTTATGAGGTCCTATGTGAAATTAAACCCGACATAGTTCACATCCAAGAGCTTGCCGGTTTGCCGTCTTCTCTCATAGATATTGTGGCCGCACATGGAACTCCTATGGTAATGACTCTTCAAGATTATCATCTTCTTTGTCCCACGCTAAAGTTATTCGATTACCAGTACACCACTTGTGAAGATGACGAACCATCACAAAAATGTGTGCTGTGTGTCCGCGATAGTCCTGCGGGTATCAGACATCAGCTTGTTAGGAATACACTTCGTTATGAAGCGAAGCGCATTCTTCCAGACTCTGTCCGAAAGTCTGCTAAAACTCTATATGATGTGATATCACATACTAAAGCTAAATCACTAAATCTGAGACACAGTGCTCGTCGAAGTCATTTAGTAAACGATCTACTTGTGGATTTTTTTAGGACAAGACGTCAGGTAAATGTTGAGAGGCTAAAACGTGTTGACTTATTACTAGCTCAATCATCGGCAGTGGAAAGGATATATCGTCAAATAGCGGGTGTCGAAAACATAAGAACATTGCATTTAACTGTAAAGCATATTGAGTATATCCATCCCAAAGTCATAAAGATTAATCCGGATTTCAGGGTAAAGTTTGGCACGATCAATGGTCTTGCTACGGTTCCAAAGGGGGCTCGGTTACTTTTGGAAGCAATAGAGATACTTAAGGCCGAAGGCCTGGGCTCTCAGTTTGAATTGCATGTTTTTGGAGGCATTGATAAAGATATACAAACAAAAGTGAAGGAGTTTTCCAATGTTTACTATCATGGGTTTTTTGATGTAAATGAATTGGATAGGATTATGGAGCCGTTGCATGTCGGAATAATACCCTCGGTTTGGGAGGAAGCGTATGGATATGTAGGAGTGGAGTTTCTTGCAAAGGGGATACCGGTTATTGGCAATTTAAAGGGGGGTATTGTTGATTATGTCTTAGATGATGTTACTGGGTGGTTAAATGTGGATAACAATGCTGCTGGTCTTGCAAAAATAATGAAAAGAATAATCGGTAACCCTGCTGAGATTGAAAAACTAAACAGAAAAATTATGGAGATCAGAGGCAAGTTGATCAAAACTATGGAGCAACATTTTTATGAGATTGACCATATATATGGGGAAATTATAGCTGCAAAGCGTAGAACTTGAAGTTGAGTATGTCTAACACTTGGAGCTGAACATGTCTAAGATGTCATCGAAGAAAAGACGGGTTATTCTTGGTGCCGGCATGACCGGTCTGGCGGCAGGCTATGCTTCAGGCCTGCCCGTATACGAAGCGGTCGAATGGCCGGGGGGGATCTGTTCATCCTACTACGTGCGCCCCGGTTCGTCCGAACGCTTGCATCAGAGTCCGCCGGATGGCGAAGCCTACCGTTTCGAGATCGGCGGTGGGCACTGGATTTTCGGCGGAGACCCGCTGGTGCTGCGGTTCATCCGTGAGCTTGCGCCCGTGAAGGCCTACCAGCGCAGGTCTGCCGTGTTCTTCCCGGACCAGGATCTATTCGTGCCCTACCCCATCCAGAATCATCTCCGCTATCTGGGTCAGAAGGTCGCGGCGCAGGTGATTGAGGAGATCACCGATGGGCGCTCGTCAGGCGAGGTGGTCACCATGGCCGACTGGCTTCGGGCAGGTTTCGGCTCGACCCTGTATGGCCTGTTTTTCGAACCGTTTCATGAGCTTTACACCGCAGGGCTTTACCGGGAGATTGCCCCGCAGGACGCCTACAAGACCCCGGTCAATCCGGCGCTGGTCGTCCGCGGTGCTTTTGATGACGTGCCTCAGGTGGGCTACAATGTGACTTTCGTCTATCCCGAAGAAGGGTTGAACGTGCTTTCGCAGCGGATGGCCGAGCGCTGCCGAGTGCATTACGGTAAGCGGGTTGTGAAGATCGACGTGCAGAGCCGGGAGGTCTATTTCGAGGACGGTACAGCCGAGCCCTACGACGAAATCATCTCCACCCTTCCTCTGAACCGCATGATGGAGATGACCGGACTGGACGTAGGCGAGCGTCCTGATCCGGCCACGTCGGTGCTGGTGGTGAATATCGGTGCGGTCAAGGGACCGAACTGCCCCGAAGAGCACTGGCTCTACATCCCTCGCAGCCGTGCAGGCTTTCACCGGGTGGGCTTTTACAGCAACGTGGATGCTTCTTTCCTGCCCGCCTCCCACCGTGAGCGCCGGGATGCCGTGAGTATTTACGTGGAGAAGGCCTATCAGGAAGGAGAAAGGCCAGAGCAGGCCGAACTGGACCATCTTGCAGGGGATATCGTGCGGGAGCTTCAGGAATGGGGTTGGATCCGGGAAGCGGAAGTGGTGGACCCCACCTGGATCGACGTGGCCTACACCTGGTCGTGGCCAGGTTCCACATGGCGGGCGAAGGCCATCAAAGCGCTGGAGGAGCACGGTATCTATCAGGTGGGGCGCTATGCCCGGTGGGTGTTTCAGGGGATTGCCGATTCGATCAGGGATGGATTTATAGCCGGTAGTGGGCTTAAAATAATGTAAAATATGCAGATGGATAATTGCACGGTGGCTGCTGTTGTTGTAACCTATAACAGAAAATATTTATTAAGAGAAAATCTGCAAGCCTTGCAAGCGCAGACTCGCAAGCCTGATAAGATTATTGTTGTTGATAATGCAAGTACAGATGGAACGGATAGCATGATAAATGTGGAGTTTTCAAATGCGGACGTTGATTATTTAAGGTTACCCCAGAATGTTGGAGGAGCAGGAGGATTTCATGAGGGAATAAAATATGCGTATGAGAGAGGGTACGAATGGATATGGCTGATGGATGATGATACAATTCCTGAAGTTGATGCATTGGAAAAATTATTGCTAGCGCATAACAGACTAAAGTCTAAGGGGGTGTGTGTGAGATTATTGGGTAGCAGAGTGAATTGGATTGATGGGAGCGTGCATCCAATGAATATGCCATCATATATTAATGTTAAAAGTCATGATTTGATGATTCTGTTGATTGAGAATAAATGCTTACCAGTAAGGAATGTTTCTTTTGTTTCTATGATGATGCACAGAGATTTAGTAAGTAAGTATGGATTACCTGTAAAAAGTTATTTTATTTGGAACGATGATGTTGAATATACAGCTAGAATTACAAGAAATGAATCAGGTGTCATTGTTTTGGATAGTATAGTTGTTCATAAGACCAAAAGTAAGTATGTGCCCATCACAACTTCTTCGCCAGAACGATTTTATTTTGAAGTGCGAAATAAAATATGGATGATTAAAAAAAGTGAAGCATGGGAGACTAGAGAAAAGGTAAAATTGTGTATAAATCTTGCCTTCAATGTAATTAGATTTCTTAAAATAAATAGCTTGAGAGGAAGTATTCATATTTTTAGAGGATTGTGGGATGGTATTTTGAAAAAACCTTAGGTGATTGCTTAATAGGTTCCACCTTATTATCTTATTATGAACTACCCTAGCAATCTTTTAAGGTGGGATCATAAAGTTGAGTGAACTGGCTGTGCTAGTTGACGACGAGCAAAAAGCCGAAGCCTTCCTGCAAAGCCGCGTCCTGCTGCAGTGCTTCACCCACTGCCCCTACTGCGGAAGCGAACACATTGGACGGTTTCTACTGGCCTTGAAGCTGTTTGAATTGGAGGTGTCGGCCCGGCGTGCGGCCCGTGAGCTGGGCCTGGCCTACAACACGGTGCATCGGTTGTTTCTGCTGTTTCGGGAGCGGATCTATCGGTCCAGCAGTCAGGAAGACCAGCTTTCGGACGAGGTCGAGATGGACGAGAGCTACTTTGGCGGTCGTCGTCGGGGCAAGCGGCGGCATGGGGCTTCGGGCAAGTTGCCGGTGTTTGGGATTCTGGAGAGGGGCAGCAAGGTGAAGGTGGAAGTGATACCGGACGTGCGGGCCGAGACGTTGCTGCGGGAGGCGATTCGGAAGGTCAGGCGGGGCGGTAAGGTTTTTGTGCTATGCGAAGGAGCGTTTGCTGAAGTATCATGGGTTGTCGGTCTTGCGATTATTTGAAGAAGTTGGAGTTTCAGTACAATTGTCGAAAAGAAATTTTATGAGAAGTTATTAGGCGCGTTGAAGGTGGAATCAAAGGAAAAATAACTAAAATCTTTGATGAGTGATGTCTTTTTCAATACTTCCTATAGATTTCAACTTGAGCATTCGATGAGGAATTTCTCTCTCATTGTAGCCACCCGAAATAGACCAGAAAACCTGAAAAGGCTTTTTGCAACGTTGCGTGAGCAAACTTTTAAAGATTTTGAGGTGATCGTGGTGGATCAGAGCGATAGTTTACTAAGTCCTGTTGTTGAGGAGGTGGTAAATAGTTCAGGACTTAATGCTATTTACTTACGTGATACAGGCAAGGGATTATCTAGGGCACGCAACATTGGGTTGGAGAAGGCAACAGGAAAAATATGGGCATTTCCCGATGATGATTGCTGGTATGCCCCAAACCTTTTAGAGCAAGTTGCTAATATTTTTAAATGTGACCGAGATTTAGTATTGCTTTCAGGAATCTATACAGAACCCGGTAGATGGAATCCTCGTTTCCCGAGGAAGTGGAGCTATATTAACCTTTGGAACGTATTTGTCTGTATAAGTTCAGTAACAATATTTGTGCGCTCAGATATTTTGGGTAATATAAGGTTTAATGAACATATTGGTGTGGGTACTGATTTGCCATCTGCTGAAGAGATAGATTTTGTAATTAAAATTCTGGCACGAGGATACAAAGGGGTTTATGATCCCAGTTTGATAGTATACCATGAGATCGAGCGCGCTTCTAACACGATTCCCGAGCATGTTATCAAGCGCGAACGAGCAAATGCGTACGTATTAATGAGTAACGCTTTACGATGTAGAGCATTCTTACTTTGGTTAAAATTGATGGGGCAGGTAGGCAAAGGATTGGTGCGCGCATTCAGGACCGATTGGGGAAGAGATGTGTTTAAAGCCCGTTGGGAAGGGTACCGGTTAGCTCTTACAGAGAACAGGAATGTTCGTTAGGCAACAGCTCCTCCAGAGAGAGCGGCAAGCCCGATTTTTGTGGAAGGTTTTGATCTGGGGTGTGGGACTGCTACCCCTTCTCATTACGCCCTTTTGGCCTCGCTCTTTTAATAATACATTCTCGTATACAGTGGCTTTGCAGAGTGGGTTTGGGAGTGCAAGAATTATTGCGAGGCTGGCCACGTCAACCATTCTGATGCTTGCCATAGGAGCGTTGTTGGTAGGTCTTCACTTTCATTGGCGCTTTGGAATCTCTCGACGGAGCTGGATGCTTCTTTGGGGGGTGTTCTTCCTAGCTTTAGGGCCTTTGCTTTCTGCGATGCTAGGGATTGCGCCGCAATTTTCGATATCACATTTAGCTACGCCGGTGGTTTTCGCCGCCCTGATCTTCTTACCCCCTGTACGCTTGGCATGGTTCATAGGCGAAGTCAAGCGGCTTATGCTGTTGTACACAGTGGGGAGCTTAGTTGCTGCGGTCGTGGCTCCATCATGGGCTCTGGAAATCCCCTACACACAAGGTTATATCCCAGGGTTTGATGTCCGCTTACATGGGGTTACAGTTAATGCTAATCACACAGCTCCATTTGTATTGTTGTATATACTATTTGAGCTTGCTTTTCCAAGTAAAAGTTTTCTTCGATGGGTAGGTTTAGGCGCTGCTGGGCTTGCATTGCTTTTGACGCAATCCAAAACAACTTGGGCATTACTCATTGTGGGTCTTGAACTGATGTATCTGTTTGTGCTAACCCGTAAATCGACATTTGGTAAGGTTATAAATCTTCTTTTTATGCTCTCGATCGTGCTTGGAAGTTTCCTCGTATTAGTGGCAAGTGGAGGGGACTTGGTTGAGAATGTGACTGATTTGGTTCAAAACCGAGAAACGGAGCTAGTCACTCTTACAGGGCGTGTCTACATATGGGCCGTGGTTTTAGATGTGGTGAGGGAAAATCCATGGTTTGGCTATGGACCGCACCTCTGGGACTCCGAGATGACACTTGCTTATGTTCCTCTGCTTGGCTGGACTCCAGCCCAGAGTCATAATCAGTACATTCAAAGTCTGGGTGAAGGAGGTATTATTGGGTTGTTTGGGCTTATCGTTTACGGGATGATTATGCTCCGAACAGGATGGAAATACCGATTTGTAGGGCGTGGGTTGCCGTTTGTGTTGCCCCTGCTCTGGCTCATGCGAGGGGTTACTGAGTCTTGGTACCGAGGCGCAACTACGGATGGAAACTTGGTTCTACACATGCTTATTTTTGCTACTCTAGCTCTTCTTGCTAAAAACAGGTGGGGCAAAGAATGAAATCCTTGGCCTATCTTTCCGGTGCTCCCCGGGTGTCAACCCGTCCCGAAGCGGGAGCGGCGGGTCCTCGCACGCATGTGCTGGGTGTGATGAATGCTTTCCGGCGGTTGGGCTGGGAGGTTCGACCCTACATCGTAGGCGATCGGGTGCCTCTGGAATGGGTGGTGGGCGGAGCCAGCGAGCGGACGTTGCGCCGCAGTCCTTTGAAGCGCATTGCAGCAGACCTGGCCCGGTTGTGTCTGGGGGCCATACATGGCCCTCGCGCTTTGCGCGAAATCGGACAGGTGGACTGGGTGTATGAGCGCTATGGAGCGTTCCAGGCGCTGGGCTGGTGGTTCCAGAGGCAAGGAATTCCGTGGATTCTGGAAACCAATGCAGTTCTGTATCGGGAGGCAACGCAAGACCGATCAACGGTAGCTCTGCCCGCTCTTTTGAAAAGAGTCGAGCAATGGGCCTATCGAAAATGCGATGTGCTTGTGTGTATCAGTCAGGCACTTGCTGAGTTGGTGATAGAAGAGACGGGAATTCCTAAAGAAAAAATCATCATACTTCCCAACGGCGTGGATACTGAGCATCTGAATCCAGACAGGGTAGAGGCCAGACGTTTTTTTGAAGGGCCGACGCTGGGTTTCGTGGGAGGACTGGCTCCGTGGCAGCGGCTGGATCTGTTGATAGACGTCCTTGCTGCATTGCGGGAAGACGGTGTCCAGTACAATCTTGTGGTTGTGGGTGATGGCCCCATGCGCGAAGCCTGGGAAGCCCGTGCACAGGGAAAGGGAATGGGCGATCAAGTACGCTTTGTCGGGCAGGTACCCTGGGAAGAGGTTCCGGCCTATATCGCAGGGTTTGATCTGGGATATGCCGGGGCTGTGCCTCTGGCGGCTGGCAAGATGTATCTTTCGCCACTGAAGCTTTACGAATATGTCGCCATGGGTCGGCCCTTCGTGGCGTCTGCTTACGATGACGCACGTCGACTGATTGCAGATGGAGCGGTCGGGTATCTGTTCGAGCCGGGCAACCCGGAAGACCTGAAGCGGGTTTTACGTGTTGCTTATGACGAGCGATCCGGCTGGACAGTAATGGGCAGAAGGAGTCGGGAGGTGGTGAAGCAAAAGCATAGCTGGGAAGCTCGGGTTCAGACGCTGATCAGTCAGGTAGAGGCTATTCTAGCGTCACAAAATGAAGCGACTGACCATACTCGGCGTTGAGCTCGATCCGCTGACCATTGAGGAGCTCAATGCATGCATTTCGGCGGCCATTGAACGCAGGGAGCGATGGATCATAGCACATCACAACTTGCGAAGCCTGTATCTTTTTTATCGCGACCCCAGGATGCGGGCTTTTTTTGCACGGGCCTCGATTATTCACATCGATGGAATGCCTCTGGTGTACTGGGCGCGGCTGCTGGGGTATCCGGTCCGTAAGGAGCACCGGGTTACTTATGTGGACTGGGTCCATCCCCTGATGGCTATGGCCGAAGCGGAAGGATGGCGGATATTCTATCTGGGAGGCAAACCCGGCGTAGCAGCTCGAGCTGCTCGGAAATTGCAGGAGCACTACCCACAGTTAATCATCCAGACACATCACGGATATTTCGGCCCGGAAGAAAACGAAACCGTACTTCAGAAGATTGCCGAATTTCAACCGCAAGTGCTGATGGTCGGGATGGGCATGCCGCGGCAGGAACACTGGGTGCTGGACAATCTGGATCGCATTCAGGCCAATGCCATTCTGACCGCGGGCGCCTGTTTCGATTACATCGCGGGGGCGATTCCGACGCCCCCGCGATGGATGGGACGGATGGGGCTGGAATGGCTCTATCGTTTGTTTTCGGAACCGCGGCGCCTGTGGCGACGCTATCTGGTAGAACCCTGGGCGCTCTTGCCGCTATTTCTGAAAGATCTCCTGAATATTCGTGAACATCGCCGGCGGGCTCAGCGGCTAGCATCGAGTACGACGCGACGGGTAACAGCCGAGTCCGTGAGTGAAAAGCTTTCCTGATGGCGCAGAGAGCCATACGTTACCGTAAGCTGATAATCACCTTTGAATCCACGGATACGAACCTGTCCCTGCGCATCGGTCGTGGCGGTCGTATCGGTCCACCACTGTCGAAAGATGAGGTCTGCCCAGACGCGCCCGTTGGGTTTGATGGACCAGTCCTGACGATAGAGCGCAGCCGACGGGTACCAGTGGCGGCCTTCCCAGAAGCCCCAGAGGATTACGCCTTCCACCGCCGGGTGGCTGAACATAGCCGTAAGAAAATCCCGCGTGTAGGCTGCCTGCAGGGCCTCTTCTTGCGGCGAGAGCTGGTAGCGCTCACCCTGACGGCCGAAGCGTACATCGAATTCGGTGATCAGGATGGGGCGATGAAAGATAGAGAAAGTGCTCAGAATGGCCCAGAACCTGCGCGGCTCGGTGAGTGTCTGCGGCGTGAAATGCCCCATTATCCCAATGCCATCAAAAGGATCTTTGTGATCGGTCAGGTAGCGAAGCACCTCGTAGACCGCCCGTCGGTTATGGTGACCCACCTTGTCGTGAAAAAAGAGTAAAGTGAGACCGGCGATACGGCGGGCCAACCTTTGGCCTTCTTTTTGTTTAGCAGCCAGACGGTCTGCACGTCGGGAGCCATTCCGATGGGGTGTGCAGGTTACGCGTAGGGGGGGCGGTGTCTGATAGGGTATAAAAAGCGTCAAAACGCATGCGCTGCTTGTAACAAACGTGAGGAATGTTGTATGTTGCCTCCCGACGCATCCGGAAACGCTGACCGAGACATGAATCGGTTGCGTGCCACCGCCTCGGAAGGTGATGCTCCTGCGAACAACCCCGTTTCTATGACAGTAACGGATACGACGGCCTATCAATTCGTTCACGTTGGTCCCCGGAATCGCCTGCTCT
>Ga0207863_100483_pt1 | contig 12805 bp, 16 predicted proteins | sample CeladaPassaD2F12_FD_187497 | JGI IMG/M metagenome (GOLD analysis project Ga0207863, IMG submission 187497) | Cellulose-adapted microbial communities from the Joint BioEnergy Institute, USA - Passage D2F12 (SPAdes) (version 2) | ecosystem: Engineered > Bioreactor > Continuous culture >... | reverse complement strand
GGTACGGGGGCTTCGGCCTCGCCGTGATCCGGCACCTCGTCGACGAGATGGTCGTGGACTCCGCCCCCGACGGGACGCGCCTCCGGATGATCCGGCGCCGGGGCGCCTCCGTAGAAGAAGCCTCGAACGGCTGAGCCCGGGGCGGCGCCCGCTCCCCGCGTTGAACGGCTCGCGCCGGATAAAGTACAGTAACCCCTGAAGTGAGAGCTTTGCCGGAGACAGGGTAGGCGAGGACGCCGTGCTGCAGCGGGTCAACCCGGGCCACAAGGCGCTGGCCGACTACCGCAGCATCATCCGCCGCGAGCTCTACGGGGAGCTGCAGGAGCTCGCCGGGCGCCTGCGGGGGGCGCGGGTGTTGCACATAAACGCCACCAGCTTCGGGGGCGGGGTGGCGGAGATCCTCTACACCCTCGTGCCTCTGGCCCGCGACGCCGGGCTCGAGGTGGAGTGGGCCATAATGTTCGGCGCCGAGCCCTTCTTCAACGTCACCAAGAGGTTCCACAACGCCCTGCAGGGCGCCGACTACGAGCTGACAATAGAGGACCGGGCCATCTACGAGGAGTACAACCGCAGGACCGCGCAGGCGCTCGCCGAGTCCGGCGAGGAGTGGGACATAGTCTTCGTCCACGACCCGCAGCCCGCGCTCGTGCGGGAGTTCTCCGGGGGGCTGGGGGAGGGGACGCGTTGGATCTGGCGCTGCCACATCGACACCTCCACCCCCAACCGGCAGGTTCTCGACTACCTGTGGCCGTACATAGCCGACTACGACGCCCAGGTCTACACCATGCGCGAGTACACCCCGCCCGGCGTCGAGATGCCCGGGCTCACCCTCATCCCCCCGGCCATAGACCCGCTCTCGCCCAAGAACATGGCCCTCTCGCGGGACGACGCCAGCTACATCGTCAGCCAGTTCGGGGTCGACGTCGAGCGTCCCTTTCTGCTGCAGGTCTCCCGCTTCGACCCCTGGAAGGACCCCCTCGGCGTCATCGACGTCTACCGCATGGTCAAGGAGGAGGTGGGGGAGGTCCAGCTGGTGCTCGTCGGCTCCATGGCCCACGACGACCCCGAGGGGTGGGACTACTGGTACAAGACCGTCAACTACGCGGGCGGGGACCCGGACATCTTCCTCTTCTCCAACCTCACCAACGTCGGCGCCATCGAGGTCAACGCCTTCCAGTCGCTCGCCGACGTCGTGATCCAGAAGTCCATCCGGGAGGGCTTCGGGCTCGTGGTCTCCGAGGCGCTCTGGAAGGCCCGCCCGGTGGTGGCCAGCCGCGTCGGGGGCATCCCCATGCAGATAACCGCCGGCGGCGGCATCCTGATAGACACCATCCCGGAGGCGGCCGCGGCCTGCGCCAAGCTCCTCTCCGACCCGGAGTTCGCCCGCGAGATGGGGCGGCGCGGCAAGGAGCACGTCCGGGCCAACTTCCTCACCCCCCGCCTGCTGCGCGACGACCTGCGGCTTTTCGCTAAACTTCTCGGCGTGTAGAGGGCAGGCTCTCTTTTTCGGGAGGGAGGCGGCGAGCGTGGCGCACAGCGGCGGAGTGGTGATCGTTTCCAACCGGGCCCCGGTGACCTTCTCCCGCTCCGGGAGCGGGGAGAGAACCCACTCGCGGGGGGCCGGGGGGCTTGTCACCGCCCTGAACGCCGTCTCGCGCCGCGCCGAGGGGGCGGTCTGGATCGCCTCCGCCGCCTCCGATGAGGACGTGCGGGTGGCCCGCGAGTCGGAGGGGCCCTGCGAGGTCGATGACCTCCGGCTCGTCCTCGTGGAGCACGACGCGGGGGCCTACGACCTGATGTACAACCGCCTCGCCAACCCCCTGCTGTGGTTCGTCCAGCACGGCCTGTACGACCTGCCGTACGCCCCGGAGCTCGGCGAGGAGACGCTGCGGGCCTGGGAGGAGGGGTACCTGCCCGTAAACCGCAGCTTCGCCCGGGCCGCCGCGGAGGCAATCTCCGGGGCGGAGGAGCCGGTGGTGCTGCTGCACGACTACCACCTCTACATGGTCCCCGAGCTGCTGCGCGAGGAGGTTGGGGAGGGGCCCCTGATCTCCTTCTTCGTCCACATCCCCTGGCCCGAGCCCGACCTCTGGCGGGTCCTGCCCTCCTACATCCGCGAGGGGGCGCTGCGCAGCCTGCTGCGCTCGGATATCGTGGCCTTCCACACCCGCCGCTACGCCCGCAACTTCATGGCCGCGGCCTCCGAGATCCTCGGCGCCGAGGCGGACCCCGCGCGGGGAACCCTCCGCCGCGGCGGGCGCGAGGTGTGGGTGCGCTCCTACCCCATCTCCATAGACCCGGCCGAGTTCGAGGAGGTCGCGGAGAGCCCGGAGGTCCGCAGGGAGGAGGAGTACGTGCGCAACCTGCCCGGCGCGCTCCTCGTCCGGGTGGACCGGACCGACCTCTCCAAGAACATCGTGCGCGGTTTCAGGGCCTACGGCAGGATGCTCGAGCTGCACCCCGAGATGCGCGGGCGGGTGACCTTCTTCGCCCAGCTCCAGCCCTCCCGCGGGGACATCCCCGAGTACGCCGCCTACGCGGAGGCGATCCGCAGGAGCGCCGAGGAGGTCAACGAGGCCCACGGCACCCCCTCCTGGCGGCCGGTAGAGCTCTCCATGCAGGACAACTTCCCCCGCTCCGTCGCGGCCTACAAGAACTACGACGCCCTCCTGGTTAACGCCGTGCGCGACGGGATGAACCTGGTCGCCAAGGAGGCCGCGGTCGTAAACCGGCGGGACGGGGCCCTCATCCTCTCCGAGAACGCCGGGGCGCACGAGGAGCTCGGCGAGCACGCCCTGACGGTCAACCCCTTCGACCTCGACGACCAGGCCGCGGCGATCCACCGGGCGCTCACGATGCCCCCCGAAGAGCGCGCCCGGCGGGCGCGGGCCCTGCGCGAGACGGTCCTCTCCAACACCATCGAGGACTGGGCCGCCTCGCAGATGCGCGACATAGCCGCCCGCCGCGCGACCTCCTCCTAGCGGGCCAGCTCCCGCAGCACCTCCGCCACCCCCTCCACGCCCTCCACGACGAGGTCCGCCTCCGCGACGATCTCCCGCGGCCCCTCCTCGCTGGCGACGCCGACCCGGAGCGCCTCCTCGAGCAGCCCCTCGCCGCGCAGCCGCTCCAGCTCGCGGAAGGCGTCGAGGTCGGTGGTGTCGTCGCCCATGAACAGCGCCCGCCGGGGGCGGTACTCCTCCACGAGCGCCCGCACCGCGGTCCCCTTGTCCGCCCGGACCGGCGGGCGGGCCTCCACCACCCCGCGGCCGACCGTGACCCGGAGCCCCAGGCGCTCCCCCTCCCGGCGCACGAGCTCCACGCAGCGCTCCCCGACCTCTCCGGGGACGTTGCGGTAGTGGACGGAGGCCGTGATGCCCTTCTCCTCCACGAACGCCCCCAGGGGCCCGAGCTCCTCCCGGGCCCGGCGCTCCAGCTCCCGGACGCGCTCCAGGTAGGGCAGGGCCTCCGGTATGATCTCGACCCTGTCCCCTTCGAGCTTCTCGAAGCCGTGGTTCCCGAAGTACACCACCCCGCCCAGCCCGATGAGCTTTCGGGCCTCCTCCGTCTTGCGCCCGCTGATGCCGGCCACGAGCAGGTACCGCCGGCTGAGACGTTCCAGAAGCTCCCTCACCTCCTCCGGCACCCGGGCGGCGTCGGGCGTCGGGGCGATGGGGGCGAGCGTCCCGTCGATGTCCGTGAGGATGGCGGAGGCGCCGGGGTCCTCCCTCAAGCCCCGGAGCAGCTCCGCCGGGGCCTTACCCACCTCCCCTCCCGCAGCCGGGCCTCACGCCCTCGCGCAGCAAGAACTCCTGCAGGTCGAGCCCGCTCCGCTGCATCCGCCTCGCGGCCTCCTTCCCGATGTAGCGGTAGTGCCAGGGCTCCCAGGCGTAGCCGGTCTTCTCCTGCCCGCCCAGCGGGTAGGCCAGCACGAAGCCGTAGCGGGGGGCGTTGCGCTCCAGCCAGCGGCTGGCCTCCGTCCGGCCGAAGCCCTGCCACACCTCGTAGCCCGCCTCGGCGTTGGTGAAGTCCACGGCGGTGCCCAGCTGGTGCTGGCTGTGGCCGGGCAGCGCGCTCAGGCCCCCCGCGTTCTCGTCGCCGTAGTAGCTGGCCCAGCGGGCGTGGGCCGCCCGCTGCTCTTTGTGGGAGCGGTAGGCCGAGGCGACCACCAGCTCGTGCCCCTCGGCGGCCGCGGCCCGCACCAGGAGCGCCAGGCTGCGCGCGGCCTCCCGGCGCAGCAGGAGGTTGGGGTCGAGCGCCGGGACGCCGTAGGCGCGCAGCGGTACGAGATCCCGCGGTGCGTAGGAGGGGGGGAGGGCGTGCTCCCGGTCCACCAGCACCAGGAGGTGGTCGCAGCTCCCCTCGAGCGGCGGGCCCTCCCGCTCCGCCCTTCCGTCCCCGCCGCCCGGGGGCTTCGGGGAGGAGGCCGCGGGCCGGGCCGCGGTCTCCGTGGAGGGCCGCTCCACGGCCGCAAGGACGAACAGCGCGAGCGTAGCCAGCGCCCCGGCCGCGAGCGCGAGCCGGAGCCAGCCCGCCCGCCGCCCCGCCGACGCTCCTCGTCTTCCCCCGCGTCTCATGCCGGTACAACGCTAGCGCACCGGGGGCGGGCTGTCCAGAGAGGGGCGGCGGGCGGGCTATCTCACCCGGCTCGGGCGGTTCGGGCCCCGCTCGGGGGAGCCGCCCAGCCTGCCGCCCAGGTAGCCGCCGGCCAGGTTGACGAGGAAGGAGATCAGGCCGGCCAGAAAGCCGCCGCTCGCCACCCCGAGGACGCCGGGGGAGCGGGGGATATCCCCCTCCAGGAACAGCAGCGCGATCACCAGCAGGATGATCGCCACGATCACCGCGATGACGAGCCCGAAGACGGCCGTCATCGCGCCGTGGAGGGGTCCGGCCCCCCGCGCCCGCCGGCCGGCGACGTAGCCGCCGGCGAGGTACGAGAGGAACCCTACCACGAGGGAGAGCAGGAAGGAGCCCGCCGTGACCTCCCCGCCGGTCGCCCGTCCCGGGCCGTCCCCCGCCGCCAGGCCGATAAGCCCGAAGACGAGGGTGAGGACGAACCCGGCCGCGAGGGCCACCACCCAGCCCAGGGCCACGGCGTTCCAGTCGATGTCTCGCAGGCCAGGACCGTTCATGCGGCCACTACCTCAGCCGCCCCTCCGGCCCTGGGCCCGGGCCCGGATGTCCTCTATGTCCACCTCGCCCTCGAGAAAGGCCCCGACGAAGTAGCCTATGACCGCGAAGATCACCACCAGCGCCGTCGTGCCCACGCCCAGCGTGGCTATGAGCACTATCAGGAGGCCGCCGATGAGCGCTCCCCATTGCTTGTAGGTCCACATGCCCATAAAGACCAGCCCTTTCTCTCGCTACCTTCCTGCCGTTCCTCTTACGGTGACCTCGACGTCCCTGACCGGGATGCGCTGGCTCTCCAGCGCCTTGCGGACGTTCTCGCGCGCCCGGCTGGCCAGCGCGGTGTAGTTGCTCCCCTCCGGGGCGTCGAGCCTGCACTCCACGAGGTACCGCCCGCTCCCGCTGAGGGAGACGGAGGCGTCCGCGGCCCCGGCCTCCCGGGAGGCGGCCTCGGCGAGCGCCCGCACGGCGCGCGCGGTGATCGCCGTCTCCGCGCCGGGGGTGTCGTCTATGACCGTCCTGCGGGCGATCCTCCTGCCGAGGGTGAGCTCCCTGAGCAGCAGGATGAGCGCGAGCAGGGCCAGCACCACCCCGGCGGCCCCGAGCGCGAGCCGCGCCTGCCAGGAGGAGAGGTCTGCCCGGAGCGCCCCGCCCAGCGCCTCGAGCCCCGCCCGGTAGCCGGTGTACCGGTCCACGGCCTCGGCGGGCAAGACCCCGAAGTTCACGAGCAGCAGCGCCGCGGGGACCGCGAGCAGCAGCAGGGCGACCATCAGCAGGATCAGGCGGTTGAAAGCGTTCATTTCACCCTCGTCCTGGTCTGTCTCGGGTCCGACTCCACGAGCTTGAGCCGGAGGCGCCCCAGGGGGATGCCCCTGCGCGCCAGGCGCTCCCGGACGGAACGTTGGATCTCCTCCCGCACGGGGCCTAGCTCCTCGCCGCGCCGGACGTGGGCCTCGAGCCTCACCAGCGCTCCCGGCCTGCGGCGGGCCTTGACCTTCACCGAGGAGCCGAGCACCGCCCGCACGCTCTCTGCCGCCGCGGCCACCTCGGCCGCCACCGCCGGGCGCGCTATGTAGGTGCCCCGCTCCATCCGCACCCGCCGGGGGCGCGAGGGCTTGAGCTCGGCCAGAAGGAGGATCAAGCCGACCAGCGCCACCAGCACCAACGCGGCGATGGCCAGCGGCGAGAGCCTCCCGGCCTCCGCCGCCGAGACCAGGCCCTCCAGCCCCCCGTAGAGGGACGGCAGCCGCAGCACCTCCGGCAGCTCCGAGACCCGGTAGCCGAACCAAGGCACGCTGTAGACCAGGAGGACCAGGCCGAGCACGAACAGCCCGACGAGGAGCAGCGTCACCACCACCCGGTTAAAGACCCTCACCTCTCCACCTCCAGGTCCTCCACCACCACGGTGGCCCTCCTGCCCCCCGTGTCCGAGGAGACCCTCTCCGCCACCTCACCCGCTATCTGCGGGACCGGCTTGGGCAGGGGGTAGGACAGGATGACGTGCACCTCCACCTCGCCGTCCTTCACCACGACCCCGGTCACCTTCTCACCGCCCTCGTAGGTGGCCGCCTCGGCGAAGCGCCCGGTCCCCAGGGCCGCGACCCCTTCCACGGCGAGGGCCGCCCTCGAGGCGGCCCTCGCCAGCTGTAGCAGCTCTCCGGCCAAGAAAGCGCGAGCCTCCTACTGGACCCGCTGCTGCTGTTGCTGCTGCTCCTGCTCCAGCTCCCGCCGGCGCTCCTCCTCGCGCTCCTGCTGCGGGAAGAAGATGTCGCTCACCGTGATGTTCACCTCGGTGACCCGCAGGCCCACCAGGCTCTCCACCCGGTTGATCACGTTGCGCCGCACGGCCTCCGAGATCTGGGGGATGGACTTGCCGTACTCGGCGGTGAGCGTGAGGTCTATCGCGGCCTCCTCCTGGCCGACCTCCACCGAGACGCCCTGGGTCTGCCCGCCCCGGCCGCCGGTGATGCCGCCTATGATGCCGCTTACGGCCTGCGAGGCGGTGCCGCCCATCCGGATGCCCTCGACCTCCTGCGCGGCGATCCCGGCTATCTTGGCCACCACGCTGTCCTGGATCACGGTGTTGCCGCGCTCGGTCTGAAGCGGGCTGCGCCCCGTCCTCTGCTGCTGCGTCCTCTGCTCCGTCATCTTCTCTCCTTTCTTTGCTAACGCTGGCCTTGCTTGCCCTCTAGATACGGAATTCTTGTGGCTTCCGATGCCTCACGCCACACGGCGGGTGAGCAGGCGGTATATGGCGAGCAGGATGACCGCCCCCAGGACCGCCGTCAGGATGGATCCCAGGCTGAACTGGCCCCTCTCGGCGGCCACGCCGAACAGGCTCAGGACCCACCCCCCGATAAAGGCGCCGGCTATCCCGATCAGGATCGTCACGATGATCCCGCCCGGGTCCGGGCCCGGCATGATCCACTTCGCCAGCACCCCGGCGATGAGGCCCACGATGATCCAGACTATGATCGCCCCGAGGCTCACTTGCTCTCACCTCCCTCTCTCGTTCTCCGTCTCTCTCTGTATGCTTGGACAGCGCCGCCCGCCCGCCCGTTGCAGGAGATCCGGGTGCGGGGAGATTTACCCCCCTTCCGGTAGACTAAACTTCCGGGCGGGCTCTCAGGAGAGGAAGGGCTCCGCGGCGAAGACCAGGGCGAAGAGGACCGCCACCCCGTAGAGCAGGGGGTGCACCTCCCCGGGCTTGCCGCGGGCGAGCTTTATCAGGACGTAGGAGATAAAGCCGAAGCCTATCCCGTAGGAGATGTTGAAGGTCAGCGGCAGCGTGAGGATGGTCAGGAAGGCCGGGATCGCCTCGTCGAAGCGGTCCCAGGGGATGTAGCGCACCGAGGTCATCATCAGGAAGCCCACCACCACGAGCGCCGGGGCGGTGACCGGGGAGACGAAGATCTCCTGCCCCTGCTCCGGGCCGGGGATGGGCACCGAGCCGCCGAAGACGCCGATGATCGGGGAGAACGGCAGGGCCAGGAGGAACAGCAGCCCCACCACCACGCTGGTGAGCCCCGTCCTCCCGCCCTCGGCCACCCCCGAGCCGCTCTCGATGTAGCTCGTGACCGAGCTCGCCCCCAGGGCCCCGCCCCCCGCGGCGGCGAGCGAGTCGACCAGCAGGATGCGCTTCAGGTGCGGCGGCCGGCCCTCCTCGTCCAGGAGGTGGCCCTCCTGGCCCACGGCGATGACCGTGCCCATGGTGTCGAAGAAGTCCGTCATGAACAGGGCGAAGATCACCGGCACCAGCGTGATCTGCAGCACCTCCGGGATCGCCAGCAGCCCGCCGCCCACCGTGGAGGTGTCGAAGCGGAAGTCCACCACCCGCTCGGGGAGCGGGATGATCCCGAAGACCATCCCCACGATCCCGGTGATGAGGATGCCGCCGAGGATGCCCCCCCGCAGCCCCAGGGCCACGAGCACCAGCGTGACCGCCAGCCCGAAGGCGGCCAGGAGCACCGGGCCCTGGGTGAAGTCGCCCAGCGTCAGGTAGGTGGCCGGGTCCTGCACCACGATCCCGCCGTTCTTCAGCCCGATGAACGCGATGAACAGCCCGATGCCCACCGCGATCGCGAACTTCAGCGACATCGGGATAGCGTTCATCACCGCCTCGCGCAGGTTGGTCAGGACCAGCACCGTCACCAGCAGGCCCTCCAGCACGATGACCGCCATCGCCTGCTGCCAGCTGAGGCCGAGGCCGAGGATGAGGGTGAAGGCCACCACCGCGTTCAGGCCCAGCCCCGAGGCGAGCGCCAGCGGGTAGTTGGCGAAGAGGCCCATCGCGATGCTCGCCGCGGCGGCGGCGACGCAGGTGGCGAAGAAGACCCCGGAGATGGGCAGACCGGTCCCCTCGGTGCTCAGGATGGAGGGGTTGACGAAGATGATGTAGGCCATCGTCATGAAGGTCGTCAGGCCGGCCACCACCTCCGTCCGGAGGTTGGTGCCGCGCTCGGAGAACCTGAAGAAAGCGTCCAAGCCCGCTCCTCCGCCAGGGAATCCTCGACACCGACTGCGGGACCAATATAGCAACCCGGCGGGCGCCGGGCAAAAATGGGCTAGAGGAAGGGCTTGTTGCGCTTCCAGAGGAGCCAGCCGAGCGAGGCCAGCCACACCACGACAACCGCCGAGTAGGCGGGGAAGATCCGGCGGTACTGCTGCGGGGTGTCGCCGGTCTCTATGACCGGGATGCTCTCGTCGCGGGGGAGGTTGGCCCTCTCGAGCCCGTGCTGGGTGGTGTCGTGGAAGATCACCGTCCCCACCCTGGCGAGCCTGCCGTCCCACACCCGCTCGCCCATGTTCTCGAGGTCCCGCAGGGAGTCGCCCGGAAGGTCCTGGGCCGTCTGTATGAGGAGGTTGTCTCCCGTCTCCTCGAGCCGGAAGTAGAAGTAGCTCACGCTGTAGCGGGAGGAGATGCCTATCCGGGACTCCGGCGTGCCGAGCTTCTCCAGCGTGAGGTCCTCCCCCACGTCGGGGGTGCCCTCTATCCTGACGTAGTCCCCCACCTCCACGCCCTCCGGGAGGTTGCCGGAGTTGATCTGCTCGGCCGTGAGCGTCACCGGCTTCCCCTCGAGCCCGTAGGAGAACTGGTCGGCGATCAGGGAGACCCCGAAGCTGAAGACGAGCACGATGAACAGGCGGACCAGAAGCCACGGGTTGCGGCCTATCCAGGGCCCGATCCCCCGCGGGCGGTGCTCGTGCCCGGCGACCGGCCTGCCCGCCTTGTGCTCCCTCGTCTCCACGGGCATAGTCTAACCCAGGGCGCCGGCCGCGAGGGGGGCGCGTTCACACCCGGGGGCCGGATTTTTTGTGAAAGAGATAGCCGCGGCCTCTCCGGGCCTTCCCTAGTATGGAAGCCCGCGACGATGCTATGCTGTTGGGCGGCAAGGCCGCGTTTTGGACCCTCGGTGGAGGTAGGCATTTGGCAGAAGGTCGGGAAGCGCCGGAGAGGGACGCCCGGGAGTACACCGTCGTCGGGGTGATAGACGACGGGGCCAACCTCAACCGGGCCGTGAAGGAGATCCGGGACCTCGGCGTCGGCCCGGACGACATCACGGTGATCCTCAAGCGGGAGGACCCCAGCGAGCCCGAGCCCTTCCCGGAGGGCACCCGCTACATCGTGGTCCCCGGGGACCGGCGGGGGCTGGAGGTCCCGGTGGGCTTCGGCGTGGTGTTCATAATCGTGGGGATCTTCTTCGCCATAACCACCCCCGCCATCGGCATCCCGGCCCTCTTCGTCTTCATCTCGCTCGCGGCCATCCTCTTCGCCGGCTCCTTCTCGCGGGTGGGGCTCACCCCCATCCTCACCGACATGGAGGCCCCGCGGGAGGAGGCCGGCGCCTGGGACGACGAGTTCGAGCGGGGCAAGGTCCTCGTCTTCGTCAACACCGCCGGCCGGCGGCTCCTCAGGCCCGTGCGCGAGGTTCTGGAGCGCAACGGGGCCATGTACTACCTGGTGGACCGCGCCCTGAGGCCCCGGGCGCTGCACCAGGCCTCCATGTACCGGGCCGGCGGGAGAAAGAAGATGGAGGGTTCGGTCTCGAACCACAGCGGGAGCGTCTAGGAGGAGTTAGAGCTTGAGCCTGGCAACCTTATCCGGCATGTACCTGCTGGCGCAACTGGATCTCTCCGACGCCTTCTCGAGCCTGGGCGGCGCCCGCGTCATCACCGGAGCGGTGATGCTCATCCACATCTTCTTTGCCGAGCTCTTCGTCGGCTTCGCGCTGGCCGCCCCGGTGCTCCAGTACTGGGGGGCCCGCACCGGGACGCCGCGGATGGACCGGCTGGCCCACTCGCTGGTGCGCTTCAACGTGCTGACCTTCTCCACGGGGGCCACCTTCGCGGTGCTCTTCCTGGTGCTGCTGGTGGGGCTCTACCCCCAGGTGACGGCCTCGCTCTTCACCCACTTCTTCTATCTGGTCGTCATAGCGATGCTCTCCATGCTCCTGGCGCTGTGGGGGATGTACACCTACTACTACAAGTGGGACCGCTACAGCGTCCTCAACAAGGGCCGCCACATCGCCTTCGGCTTCTCCATGGGGGTCTTTATCTGGATCTGGATGGTCATCATGACCGGGATAGACACCTTCATGGTGACCGGCGGCGGGGCCAGAACCCCGGGGATCAGCGCGGAGAACGTGGCCAGCTTCGGCGCCGCGCTGCAGGCGATGTTCAACCCGATGTTCGTGGAGATGTCCCTGCACCGCACCTTCGCGAACCTCTCCTGGCCGGCTTTCGCCATGGCGGCCTGGGCGGCCTTCATGTACGCCCGCTCCAAGACCCCGGAGGACAGAGCCTTCTTCGACTGGACCACCTCCGTGGGGCTCATCTGGGGGGCCGGGCTACTCATGCTGCAGCCGTTCTCCGGCTTCGCCATCGCCTACGCGATGAAGCTCTCCGCGCCGGTGGACCCGGTCTCCGGGGCCGCGGAGGGCGGCGCCTACGGGAGGCTCATGGGGGTGGGAGGGGACACCTTCACCTCGGACCTGCTGTACATAAACCTGGTTCTGGTGGTGGGCTTGTTCGTGCTCTCCAACGTGGGGATGTACCTTGGGGCGGGCAGGCACCCCGAGAGGGGAGGCAGGGTGCCGATAAGGTTCTTTGGTCTGGTTGCGGCGGTGAGCGGGTTGTATGCGATCTCGCCGCTTGCGGAGTTTCCGTTTCTGTACATGCGCTACATCATGCTGCTCGTCATGGTGCTCGCCACGCTGGGCTCGCTCGTCGCCTACCTGCGGGCCCACCGGCGCTTCGGCTTCGGCAGCCCCGGGGGAGGCTACAGGGCGGTCCTGCTCGCGCTCGGGGTGCTCGCCGCGGCGGTGACCCTCGGGATGGGCTGGATGAAGTCCAACTCCCGGGCGCCCTACACCATCTACGGGCAGGACGAGTACCGGGTGGAGCCCCAGACGCCGGTGGTGCCGGAGATCGTCGGCCGGGGGGGAGGGTAGGGCGTGGCCGGGGAGCTGCAGAAGGACCCGGTGAGCCGGGGGCAGTTCCTCCTCCTGGGCGGGCTCGGGACGCTGGTCGGCGCCGTGCTCACCATCCCCCCGGCGGTCTACCTGCTCGACCCCGCCATCGACTCGGTGCTGCGGGGGCGCTCCGACGTGCCGGAGGTCTGGCGTCCCGTAGGTTCGGTCTTCGAGGTGCCCGGCGGAGGGGTGAGGGTCTACCGGGTGGAGTTCCCCCAGCGGCAGACCTACGACGGGGGCGGGGGGCTGCTGGGGGAGGGCACCATAACCAACGCCGTGCTCGTCTCCTGGAGGGATGGGGAGCTGCCCCCCCTGCTGCGGGGCAGGGGGGGCGGGCCGCTGAGCCCCGGTGAGGTCCGGGAGCTCAGCGGGAGGCTCAACGTGCTCTCCAACCACTGCACGCACCTCGGTTGCCCCGTGCGCTACTTCCCGGGGCGCGGGGAGATCCTGTGCCCCTGCCACGGCGGCATCTACGACATAAACGGCGGCTACGTCGGCGGCCCGCCGCCGCGCGGCCTGTACCGGTACGAGTTCGAGATCCGCCGGGATGGCGGCATCTACGTCAGGCACGAGTTCGAGGGAGGAAAGCCGTATGTCGTCTAGCGGGAGCCGGGCCGCCCGGCTCGGGAGGTCGGTTCTGGACTGGCTGGAGGAGAGGACCAGCATCGTCTCCATGGCCGAGCACTTCCTCTACGAGCCGGTCCCGAGCC
>Ga0207863_100477_pt1 | contig 13018 bp, 9 predicted proteins | sample CeladaPassaD2F12_FD_187497 | JGI IMG/M metagenome (GOLD analysis project Ga0207863, IMG submission 187497) | Cellulose-adapted microbial communities from the Joint BioEnergy Institute, USA - Passage D2F12 (SPAdes) (version 2) | ecosystem: Engineered > Bioreactor > Continuous culture > Unclassified... | reverse complement strand
CGACCAGGTCTATATTGGCAACTGCTCTAACGGTACTATAACCGACCTTCGGCAGACCGCCGAGATCCTGAGAGGCAACAGGGTTCACCCCGACGTGCGGGCGATCATCGTGCCTGCCAGCCAGAAGGTTTACCGGCAGGCTATATCCGAGGGGTTGATCGATGTCTTTATAGAAGCTGGTGCCGTGGTTTCGACCCCGACGTGCGGCGCGTGTTTCGGCGGGCATATGGGCGTCTTGGCCGAAGGCGAGCGTGCTATCACGACCACGAATCGCAATTTCAAGGGCCGTATGGGATCACCTCTGGCCGAGGTTTGTTTGGCGAACGCTTATGTTGCTGCGGCCGCTGCGGTCGCCGGGGAGATAGTAGAGCCCGCCAGTATCTGTTCGGAGCCGGTGAGATGATCATAGAAGGTAGAGCGGTATTGGTGCAGCAGGATAACGTAGACACCGATATGCTCTATCCTGGCGCCTACCTGAACATAGATGACCCGGAAGGGATGAAGCCTTACCTTTTCGAGGGACTCGACCCTGGCCTGAGAGAGGAGCTCGATGGTGATGTGATTCTGGTCGTCGGCGAGAATTTTGGAGCCGGTTCTTCCCGGGAGCATGTGGTGCAGGCAATGAAGGCCTGGAACATACGCTGTGTCTTGGGTAAGAGCTTCGCTCGAATCTTTTACCGCAATTGCATCAATCTCGGCCTGCTCGCTATCGTGCAGCCACAAGCCGCCGAAGAGATCAAAGCAAACGATATCGTGCGCATAGACACAAAGGCCGGGGAGTTGTCGGCAGCGGGAAGGAGGTATTCGATCCCTCAGATTCCCGACTTCGTACTTGACATGGTTTCTTCGGGGGGTCTCGTTTCTTGGGCCTCCAGGAGGATGGAGGAAAATACCGGCCCTTAAAAAGTGCTCCAAGGTATTTTACGGGTTCACGTTGAACCGCTCTTGACCGGCCCAGTCGAGTCTCTTTTCTGGAGTGGCCGGCTGAGACCGTGCCTCCGTATAATGCAGTTCTGCTGCAGGCCGGTAGAGAGAGGAGGCCAGGTGGATGCAGAAGCGCCCTCCTTCTCGGTGCTTTTGCACACCGTTTCCGAGATCCCGGTGGTGAAGGTCTCGGGCGAGCTGGAGTTGCTGACGGCGCACAGGTTCCGGGAGGCGCTCGAGGAGGCGACGGCCTCGGCCGGAGACAGCCGGCCGCGGACGGTGGTGGTGGACATGAGCAACCTGGAGTTCATGGACTCCTCCGGCGTGAGCGCGCTGCTCGCCGGGACGCGGGGGTTTACGGGCGAGGGCGGCCGCGTGCGGCTGGTGGTGCGCGACTCCCCGGTGCGCAGGACGCTGCGGGTGACGGGGCTGGACAGGATCTTCCCGATCTACCCCGACGTCCGCTCGGCGACGAACGGCGACAAGGGGGCCGCGTAGGGTGGCCGGCGGGCGCGCCGCGGAGCCCGCGCTGGCCGCGCGGGTTCTGGAGCACATCTCGGACGTCCTCCTGATCCTGGACGAGCGGGGCAGGGTCGCTCACCTGAACCCGGCGGGGGAGGAGGCCCTCGGGGTCTCGCGCGAGGCGGTGGGGAGAAGGCTCGAGGAGATCCTGCCGGAGGTGGCCTCCGGCAGGGTCGCCGAGGCCCTGGAGCGTGCGGCACGGGAGCGGGGCTCGGTCTCCTTCGAGCTGAACTCCAGGACCCTCGGCGGCTGGTTCGCCGGGCGGGTCTACCCCTTTCCGGGCGGCCTCGCCCTGCTGCTGTGGGACATCTCGGAGCGCAAGGAGGAGCAGGAGCGCTACCAGCGCCTCTACCGGGAGAAGCACCGGATAGCGCGGGTTCTGCAGGAGGCGCTGCTCCCGCCTCGGCTGCCGGAGGTGCCGGGGATAGAGGTGGGGGGGCGTTATCTGGCCGCGGCGGAGGGGATGGAGGTCGGGGGGGACTTCTACGACGTGTTCGCCATAGAGAACGACGGCTGGGCGCTCGCGATAGGGGACGTCACGGGCAAGGGGCCGGAGGCGGCCTCGCTGACCTCCCTCGCCCGCTACACCATCCGGACGGCGGCGATGCGCGTGAAGCGGCCGCGGGGCGTGCTCTCCTTTCTGAACCGCGAGATCCTGCGCCAGACCGAGGGCGACCGCTTTTTCACCGTGGTCTACTGCGAGCTGGAGCCCTGCCGGGCGGGCGAGGGGGCGGTCGAGATCCGGGTGGGCTGTGCGGGGCACCCCCCTCCGATGGTGTTGCGCAGGGGCGGCGAGGTGGAGACGCTCCCCTCGACCGGGATGATCCTCGGCGCCGTGGAGGAGCCGGAGGTGGCGACCTGGTCCGGGCGCCTCTCGGAGGGAGAGGCGATGGTCCTGTACACCGACGGGGTGACGGAGGCGCGCGGCCCGGGGGGCGAGCTCTTCGGGGAGGAGCGGCTGAGGGAGCTGGTGGGCGGGTGCGCCGGGGCGGCCGCCGAGGAGGTCGCCCGCCGGATAGAGCAAGCGGTGCTGGACTTCCAGCGGGGAGAGGTGCGCGACGACGTGGCCGTCCTCGTGGCCCGCGTCCAGGACGCGAGCGGGGAGGTGTAAGGAGCCCCCCGACTCTGATAACCTTCTCCGGGAGGGAAAAGGGACATGTCCTTCGGGGGAAGGAGGAGCGCGCATGGGCGTTCGCGAGTACCGCGAGTTCTACCGCCGGTCCATAGAGGATCCAGAGGGCTTCTGGTCCGAGCAGGCGCGCCTCGTGGACTGGCGCCGGACGTGGGATGGGGTCCTGGACTTCTCCAGGCCGCCGTTCGCCAGGTGGTTTCCCGGCGGGCTGACCAACCTGTGCCACAACGCCGTAGACCGGCACCTGGAGGGGCGGGGCGGCCAGCGGGCGCTGGTCTACGTCTCCACCGAGACGGGCGAAGAGCGCCACTACACCTACCGCCAGCTCTACGCCGAGGTCAACGCCTTTGCCGCGGCGCTGAGGGAGCTCGGCGTGGAGCGGGGCGACCGGGTGGTCATCTACATGCCGATGATGCCCGAGGCCATCTTCGCGATGCTCGGGTGCGTGAGGATCGGGGCGATACACTCGGTGGTCTTCGGCGGCTTCGCCGCGGACAACCTGGCCAAGCGCATAGACGATGCGAGACCCCGGGTGCTGGTCACGGCGGACGCGGGGATGCGCGGCGGGAACGTGGTGCGCTACAAGCCGCTGGTGGACCGCGCGCTGGAGATGGCGCAGAGCCCGCCGGAGCGGGTGGTGATCTGCAACCGGGGCATCGACCGGAAGATGCGGGCGGTTGGCGGAAGGGATCTGGACTACGCCGACCTTCGCGCCGGCCACGAGGGCGAGGAGGTGCCCGTGGAGTGGGTGGACTCGACCCACCCGAGCTACATTCTCTACACCTCCGGCACCACCGGCACCCCCAAGGGGGTGCAACGGGACACCGGCGGGCACGCGGTGGCGCTCGCGGCCTCCATGCGGCACATCTTCGCCACCAACCCGGGCGAGACCATGTTCACCGCCTCGGACATCGGGTGGGTGGTCGGCCACTCGTACATCGTCTACGGCCCGCTGATGTACGGGCTGACCTCCATCGTCTACGAGGGGCTCCCCGTCCGGCCGGACCCCGGCATCTGGTGGAGGATAGTGCAGGATCACGGCGTCTCCACGATGTTCACCTCGCCCACGGCCATCCGGGCCCTCCGCAAGCAGGACCCGGACTACATGCGCCGGCACGACACCTCCTCCCTGCGCAACCTGTTCCTGGCCGGCGAGCCGCTGGACGAGCCCACCTCCCGCTGGGCCTCGGAGTCGCTCGGGGTCGCGGTGCGCGACAACTACTGGCAGACCGAGACGGGCTGGCCGATCCTGAGCAGCATGCTCCCGGGACTGGAGGACGAGCCGGTGGTTCCGGGCTCGGCGGGCTTCCCCTGCTACGGCTACGACGTCCGCCTGATGCACGAGCAGACCGGAGAGGAGGTCGGGCCCGGCGAGCGCGGGATACTCGCCATCCGGGCGCCGCTCCCCCCGGGCTGCATGAGCACCGTGTGGGGCGACGACCGGCGGTTCGTGGAGACTTACTTCTCGGACTTCCCGGACAAGAACCTCTACTCCACCTTCGACTGGGGCGTGCGGCGGGAGGACGGCCGCTACTTCATCATGGGCCGCTCGGACGACGTGATCAACGTCGCCGGCCACCGGCTGGGGACCCGGGAGATCGAGGAGGCCATAAGCGACCACCCGGAGGTGGCCGAGGCGGCGGCCGTGGGGGTGGCCGACGAGTACAAGGGGCAGGTGGTCTACGCCTTCGTGGTCCCCAAGGACTCCCGGCGCCTGGAGACGCAGGCGCAAAGGGAGGAGCTCGACCGCTCCGTGCGCGAGATCGTGGCGCAGAAGGTCGGCCCCATCGCCCGCCCCGCCGCCGTGTACTTCGTGGAGGCGCTGCCCAAGACCCGCTCGGGAAAGCTGCTGCGGCGCGGGATACAGGCCCTCGCCGAAAGCCGCGACCCCGGCGACCTCTCCACCATAGAGGACCCCGCAGCCCTGGAGGCCGTCCGCTCGGCGGCCCGTAACAGAGGCTAGAGACCCGGCGCGGTTGGACCCCGTTGGGGGTCCAACCGCGCCCGAAGCCCGTCCCCGCCCTTCCTCTTCCCAGGACAGACGGTTCCCGCCACACCCCGCGCCGCCGTAAAAACCTCGCCCCCAAGAACGAAATCTGAGGCCTTTTGTGCCATGAGTGTTGCGCTGGCGTGCCTTTCTTGTTATTTTGATGTGCGTTACAGGGGGAAAGGGAGCAAAAGAGTGGGGTAAGCAACACAAACCAACACAGTACCGATAATCCGGGTCTTGCGCCCGGGGGTCGGGCGGCTTCTCGGTCTGGTGTTGAGCAGGGGGTGCATGGGGGATGAAGGGCGTTTCCGCGCGGGGTTTGGTCTTGGCGCTGGCTCTGGTGGCTCTGGTGGTGGTTCTGCCGCGGGCTGGCGTCTCGGAGGAGGGAGGCTCTGGGGGGACCGTGAGGGTGACGGGGCTCAAGACCGAGTACGCCAGAAACCCGGTGGGGATAGACACGGAGCGGCCGCGCTTTGGCTGGAGGCTCGAGTCCGGCCGGCGCGGCGTGGCGCAGAGCGCCTACCGGCTGCTCGTCTCCTCCGACAGAAGCAAGCTTGCGGCCGGCGTCGGCGACGTGTGGGACAGCGGGAAGGTTGCCTCGAGCCGATCGGTGAACGTCGCCTACGGCGGCGGGGAGCTGGAGTCTGGGGTGCGCTACTACTGGAAGGTGAGGGTGTGGGACGAGGAGGGCGGGGTCAGCGGATGGAGCAGGCCCGCCTTCTTCGAGATGGGGTTGCTTGACCCTTCCGACTGGCGAGCGCGGTGGATCGGGCTGGAGTCCCGCGCCGCCACCCCCATCAACAACGCCCAGCAGAACTACCCGGCCCGCCTCGAGCCCGGCTCCACCCTCGGGCAGAGCTTCGCGGTCGACGGGGAGTTCACCGCGGTGTCGGGGCGCTTCCCCACCTGGCAGACGACCGGCTCCGGGCTGACGCTGGCGCTCCGCCGCGACGGTCCGGAGGGTGAGATCCTCGCCCGGAGGCGTTTCTCCGACGTGGTGGACAACTCCTGGCTGCAGCTGGAGCTCTCGGAGCCGCTGCCGGCCGGCACCTACTACCTGGAGGCCTCCGAACCTGAGGGAACCATCGGTTGGTGGAGCCACGACCAGGACGTGTACCCCGGCGGCCAGGCCTTCGCCGGGGGAGAGCCCGCCGGCGGTGACCGCACCCTGCGGGTGGACGTGCCCGTCCCCCCGCCGCCGATGCTCCGGAAGGAGTTCTCGGTGTCGGGCAGGGTGCGGCGCGCCCGCCTCTACGCCTCCGCGCTGGGGCTCTACGAGCTGCGGCTGAACGGCAGGAAGGTCGGCGACCACCTCTTCGCCCCCGGCTGGACGGACTACGGCAAGCGCATCCAGTACCAGACCTACGACGTGACCGGGCTCCTGCGGCGGGGGACGAACGCGCTCGGCGCGCTGCTCGGCGACGGCTGGTACGCCGGTCATGTGGCCATGTACGGCCGGAACCTCTACGGCAACAACGTGTTCCTGCTGGCGCAGCTGGTCATCGACTACGCAGACGGCTCCTCGGAGACCGTGGCGTCCGATGTCTCCTGGCGGGGCACCAGGGAGGGGCCGCTGCGCTCCTCGGACATCCTGATGGGCGAGATCTACGATGCCCGCCTGGAGCGGCCCGGGTGGGACCGCCCGGGGTTCGACGACTCCGGCTGGGAGACGGTGATAGCGAAGGACGACGTGGCGGGGCGGCTGGTGGCCCAGGCCGACCCGCCCGTGCGCGTCACCGGGGAGCTGAAACCCGTCGCGCTCACCGAGCCTGAAGAGGGCACCTACGTCTTCGACATGGGCCAGAACATGGTCGGCTCGGTGCGGCTGCGGGTGAGCGGCCGGGAGGGCGAGCGGGTGCGGCTGCGCCACGCGGAGGTGCTCAACCCGGACGGTACGATCTACACGCAGAACCTGCGCACGGCCCGCGCCACGGACGAGTACGTCCTGCGCGGGGGAGGGGAGGAGGTATACGAGCCGCGCTTCACCTTCCACGGTTTCCGCTACGTGGAGGTGACCGGATACCCGGGCAGGAGGCCCTCCCTGGACGCGGTCGTAGGGCGCGTGATCGGCACCGCAGCCCCCATCAGCGGGACCTTCGAGACCTCCGACCGGATGGTGAACCGCCTGCAGAGCAACATCACCTGGTCCCAGCGCGGGAACTTCCTCTCCATCCCCACCGACTGCCCGCAGCGCGACGAGCGGATGGGGTGGACCGGGGACATCAACGTGTTCGCGCCCACCGCCGCCTTCAACATGGAGGTGGCCCGCTTTCTGGGGACCAAGTGGCTGCGCGACCTGCGCGACGCCCAGCGGCCGGACGGCGCCTTCACCGACGTGGCGCCCTACGTCCCCATAGTGGGCGCCGGCGTGGCCGGGTGGGGAGACGCCGGGGTGACCGTGCCGTGGACGGTCTGGCGGCGCTACGGCGACACGCGCGTCATAGAGGAGAACTACGAGGCCATGGTGCGCTGGCTCGCCTACCTCGAGGAGCACAGCACCGGCTACCTGCGCCCCGCCGAGGGCTACGGCGACTGGCTCAACGTCGGCGACGAAACGCCGAAGGACGTTGTCGCCACCGCCTACTTCGCCCACAGCGCCCGCCTGGTCTCGGAGATGGCCGCGGCGGTCGGCAGGGAGGGCGACGCGCGAAGGTACCGGGAGCTTTTCGAGAGCGTGAGGGAGGCTTTCAACGAAGCCTACGTGAGCTCCGACGGACGCATCCGGGGCGACACACAGACCGCGTACGTCCTGGCGCTGCACATGGAGCTCCTGCCGGAGGAGAAGCGCGCTGCCGCGGCTCGCCGCCTCGTGGAGCACATCGAGGCTCGCGGCTGGCACCTCTCGACCGGCTTTCTGGGCACCCCGCACCTGTTGCCGGTGCTCACCGAGGCCGGGCGCACCGACGTGGCCTACCGGCTGCTGAACCAACGGACGTTCCCCTCGTGGCTCTACGAGGTGGAGCGCGGCGCCACCACTACCTGGGAGCGCTGGGACAGCATCAAACCCGACGGCAGCTTTAACGACCCGGCGATGAACTCGTTCAACCACTACGCCTACGGCGCGGTCGGCGACTGGTTGTATCGGTACGTCGCGGGGATCTCGCCGGAGGAACCGGGATACCGGCGCATCCTCATCCGCCCCCGCCCGGGAGGGGGCCTGGATCGCGCGAGGGGCGAGCTCGAGTCTCCCTACGGGAGGATCCTGAGCGAGTGGAGGCTTCGCGGCGGAAAGCTCCGTATGCGGGTCTCCATCCCCCCGAACACGAGGGCCGGCGTCTGCGTTCCCGCCCGCGACGCAAGGGAGGTCCGGGTCTCCCCCCCGGTCCCCGGGGCAAACCCCTCGCAGCGAGACGGCTGCGCCGTCTTCGAGCTCGGCTCCGGAACCTACGAGTTCCGCTCCCGGCTCCCCGGCTAGAGCGGCCCGGGGCTCCGGGCTCGTGCAAGGGCGGGCGTCTCACAACAGACGCCCGCCCTTGCACGAGCCCCTCCCGTCTGCTTACAATGATAGAAGCTGAGCGAAAAGGGGTGTTCTTGGGGAAAAACACACACAAAAAATCATCACGGAGGCGGCCGCTGGTTCCGGAGGAGCGTCGGGAGAGGATCGCGCGGCTCGTCGAGGAGTCGGGCAGCGTGAAGGTCGCCATGCTGGAGGAGAAGTTCGGGATCTCGCCGATGACCGCGCGGCGGGATCTTCTGGCGCTGGAGCGCGAGGGGCGGGTACAGAGGACGCACGGGGGAGCGATACTGCCCGGTTTCGCCGGGCACGAGGACTCCTTCCAGCGGAGGATGGGGGAGAACGTCATGGCCAAGGAGCGGCTGGCCCGGGTGGCGGCGGGGCTGGTGGAGGCCGGGGAGGCGGTGTTCATCGACTCCTCGACGACCGCCTACCACGTGGCGAGGAGGCTCTTCGACCAGAGCCTGCGGGTGACCATCCTGACCAACTGCGTGCCGGTCATGGAGCTCTTCTCGACCAACCGGGCGCCCAGGATGAGCCTGGTGGGGACCGGGGGCTCGCTGCGGAGGCTCACCCTGAGCTTCGTGGGCCCGCACGCGGTGCGCACCATCAACGCGCACTTCGCGGACAAGCTCTTCTTCAGCGTCAAGGGGGTCACGCCCGACGGCTACCTCACCGACCCCGACCCCCTGGAGGCGGAGGTCAAGCGGGCCATGATCGAGCGCTCCGAGGAGCCGATCCTGCTCGTGGACGGCAGCAAGTTCGAGCGGCGGGGGCTGAGCGCCATAGCCCACGCCTCGCAGCTCTCCAGGGCCCTGGTGGTCGACGCCCCCGAGGAGGGGATACGGGCCCTCCAGGAGGCCGGGGTGGAGGTGCAGCGTGTCTAGGCCGGAGCCGGTGGGCGAGGGGGCCCTGGTGTGGCTCGTCCCGGACGGCTTCATCCCCGAGCAGAGCACCGGCGGGCTGGAGAGCCACGAGGCCGTCTGCGTGCTCAACGCCTCCCGGCGCGAGGCTCGGCTCTCCCTGACCTTCTACTTCGAGGACCGGGAGCCGGTGCGGGGGGAGGGGGTCGTCGTCCCGGCCGAGAGGACCCGGCACCTCAGAACCGACCGGCCCGAGGAGGTCGGCGGGGCGCGGGTGCCGCGCGGGGTGCCCTACGCGGTGCGGGTGGAGTCCGACGTGCCGGTGGTCGTGCAGCACTCCCGGATGGACACCGGGCAGGAGGCGCTCGCCCTCATGACCGCCCTGGCGCACCCGGTGGGGAGATGAGCGGGGAGGCGCGCTTTCTCGCCGTCGACCTGGGGGCCGAGAGCGGGCGGGTCTTTCTGGGCCGCTTCGACGGCGGGAGGGTCTCCCTCGAGGAGCTGCACCGGTTCCCGAACATGCCCGTGCGGGTCGCCGACGGGCTGCACTGGGACGTGCTCCGCCTCTTCGGGGAGACGGAGCGGGGCCTCGGGCGGGCCGCCGGGCGGGGGGTCCGGAGCGTGGGCGTGGACGCCTGGGGCGTGGACTTCGCCCTGCTCGACCGGGAGGGCGCGCTCGTCTCCAACCCCTACCACTACCGGGACGCCAGGACCGCGGGCATGATGGAGGAGGCCGGGCGGCGGGTCCCGAAGGAGGAGATCTACCGGATCACCGGCATCCAGTTCATCCCGCTCAACACCCTCTACCAGCTGCTCGCCATGGAGGGCTCGCCGCTCCTTGAGGCCTCAGACCGGCTGCTGATGATCCCCGACCTCTTCGCCTACTGGCTCTGCGGGGAGAGGCTGTGCGAGCACACCGCCGCCACCACCACCCAGCTCTACGCCGCTGGCGGCGGCTGGGCGCGCGCTCTGATCCGGCGGATGGGCCTCCCCGAGCGCCTGTTCGGGGAGGTGGTCCGGCCCGGCACCCGGCTGGGGGGGCTCCTGCCCGGGGTTCGGGAGGACACCGGGCTCGGGGAGGCGGAGGTCGTGGCCGTGGCCACCCACGACACCGCCTCCGCCGTGGCCGCCGTCCCCGCCCGCGGCCGAGACTTCGCCTACATCTCCAGCGGCACCTGGTCCCTGGTGGGGGTGGAGACGGAGCGGCCCGTCATCAGCGAGGAGGGGCTCCGGTACAACTTCACCAACGAGGGGGGCTTCGGCGGCACCAACCGGCTGCTCAAGAACGTCATGGGGCTCTGGCTGCTGCAGGAGTGCCGCCGGGTGTGGGCGCGCGAGGGCCGGGAGTACGGCTACGGGGAGCTCGCCCGCCTCGCCGCGGAGGCTCCTCCCTTCGGGCCGCTGGTGGACCCCGACTGGGAGGGGTTCCTGCCCCCCGGGGACATGCCCGGGCGCATCCGGCGCTTCTGCGAGCGGACCGGGCAGCGCCCCCCGGAGAGCGTGGGGGAGGTGGTCCGCTGCATCTTCGAGAGCCTCGCGCTCAAGTACCGGTGGGTCATCGAGCGGGCCGAGCGGGTCTCCGGGGTGCGGGCCGGGGTCGTCCACGTGGTCGGCGGCGGGGCCAGGAACGCCCTTTTGTGCCGGCTCACGGCCGAGGCCGCCCGGCGTCCCGTGCTCGCCGGGCCGGACGAGGCCACCGTGCTCGGCAACGTGCTGGTGCAGGCGCACGCTGCCGGGATGCTCGGGGGGCTCGGGGAGATCCGGGAGGTCGTCCGGGCCTCCGTCCCGGCGGAGGTCTACGAGCCGGAGGAGGCGGACGAGGGGTGGGAGGAGGCCTACGGGCGGCTCTGCGGGCTGGTGGGGCTCCCCTCCGGCGAGCTTGCGGAAGGAGGCTTGGTCTAGCATGGAGCGAGGTGCCGCTCCCGGCGGGGGGAAGGTTCCGGTCTTCCGCCTCCGGGGCATCACGAAGCGCTTCGGCGGCGTGACGGCCGTCGAGGGCGTGGACTTCGAGCTTCTGCCGGGCGAGGTGCACGCCCTGGTCGGCGAGAACGGGGCCGGCAAGAGCACCCTCATGAAGATCGTGGGCGGCCTGTACGCGCCCGACGAGGGCTCGCTGGAGGTGGGCGGGGAGCCCGCGGCGTTCTCCTCTCCGCGGGAGTCCGAGGCCGCGGGGATAGCCATGATCCCGCAGGAGCTCGACCTCTTCCCGGAGCTCTCCGTCGCCGAGAACCTCTACGTCGGGCGGCGGAGGCCCCGGACCCGCTGGGGCGGGATAGACTGGGGCCGGATGCGGCGGGAGGCCGGGGAGAAGCTCGCCTCGCTCGGGGTGGGCCTCGACGTCTCCGCTCCCGTCAAGCGGCTCTCCACCGCAAACCAGCAGCTCGTCGCCATCGCCCGGGCGCTGCTCCGGGAGGCCCGGGCTGTGGTGATGGACGAGCCCACCGCGGCGCTCACCGGCCGGGAGGCCGAGCGGCTCTTCGGGATCATCGCCGGCCTCAGGCGCCGGGGGGTGGGGGTGGTGTACATATCGCACCGGCTGGAGGAGATCTTCCGGATCGCCGACCGCATCACCGTCCTGCGCGACGGGCACCTCGTAAAGACGGCCCCCGCCTCCGCGCTGGACCCGGACGAGCTCGTCCGCCTCATGGTCGGCCGCCCGCTGAGCGAGTTCTTCTCCCGCCACCCCCACGAGCCGGGCGAGGTCGTTCTGGAGGTGCGGGGCCTCGGGCGCGAGGGCGAGTTCGCGGATGTGGACCTCGTCCTCAGGCGCGGAGAGGTCGTCGGGCTCGCCGGGCTCATCGGGGCGGGCCGCACCGAGCTCGCGCAGACCATCTTCGGCATCCGGACGCCCGACCGCGGCGAGGTGCGGGTCTTCGGCGAGGTGCTGCCCCCCGGCTCCCCCCGGGAGGCCATGGAGCGGGGCGTCTTCTACGTCCCGGAGGAGCGCAAGTCCCAGGGGCTCATCGCCCCCTTCAGCGTGAAGGACAACATTACCCTCAGCGTGCTCGAGCGGTTCACCCGCTTCGGCTTCGTCTCGCGGGGGCCCGAGCGGGAGCTGGCCGGGAGGCTCGCGGGCGCCCTCTCCGTGCGGGGCGGGGGGATCTTCGACCCCGTAAGCCGGCTCTCCGGGGGAAACCAGCAGAAGGTCGTGCTGGCCAAGTCGCTGGCCCGCGAGCCCGCCGTCCTGCTCCTCGACGAGCCCACCCGCGGCATAGACGTCGGGGCCAAGTCTGAGATATACCGGCTCATCGACCGGCTCGCCGGCGAGGGGAAGGCGGTGCTTCTGATCTCCTCGGAGCTCGAGGAGATCCTCTCCATGTCCGACCGGGTGGTGGTGATGCGCGAGGGGCGCATCAGCGGGGAGTTCGGCCGGGAGGAGGCCACCCAGGAGAGGATCATGGCCGCCGCCACCGGCGTGAGGGGGCCCTCGGCGGCGGTCGCCGAAGAGGAGGCCGGGCGGTGAGCGGGGCTGCCGCCGCAGCGGGCGAGGGGCGCGCGGGGCTCCTGCGGCGCTTCCTCGCGCGGCCCGAGGCGCCGGCCCTCGTCTTCCTCGCCGTGCTGGTGGCCGTCTTCTCCGCGGTCGCCGACGGCTTTCTGCGGGCCTCCAACCTGGAGGGCATCCTCGCCCAGGTGGCCGTCGTGGGGGTCATAGCCCTCGCCGTCAACCAGGTCATCCTGGCCGGGGAGATAGACATCTCCATGGGCTCGATGCTCGGGCTTTGCGCCATCGTGGCCGGGACCGTCGCCGTGGCCACCGGAAAGCTCCTCCCCACCCTGCTCGCCGGGGTCGCCGTCGGGGCAGCCGCCGGGGCGGTCAACGGCCTCCTCGTCACCCTCGGGCGCATCCCGGCCATCATCGTCACGCTCGGGATGCTCTACGCCCTGCGGGGGGTCATCCTGCTCATCACGGGGGGAGACTGGATCACGGGGATACCCCGGGAGGCGCGGGTGCTCGGCCTCGGGAGCCTCTTCGGCGTCGGGGCGCCGGTGCTCGTGCTCTTCGCCTGCTACGTGCTCATGGAGCTCGTCCACCGGCACTCCGGCTGGGGGAGGGACGTGCTCGCCGTCGGCGGGAACCGCAGCGCCGCCCGGCTGGCCGGCATCCCGGTGGACAGGGTCCGGTTCTGGGCCTT
>Ga0207863_100474_pt1 | contig 13133 bp, 11 predicted proteins | sample CeladaPassaD2F12_FD_187497 | JGI IMG/M metagenome (GOLD analysis project Ga0207863, IMG submission 187497) | Cellulose-adapted microbial communities from the Joint BioEnergy Institute, USA - Passage D2F12 (SPAdes) (version 2) | ecosystem: Engineered > Bioreactor > Continuous culture >... | reverse complement strand
TACTGTGCTGCGTGATGGAAAAGTAGTCAATACCACCCGCACGAACGCTATTACCAAGCGAGATCTCAGTCGGCTTATGGTCAACCGCGAGATTGCGCTCCACAATCCTAGCGAACGCAAAGTCTCGACGGATAACATCCTGCTCGATATACGCAACCTTAGTGGGGCTGGGTTCGTGGAATGCAGCCTCAAAGTGAGGCGGGGTGAGGTTGTCGGAATGGCGGGTGCCATCGGGGCAGGTCGCACGGAAGTGCTCGAAACCATAGCAGGTGTGAGGCGCCCTGAGGGGGGCAAGATCCTTCTCCGAGGCAAGGAGGTTGCACTCCGCACTCCAGAGCAAGCTGTCATCAATGGCATTGCACTGGTGCCTGAGAAGCGCGCCGAGAAGGGAATTATCGAACGTCTCTCGGTGCGAGATAACCTTGCACTACCCTCCCTTAGGCAGTTTTCACGTTTTGGAGTAGTGCTCTCTCGTAAAGAGTCACAATCAGTATCCAGGATAATAGAGAGGCTTGGCATCGTCACTCCAGGCATCGAATCTCAGGTGAGAAACCTTTCCGGGGGCAACCAGCAGAAAGTTGTCTTCGGGAAATGGTTGCTCGCTTTCCAAGATGTGCGGGATATGATTTTTCTGTTTGATGAACCCACTGAGGGAGTGGACGTGGGAATCAAGGCTGAAATGTGGAGCATCATACGTGACTTGGCAGGGCGTGGCGCCGGCGTAATTGTAGTTTCTTCCGAACTTGAGGAAATCATGTACCTCTCCGATCGGATCTACGTAATGCGAGAAGGGAAGATTGTCAAACATACTCGCACGAGCGAGACGACGCAAGAGGAGCTGTTACACTCTATGCTTGCTACGATAGAGGCGGGCAGTGCCATCTAGTCAGCCACCTGAGAACATCTGTAAAGAGGTATATCGCTATGGCGAATAGCCGTATGAAGACAGAGCAGAGGATGCCAGAACCTCAAGCATGGAGAGAGAAGTTTAGCGTCGGGGACATCCTTGGAACCTATGGTACCGTAATAGCACTACTAATTCTCGTGGTAGTCTTCTGGATTCTTGCGCCGCAATTTATCTCTTCAAATAACATAATTAATCTTTTACGCCAGATTTCGACTCTTGCGATCATGGCTACCGGGCTCACTGTGTGTATTGCTGCCGGCGAGTTTGACCTCTCTATCGGCAATGTCGCAAGCCTTTCTGGCATTGTGGTTTCCGGCATGATGGTGCGGCAGATGGAACCCGCATGGATGGCTATTCTCGTGGCGCTCGGCTGTGGTGTGGTATTCGGGCTTTTCAGTGGGGTGTTAGTGAGCTACTTGCGAATACCTTCGTTAGTAGCGACTTTAGGCGCTGGGGCTATCGCTGTGGGAGTGAACTTCGCCTATGCAAAGGGCGACTCAATTTATGGGGTTTTCCCGTCGATATTTTCCTTCCTGGGACAGGGTTTTGTTGGACCGATCCCATTTGCAGTCATCATTGCAACCGCGTTCGTAATAGTGTTCTACATCTTCCTAAACAAGACCAGGCCGGGAAGGTATATAGTAGCAACTGGTGGGAACCCTACCGCGGCGCGACTATCAGGCATCAATATTAAAATGTATCGTCTGTTGGGCCTTTTGATCTCCGGAGTATCCGCAGCAGTAGCCGGAATCATGCTCACCTCATACCTAGGTACCGGGCAGCCGACTGCTGGTGAAGTTTACCTACTAGATTCGCTGGCTGCCGTCTTCCTCGGTATGACCGCCTTCCGACCAGGACAAGCTAATATAGCGGGGACGCTCATAGGTGTTCTAATCCTAGGTGTGCTTGCTAATGGACTCAATCTCGTAGGAGCTCCATTCTATCTTCAGAATATAATCCGCGGTGCAATCCTCATTTTTGCGGTGTCGCTAGCCGTTATGCGGGAGGAGATCCGCTTCTTCTAGGTAGTGAAACAATAAATATGGCTGGAGGAGCAGACTTTGAGTATAGTTGATCTCTTTTCGTTATCCGGCAAGCGGGCTCTTGTTACGGGTGCAGGGCGGGGTATAGGTCGAGGGTTCGCTCTTGCTTTGGCAGAGGCTGGCGCCGACGTAGCGGCGCTCGACATCGACGCGGACTTGGCTCAGGCTACAGCGGCGGAAATTGATGAGCGGGATGCTCGCTCGTTGCCTATAACCTGCGATGTTACAGATTCAAAGCAAGTTCAAGCTGCTATTAGACAGACCGTCGATGTCTTAGGCGGTCTGGAGGTAGCTGTAAACAATGCTGGTATTGTTGTCAACGAGAAGGCCGAAGAGATGACTGACGAGCAGTGGGATCGCGTAATGGCTGTGAACTTACGTGCAGTATTCCTGTGTGCTCGAGAGGAAGGCCGGATTATGATCTCGCAGGGCACAGGATCCATCATAAACACTGCCTCAATGTCCGCGTCAGTCATCGTTCATCCTCAACCGCAATGTGCTTATAATGCTTCTAAATCTGGCGTGGTCGGATTGACTCGCAGCCTTGCGGCTGAATGGGCGTCTTATAACGTCCGTGTTAATGCCATAAGTCCAGGTTACACCTTGACTGAACTTGTCAGGCAGGAACCCATCGCAAGCATGCACGATCAGTGGAAGAGGCTGACCCCCATGGGCAGACTCGGTGAGGTAGAGGATATTTGCGGGGCCCTCATATTCCTTGCTTCCGATGCTTCACGATTTATGACAGGCCAAGATCTGATCGTTGATGGAGGGTATACATTGTGGTAACGAGGGCTTTCGACCGGACAAGTAAAAGAACTTCGGGACCATACCTTATTGGTATAGACGGCGGAACGGAAAGCGTGAGGGTAGGTATCTTCGACGCCGAAGGAAGGCCCTGTGCTCTTGCGAGCAAAGAGTATTCGCTCAAACATCCACGCCCTGGTTGGGCTGAACAAGATCCGGGCGAATGGTGGACCTCACTCGTGGCTGCAGTACGTAGGGCCATGGCTGACGGGGAAGTTTCCCGAGATGAGATCGTAGGCATCTCGTTAGATTGTACGAGTTGTACTGTAGTCGCGCTTGATGAAAGTGACTTACCGCTCAGGCCAGCGATCATCTGGATGGATGTACGTGCAGCTGATCAGGCTCGCCGAATTACCGAGACAGGCGACCCTGCCCTCAAGTATAACGGCTACGGTAGGGTTTCGGCGGAGTGGATGCCCTGCAAGGCACTTTGGATTAAGGAGAACGAGCCGGAGATCTACACAGCTGCCCACCACATCTGCGAGTACACCGACTGGCTAACTCACCGTTTGACCGGTGAGTGGACTGCCAGTATTAACACGGCCAGCATCCGCTGGTATTACGACCGAAACGAGGGTGGCTTCCCCGAGGGATTCTACGAAACCATCGGCCTAGGCGATCTTCTGGGTAAGTTTCCTGAGGTTGTGCTTGATATGGGTACAGTGGTAGGTGAGCTTCGGCAAGAAGCAGCTGAAGAACTAGGCTTACGGGCGGGTATCCCAGTAGCTGAGGGGGGAGCTGATGCTTTTGTTGCGATGATTGGCTTGAATGTGCTCACCCCGGGAAAGATGGCTCTCATTACCGGGTCGTCGCATCTTATTCTCGGTCAGTCGGCACAGCCAATATACGGCAAGGGATTTTTTGGAGCTTACACCGATGCAGTCTTGCCGGGGCAGTATACTATAGAGGGGGGACAAGTTTCTACTGGCTCGGTCGTCAAGTGGTTTAAGGATCGTTTCTGTCGCTGGGAGGATGAAGAAGCTCGTAGACGCGGAGTCTCGGTGTACGATCTATTAAACGAGCGTGCGTCAGACATACCTCCGGGCTCAGAGGGGCTAGTGGTGCTAGACTATTGGCAAGGCAACCGTACTCCTTACACGGATCCAGAGGCGCGCGGCATGATTTGGGGGCTCTCCCTTAAGCATGATATCGCCCATTTGTTCCGCGCCATATTGGAGGGAATTTGCTACGGGACCGAGCATATACTCGGAGTCCTCCGGACGTACGACCTGTATACAGAGGAGATTGTCGCATGTGGAGGACCTGTGAAAAGCTCCCTTTGGATGCAGATACACGCCGATGTGAGCAACGTGCCGATTTCCTTCACCGAGGTTGCTGATGCGCCAGCCCTTGGGTCAGCGATACTGGCCGCAGTGGGCGCAGGTATATACCCAGATGTACCTGAAGCAGCGAGCAATATGGTGCGCGTTAGGCACCGTATTGAACCAGATCAAGCTAGGCACGAGGCTTATCAATTCTACTTAGATAAATATATAGCTACATATCCACGTATGCAAGAGTTGATGCACGAAGTCGTCAAGCATGTAGCGCAGGGAGAGTAGGGTAATGAGTTCACCGGCACTGGACAGTTGATGATTTTGGTTTGGTTAGGAATAAAAGTTCATGATTAGAAAGAACTAATCTTGTGAAGACTTACGAAACCAAATCTGAACTATTAAAAACTATGTTGCTCATCCGGGCCTTCGATGAGAAGGTCAACGATCTCTACGCCGAGGGCAAGGTACACGGCACGGCTCACTTCTACGTGGGACAGGAGGCTGTGGCGGTGGGCGTGATCTCGGCCCTGAGGGAAGGAGATGTGATCAGCTCCACCCACCGTGGTCACGGCCACGCCATAGCCTTCGGTCTGGACATCGAGCGGATGGCCGCAGAGCTTTTGGGCAAGGCAAGCGGTTACTGCCACGGCAAGGGCGGCTCCATGCACATTGCCGACGTGCAGGCAGGGATGCTCGGTGCAAACGGCATCGTGGGGGGAAGCATGGGCATCGCCTGCGGTGCCGGGTGGTACTTTAAGCGCCACAAACAGGAGCGGGTTGCCGTCTGCTTTTTTGGCGATGGGGCGGTGCAGGAGGGGATCTTCAACGAGGCTTTGAACCTCGCCGCCATCTGGAAGCTGCCCGTGCTCTTTGTGTGCGAGAACAACCAGTACGCCATGTCCCTCTCCGTAAAGCGCGGCTTTGCCCGCCTGCCCCTCTCTGAGAGGGCCCACGGCTATGGGATGCCGGGCAAGACGGTCGAGGGGATGGACCTCGATGCGGTCCACGCCGCCGCCTCGGAGGCTATCGAGCGAGCCAGACGGGGCGAGGGCCCCACTTTTCTTGAGGCCTTAACCTACCGCTACCTCGGCCACTCCAAGAGCGATGCCAACCTCTACAGAACCCGCCAAGAGATCCAAGAGTGGCGCAAAAAGGACCCCATAGCCATCTTTGCCGCCAGGCTGGAGAAAGAAGGCGGGCTCGGAAAGGGCGAGCGGAGCACTCTGGAGAAAGCGGCCAGAGAGAAGATCGAGCGAGCCTTCGAGAAAGCCGGCAGGCAACCCGAACCCGAGCTCGAGACCGCCCTGGAGGACGTGTATGCCTGAGGCCAGAGAGATCACCTACCGCGAGGCGGTCCGGGAGGCCATGGTCCAGGCCATGCGCTCGGATGAAGAGGTCTTCCTGATGGGCGAGGACGTGGGCGTCTACGGCGGCGCCTTCGGGGTGAGCCGCGGCATGGTCGAGGAGTTCGGTGAAGAGAGGGTGGTGGATAGCCCTCTCTCGGAGGCCGGCTTTGTGGGGCTGTGCATCGGAGCCGCCATGATGGGGATGCGGCCCATCGCCGAGATACAGTTCTCGGACTTCATCACCCACTGCATGGATCAGCTGGTAAACCAGGCGGCAAAGCTGCGCTACATGTTCGGGGGGGCGGGCAAGGTCCCCCTGGTGGTCCGCACCCCCGGAGGAGCAGGCACGGGCGCCGCGGCCCAGCACTCCCAGTCCCTGGAAGCCTGGTTCGTGCACGTGCCGGGACTGAAAGTCGTGATGCCCTCCACACCTTACGACGCGAAGGGGCTGCTCCTCGCCTCCCTCGATGACCCCAACCCCGTGATCTTCTACGAGCACAAGCTCCTCTACAACAAAAAGGGCGGGGTGCCCGAAGAGACCTACCGGGTGCCCCTCGGAGAGGCGCGGGTGAGCCGGGAGGGCGAAGACGTGACCCTCGTCTCGGCCGGGCTGATGCACCACTACGCCCTGGAGGCAGCGGAGACGCTCGCGGACGAGGGCGTAGAGGCCGAGGTGATAGACCTCAGGACCCTCTCCCCCATGGATCATGGGGCCGTAGCGCGCTCGGTCGAGAAGACCGGCAGGCTGGTGGTGGTCGAGGAGGACGTGAAGACCTGCGGGTGGGGAGCAGAGGTGATCTCGCGGATCGTGGAGAGCGAGAGCTTCTACGCGCTGGACCGGGCGCCGGCCCGGGTGGCGGGCGCGGATGTACCCATTCCCTACAACAAGCGGCTGGAAGCCTACGTCAGGCCCACCCCGGAGAAGGTGGTTGAGGCGGTGGAGGCCCTCATAGACGCGCGGGTGGGGGTGTACTCCTGAGATGGCCACAGAGCTCAAGGTTCCGGCCCTGTTGATGGACATGGAAGAAGCAACGATCGTCCGCTGGCTGGTAGAGGAGGGTGCGGAGGTAAAGAGGGGAGAGCCCATACTGGAGATAGACACGGACAAAACCTCCTTTGAGCTGGAGGCTCCTGCGGACGGGATCATCCACAAGGTGAGAGGCGAGGAAGGGGAGACCCTGCAGGTAGGGACCACCCTCGCCTATATAGCCGCTCCGGGAGAAGAGATGCCTGCCAGCGCCAGGCCTTCCTCCCTGGAGGCGGCGGCGCAGAGAGGAAAGGAGCAAAGGAAGCCCGACGACCCCGGCGGAGGCGATATCCCGGCCAGGCAGCAACCGCCAGAAGAGGAAACCTCCAGGGATTCCAGAAACGGGCGCCGGCAGCTGCTGCGGGCCTCGCCCGCTGCCCGCCGGGCCGCCGCCGAAAGGAAGCTGCGGCTGGAGGAGATACGAGGCTCGGGTCCTCTCGGAAGGATCTACCTCTCCGACGTGCTAAAGGCGGAACGCTCTCTCCAGAGCACCCCTGCCCCGGCAGCACAAGCTCCCACACATCTTCGCCAGCCGCTCTCCCGCATAAGGCGCCTCGGGGCGGAGCGGACGGCCAGAAGCTTCCGGGAGGTGCCCCACTTCTACCTCACCAGAGAGCTGGAGGCAGACCGCCTCGCAGAGCTGCAAGGGCGCCTCAAGAAAAAGATGGAGCCCCCACCCTCCATCACCGACCTGCTCGCCCTGGCCGTCTCCCGGACGCTCAGGGATCACCCCCGGCTCAACAGCCGCTACGCAAACGGGGAGCTCGAGCCAAACCAGCAAATAAACCTGGGGATAGCGGTGGCAACCGAGGAGGGGCTGGTGGTTCCCGTGCTCAAGGAGGCGGACAGGCTCCCTCTAAAGGAGCTTGTTTCGAAGACCAGAGACCTGGTAAGCCGCGCCCGGGAAGGGAGGCTCCATCCCCAGGAGCTCTCCGGGGGCACCTTCACCATCTCCAACCTCGGGATGCTCGGGATAGACCACTTTGAGGCCATCATCAACGCCCCGCAGGCAGCGATCCTGGCGTTCGGGAGGCTTCGCACCGTACCGGAGTGGAAAAACGGAGAATGGGTGCCAAAACGGGTACTCTCGGGCACCCTCTCCGTTGACCACCGGGTTGCCGACGGGGCCGATGGAGCGCGTTTTTTGGAGGATCTGCAGGCCGCGATCGCAGACTGGGAGCTGCTGCTATGAAAGTGTACGAAGATGCCGTGCTAACCTGCTCTGCGTGCGGGGTAGAGGCAGAACACGAGCTTCTGTACCTCTCCGAGCACCTGCGTGCCAGCCGGTGCAAGAACTGCGGCGAGACCAGGATCTACTCGGACCACATCTACGCCGAGTACCTCAAGGACGTCTTCGAGCGCACCTCCAGGCTTCCCTACAGGTTTGCCGACGAGGCACTACACAGCCCAACAGGGCTGCTGAAGTGGCCCTTCAAAGCCCTCCGAAAGCCCTTTGGGCTGCTCAGGGAGGCAAACCAGCTGCTCTCCTTCGAGAGATGCCGCCGAACCCGGCCACCCAGACAGCGGGCCCGGTGAAGCCCTACAGCTCCGAGAGGATCTTCTTCGCCCGCGGGATGGAGGGCGGGCTCATGGAGAGTTCGGTCACGCCGAGGCGCACGAGATAAGGGATCATGCCGGGGTCTCCCGCGGCCTCGCCGCAGGCTCCGACCCAGATGCCGGCCTCGCGGGCGGCCTCGCAGGTGTGGCGGATGAGCTCCAGGACGGCGGGGTGGTCGGCCCGGTAGAGGCGGCGCAGCCGCTCGTTGCCCCTGTCGGCGGCCAGGGTGTACTGGATCAGGTCGTTCGTCCCGATGGAGAAGAAGGAGACCTCGCGGGCGAGCTCTCCGGCCAGGATGGCCGCGGCGGGCGTCTCGATCATCACCCCCGCCTCCAGCGGGCCGCAGGGCGTTCCCTCCTCCTCGAGCTCCCGGCGGCACTCCTCCAGGTGCTCCCTCGCCGCCCGGACCTCCTCCACCCCGGTCACCATCGGGAACATCACCTTCAGGTTGCCGTGCGCCGCCGCGCGCAGAACGGCCCGCAGCTGGGTCCTGAAGAGGTCCGGCAAGTCCAGAGACATCCTTATCCCCCGCCACCCCAGAAACGGGTTCTCCTCGGCCGGCCGGTCTATCCCCGGAAGATCCTTGTCCCCGCCCACGTCCAGGGTCCTCACGATCACCGGCCTCTCCCCGAAGACCTCCACGACCCGCCGGTAGGCGGCGTACTGCTCCTCCTCGGAGGGCAGCTCGTCCCGCTCCATGAACAAAAACTCCGTCCGGAAGAGCCCCACGCCCTCGGCCCCCCAGGAGAGCGCCTCCTCCGCCTCCTCCGGCGAGCCCAGGTTGGCGGAGACCTCGATCCGGCGCCCGTCCCGCGTGCGCCCCTCGATGTGGCGGTACTCCTTCAGCAGCGCGGCCTCCGCGTCGGACCTCTGCCGCCGCCGCTCGAAGAGCTCCAGCGTCCCGGGGTCCGGGTCGGCCACCGCGTATCCCTCCCCCCCGTCCAGCGCCACCACGGAGGCCCCGAACGCCTTCTCCAGCTCCTCCCCCACCCCCACCACCGCCGGTATCCCTAAGGAGCGGGCCATTATCGCGACGTGGGAGGTGCGCGAGCCCTCGGCGGTGACGAACCCCAGAACCTTCTCCCTGGGAAGCCGGGCCGTGTCGGAGGGGAGCAGGTTGCGGGCCAGGATCACAGAGGGGCGATCAAGGCCCTCTATCCCGGAGGAGGGGCCGCCGACCAGCTCGGTGGCGATCTGGGCCGCCACATCGCGCACGTCGTCGGCCCGCGCCGCCATGTACTCGTCGTCCATGGCGGCGAACGTCCGGGCGTACTCCTCGCCCACGGCGAGAACCGCGGCCCCGGCGCCCTCCCTCCCCTCGCGCACCCTCCGCTCCACCTCGGCGGCGAGCTCCGGGTCCCCGGCGATCTCGGCGTGGGCCTCGAAGATGGCCGCCTCCTCCCCGCTCCCGGCCTCCCGCAGCCGGGCGGCGGTCTCGGAGAGCCTCTCCCGAACGGCCTCCACGGCCCGCCGGAAGCGCGAGATCTCCTCCTCCACCGCCCCCTCGGGAACGTTCCCCGCGGGCCGCGGGCCGCGGGGGGCGTACACGTAGGCGGGCCCCACGGCCACCCCCTCCGAGGCCGCCACGCCCGAGAGCTTCAAAGGGATGCCCACGCGGCTAGGGCTCCTCCGAGGTCACGATCTCAACCAGCGCCTCGACGGCCTCCTCCGCGTCCTCGCCCTCGGCCCGGATCACCACCCGGTCGCCCTTCTTCGCCCCGAGGGTCATGAGCTTCAGCGGGCTCTTGGCGTTGGCCTCCTTGCCGTCCTTTATGACCACGATGTCCGAGACGAACTGCTTGGCCGTCCCCACGAACCTGGCCGCAGGCCTGGCGTGCAGCCCCTCCTCGGGCACCACCGTGGCTTCGCGTTCTACCATAAGGCTCCTCACACTGCGCTGCGCACCACAACCCAACTCCACGCGCCGGGGTTCCCCGGCCAGCACAGGCAGTCTATACCAGCGCGGTCAGGAAAGCCTAGCGCGGCGCCATCCGGATGGCGCCGTCGAGCCTTATGACCTCGCCGTTGAGCATCTCGTTCTCGACGATGTGCCGCGCAAGCGCAGCGTACTCCTCCGGCCTGCCCAGCCGCCGCGGAAACGGTACCTGCTCCCCCAACGACTCCCGCACACCCTCCGGCAGCGCAGCCAGCATCGGGGTCTGGAAGATGCCCGGGGCTATCGTTGCAACCCTTATGCCGTGCTCGGCCAGCTCGCGCGCTATGGGCAGCGTCATGGAGACCACCCCTCCCTTGGACGCAGAGTAGGCTGCCTGCCCGATCTGGCCCTCAAACGCCGCCACGCTCGCGGTGTTGACGATCACCCCCCGCTCTCCGCCCTCCGTCGGCTCGTTCCCGGCCATGGCCGCCGCCGCAAGCCGGATGGCGTTGAAGGTGCCTACCAGGTTTACCTGCACGGCGCGCACGAAGTCCTCTAGCGGGTGGATGCCCTTCTTGCCGAGCACCTTCCTGGCCGGTCCTATCCCGGCGCAGTTTATGAGGCCGTGCAGCGCACCGAAGCTCTGCAGGGCAGCGTCCACCGCTTTCCGCACGCTGCCTTCGTCGGTGACGTCGGTGCGCACAAAGCGCGCCCTCTCCCCTATCCCGGCGGCCGTCTCCTCGCCCGCCGCCTCGTTCACGTCGGCCACCACGACGCCGGCGCCGTTCTGGGCGAACAGGCGCGCGGTAGCAGCCCCGAGCCCGGAGGCCCCGCCGGTGACCAGAAAAGCGCTGTTGCGTATCTCCAAGATGTCCTCCTCAGCGTCCCTTGAACTCCGGCTTGCGGCGACCGGCGAAGGCGGAGAGGCCCTCCCTCGCATCCTCGGTGGTGAACAGGAGCGCGAAGAGGTCCCCCTCGTGCTCTATGCCGCTCGCGAGGTCGGTGTTTCTGGCGACGTTCATCGCGATCTTCGCGCTCCTGACGGCGAGCGGGGCGTTCCCCGCTATCTGGCGCGCCATCTCCCTGGCGGCCCCGAGGGCCTCTCCCTCGCCGACCACGCGGTTGACGAGCCCGATCTCCTTTGCCTCCCGCGCGGAGACCATCCTGCCGGTGAAGACGAGCTCGCGGGCTATTCCGCTGCCGATTACCCTCGGGAGGCGCTGCGTGCCGCCCGCGCCGGGCATGATGCCGATGGTGACCTCGGGGAAGCCGAAGACGGCGTTCTCGGCGGCGACGCGGATGTCGCAGGCGAGCGCCAGCTCGAGTCCCCCGCCGAGGGCGTAGCCGTTTATGGCGGCGATCACGGGGAAGGGCGCCTGCTCTATGGCCTCCATCATGCGCGTCCCTATCCGGCCGAACTCCCGGATCTCGAGGGCGCTCAACGAGCCCATCTCCCCGGCGTCCGCCCCGGCGACGAAGGCCCGCTCCCCCGCCCCGGTGATGACGGCGGCCCGGGTCTCGCCGGGGAGCGCTTGCTCGAAGACCTCCGTGATCTCGCGCTGCACCCGGGCGTTCAGGGCGTTGAGCTTCTCCTGCCGGTCTATCGTGACGACCGCCACCCCTCCCCCCTCGCGCTCCACCCTTACGTGCTCCAAGGACCCTCCTCCCTCTCGCCGCCTCATCCCGCGCTCCCCTGCTCCTGCCCGCGGGAGCGCTCCTCCTGCGCAAGTACCCGCCTGAGCAGCTTGCCCACAGCGCTCTTGGGCAGCTCCTCCCTGAACTCCACCTCCCTGGGTACCTTGTAGGGGGCAAGCTCCCTCCTGCAGTGCTCGATGAGCTCCTCCTCGCTCACGGAGGTGCCCTCCCCTCCTCTTCTTCTTATGACCACGAAGGCCTTTGGCACCTCCCCCCGGTAGGGGTCGGGGCTTCCCACAACGACGGCCTCCACCACCTCCGGGTGGGAGTAGATGACCTCCTCCACCTCCCTCGGGTAGACCTTGTAGCCGCTGACGTTGATCATGTCCTTCTTGCGGTCGACGATGTAGAGGTAGCCCTCCTCGTCCATCCGCACTATGTCCCCCGTGTACAGCCAGCCGTCCCGCAGCGCGAGGGAGGTCTCCTCGGGCATGTTCCAGTAGCCCTTCATGACCTGCGGCCCCTTGACGACGAGCTCGCCGGGCTCCCCGACGGGCATCTCCCTCTCCCCCGTCTCGGGGTCCACCACCCTCACGTCGGTGCCGGGGATGGGCACGCCGACGCTGCCGGGCACCGGCCCCCTGAGGTAGGTGTTGAACGAGACCGGCGCGCCCTCCGAGAGCCCGTAGCCCTCCCAGATGTCGCGGCCGGTCTTCTGCTTGAAGGAGCGCATGAGCCCCACGGGCACGCTGGCCCCGCCGGAGGTGTAGAGAAGCACCCTGTCCAGGCCGTAGTCCTCCATCTGCGGGTAGCTGTGAAGCGCCATGTAGAGGGTCGCGACCCCGGCGAGCATGATGGGCTGCTCGCGCTTTATGAGCTGCATCATCTCGTCGGGCTGGAACTTCGGGACGAGCAGCAGATTCCAGCCGTGCCGGAGGCCGAACAGGAGCACCATGGTCATCCCGAAGATGTGGAAGAGCGGGGCGACGGCGACGACCTTGCCGTTCTCCGGGAAGTCCCCGGGGTCCTCGATGAGGAGGTCTATGGTCTGCTGCACCCCGCCGAGCAGGTTGCGGTGGGTGAGCATCGCGCCCTTGGAGACGCCGGTGGTCCCGCCGGTGTACTGGAGGGAGGCGAGATCCTCTTCGGGGTCTATCTTTACCTCGGGGGGCGGGCCCGGCGCGGAGCGCAGGAACTCCTCGAAGGTGGTGTCGCCGCCGGAGAGGCCGCCCTCCGGCTCGCCGACGCACACCACGCGCCGCAGCGGGGTGCGCGGCTGCACCTCCTTGACCTTCGCGTACGTCGCGGCGTGGACCACGGCGGTCTGCGTGCCGGAGTTGGAGAGGATGTGCTCCAGCTCGCGCCCGGTGTAGAGGGGGTTTATCTGGGTCGCGGCCGCCCCCGCCCGCACGGTGCCGAAGAACCCTATGACGTACTCGGGGCAGTTGGGGAGCATGAGCCCCACCCGGTCGCCCTTGCGCACCCCGCTTCCCGCGAGGGCGGCGGCGAAGCCCTCGGAGAGCTCTAGCAGCTCCCGGTAGGAGATCTCGCGCTCCCCCATGGTCAGGGCGGTGTGGGAGGAAAACCTGCGCGCCGTGTCCTCCAGAAAGGCCGGCAGGCTCTCCTCGATGATCCTGGGCCTTATCCTGTCCCCGTA
>Ga0207863_100473_pt1 | contig 13159 bp, 11 predicted proteins | sample CeladaPassaD2F12_FD_187497 | JGI IMG/M metagenome (GOLD analysis project Ga0207863, IMG submission 187497) | Cellulose-adapted microbial communities from the Joint BioEnergy Institute, USA - Passage D2F12 (SPAdes) (version 2) | ecosystem: Engineered > Bioreactor > Continuous culture >... | reverse complement strand
GGGGTCCACCCGCACGGTAACTGGGGGACCGCGGGCGCCGCCGCGGCGGTCGCCCGGCTGATGGGCCTGGACGCGCCGGCGGTGGCCGACGCCCTGGACGTCGCCTGCGCCACCGTGCTCGCCACCCCCTTTGAGGCGGCCCTCGCCGGCAGCGCCGCCCGCAACGGCTGGGTCGGGACGTCCAACGTCTCCGGCATCGCGGCGGCGCGCATGGCCGCAGCCGGCATCGCCGGAAACGCCGGGCTCGCCGCCGTGACCCTGGGGGATATCCTGGGGGAGTTAGATCCGGAGGAGCTGACCCGCGGCCTCGGGGAGCGGTTCGACATCGAGCGGGGGTACTTCAAGCGCCACGCCTCCTGCTCCTACACCCACCCGCCCGCGGACGCGGTGCTGGAGATCCTGCGCGAGAACCCTCGTCTGGATCCCGCGCGGGTGCGGCAGATAACCGTGGAGACCCATGGCCTCGCCGCCCCTCTGAACCGCACCGACTGTCCGACCCGGCTCGCCGCGATGTTCTCGATACCCTACGTCGTGAGCGTGGCCCTGGTTACGGGAGGCTGCGGCCCCGAAGCCTTCGGCGACGCCCGCCGCGCGGACCCGGCCGTTCGCCGCCTGATGCGCGTAACCCGCGTCGCCGCCGCGGAGGAGATCGACCGTCGGCTGCCCGAAGAGCGGGCGGCCCGCGTGAAGATCACCCTGGACGACGGTACATCCCTCGCCGCGGAGGTGCCGAACCCCGTCGGCGACGCGGCCCACCACCCCTTCGGCCTGCGGGAGATCCGGCAGAAGCTGGACGGCCTGCTGGGAAGAGAAGCCGCCGAAGCCATCGAGTCCATCGCGCAAGATTTGCCGGAGTGCGAAAACGTCAACGACGTGCTCGAGAGGAGCCCGTGAACGTGCGTATCAGAGCCATAACCCCCATCCGCGTGAGCGAGGCAGAGCTCGCGCGGCGCCAGGCCCGCTACGAGTCCCTCAGCCCCCCGGGCGTAGAGGTCGAGCTGGCGAACCTGCCGGACCGCCCCGGGGTGCCCCACAGGCTCGACTCGGCGCGGGACATCCGGTTTTCGGAGGAGCTCGTGATCGAGGAAGCCCTGAGAACCGACCCGGCGCGCCACGACGCCGTGCTGCCGGACTGCGTGCTCGACCCCGGCCTCGACCGGCTCGAACGCGAGTCTCCCGTACCGGCCTTCGGCATCCTGAAGCTCTCCGCCGGGCTGCTGGTCTCGCTCGGCCACCGCTTCGCCGCCTTCACCCGCAACCGCCCCATCGGCGAGGAACTGCGGGACCGCCTCGAAGCCTACGGCTTTCTCCCCAGCTTCGACCGCGTGGAGGTCCTCGACCTCGCCTTCGAGGCCATCGCCGACGACGAGGGCTGGAACGAGGCCCTCCGCGAGGCCGGGCAGCGCTTCTCCGGCTCGAGCACCACGGCCGTCATCAACGGCTGCTCCGCCGTGGAGCTCCGCCCGGCCGGCAACGCCGTCGCCGTGGTGGACCCGACCAGGCTCGCCCTCTCGCTCCTGGGCCTGGCCGCCGGCGAGGGCCTGGGTCCGCTGGGGAGGCCCGGGAGACGGGGAGGCGGCCTTGGCCGCTGAGGTCTCTTCCGCCGGGGAGGTGAGGTTTCGCGAGGGCCGGCCCGTGGTGGTCGTGGGGGCCGGAGGGTGCGGCATGGCGGCCGCGCTCGCCGCTTCGCGAAGCGGCGCCCGGGTGCTGGTGCTGGAGAATGGCTCAGAGCCGGGCGGCAACACGGCGCTCTCGACCGGCCTGATCCCCGCCGCCGGCACGCGCTTCCAGCGGGAGGCCGGCGTCCCGGACGACACCCCGGAGCTGATGGCCGAGGACATCTTCCGGAAGAACAAGCGCGCGAGCGACCCAGCGCTCACCAGGCACCTCTGCGAGACCTCGGCGGGGCTCGTCGAGTGGCTCGCCGACGAGGTCGGCTGCGAGCTGGTCTGCCACACGGACTTCCTCTACCCCGGGCACAGCCGGTTCCGGATGCACGGCCCGCCGCGGGGCTACGGTGCGGAGCTCGTCCGCCAGCTCGCGGGCGCGGTCGAGAGAGACCCCTCGATCGAGCTGCGCCTCGAGACCCCCGTCCGCGGCCTCGTGCTCGACGAGGGCCGGGTCGTCGGGGTGAAGACCGGCGGCGGCAGCATAGAGGCGGGCGCCGTCATCCTGGCGCTCGACGGGTTCGGGGGCAACCCGGAGATGGTGAGAAAGCACCTCGGACCCGAGGTGGCCGCCGCCCCCTACTTCGGCTCCCCCAACAACACCGGCGACGGGATCCGCTGGGGCATCGCCGCGGGGGCCGCCGCCGGATACCTGGACGCCTACCAGGGACACGGCTCCGTGGCCGTCCCCGGCGGACCGCTCGTCACCTGGGGGCTCGTCATGAACGGCGCCATCCTCGTCAACCGCCACGGCCGGCGCTTCGGCGACGAGAGCCGCGGCTACTCGGAGTTCGCCCGCGAGGTGCTCGCCCAGCCGGGCGGCGAGGCCTGGGAGATCTTCGACCAGAGGGCCCACGACGCCTCGCGGGGGACGCGCTTCGAGGAGGTCATCTCCGCAGGCAGGGTGGTGCGCGGCGGGACGCTGGAGGAGCTGGCCTCCGCGCTCGGCCTCCCCGCGGCCGCCCTGGCGGAGACCGTCGCCACGGTCAACCGCGCGGCCGGAGGGGAGGGGAGCGACCCCTTCGGCAGGACCGCGTTCGCCGGGGGCCTCTCCGAGCCACCGTTCTACGGCATACACGTCCGCGGCGCCCTCTTCCACACCCAGGGCGGCCTGAGGGTAGACACCGGCGCCCGGGTGCTCCGCCCGGACTCCAGCCCGATCCCGGGCCTCTACGCGGGCGGCGGCACGGCGGCCGGCATCAGCGGAAACGGCGCCGAAGGCTACCTGGCGGGGAACGGCCTGCTCGCCGCCCTGGGGCTGGGCAGGACCGCCGGCGAGACCGCCTCCAGAGAGCTGAAAAACGCCGCCCAGACACGGAGGCAACCGTGAACGGAGGGCCGTTCCGGCCGGGGAAGCGCGAAGACTACATACACTTGGTCGAAGAGCGCTACTTCGCCAACGTGGACCACAAGAACCTCGAGGCCGTCCTCGACTGCTTCACGGAGGACGCAACCTTCACCATACAGTCGGCCTTCTCCACGCACAGAGGCCGGGACACGGGCATCAGGAGGATGTTCGAGCGCCTCTTCGAGCGGTACTCGAAGACCGTGCACAGAGGTTTCCGGCACGTGGTCGACATAGAGGGCGAGTGCTGCGCCTCGCAGTTCGAGGTCGAGAACGTCTCCGCCCGCGACGGCACCGAGACCCGCCTGAGCAACTGCAACTTCTTCTACCTCGAGGGCGGCAGGTTCAAGCGGGTCTACGTCTACATGAGCGGCGGCATGAACACCCTGGGATAAGCATCGAATCGCCGGGGAGCGGCGCCGAAGAACCCGGCGCCGGCGCGTTTTCGGGGCCAGAGCCCCTACGCGTCGTCGCTTCCGCCGTGCAGCCGCCTCAGCTCCCGCTTGAGCACCTTGCCCGCGGCGTTGCGCGGAAGCTCCTCCACGAAGGCAACGTAGGTGGGCTTCTTGTAGCCGGCGAGGTGCTTGCGGCAGTGCTCTATGACCTCTTCTCTGGTGAGCCTCTGGCCCTCCCTGGGGACGACGAGGGCCTTGGGCGTCTCGCCCCACTTCTCGTGCGGCACGCCTATCACGGCGACCTCCGCGACCGCGGGGTGCGTGGAGATCACACGCTCCACCTCGGCGGGGTAGATGTTCTCGCCGCCGCTTATGAACATGTCTTTTTTGCGGTCCACCACGTAGATGCAGCCCTCCCCGTCCCGGCGCACCAGGTCCCCGGAGTGGAACCACCCGCCCTCGAAGGCCTCCGCCGTGGCCTCGGGGTCGTTGTGGTAGCCCTTGAACACGGTGGGGCCGCGGTAGACGATCTCCCCGACCTCCCCCTCGGGCACGTCCCTGTTCTCGTCGTCCACGATCCGGACCTCGACGTTGACGGCGGGAAGCCCGACGGAGCCCATCTTCCTCACCGCGTCCTCGCCCTTCAGGAAGGTGGTGTTGGAGGACATCTCGGTCTGGCCGAAGGCGTTGACGATCTCGACCGAAGGGAAGGCCTCCGCCATCCCCTCCAGCACCCGCATCGGCGCGACCGAGGCACCCCAGAGCGCCTTGCGCAGGCTGCCGAGGTCGTAGCGGGAGAGGTCGAGCTCGAGGAACTGCTGCCACTGCGCGGGGACGAAGTAGCAGTGGGTGACCCTCTCCTTCTCCATGAGACGCAGCATCGCCTCCGGGTCGAAGCCACCGCTCGGGGTGATGACGTTGGTGCCGCCGAGGTAGATAAAGGGCAGCACGCCGTTTACGCCGCCGATGTGGAAGAGCGGCAGCCCCGAGAGCCACACCGAGTCCCCGGTCACCTGCATCTCCATGATCCAGTTGGCCGTGTTCATCCACAGGTTTTTGTGCGTGAGGACGGCCCCCTTCGGGAAGCCCGTGGTCCCGGAGGTGTACATGATGAAGGCGTCATCGTCGTCGTCCACCTCCACCGCCGGCTCGCCGGGACCGGCGGTGGAGACGAGCCGCTCGTAGCCCTCGGCGAACCCTCCGGCGTCGCCGTCCATGTCCACCGCCAGGGCGACGGCGCCGTCGTCCACGATGCTCTCCGCCATGCCGCCGAAGCCCTCGCCGAAGAGCAGGGTGCGCGCGCCGGAGTCGGAGAGGACGTAGCGGACCTCTCCTTCGACCATGCGGAAGTTGACCGGGACGGCCACGGCGCCGAGCTTGTGGCAGGCGAAGTAGGCTTCGACCACCCGGTGGGAGTTGTACGAGAGCACGGCGACTTTGTCCCCCTTGGCCACGCCCCTGCTAGCGAGGGCGTTGGCGAGGCGATTCACCCGCCCGTCGAGGTCGGCGAAGGTGAGGCGCGTCCCCTCGAAGACGAGCGCGAGCTTTTCCGGCTGCTTGCGGGAGACCCTGGCGAGCATCTCGCCGAGTATGAGCTTGCGCCAGTTGGCGTTCGGGTAGCCCTCCACGGCAACCTCCTACACCAGCGCGAGCGGGCGGACCGGGGAGGCGGTGCCCCCCTTGATGTTGAGCGGGATCATGACGAAGGCGAACTCGTGGACGCCGTCGGCGGCGAGCTCTTCGAGGTCGAGCATCTCGATGATGGGTATGCCGGACTCCGGGATCAGGTGGGCGTGCACGGGCAGCTCGTGGGAGGGCCAGACCTCGTAGGCCAGGGTATCCGCGCCGGTCATGTAGGCCCCGCGCCCGGAGACCCACCGGGCCCCGTCGAGGTCCACGCCGGGACAGCCGCCTTTGTCGCCGACGAATGTGGGGCCGTCCTCGAAGGTCTGGATCCAGCCCGTGCGCACCAGCACCACATCCCCCTCCCCCACCTCGACTCCCTGCCCCTCGGCGACGGCTTCCAGAAGCTCCGCGCCTACGGGCTGGTTCGGCTCCATGCGCTCCACGCCGAGGTGCCCCGCGACGTCGAGGAGCACCCCGCACCGGATGACCGGCGGTATCTGGTCCACGCCGCCCTCGGAGAGGCCGAGCTGGCCGTGCTGGACCTCGCTCGCTTCCGCGCCGCCGTAGAGCCTGCCCTCCCTGGCGATGTGCCCCAGGGCGTCGACGTGGGTGCCGACGTGGCCGCCCATCACGATCAGGTCGTTCGAGGGCGTGCAGCTTCCGTTGTGGTAGTCGCCGTGCATGGCCCACTGCGCGAAGATAAAGGGCGGGTGCAGCGGCGCGTGGGGCATGAAGTTCTTCAGCGGCACGCCCAGGTCGTAGACGCGCCCTTTCCGCACCCCGGACAACACCCCGGCGACGCCGGCGGACTCGATGATCGGCATCCTACCCCTCCCGCGGTTGTATCATGACCTTCATCGCCTCGCCCGTCCGCAGCTGGGTCTCGAAGGCTTCGGCGGCGTCCTCGAGCGGGAACCTGTGGGTGATAAGCTCCTTTGTCCGGATGCTCCCGCTGGCCATCAGCTCGATGGCCCTGGCAAAGTCCCCGCCCAGCGAACCCACGATGCGCGGCTGCTTGTGCACGATCTTGGTTACGTCGATGGGCGCCGGCTCCTCGGGCAGGCCCACGAAGACGATCGTCCCCCCGCTGCGCACCATCTCGAAGGCCTGCTGGACCGTCACGGGCGCGCTGGCGGCCTCGACGACGACGTCCGCCATGCCGCCCTCGTTGAAGTGGTAGCGCCCGACCCCCCACAGCTCCTTCACCCACGACAGGGCGTCTCCGGTCCTCGCGTCGAAGACGGCGTCGGCGCCGAGGCTCCTGGCCGCCTCGAGCCGGACCGGAGAGACGTCTATCACCGCAACCTGCCCCGCTCCGGCCGCCCTGGCCGCCTGCATGCAGGCGTTGCCGATCATGCCCGCCCCCAGCACGACCACCCTGTCCCCCGGACGCACCCCGGCCGCTTCGATGGCCCCCACCCCTACGGAGACGGGCTCCGTGGTGGCCGCCGTCTCGTCGTCGAGCTCGCCGGGGACCGGGTGTATGCTCTGACCGACCACCGCGTTCCGGATCGGGACGTACTCTGCGAACCCGCCCGGAAGGCCATACCCGGTGGAGTTCCGGAAGAGTTCCGGGCACAGGATGTACTGCTGGCGGGAGCACCAGTAGCAGCTACCGCACACCCCGATGCTGAAGCCGGTGACCCGGTCGCCCTCCTCCACACCTTCCACATCCTCACCCGCGGCGGCGACGGTGCCCATGAACTCGTGTCCCATGATCTGGCCGGGCCGGATGTACATCCCCGCCTTGTAGCTGTGCAGATCCGAGCCGCATATACCGCAGCTGTGAACCCTCACGAGCACGTCGGAGGGCCCGATCTCCGGAACGGGGACGGGCTCGACGCGCAGCTCTCGTGGCCCGCGGTACACGGCCGCCCTCATCATCTTCTTCTCCGGCATAAGCACAGACCTCCGCTAGCCCTCCTGGTTTGGGCTCTCCAGCCTTCTTCTCAGCGCGGTGGTGAAGCGCGCGGCCGCGACGCCGTCGAGGATCCTGTGGTCGAACCCGACAGAGAGCGTGAGGGTCGGGCGGACCTCGACCCGCCCGGAGACGGCCCAGGGACGCTCGACGATGGCCCCGGCGAAAACCACCGCGGCCTGCGGGTGGGTGACCAGGGGCGTGCCGCCTTCTATCCCGTACATGCCGAGGTTGGAGAGCGTTATGGTGCCCCCCGCGGTATCCTCAGCCGAGAGACGACCACTGCGCGCGCGCTCGAGAACCTCGCGGAGCCTGGCGGCGAGCTCTCCGAGCTCCAAGGCCTGCGCCCGCCTTACCACGGGCACGAGCAGCCCGGACCCGGTCGCAACGGCCACGGAGACGTTGACGTCCTCGTAGAGGAGGATCTCCCCGTCCACCAGGGAGGAGTTGGCGAGCGGCTCCTCACCCGCGGCGCCGGCCACGGCCTCGAGGAGCAGGTCGGTGTAGGAGAGGTCCACGCCGTGAGAACGCTTTATCTGCCCTGCCAGCTCGCGCCTGCGCCCCACGAGCGCGCTTGCGTCGAGCTGCACCATCTGCACGAACTGCGGCACCTCGTGCCAGCTGCGGGTCACAACCCGGGCCATGGTCCGCCCGACGTCGCCGAGCGGACGCCTCTCCCTCACCCTCGGCCCCTCGCCCGGCGCAGCCCCGGCGGCCCGCCGGACGTCCTCGACGGTTATCGCTCCTCCCTGGCCGGTTCCTTCTACCGCGGCTAGCTCCACGCCCAGCTCCCTGGCGAGAGCGCGGGCCTTGGGCATCGCGCGGACCCGCCTTTGCGCCCGGGCGGAGGACGGCGCCCGGACCCCGGTCCCGCCCCCGGAGGCCGCGGGGGCCTCCCTCCCGCCCTCCTCGGCTATGGCCGCCTCGATCTCTTCCTCGGAGAGCGTCTCGCCCGGGTCGGCCACGACCGCCAGGAGCGTCCCCACCGGGCACTCCTGCCCCTCCTCGACCATGATGCGGGCGAGCGTACCGGGTAGCTTGGCTTCGATCTCGTTGACGGCCTTCTCCGACTCGACCTCGTAGAGGATATCCCCCACCTCGAAGGGCTCCCCCTCGCGCCTGGCCCAGCGTAGTATGGTTCCCCGCTCCATGGTCTGCCCGAGCCGGGGAAGGTGAAGCTTGTGCAAACCGTCCCCCCTCTTCTTCTAAGCGGTGACCGCCGACCCGGCCACCTCCCTCACCGCGTTCACTATGTCCTCCGTCTGCGGCACCACGAAGCGCTCCAGATGCGCGCTCTGGGGCACGGGCACGTCGGGGGCACCGACCCGCCTCACCGGTGCCTCCAGGGAGGCTATGGCCCGCTCGGCGATGACCGCGGCGACCTCGCTGCCGGGCCCCCCGGGCAGCGGAGCCTCATGGGCGAGCACCACCCGGCCGGTCTTCTCGACCGACCGCAGCACCGTCTCGAAGTCGAAGGGCCGGATCCCCCGCGGGTCGATGACCTCGACCTCAATGCCCTCCTCCGCCAGCCGATCCGCAGCCTCCAGCGCCTTGAGGACCATGGCCGACCAGGCCACCAGGGTCACGTCGCCGCCCTGACGCCTCACGACGGCCTCGCCGAGCGGGACGAGATGCTCCCCTTCCGGTACCTCGCCCGTGGTGTTCCCGAGCGCCTTGTGCGGCAGGAAGAGCACCGGGTTGTCGTCGCGGATCGCGCTCTTCAGCAGGCCCTTCGCGTCCGCCGGGGTGGCCGGGGTGAGGACATACAGGCCCGCGGCCGACCAGAAGAGCGCCTCCGGGCACTGCGAGTGCTCGGGGCCCGCGCCCCCCATCGCCCCTTCGGGGGCGATGATCACCAGCGGCACCTTGAACAGGCCGCCGTGCATGTAACGCCACTTGGCGGCCTTGTTGTAGATCTCGTCCATCGCCACGCTCACGAAGTCGGCGAACTGCAGCTCCACGATGGGCCGGAGCCCGGTGATGGCCGCACCGACCCCGCCGCCGACTATGAACGTCTCGGAGATGGGGGTGTCGAAGACGCGCTCCTTGCCGTACTTCTGCTGGAGCCCCGCGGCCTCCCCGAAGATGCCACCGAAGGCCCCCACGTCCTCTCCCATGAAGAAGGTCCTCTCGTCGCGCCCCAGCTCCTCGTCGAGCGCCTCCCTGAGAGCCTCGGTGTAGCTGATGGTCCCTGGCATGGTCTGTCCCTCCGTCGGCTAGGCGGTGACGAACTCGAAGATCCGCTCGCGCTCCGGCATGGGAGCGCCGAGCGCCTCCTCCGCCGCCTCGTCCACTTCCCGCTGGACTCTGGCCCTGATCTGCTCGAGATCCTGCTCGCTCGCAAGCCCTTCGGACCGCAGCCGGTTGGCCAAAAGCAGTATGGGGTCGCGCTCCTTTCTCCAGCGCTCGACCTCTTCCCTGTCCCGGTAGGTGTCGGGATCCCCCTCGTAGTGCCCCCGGAAGCGGTAGGTCATGGCCTCTATGAGGCTCGGCCCCTCGCCGCGGCGGGCGCGCTCCACGGCCCTGGAGACCGCCTCGTAGACGGCGACGACGTCCTGGCCGTCCACGACCTCGCCCGGCATGCCGTAGGCGCCGGCCCGGTCGGCTATCTGCTTTACCGCGGTCGCCTCCCTGACCGAGACCGAGACCGCCCACTGGTTGTTCTCGCAGAGCCAGATGACGGGCAGCTTCCAGACCGAGGCCGCGTTGGCGGCCTCGTGGAACGTCCCGCGGTTCGCGGTGCCGTCGCCAAAGAAGCAGAGGCACACCTGGTCCGTCCCCCGGTACTTGGCCGACAGCGCGGCCCCGGCGGCGATCGGGAAACAGCCGCCAAGCGTCCCGCTCTGCCCCAGAATCCCGAGCTGGGGCCAGGCGATGTGCACTATGCCGGCCCCCAAGCCCCTCGTAGACCCCTCGGTGTTCGCCAGAAAGTCGCCGAAGAGCTTGGACATCGGCATCCCCCGGGCCACCATGTAGCCGCAGCCCCGATGGGCATACATCATGTAGTCGTCGGGCCCGAGCGCGGCGACCGCTCCCACCTGGGTGCCTTCCTGGCCCCGCCCGGCATGGTAGAAGCCAGAGATCTTCCCCTCGTCGATAAAGCGCAGCAGCTTCTGCTCCCAGAGCATGCAGCGCACCATCCGCTCGTAGAAGTCCAGCAACCGTTCCCTCTCAGGCATCTCCCGCTCCTCCATCTCTCCTCAAGCCTTCCCTCCTCCGGGAATCCAGGGTCGAAGCCTCCGCCACCAGGCATGCACGCTCGCCCCTCGGATAGCCCGAAGAACGCAGCGCAAAACCTCCGGCAGCACGACAGGTCCGTCCAGCCCCTGGTGCGGGCGCGGGCTCTCGCTCCTCCCTTCCCACCTCGGCTCCTTCCCACCTACACGCCGGTAGGCAGCATAGAACCCCTACCGCCGTTTGTCAACCGGGCGCCCGGTAGTTTATGCTTAGGGTCGTTGTCAGGGAGTTGGACGACCGTGGAGGGATGCTCTGAGGTGCTTGGCCCTTCGCACGTTCCGGCCCCGGAGGGTGCACCGGGAGGCGGTTGCGGTGGCTGAACGCTTTGATTCGACCTCGGCCCGGTTACACGCCGCTGCGGCCGGGCTCTTCTGGAACAAGGGGTATGCCGCCACCACCACGCGGGAGCTGGCGTCTCTTCTGGGCCTTCAGAAGGCCTCGCTCTACCACCACATGGAGAGCAAGGAGGAGCTTCTGTACAGCCTCTGCGTCGAGTCCCTCGGGAACATCCGGTCGGCGGTGGAGGAGGCTGTGGGCGAGGCGGGAGATCCCCTCGAGCGGGTGCGCGCCCTGATCAGGGCGCACGTCGTGTCGATGCTGGTAGATAAGGAGAAGCACGCCACCATGCTCACGGAGCTGCGCTCGCTCTCGGAGGAGCGCAGGAGAGAGGTGATCCGGCTGCGCGACGAGTACGAGCGGATCGTGCGCTCCGTGCTGGCCGAGGGCCAGCGGGCGGGCGTGCTGCGCGGCGACCTTCCGGCCAAACACCTCGCCCTGTGCCTGCTCGACCTCATGAACTGGGCGATCTTCTGGTTCCGTTCCGGAGAGGAGCTCTCCCCGGAACGCCTGGCCGGGGTGTTTACGACCCTGTTTCTCGAGGGGGCCGGCAGCAAAGGCGAGCCACCGCCATCATAGGGGAAAGGAGGAGTCGAGATGAGGCTTGAGGACAGGGTAGCGGTGATCACCGGGGCGGCGAGCGGGCAGGGGCGGGCCGCGGCGAAGCTGTTCGCCTCCGAAGGGGCAAAGGTCGTCGCAGCGGACATAGACGAGGGCGGGGCGCAGAGGACGGTCGAGGAGATAAAGGAGGCCGGCGGCGAGGCGACCGCCGTAAAGGTGGACGTGTCCCGCGAGCCCGACGTCAGGGCCATGGTAGAGAGTGCCACAGACCGGTACGGGCGGCTCGACGTCCTCTTCAACAACGCGGGCGTGGGCTACTCGGCCTCGGGGCGCATGAAGATGGCCAGCGTGGTCGAGACCCCCGAGAAAGACTGGGACGCGATCCTCGCCATCAACCTCAAGGGCGTGGCGCTGGGCTGCAAGCACGCCATCCCCGTCATGGAGCGGCAGGGCTACGGATCGATCATCAACAACGCCTCGATCAACGCCCTGGTGGGGCTTCCCGGCGCGGACGCCTACACGGCGGCAAAGGGAGGCGTGGTCGCGCTCTCCCGAGTTCTGGCCGTAGAGTGGGGTCCCAGGGGGATAAGGGTGAACTGCATCTGCCCCGGCGGCGTCGACACGCCGATGATAGCCCCGGTGATCTCGGACGAGCGGGTCATGCAGTCCATGAGGCAGAACACCCCCCTCGGGCGGCTGGCCCGGCCGGAGGAGATCGCCAGCGTAGCGCTGTTCCTCGCCTCGGAGGAGGCCTCCTACCTCAACGGCGCAATCATCCCCGTCGACGGTGGCTGGACCGCACACTGAAATGCCAGGTAGAGACCGGGCCGCCTGCTAGCTCCCTGGGGGACACCGCGGACCTGCTCGCCGCCTACGGAACATCTTGCCCGCAGCGAACCGCAGCCAGCGGAGGCGGAGGATCGACGTGCGGATGATGGGACGCTGATCGCAACTGGCCCTCTCGTTACAGCCGCCGAAACAGCCGCTACCGCCACAACGCCACCCGGCACGGGGGTTCATGGAGGTGACGGCAAAAACAAAAAGCCCCGCGGATAGGGGCTTTTTAGGGAGCTGCCGGGCCTGGATTCGAACCAGGACTAACTGATCCAGAGTCAGTCGTGCTGCCGTTACACCACCCGGCAATGCGCCAAGCAGGACTAGAGTTTAACCGCTGAGCGGCGCTGCGTCCAGTCTCTCAGCGGGCCTGCTGCGGTATGCCGCCGGTCTCCATGGAGCGCAGGATCCTTATGCGCTCCTCTATGGGCGGGTGGGTGGAGAAGAGGCCCCTGGCCCGTCTCTCGAACTTCTTGATGGGGTTGACAATGTAGAGGTGGGCGGTGGCGCGGTTGGCGACCTCCAGCACCTCCCTGTCGGAGCTTATCTTCTGCAGGGCGTCGGCCAGGCCCTTGGGGTTGCGGGTGAGCTGCACGGCGGTGGCGTCCGCGAGGTACTCGCGCTGGCGGCTTATGGAGAGCTGGAGGAGCCGCGCGAAGAGGGGGGCGAGGATGGCGAGCACCAGGGCGATGAGGAACATGACGAGCTGTATCTGCCCGCCGCCCTCGCCGCGACGCTGCCCCCTGCCGAACCACAGCGTCCGCAGAAAGAAGTCGGAGATGAGGACCGTGGTGCCGACGAGTACGCCGACGAGCATCGCGTAGCGGATGTCGTAGTTGCCGACGTGGGCCATCTCGTGAGCGATCACGCCCTGCAGCTCGTCGCGGTCGAGCTTCTCGAGCAGCCCGCGGGTGACGGCGATCTTGGCGTGCTCCGGGTCGCGTCCCGTGGCGAAGGCGTTCGGCGCGGAGTCCTCGATGATGTAGACCTCCGGCATCGGCAGCCCACCGGCTATGGCCATCTCCTCGACGACGTTGAAGAGCACGGGGGCGTCGTCGTGCGTGATCTCCCGCGCCCGGGAGGCGGCGAGCACCATCCTGTCGCCGGCGTAGTAGGTGGCGAGCCCGGAGACGGTCCCGGCGGCGAGGGCGAGGAGGAGCCCGAAGACGGCCCCCGCCGGGTCCCCGACCCAGGCGTACCCGACGACATAGCCAAGCGCCGTCACGAAGGCCAGAAAGAC
>Ga0207863_100464_pt1 | contig 13335 bp, 14 predicted proteins | sample CeladaPassaD2F12_FD_187497 | JGI IMG/M metagenome (GOLD analysis project Ga0207863, IMG submission 187497) | Cellulose-adapted microbial communities from the Joint BioEnergy Institute, USA - Passage D2F12 (SPAdes) (version 2) | ecosystem: Engineered > Bioreactor > Continuous culture >... | reverse complement strand
CCTCCCCGACGGAGACGAGCTTGATGGGCAGACCGACCTCGTCGGCGATGGCGAGCGCTATCCCGCCCTTGGCCGTCCCGTCGAGCTTGGTGAGCACCACCCCGGTCACCCCGGCGACCTCCTTGAACATCCTGGCCTGCCTGAGCCCGTTCTGCCCCGTGGTGGCGTCCACGGTGAGCAGGACCTCGTGCGGCGCCCCGGGCAACTGGCGCCCGATGACCCGGCGCACCTTCTCGAGCTCGGCCATGAGGTTGACCTTGGTGTGCAGCCGGCCCGCGGTGTCCACGATGAGCACCTCGACGCCCTCCCGCTTGGCGGCCTCCACCGCGTCGTGGGCGACCGCCGCCGCATCGGCCCCCCGCTCGCGGGCCACGACGGGCGCCCCGACCCGCTCGCCCCACTTCTGGAGCTGCTCGATGGCCGCCGCCCGGAAGGTGTCCCCGGCGGCGAACATGACGCTTCGGGCGGGCAGGTGGCGGGCGAGCTTGCCGATGGTCGTGGTCTTGCCGGTGCCGTTGACCCCCACCATGAGGATCACGGTCGGCCGGTGCGAGAGGTCTATCTCCACCGGCCCCTCGAGCATGCGCGCGGCGTGCTCGACGAGCAGCCGGCGCAGCTCCCCGGCGCCCGTGATGTTCTTCTCCAGCGCCTCCTGCTCGAGCCGCTGCACGAGCTTGGCGGTGGTGGGCACCCCGACGTCGGAGGCTATGAGGATCTCCTCGACCCTCTCCCAGAACTCCTCGTCGCCCGCGTCCCTGAACTCGGCGACCGCGGCGTTGAGCTGCCCGACCACGGACTCCCGGCTGCGCCGCAGCCCCCGCCGCAGCCGGCCGAACCACCCGCCGGAGGGCTCCGAGGGGGCGGCCTCACCCGCCGGAGGGGCCTCCTCCTTCTCCTCGGTGGCGACGGCCGGGCGCTGCTCTTCCTCCTCCTGCCGCTCCTCTTTTCCTCGCCTGAAGAAGTTCCGCCAAGAGCGTCCCATAGAAGATGTCTCTTAGACCTCTAGTCTCCCTGCAACCGCTTGGACACGACCACGGTGGCCCCGGAGGCGTCCTGCGCCGTTCCGTACAGGACGTCCGCCGCGGCCATCGTGCGCTTCTGGTGGGTGACCAGCAGAAACTGGCCGTTCTCCCGCTGAGAGTCTACCACAGAAAGAAAGCGGGCCAGGTTGATGTCGTCGAGCGCGGCCTCGGCCTCGTCCAGGATGCAGAAGGTGCGGGAGGAGCCGCCCCGGCTGAGCAGGATGCTGAACAGAAAGGCCAGGGCCAGCAGCGAACGCTCGCCCCCCGAGAGCACCCGGATGGGCCGCCGCCCCTTGCGTCCGAGCCGCACCCCGATCTCGACCCCCTCCTCCGTGAGCTCCAGCGCCCCCGAGGCGCCCTCCAGCATCCGGGGCACCATCTCCCCGAAGGTGGCGCGCACGCGCTCGAAGGTCTCGGAGAAGCGGGCTTCGATCTTCCGGTCTATCTCTCGTATTATGCGGTTGAGGTTGCCGGCGGCCTCCTCGGCGTCGGCGCGCTGCCCGGCCACGAAGGCGTAGCGCTCGCGCAGCTCCCCCTCCTGGGAGAGGGCGAGCAGGTTGACGTCCCCGAAGCGCTTCAGCCGGCGGGCGAGCTGCCGCAGCTCGCCCGAGACGTCGCCCGCGTTTTTTTCGGCGCAGCGGCGGGCCTCTTCGGGGGTGGCCCCCCACTCCTCGCGCATCTCCTCGACCGCTGCCTCGGCGGTCTCCCGGGCGCGCCGCAGCGCCTCCCGGAGCCGTCCGGCCTCCTCCCGGGCGGCCTCGAGCTCGGCCTGCAGCCCGGCGATCCGGCGCCCGAGGGAGCCGTGCTCGGAGGAGAGGCGCCGGTGGGTCTCGGACTGCGAGGCCCGCCGCAGCCGCAGGTCGCCCCGCCGCCCCCGAGCCGCGGAGGAGAGGCGCGCGGCGGCGGCGGACGCGCGGCGACCGGCGGCCAGCAGCCGCTGCGGGGTTCCGGCCGGGGTCTCCTCCAGACGCCGCAGGGCGGAGCGCATCCTCTCCCTCCGGCGCAGGCCCTCGGAGAGGGCGTTCCTCGTCCGGCGCAGGCGCAGCCGGCACCCCTCCTCTTCGGCGCGCGCGGCCTCGAGCCGGGAGGCGGCCCGCTCGTGCGCCGCCCGGGAGGCGCGCAGCCGCTCCTCCAGCGCGCGGAGGGCCCTCTCCCCGCGGCCGAGGGCCTCCCGCAGGCCGGCGAGCTCGCGCTCGCGCTGGCGCGCCTCCTCCAGATCTCGTCGGGCCCGATCGAGGCGCCGGCGGGCCTCCCGGAGCAGGAGGTTGCGGGCCGAGAGAGCCCTGGCGCGGGCCGAAGCGAGCCTCCCGAGGCGCTCCTCGAGGGCTTCGACCCTCCCGGCGGCCGCCGAGATCTCCTCGCGCGCCGAGCGCAGCATCTCCCCGGGCCCCCGCTCCAGCTCCCCCAGGAGCGCCTCCTCCCCGGCCAGGCGCGCCTCGCGCTCGAAGATGCCCTCCCCTGCGGCGAGGCTCACGCTGGTGCGGGTGAGGCGGAGGCCGCCCCGGGTCACGGCGACGTGCCCGTTCGCGGGGCGGTCCGAGACCGGGTCCTCCACCACGTACACCCCGCCGAGCAGGCGCTCCACGGCGTCGGCGTAGGCGGGGTCCAGCACCTCCACGCAGCGGAGCAGCGGGATGCCGGGGGCCGCGCCGTGCTCGGCCAGCCCCTCGGCGTCGAGCCGCACGCTCACCCGCTCGCCGCCGGAGAGGAGCTCCACCCCCTCCCCGACGTCCCGGGCCAGAAGGCCGCCGGCGAGCTCCCCCAGGGCGGCCTCCACGGCCAGCTCGAAGCCGGGGCGCGCCCGGATCACCTGGTGCAGCCGGGGGCGGGGGCCGCCGCGCCCCTCCACGGAGCGCCTGAGAGACCGCACCAGCGCCTTCCGCCTCCCCACGGCGGCGGCGAGGGCCCCCTCCCGGCGGCTGGCCTCGAGGCCCAGCTCCTCCGCCCTGCGGCGCAGGTCCCCGGAGGGCCCCGGCGCCTCCGCAAGCGCCGTCTCTTCGAGGGAGCGCAGCAGCGCGCGGAGACGTTGCAGCTCCTCCCCGCCGAGCGGCGGAGAAGCCGCCGGGCGGAGCCCCGCCAGACGGGCGCGGGTGGCCTCCAGCTCCGCCCGGGCCCGGCCGTGCTCCGCGGTGAGCTCCCCGGCCGCGCGCCGGGCCGCCTCGGCCTCCGTGCGGCGCCGGTCCACGGCCTCATGGAGCCGGCGCCGCTCCTCCTCTGCGGCGGAGAGCTCCCCTTCCAGGCGCGAGAGCTCTTCGTCCAGACGCCGCAGGCCCGCCCCGAGGCGCCCGGCGGCCCGGCCAAGTTCCGCCCGCCGCCCGAGGGCCCCCTCGGCCCTGAACAGGTTGCGGTCCAGGCGCGCCGCCGCCGTCCGGAGCGCCTCGGAGGCCTCCTCCAGAGCGTCGAGCGCGGCCTCCGTTTCGCGCAGGCCCTTCTCCAGCGAGCCCAGATCCTGCCCGAGGCGCTCTTCTTCGGAACGCAGCCGCTCCCTCCCGGCGGCGAGCTCCCGGATGCGGGCCTCCGCCTCCTCGAGCCGGCGCCGCAGCCGGTCCTGCGCCCCCCCGGACGCCTCCCTGTGCAGCCTGGCGAGCGAGAGCTCCCTGTAGCGGGACTCCAGCCGCCGGTACTCCCGCGCCGCCCCGGCCTCGCGCTCTATCCGGCGCAGCTGCTCGGCGAGGCTGGCCTCCAGCTGCCGCGTCCGCTCCAGCTGGCCGGCGGCCTTCTCCAGCCGGCGGGCCGCGGCGAGCCTCCGGCGCCGGTAGACGCCCAGGCCGGCCGACTCCTCCAGGGCCTGGCGGCAGGCCGCCGCCCCGCCCGCCACGATCGCGTCCACCGCGCCCTGCCGCAGGATGCTGTGCCTGCCGAGCCCGGCCTCGCCCGCCACCACCCGCACGTCGGCCAGCCGCGCCCGCGCACCGCCCACCCGGTACTCCGTCCTGCCGTCGCGCGAGATCCGGCGCGAGATAGCCACCTCCCCGTAGGGGAGCGAGATCTCGCCGCCCGAGTTGTCCAGGACGAGCGTCACCTCCGCCGCGTTCGCCGCCGGGAGCGACTCCGAGCCCGCAAAGATCAGGTCGGACATCCCCCCGGCCCGCAGCACCCCCGGGCTCTGCTCCCCGAGCGCGAAGAGAACAGCGTCGGTTATGTTGCTCTTGCCCGAGCCGTTGGGGCCCACGATCGCCGTGACCCCAGGCTCGAGGGGCATCCGCACCGGCCGCGCAAAGGTCTTGAAGCCCTTGATGTAGATCGCCGAGAGCATCTATAGCGGACCATTGTACGCAACCCGCACCCCAAAAGCACAAGAAAAGCCCAGCAAAACGGCGTTCGCCGGGCCTGCGGGGAGCTTCGGGCGAGGGGCGGGGCCCTCAGGCCCCGACGTGCACCTCGACCGGCGAGCGCGGCAGGGGCCTGACGCCGAGGATCTCGAGCGCGGCCCGGGCGGCGGCCTGCTCGCTCTGCTTGATCGAGCTGCCCCGGCCGGTGGCCACCTCCTCGCCGTCCACCGAGACGCCGGAGATAAAAACGGGCCGGTGTGGCGGCCCCTGCTTGGAGATCACCCGGTAGGTGGGCCGGAGCCCCTCGGCCTGCAGCGTCTCCTGCAGGAGCGTCTTCCAGTCCCGCAGCTCGTCGGTATCCACCTCGGCCGGGTTGAAGATCTCGTCTATCGTCCGCAGGACGAGATTCTTGTCTATGAGGTAGGCGGCCCCGATGATCGCCTCGACCGTGTCGGCGATCACCGAGTCGTTTATCACGGAGCTCTCGATCATCTCCTCGAGCCCCTCGCTCCGGCCGACGGAGGCCAGGAAGGACTTCCTGACCAGGTGGGCCCGGATCCGGGTGAGATCCCCCTCCAAAAGCTCCGGGTAGCTGTGGAAGACGAGCTCCGCCACCCTGTGGTTCAGGATGGAGTCGCCGAGGAACTCCAGCCTGCCGTTGGAGTGGTAGGGGTCGGCTACGCTCGGGTGCGTCAGCGCGCGCTTGCGCAGCGGGTCGGGCAGTATCTCTATGAGCTCTTTTATAGACATTCCGGTTGCTATGTTACTATTCCACGCTCCTGAACGCCACAACCACGTTGTGCCCGCCGAACCCCATGGAGTTGGAGATGGCGCCCTTCAGGTCCGGGACGCGCCGGGCCTCGGGCCCCACGTAGTTCAGCCGCTCGCAGTCGTCGGCCACCCTCTCCAGGTTTATGGTCGGGGGGACGACCTTGTGCTTGAGCGCCAGGGCGCACATTATCCCCTCCGTCGTGCCCACGGCCCCGAAGGAGTGGCCGGTCATGGACTTCGTCCCGGAGACGTGGGCGTGCGGCACGACCCGCGCTATGGCCCGGGTCTCGGGGCCGTCGCCCGTGGGGGTGGCAGTGGCGTGGGCGTTGACGTGCCCGACGTCCTCGGGCGACATCCCCGCGTCCTCCAGGGCGAGCCGGATGGCCCGCTCCACCCCGCGCCCCTGCTCGTCGGGGGCGGTCACGTGGTAGGCGTCGGTGGTCCGGCCGTAGCCGGCCACGGCGGCTACCGGCTCGGCGCCCCGGCGCTCGGCGTGCTCCGGGCTCTCCAGCACCATCGCCCCAGCCCCCTCGCTCATCACGAAGCCGTCGCGACCGGCGTCGAAGGGGCGGCTGGCCCGGTGCGGCTCCTCGTTCCGGCGGCTCACCGCCCGGATCGCGCAGAAGCCCGCCATGGAGAGCGGCGTGATCGGGGCCTCCGAGGAGCCGGCGATCACCACGTCGGCGTCGCCCCGCCGGATCAGCTCGAGCCCCTCGGCTATCGCCTCGCCGCCGGTGGCGCAGGCCAGCACCGGGCACTGGGTGGGGCCGGTGGCCCCCAGCATGATCGCCAGCTGCCCGGCGGCCATGTTCGGGACCATCATGGTGATCAGGAAGGGGCTCACCCTCCCCGGCCCCCGCTCGTGCAGCACCCGGTACTCGCGCTCCCAGGTGGAGATCCCGCCGATCCCGCTGCCGATGACTATCGCCACCCGCTCGGGCCTCCTGCGGACGATGTCCACGATGCCGGCGTGCTGCGCCGCCTCGATGCCGGCGGCCACGCCGAACTGACCGTAGCGGTCCATCCGGCGGGCCTCCTTGCGGCTCATGTAGTCGGTCGGGTCGAAGTCCCGGCACTCACCGGCGATCCGGGAGGGGTAGGGCGAGGGGTCGAAGAGGGTTATCTCCCCTATCCCGCTCTTGCCGTGCAGGGCGGCGTCCCAGAAGTTCTCCACCCCGCTGCCCAGCGGGGTCACCGCCCCGAGGCCCGTTATGAGTGCGTGGCCGTTGCCGGTGGAGCTCACGCGGTCTGGTGCTCCACCACGTAGTCGACGGCCTCCTCGACGGTGGTGATCTTCTCGGCCTCCTCGTCGGGGATCTCCATGCCGAAGGCCTCCTCGAGCTCCATGATGAGCTCGACGAGGTCGAGCGAGTCGGCCTCCAGATCCTCCCTGAAGGAGGCTTCGGGCGTGACCTCGCTCTCGTCGACGCCGAGCCGGTCGGCGGTTATCTCCTGGATCTTCTGCAGTATCTCTTCGCGATCCAAATCCTCTCCTCTCCTATCCTACGGGCACAACCTCAATCTCTATGCTGGCATAGCGCGTAGTGTAACGCAAATTGCGCTAGTGCATGGTCATGCCGCCGTCGACGGCGATGGTCTGTCCGGTTACGTAGCCGGCCCCCTCCCCGGCCAGAAAGGCGACGACCTCCGCGACCTCCCCGGGCTCCCCGAAGCGCCCGGCCGGGGTCTGGGCGAGGATGCCCCGCTTTATGTCCTCCGGGAGGCCGCCGGTGAGCTCGGTCTCCACGTACCCGGGCGCCACGGCGTTGACGGTGATGCCGCGCTGGGCGACCTCCCGCGCCACGCTCTTGGTGAAGCCGATGATCCCGGCCTTGGAGGCGGCGTAGTTGGCCTGCCCGGCGTTGCCCACCAAACCGACCACGCTGCTGATGTTGACGATCCTGCCCCACCGCGCCCGCAGCATGGGCCGCAGCGCCGCCCGGGTGCAGAGGTAGGTGCCCTTGAGGTTGGTCCTGAGCACCTCGTCGAACTCCTCCTCTTTCATGCGGAGCATGATGTTGTCCCGGGTGATGCCGGCGTTGTTGACGAGGATGTCGACCCGTCCGAAGGCCCCGGCGACGCCGTCGAAGAGGGCCTTGACGTCGCCGGAGGAGGCGACGTCCCCCCTGAAGAGCTCGCAGCGGACCCCGGCCCCGCGCACCAGCTCCGCGGTCTCCTCCGCGGCGGCGTCGTTGGAGCGGTAGGAGAGCGCCACCTGCGCCCCCTCCCCGGCCAGCCGCACGGCGACCGCGCGCCCGATGCCCCTCCCTCCCCCGGTGACCACCGCCACCCTTCCTTCGGCTATCATCGGCTCTCCTCCCCCCTCTCGGCGAACGCGAACATGAGCTCCGCCTCGCAGGCCCGCTCCCCGCCCACGAAGGCCAGCCCCCGGCCGCGCCCGACGCGGCCCCTGAGCCGGTCTATCTCGACCTCCATCCGGAGCGCGTCGCCGGGCACGACCTGCCTCCTGAAGCGGACGCCGTCTATGCCGGCGAAGAGCGCGAGCCTGCCGCGGTACTCCTCCACGGCCATGACCCCCACGGCCCCCACCTGGGCCATGGCCTCCACGATGAGCACGCCCGGCATCACCGGGTAGCCCGGGAAGTGTCCCTGGAAGAAGGGCTCGTTCTGGGTGACGTTCTTTACGCCCACCGCCCTGACGCCGGGCTCGAGCTCTTCGATCCTGTCGACCAGCAGAAAGGGGTAGCGGTGCGGGAGGAGACGCCGGATCTCGGCCGGCCCGAGCGGCGCCCTCATGGGGCGAGCACCTCCCCCGCCCGGCGCCCCCGGACGCCCCTGTCCCGGAAGTCCCGAAGCATCCTGGCGAGCGTGCCGTCCTCCCCGGCCTCTATCACCTCCGTGATCCCGAGCTCCGCCAGCCGCTCCACCACCGCGACCCAGCGCACGGGGGAGAGCATCTGGCGCTGCAGCGCGAGCCGCACGTCCTCGCCCCGCCGCAGCACCGCCCCGTCGATCCCGCTGACCATCTGCACCTCCGGGTCCCGGAAGGCCACCCCGGCGAGGAGGGTCTCCATCTCCAGCGCGGCCTCCTGCATGAGGGGGGAGTGGAAGGCCCCGGCGACGTTCAGCCGGATCTTCCTCCCCCCGACCCGCTCCGCCGCAGCCTCCACGGCCTCCCTCTCCCCGGAGAGGACGGTCTGCCGGGGGCTGTTGAAGTTGGCGGCGACGACCACCCCGGCGGCCTCCTCGGCGGCCCGGGCGACCTCCCCGGGATCCGCGCCCACCACCGCCACCATGATGCCGGGGCGCCTGCGGGAGGCCCGCGTCATGAGCCGGTCCCTCTCGGCCACGAGATCCACCGCGTCCTCGAGCGCGAGGCTCCCCGCGGCGACCGCCGCGGCGTACTCGCCCAGGGAGTGCCCGGCCACCGCCCCGGGGTTCACCCCGGCCTCCCTGAGCCGGGCGAAGAGGTCCACCGACCCGGCGAACACCCGCAGCTGGTAGGGCACCTCCCCCCCGGCCGCCTTCCTCCGGGCCAGCTCCCAGGCCTCGCCCGCGGTCTGGCCCCCCGAGGCGCCCTGCCCCGGGAACACCACAGCAACCCTGCCTCCCAACGTCCCCCCTCTCCGTTCTCCGCCGTCGGTCCTCAGATCCTGTACAGGTTCGCGGCCCACGTGAGCCCGAAACCGAAACCCACCGTGATTATGTACTTCCCAGGCTCCAGCCCGTCGAAGATGTCCGGGTAGGAGAGCGGGATGCTCGCCGCCGACGTGTTCCCGAAGCGGTCCACGTTCACCACCAGCTTCTCCTCCGGCACCTCCAGCTTGCGGGCCGCCGCCTGTATTATGCGTGCATTGGCCTGGTGCGGGATGATGTACTGCACCTCGTCCAGCGAGATGCCGTTGCGGGCCATGATCTTCTCGACCATCTCGGGGAACATCCGGACGGCGAAGCGGAAGATCTCGCGCCCGTTCTGGTAGAGCGGCCTCTTGCCGTCGCCCGGGTGCCCGGCCCGGCCGAGCGGGGCCATGCGCCCGTCGGCGCCGAGGATGTGGTCCACGAAGCCGGAGCTCCCGTCGCCGCGGTCCAGCACGACGGCCCCCGCCCCGTCGCCGAACAGGATGCCGGTGGAGCGGTCCCGGACGTTTACGATGGAGGTCATCTCGTCGGCCCCGACGAGCAGCACCCGGCTGGCGAGCCCGGAGGCGAGCATGGCCCCGGCGACGGAGGCCGCGTAGGCGAAGCCCGCGCAGGCGGCGGAGAGGTCCATAGCCCCGACCCCCGCGGCGCCCACGGCCTCCCCCACGAGGCACGCCACCGAGGGCATGGACTCCGGGTTGGTGGAGGTCGCGCAGACGACGAGGTCCACCGAGGCGCCCGGGACCCCCGCGTGCTCCAGCGCCCGCCGCGCGGCCTCGACGGCCAGGGTAACGCAGCTCTGCCCCTCGGCCACGAAGCGGCGCTCCCTTATGCCGGTGCGGGTCGAGATCCACTCGTCGCTCGTGTCGAGCACGGCCTCGAGGTCGCGGTTGGTGACCACCCTCCCGCCGAGCGCCCGGCCGACCCCGAGCATCTTCCCGTAGGCGCGGTTCAAGCGCCCTCCCTGCCGGAGGCGGCCCGCTGCCGGGCGAGGGTCGCCTCGAGCTCCGCGACCAGCCCCCCGCCGGCGCGCGCGATCCCGGCGAGCGCGTTCTCCACCCCCCGGGCGGTGGAGTTGCCGTGCCCGATGACCACCGCGCCCCTCACCCCGAGCAGGAAGGAGCCCCCGTAGTTCTCGGGGTCCACCCGGTCCCTGACGGCGAGCAGCCGGGGGCGCGCGGCGAGCGCCGCCACCCTCCCGGCCAGGCTCCCGAGGAGGGCCTCCCGCACCAGCCGCAGGCACTCGCGGGCCACCCCCTCGGCGGTCTTGAGGACGGCGTTCCCGGTGAAGCCGTCGGTCACCACCACGTCCGCCCGCCCCGAGCCCAGGTCCCGCCCCTCCACGTTGCCGGCGAACTCTACCTGCGGGCTCGCGGCGAGCAGCCGGTGGGCCTCCCGCGCCAGGTCGTGCCCCTTGCCCGGCTCCTCGCCCACGTTCAGCAGGCCCACGCGGGGGGCTCCCTCCGTCTCGAGATACCGTCTGGCGAACACGCTGCCAAGGATAGCGAAATTCAGCAGGTCCTGCGCCCGGCAGGAGACGGTGGCCCCCACGTCCAGCAGGAGGGTGGGATGCGAGAAGGGGAGCACGGTTGCTATCGCGGGGCGCCGGCAGCCCCCGATCCTGCCGATGTACAGCAGGGAGGCGGCCACCGCGGCCCCCGTGTTCCCCGCGGAGAAGAGGGCGTCGGCCTCCCCGGAGCGGACCAGCCGGGCGGCCACCGCCACGCTGGCGTCGGGGCGCGACCGGAGCGCCGCAGCGGGCTCCTCGTCCATCCGGACCGCGCCGCCCGAGGGGCGCAGGGAGACGTTGCCGGGCGCCCGCTCCAGCAGGGGCTCCACGGCGCCGGGCTCCCCTACCAGGAGGATCTCGACCCCCGGCAGCCGGCGGGCCGCAGCCAGCGCGCCGGCGACGATCTCCTGCGGCGCGTTGTCGCCGCCGAGGGCGTCTACCGCGATGCGCACCGCAGGGACCGGCTCGCGGCCGGGGCCGCTACTCTACGGCCTCCACGGCGACGACCGTGCGCCCCTTGTAGTAGCCGCACTCGGGGCATACCCGGTGCGGCAGGCGCATCTCCCCGCAGTTGGGACAGGCCACCATCCCCGGACCCCGCAGCGCGTGGTGCGAGCGGCGGCGGTCCCTGCGGGCCCGCGAGGTCTTCTTCTTGGGTACGGCCATGGGAAACTACCTCCTGTGCTGGTGGAAAAGAGAGTACAAGCTGCTACCGTTCCGGACCGAAGAGGCCCCGGAGCCCGCTCCAGCGGGGGTCCACCTCTTCCTCCTCGCCCGCGGGGCGCACCGGCTCCGTCCCGGGCGCAAAGACCTGCATCGGGATCTCGGTGGGCAGCGCCCGCCGGGCGTAGGACGGGACGTCCAGCATCCAGTCCTGCACGGCCAGCTCCTCGTCGTTCGGGCGGGAGACGAACTCCGAGTCCCCGAAGCGCATGGGAAGCTCCACGGGCTGCAGGGTCCTGTCGCAGGTCGTGCGCACCGTGGCGCGCACCTCCAGGTCCAGGTGCACCCCGTCGGAGAGCCGGGTTACCGTGACTTCCGCCTCGGCGTCCGTCACCTCGTGGTGGCGGCCGTGCAAATCGAAGGGCTCCACCTCGAAGGTCGCCCGGTACTCGCGCTGCTCGCCCACGTCGGTGCCGGGACGCTTCAGAAAGATCAACTCGTTCATGGGGCCTATTTTATCTCACTGCTCCTCCTGGACGCCCTGCAGCTTCGAGCGCCCCCGCTGCACGGCCTCCAGCAGGCGGGCCAGGTTCTCCTCCAGGTTGGCGAGCACCTCGTCGGCGTAGTCCTCGGCGCCCAGCCGGATCTCCCGCTCCCGGCGGCGGGCCTCCTCCATGATCTCCGCGCTGCGCTTCTCGGCCCGCTTGAGGATCTCCTCCTCGGAGGTGATCCTCTCGGCCTCCTCCTGGGCCATCCGGATGATGCGGTCGCTCTCGCTGCGCGCCTCGTCGAGCATCGCCTGGCGCTCCTTGACGATCCAGCGCGCCTGCTTGAGCTCCTCGGGGATCGTCTGGCGCATCTGGTCTATGATGTCGAAGGCGGCGTCCCGGTCGATCATGGCGGTGTTGCCGAAGCCGGGGAAGCTCCTGGCCTCCTCCACCAGCTCCTCCAGCCTGTCTATCAGCACCAGTACGTCCATCCCAACCTGTCCTTCATCGCCGTAAAATCATCTTTATATCTTACCGTCCGAGCGGGAGTATATCTGCCGGACGGTCTCCAGTATCCCGTCGGGCACCAGCCCGCGCACGTCCCCCCCGAGAGCGGCTATCTCCCGGACCGCGCTGGAGGAGAGGAAGCTGTGCTGGGAGGCGGACATTATAAAGACGGTCTCCAGCTCCGGGTAGAGGGTGCGGTTGAGCTGCGCCTGCTCGAACTCGGACTCGAAGTCCGAGACGGCCCTAAGCCCCTTGACCACGACCCTCGCCCCCTGCTCGCGGGCGAAGTCCACGAGCAGCCCCTCCATGACCTCCACGGAGACGTTCTCCAGGTCCGCGGTGACCTTCTCGATGAGCCGGGCCCGCTCGGCGGCGGAGAGACGGGGCTGCTTTCTGAGGTTGCTCCCCACCGCCACCACCACGTGGTCGAAGAGCTTGGACGCCCTCCGGATTATGTCCAGGTGCCCGGTGGTTATGGGGTCGAAGCTTCCGGGACAGATCGCGATGTTCACTTCGCCTCGGACCTCTCGAAGATGGTGACGAACGTGCCGCCGTAGCGGCGCGTCTCTCCTTTCTCTGCCAGCGCGGGCTCCTCGCCGCTCTCCAGTATAAACCGACCGCCGGGGGCCAGCAGGGCCTCGGCCCGCCTCAGGAGCCCCTCCGCCCCGGCAGGGGCGATTCTATACGGGGGGTCCGCGAAGATCAAATTGAATACCTTGCCATCGCGGAGCAGCCGCTCCATCTCGCGCACCGCGTCGCCCACGACGACGCGGGCCCGGCCCTCGAGGCCGGTCCTCCGGAGGTTCTCCCGGATGGCGGCGGCGGCGCGGGGGCTCTTCTCCACGAAGACGGCCCGGTCGCAGCCGCGGCTGAGGGCCTCTATGCCGAGGGCGCCGGTCCCGGCGTAGAGGTCGAGCACCTCGCCGCCCTCGAAGAACTGGCCGAGGGCGTTGAAGAGGCTCTCCCGCACCCGGTCGGAGGTGGGGCGCACGCCGGGCGGGACGGGGGCGAGCCGGACGCCGCGGGCCTCGCCGGAGATCACCCTCATTCCCTGAACAGCCACTCCACGTCGCGGCCGAGCACCTCCTGTATCTCCCGGCGGAGCGGCCGGTGGAGGGGGGAGCGGAGGGCGGGATCGCGCGCGACGAGGTCGAAGGCCTCGCGGCGCGCCTCGACCAGCACCTCCACGTCGCGCAGGAGCTTGGCGACCTTGAGGTCGGGCATCCCGCTCTGGCGGCTGCCGAACAGGGTGCCCTCGCCCCGGATGGCCAGGTCCACCTCGGAGAGCCTGAAGCCGTCCTGGTGCTCCACGAGGGCCTCAAGGCGCCGCCCGGCCTCCTCGGTGGCGGGGTCGGCGACGAGAAAGCACCGGGGAGGGTGGGTCCCCCGGCAGACGCGCCCGCGGAGCTGGTGCAGCTGCGAGAGGCCGAAGCGCTCGGCACCCTCTATGACGATGACGCTGGCGTTGGGAACGTCCACCCCCACCTCCACCACCACGGTGG
>Ga0207863_100438_pt1 | contig 13990 bp, 12 predicted proteins | sample CeladaPassaD2F12_FD_187497 | JGI IMG/M metagenome (GOLD analysis project Ga0207863, IMG submission 187497) | Cellulose-adapted microbial communities from the Joint BioEnergy Institute, USA - Passage D2F12 (SPAdes) (version 2) | ecosystem: Engineered > Bioreactor > Continuous culture >... | reverse complement strand
CCTCAGGACTCGACGACCAGCCTCCGGGAGGAGATCCTGCAGGGCAGGCTGGGGAGGGAGGGGGCGACCCTGCCGCGGGAGGGGCCGGCGCACAACCTGCCCTCGCAGCTCTCCAGATTCGTCGGCAGGACGCGCGAGATCCCGGAGCTGGAGGGGCTGCTTGCCGGCGCTCGCCTGCTGACGCTGACGGGCGTGGGCGGTAGCGGGAAGACCCGCCTGGCCCTGGAGGTCTCCAGACGCCTCGTGGGGACCTATCCCGACGGCGTGTGGCTGGTGGAGCTGGCGGGGGTCGCCTCCCCTGAGCTGGTGCCCAACGCTGTGGCCTCCGTACTCGGGGTGAGGGAGCTGTACACGACGCCGATGGAGGCCCTGATCGAGGCGCTGCGATCGCGTGTCCTGCTGCTCGTGCTGGATAACTGTGAGCACCTGGTAGAGGCGTGTGCCGAGCTGGTGAGGGAGCTGCTGGTGGCATGCGGCGGCGTCAGGGTGCTGGCCACCAGTCGGCAGCCGCTGAGGGTGGAGGGAGAGGTCGTGTGGAGGGTGCCCGCGATGTCTCTGCCGGCCACCGGGAAGTCCTCCCCACCGGAGGAGATGCTCGCATCGGAGGCGGTGCAGCTGTTCGTCCAGAGGGCGCGTACGAGGGCTCCCGACTTCGGGCTGACGGAGGCCAATGCCGCCGGGGTGCTCGAGATCTGCCAACGCCTGGAGGGGCTGCCCCTGGCGCTGGAGATCGCCGCGGCACAGGTGAGCTTCCTCTCGGTGGAGCAGCTTGCTGAGCACCTGGACGAGGCGCTGGGGACGCTCTCGGGCGAGAGCAGGATCCCCCGCCACGAGACGATGAGGGCGGCGATGGACTGGAGCTACGAGCGCCTGGGTCCCGCCGAGCGCGCCCTTTTCCAGCAGATGGCCGTCTTCGCCGGCGGTGCCACGCTGCAGGCCATCAGCTCCGTGGCGGAAATACCCCTGCCGGTGGTCATCTCCCTGCTGGCCTCGCTGGTCGACAGGTCGATGGTGGCTGCCGAGTCCGTGGGCACGGGGATGCGCTACAGGCTGATCGAGCCGGTGCGCCGGTACGCCCTGCGCCTGCTGCAGGATGCGGGCGGGGCAGAGGCGGTGCGCCGAAGCCACGCGCAGTACTACCTCTCGCTCGCCGAGAGGGCTTGCGGGGAGCTGGGAGGGCAGCAACAGGTGAGCGCTCTCGCGGAGCTGGACAGGGAGTACGCCAACCTGCAGGCGGCGCTGTCCTGGACGCTGGCCAGCTCAAGTCCCGAGGATGCCTCCCTGGGGGCGGTGCTTGCGGGCTGCCTGTGGCCGTTCTGGGACACCCGTGGACGCCTGCAGGAGGCGCAGAGGTGGCTGAGCGCCGCGCTGGCGATCGATGGTCTGCGGCCTGCGGTGCGGGCGCGCCTGCTCGCCGGCACTGGCATGATCTCCCGGAGCCGGGGGGAGTACGACGTCGCCATGAGGTGCTTCGAAGAGGAGCTGGCGATATCCAGGGACACGGGAGATGCTGCCGGGGTGGCGCTGGCGCTCAACAACCTCGGGCTCATCGCCCTCGACCAGGGGCGCTACGATGATGCGAGGGCAGCGCTGCTGGAGGGGCTTGCAGGCTGGCGGATGGTGGGCGACCCGCGGGGCACGTCCATCTCCCTCAACCGGCTGGGCCTGGTAGCGCTGTATCAGGAGGAGTACCAGCAGGCGGAGATATGCCTGACGGAGTGCCTTCGCCTGCGCCGGGCTCACGGCAGCGTGGAGGGGATGGCCGTGACGATGAACAACCTGGGGCTGGTCGCGCTGCATGCGGGGGCACACGAGCGCGCCGCCGAGCTGCTGGGGCAGGCGCTGGCCCTCTACCAGCAGCTGGGCAACGCCTCGGGAATAGCTGTGGTGCTCAACAACCTCGGGCGCCTGGCGGTCACCAAAGATGCCAGCGACAGGGCCGTGCAGCTGTGCCGCGACAGCCTGCGCCTGCTCCAGGAGATGGGCGACCTGCACGACATCGCCGAGTGCCTCGAGGTGATGGCCGCCGCGGAGGCCCGCCGACAGGAGGTCACCAGGGCAGCCCGGCTGCTCGGAGCCGCTGCCGCCCTGCGCGAGTCCACGGGAGCTCCCCTCCCGCCGGTGGAGCGGCACATGCGCGACAGCACCCTTGAGGCGGTCGTCACCACCCTGGGGGAGGCGGAGGCCCAGGCGGAGTGCGCCAGGGGGCGGGCCCTCACCATAAGCCAGATGCTGGCCTACGCGCTATCAGGCCTCCCTCCGGCGTCCCCGCACTGACCCCAGGCTCGCAGCCCATCGGCCAGCGGTGAATTCCTCCCAGCCGCGAGGGCATGTGACCGGCGACCGCGCAGGGCTGCAGGCGGCCCCACCCGCGACTGATGGACTTGCAGCGGGCGCAGCCCTTGATCGATGGCCCACCGGCATCGCGCAATCCCGGGACTGAAGGTATAATTCCCTTGTGGCACAAGCTTGACCTGCCACGTTCCTGGGTGCTACCTTTACTTGATATGCAGTTTCCAGAGTTCGTCTACCGACTTCACAGGCAGTTTACCGAGGCGGGGAAAGAGCTGTACGCCGTTGGCGGGTGCGTGCGCGACTCCCTCCTGGGGAAGGAAGTCCAGGAGCTGGACTTCGCCACCTCTGCGCATCCCGAGGAGATCAAGCGGCTGCTTGCGCCCCTCCGCCCGGACAGCGTCTACACCGTGGGGGAGCGCTTCGGCACGATCGGCGCCGTGTTCGGTCCCTACAGGGTGGAGATCACCACCTACAGGGGGGAGTGGTACTCGCCCGACTCCCGCAAGCCCGAGGTCACCTTCGGCATCTCGCTGGAGGAGGACCTGTCGCGCAGGGACTTCACCGTCAACGCCATCGCGATGGACATCCCCAGTGGGAGGTTGATCGACCCCTTCGGAGGCGTGGAGGACCTGCATGCCAGGGTGATCCGCGCCGTGGGCGATCCCGATGCCCGCTTCCGGGACGACCCTCTGCGGCTGATGCGGGCCGTGCGCTTCGCCGCCAACCTGGGCTTCAAGATAGAGCCCCGCACCGCCGAGGCCATCCGCAGGCACGCCGCACAGATCTGCAAGATCAGCATCGAGAGGGTGCGTGACGAGCTCACCCGCATGCTCACGGGCCCCGCACCGGACGTGGCCATCGCGGCGCTCGTCGACCTGGGGCTCATGCAGTACATAGTCCCGGAGGTGGTGGAGCTCAAGCAGGCATCCACCGGTGGCGGCAAGCACAAGGACATCTTCATCCACACCCTCAAGGTGGTCAGGAACACGCCGGCGGACCTGGTCACCCGCTGGGCGGCGCTCCTGCACGACATCGCCAAGCCCCGCACGTTCGGCATCCGCGACGGCAAGGTGCACTTCGACCACCACGAGACGATCGGGGCAAAGATGGCCGAGGAGATCCTCTCGCGCCTGCACTACGACAGGCAGACGATCGAGGCCGTCGCCAAGGTGGTCAGGATGCACACCCAGGCCAACAGCTACGACCCCGAGGTATGGACCGACGGGGCGGTGCGCCGGCTGGTGCGCGAGGCGGGCGACGAGCTGGAGCCCCTGCTGGCGCTCTCCCAGGCCGACATCACCTCCTACAGGCGCCAGAAGGTGGAGGCGGGAGTCCAGCGAGTGCGGGAGCTGCGGGAGCGCATCCAGCGCCTCGAGGAGGAGGCCGCCATCCGCGAGCTGCGACCACCCCTGGACGGCAACGACCTCATGCGCATCTTCGGCCGAGGCCCCGGCCCATGGATCAAGCCGCTGAAGAACTACCTGCTGGACCTCGTCATCGACGGCCAGCTGGCCCCGGACGACCGGCAGACCGCCGAGCGCCTCGTGCGCGAGAAGTACCAGGAGCTGTACGGCAGCGAGACCCTGACATCAACTTCGGAGACCAGGCAGACATGACGACAGAGCTCATCTTTGGCGAACGCATCGGCAGAACCGCAAGCATCCGGCTGACAGTGTCCGGCGTGCTGTTCGACTCCCAGGGGCGCATCCTCCTCATCCGCAGGGCGGACAACGGCTGGTGGGCGCTCCCCGGGGGAGGGATGGAGCCCGGCGAGAGGGTGGTCGAGGCCGTGGTGCGAGAGCTCGAGGAGGAGATAGGTGTCCACGTGCGCCCCGTCAACCTCTTCGGTATCTACTCCGACCCCAACGTCATCATCTCCTACGACAACGGCGCCAGGAAGTACCACGTCGTCAGTATAGGCTTCCTCTGCGAGCCGATGTATGGCCAGCTCAGGCCAGGCCCCGAGGTGCTGGAGATCGACTACTTCGACCCCGAGCAGCTGCCGAAGAACACCGCGCAGACCCACATCGAGCGCATCCGCGACGCCGTGGCCTTCGGCGGCAGCATCTTCGTGCGCTAGCTTGCAGCCCGCCCGCAGAGGGTCTATAATTACCCCAGATATTTCGGTGTTCGCCGAAATAGTGCAGGGACAGGCAGGGATGCAGGCACATGCCGATAGATGCAGTCTTCAAGGCACTAGCAGATCCCACGCGTCGGGAGATCCTGAGGCTGCTGGGGCAACGGGACATGACTGCCGGGGAGATCGCCGCGGCGTTCGACCGCTCGCCTTCCATGATCTCCGAGCACCTTGGCGTGCTGCGCGACGCAGGCCTGGTGGTCACCGAGCGCAGCGGCACCAGCATCGTCTACAGCCTCAACACGGCGGCCCACGAGGAGCTTCTGGCGGCGGTGATGCGCCTGCTGCACATCGGCGAGCAGGTCGAGGAGTCAAGAGATGGTAGTACCCCTTAGAAAGGACTGGCCACACCTGACGATCATAGCGCTCATGCTCGTGGGCTCCCTCATCGTGTGGCCCTTCGCCCCACAGCGCGTGCCCATCCACTGGGACATCTCGGGCAGGCCGGACGAGTACGCGAGCAAGCTCCCGGGACTATTCCTCCTGCCGGCGGTAGCGCTGGGCATCTACCTGCTGATGGTGCTGCTGCCCAACATCGATCCTGGCAGGGCCAACTACAGGCAGTTCACCACCCCGTACTACATCATCCGTCTGGTGATCCTCCTGATGATGGGGGTAGTCCACGCCATCGTCCTGCTGTGGGCGCTGGGACTGGAGGTCAACATGGTGCGGGTGCTGGCGATCGCCCTCGGGCTGGCGATGGCGCTGCTGGGCAACCTCATGGGGAAGATCCGCCCCAACTGGTTCGTGGGGGTACGTACGCCCTGGACGCTAGCCAGCAAACGCTCCTGGGTGAGGACCCACAGGATGGCGGGTCTCACGATGACCCCGCTGGGCCTGCTGATAGCCCTTGCGGGTGTGATAGCTCCCTATGGCTGGCTCGTGCTTGGGGCGATCCTCCTGCTGGTGGCGGACGTCATCTGGCTGACGCTCTACTCCTACCTGGTGTGGCGAAGCGACCCCGAGAGGATCTCCTCCATCCACACCACACCAGAGTAGCCCACCCGCGGGATTAAGCCCAGCGCAAATCCCTTGCGCTCACCCCAGGCCACAGCCCCGCAGGCACGGCCATAAGCCCCCGCCCGCTGGCCCTCTCAGCCACTCCCAGGGCAAGCACCCCCAGGGCCCTCGCACACAGGGGAGTCGCAGCTACCAGCCTCCCACGGCGAGCTGCCCCGTGAACAGCGCACCCCAGCACTAACGAAGGTAGGCCACGAACCTGATGGGAATCACCGATTAAGAGCGTCGATAGAAGCATTTCAATCCCTTATAGGTAGGCTACGAACCTCCTCATACACTCCCATCGCCACGCCGTTCTGGATGTTTCAATCCCTTATAGGTAGGCTACGAACACTGAATCCTTACTATGGCTGGAAGGGGAAAGTGATGTTTCAATCCCTTATAGGTAGGCTACGAACCGGGTATTTGTCCATAGCCTTACATTGCTATTTGCCAGTTTCAATCCCTTATAGGTAGGCTACGAACTCACACGCAAGGAGGTTCAAAATGTGGTTTAGTGGACGTTTCAATCCCTTATAGGTAGGCTACGAACGGTAGTATTCCCCGCGCTCCTGGAGCGTTCCCTCCCTGTTTCAATCCCTTATAGGTAGGCTACGAACACGCCCTCCGCGAGCTCGTGCTCCGGTACTACGGGGGTTTCAATCCCTTATAGGTAGGCTACGAACTTCCTGCAAAGAGCGTCACAAGCCTCAGAGTTAACAGTTTCAATCCCTTATAGGTAGGCTACGAACGTAGCAACGTCTGCTGCTGGGGTCTATGGGTTTGCGAGTTTCAATCCCTTATAGGTAGGCTACGAACCATGTGCCAAGACTTGCTGCCCTTCGGGTCTTACACTGGTTTCAATCCCTTATAGGTAGGCTACGAACCGTGGGGGAATTTTGTGACAATGCTTGTCAGAGGCAAGTTTCAATCCCTTATAGGTAGGCTACGAACGGCGAGGCCGCCGCCCTGCGCGATGACACGCGTTGAGTTTCAATCCCTTATAGGTAGGCTACGAACTCCCCACCCCCTCGGGCGGGGTGGAATTGCTTGAGGTGTTTCAATCCCTTATAGGTAGGCTACGAACTGAGGCGCCGATGTCGGGAGTGTGGCTGATGGGCTGGTTTCAATCCCTTATAGGTAGGCTACGAACGTACACGACGCAGAAATGCCCGCCACTCTGGTTTCCGTTTCAATCCCTTATAGGTAGGCTACGAACAATGGAGAGGGTAGTAAACGTACGGCGAGAAGATCTGGTTTCAATCCCTTATAGGTAGGCTACGAACTGGAGTAACGTGCGCAACTGGTTGCTGGAGAAGCTCGGTTTCAATCCCTTATAGGTAGGCTACGAACATGGGCGGGGCTCTTCACCTGGCCCTCCCCCTTCCAGTTTCAATCCCTTATAGGTAGGCTACGAACCTGCGCAGTACCACATCGGTGCTCTGCTTCAGCTCCCGTTTCAATCCCTTATAGGTAGGCTACGAACTGCGGTTCGGGTGCGTATCATCCCGAAGATGCGCTTGTTTCAATCCCTTATAGGTAGGCTACGAACGGAGCAAAGAGCGAGAAGCCGAAACCACCGGGATCTTGTTTCAATCCCTTATAGGTAGGCTACGAACACCCTTGAGCTTGTCCCACATCCACTTGAAAGGAGGTTTCAATCCCTTATAGGTAGGCTACGAACCTACTAAAGGAGATGGAAGATGGCTAAGAGGGCATATTGTTTCAATCCCTTATAGGTAGGCTACGAACGTGTGAGATGGATACGAAAGAGATGGAGCAGTTCAGTTTCAATCCCTTATAGGTAGGCTACGAACTCGCAAGAACGGTGCCATCCGTATAGCCACCCTCAAAGTTTCAATCCCTTATAGGTAGGCTACGAACGCTAGCAGGCACTCAGGCAACGCCTATTGGCTTCGAAGCGTTTCAATCCCTTATAGGTAGGCTACGAACCTGGTGTGAACTCGGTGGTGCTTGAAGGGTACATAGGTTTCAATCCCTTATAGGTAGGCTACGAACATCTCGAAGGGTATACCTGTGGGTGGATGCAGGCCTGTTTCAATCCCTTATAGGTAGGCTACGAACGATCACGCTTAGCACGACGAGGATCAGGATGCACCCGAGTTTCAATCCCTTATAGGTAGGCTACGAACCACATACTTCATATGGCGTGTTAGGTTAACACGTCAGTTTCAATCCCTTATAGGTAGGCTACGAACGGCAGGAGAACCTGCGGGCGCAGTTGGAGGTCGTGACGTTTCAATCCCTTATAGGTAGGCTACGAACGATCTCGCGATCGGTCAGCCCCGCGGCCACGAGCTGGTTTCAATCCCTTATAGGTAGGCTACGAACGATCGAGGCGTTCGACGAGATCGTGAACGCCTCGGAGTTTCAATCCCTTATAGGTAGGCTACGAACGAATCTTCGGACACGGCGGCTGATCGTCTGAACACGGTTTCAATCCCTTATAGGTAGGCTACGAACCGGAGTTATCTCTGCAGCTTTCTATTGGGAATACTTGAGTTTCAATCCCTTATAGGTAGGCTACGAACTTGCTATATGATAACATACTATGTTATATTGTCATAGGTTTCAATCCCTTATAGGTAGGCTACGAACTAAGGAAAGTATAAGCGGGATGCGGGGAAAATGCAAGAGGGCGATAAGGGGAAAAAGAGGGTTTTTGAGAGGGGTAGAGGGAGTAAGTGCAGGTAGTATGAGGAGTTAGGGGCAGGCAGGGGGTGTGTCGACCCCCCGGGGGTACTACAGGATTGGAGGTCGACACACTGCCCCCTCCCCACTCCTCTTTCACCATGAAGTGGTGAGGGGGTCTTCCTCTCATGGAGAGAGGGCTCTCCACCCCCCCTGTGACACCCCAGGGACTGGGTGTATGCGGGATTCATGAGAGAGGATCCTCTCATGCGCTCCTCTGGGTGGAGAGGCACCACTGAGTGGTAAGGGGGATTCATGGAGAGGGGATCCTCTCACGCACTCCCTTGGTGGGGCGACCACCACGCAGTGGTGATAGGGATTCATGGAGAGGAGGGGGACGGGAGTCGCCGCCCCTCCTGGGTCCCCGGACGATCATGGATCGTCTGGGGTTCCCCTCCTCTCCATGGCCTCACCACCCCCCACAAAGCTGCACCATGGTGTCATCCAGAGAGGTCGTGGAGAACATATGGAAGCTACAAGGCGTCCTGACATGTCCTAAGGCCCCCCTCTCCCCTAACCCCTCTCCCACCACTGGAGAGGGGGACGCTGGGTGGTGTCCAGAGTGCTGGGCCATAGGGTAGGGTTTAGTGGAGTTTAGGAGGTGGTTTGGGGATGGAGTTGGAGGTAGTAGAGAGCCAGGTGTTATGGTAAATTCCCGATTTCCCGGTCCCTAAAGAATCGGGAAATCGGGAATAAGGGCTGGGGTCATTGATGTGGGGTGCAGGGGGTTGTGGGAGGTGGAGCGTATTGCCAATTGCCTTGCACCCCAGAGCAGATACGAGGCCTGCACGCGTAGGAGTCTTTGAGGTGCCATACCCTCTTATCCTCTTGCACCTCAGAGCAGATACGAGGACTGCACGTGGGGTCGTGGGGGCGGTAGATGTGACCGGCAGGGTTGTGGGGAAGTGTGACAGCGCTTGTAGCCTGGCTGGTCGTGGGGGTGCTACATGAGGCAGGGAGGGTTGCCGCGTAAGTGCGGAGGGTGGGGGAGGCACCAGGTGGTCAGTGCCTCTGGTTGACCGGCAAGGGTGGCCGTGCAGGTGGCTGTGGGGTATATAAGGTCCTGGAGGCGATGGCCACCGGTTGCATGGTGCCTGCACCTGTGGGTGCGAGGTGCATAAGCTGCCATATGTCCTGGGTCAGGTGTACGAGAGCGCTCTGCCTATACCTGTGGGTGCGAGGTACCTAAGGGCTGGGGGCGTGGTGGTGGCGGTGATGGCTGAGATGAATGGGATGGGGAGGTGGTCAATATGTATCGCAGGTGGAGGGCCTGGGCTGCCAGGGGCCTGGGTGCTCTTGTAGTGGGTGATCGCCATGTGCCGCAGGTGGTGGGTGCGGGGAGGGTGGAGCTCCCGAGGGCCTGGGGCTGGGCGATGGGTGCAGATGTATGCAGAATGCGATATATGCGGGTGGAGCTCCTGACAGGCTGGGGCTGAGGACAGGGTATGTGCTCAGGCTTTGCCCTCTCGGGGTGGGCTGGGGGACGGTGAGGGGTCCCCCTCTCCCGAGCGGAGAGGGGGGTAGGCATGGCTGTCAGGCGAATATGAGCAGGTCAGGTGGCGCGTGCATCCGGATGCCTCCCGGCACGGGGGCGTACCCGAACACCTGGCGCATCGTCATCAGCGGGGTGTCGAAGTGTCCCTCGGTGGTGGATGGTCCTTCGGGGAACAGCTTGATGCCCCTGTAGCGCACGAATGGGTAGCGCGAGCTGTCGGTGAAGAGGTTGTACTTGAACGTCTTGATGTAGGGTGCGCCCAGGCCGTCGGCGTCGATGATGAGGTCCACCTCGGGGTACAGCCGGATGGTGTCCTTGTTCTGGATCATCGACTCCAGGAACTGGTGCACGATCAGCACCTTCTTGTGGGGCAGTCCCTCGCGACGGACGTAGTCGTTGAGCATCTGCTGGACCGCGTTCACCTGGGAGCCATCGATGGACCCTACGGGGATACCCGGTCGGTCGTGCCCGGGCACCACGTGGAACTCGGGATCCAGCGCCACCTGGACGTTGTCGTACTTGAGGTAGCCCTTGTCTATCATCCGCTGCACCTGCTCGACGGGGTTGGAGCTGCCCAGCTGGGTGTCGAGCACCACCAGCCAGCCGCGCTCCTGGGCGGGCTTGATGTACGTGTTGACGATGTCCACGCCCGTGTCGTCCAGGTACGACAGGCAGTCGCTGTCGCCCCAGCAGGGCACCGCCATCGCGTAGATGAGGTGTATCTCGGGGCGCACCTGCTTGTCGCCTATGTAGGGCCGCATCTGCGCCTCGAAGCGCTGGACGTCGCGGGCCATGTCGTCCAGGTTGCGGTACAGGCCTACGCGTCCCAGGATGGGAGCCACCCCGAAGGACCGGCCATACATCCCCAGCAGGATGGTGTTATCCATCCAGGAGGCGGCCCTGCCCCTGGGCACCTGTATGGTGGGTGCGGGCTTGGGAGGCTGCGGCTCTTCGTCGGTGAGCAGGTTGGCGTAGGCGTACCCCAGGTGACCCTCGTAGCGCACTTTGTACCAGGACTCTCCGTCGACCGATATCTGGCAGATGGCGCGCACCTGCGCCCCGAGGGGCATCGTGAGCAGGATGTCGGCCTCGGTGCTGGGCTCTGCCCTCAGGTTGAGGCCGCTGTCGGAGGTGACGTACAGTGCCCGGGCCCTGGCGGGCTGGCATCCCGCCTGCTCGTCGCCGGGGGGCCTGGTGGGCGTCGGCGAGGGGACGCTTGTGGGGCTGGGCTTCGGGCTCGCCACCGCGGTGGGTGTGGGCGAGGGCGCAGGGCTCTCGCTGGGGCGAGCGGTGGGTGAGGGCTCGGGGCTGGCGACCTCTGTGGGCGTCGGCGAGGGCTGCCCCACGGAGGCTGCGGCCGTCGGCGAAGGTGCGGGCGATGCCTGGGGGCCGGCGGAGCTTGTGGGGTCGGGCGAGCTGCCGACCGTCGGGGTGGGGGATCCTCCCCTGCCGCCACAGGCCACCAGCAGCAGGCACAACAGCACGAGCAAGGAAAGTCTACGGTACATGTTCACTCCTTACAGCAACTACTTGCCGGCAGGCAGGTCCCACCGGCGCTAACATATATAACGCCTTCCTGGTGGACAAAGTTACATGCCTGGCTAGGCACGCCTTCGCTGGCCGATCCACTCCAGCAGGAACGCCAGGATGATGGCGCCCACCAGCGCGGGGATGACGCTGATCCCGCCTATCTCAGGTCCCAGGTTCCCCAGCAGCAGGCCACCGATGAGGCTGCCGAGCAGCCCCGCCGCGATAGCGCCCAGCCAGCCGTAGGGCAGCTCCCCTGGGACTATCATGTCGGCGATCCATCCCACGATGCCGGCGACGATCAGCGTGAAGATCAGGCCGATCAGGCTGCTGGCGATGAGGATGATCACCGCGAACACGATCAGCGCTATGATGAGCAGGACTACCAGTGGCATACACCTCTCCTTATACCCTTGATGATTTACACAGCATCCTTGCAAGAAGGGTACCAAAATCTTGACCCTCTATCTACACCCCTCTGGTCACCTGCAGGTGCAGCCACCACAGCCATGCCCCCCATGCCCTCCAGGGACTCCACGCCGCGGAGATCTCCCTCACCTCCGCCTCCGTCGCCACCCTGCCGCCCAGGTAGTGCCGCCCCATGACCGCCCGCAGGCCCAGGTCCGCCGCAGGGATCACATCGGGCCTCCCCAGCCCCCGCATGAGGACGTACTCCGCGGTCCACCTGCCCACTCCGAGGAACCGCACGAGCTCCGCGATCGCATCCTCCACGGGGAGGACACCCAGCGCCCGCAGGTCCAGCTCCCCCGAGGCCACAGCCCGCGCCAGCCCCAGTATGTAGCGGGACTTCTGCCGGCTGAACTGGTTGCCCCTCAGCAGGTCCTCAGGCAGATCGGCGATCCTCCACGCCGGCGGGAAGACCCAATACCGCTCGCCATCCACCTCCAGGACACTCCCACACAGCTCCACCAGACGGGCCTTCAGCTTGCGCGCGAACGCCACGTTCACCTGCTGCCCGATGATCGCCCACATCAGCGCCTCCAGAGGATCCGCGATCAGCACGGGCCGCGCCCAGAGGTAGTCCTCCATCACCCGGCCCAGCACCCTATCCCTGAGGGGCACCTCGCGGTAGAAGTCCCCAGGATCCTCGTCCAGCAGGAAGATGCGCCTCACCTCGGCCTCAGCGGCCGCCACGGTCGCATCGTCCAGCGCGTCGCCCCAGAGGGTCACCCGCACGCCCTGCCCTTCCTGTCGCACCTGCAGCAGCACCGCTCTTTCATTGATACGAAGAGCCCGCCTGCAGGCATCCTCCGTCACCTTCTCCAGCACCGCCGAGGGCGAAGTGCGCAGGTACAGCAACGCATGAGCCAGCCGCAGGGGCCCACTGGGGACAATCCACCTCTCGACCTGCATACTACCTCCAGGAAGCTTCTGTATGTGACGCATCCCATTATGCCGGATGAACCCGGGAGGGGCATCCTTGCCGCCTGAGCGCGGAGAGAAATTCCCGATTTCCCGATTGTTAAGGGATCGGGAATTCGGGAATTAGTCATAACTCTCTCCTTCCAGGCTATCCTTCTAAATCCCGCTACTTCCCACTCTAAGATCTTGTCTCCTAAGCGCCGCCGAGCATCCCCCTCTCCAGTGGGCAGGAGAGCCCCAACGCCCTTCTTCCCGATTTCCCGATTACTTAAGAACCGGGAAATCGGGAATTAGTCATAACACTCTGCCCCTTCTCCAGTGGGTGGCAACCTTCTGCATCCCTGCCTGCACTATCTACTAACCTGCCTCCATAACCCCTCCGCACTCATCTCTATGCCCCTGTCCCTGAGCATCACCAGCCCTCTCCAGTGGGCAGGAGAGCCCCAGCACACTTATTCCCGATTTCCCGATTGTTAAGAGACCGGGAATTCGGGAATTCGTCACAACTAGTCTGCCCCTGGCCCGCACTGTCCCCATCCTGTGGGGAGATACTCCTGCCAGACATCACTACCTCAGACCCATCCCTGCGGTCATCCCCAGGATCCTGCCTCTCAACGCCACCTCGTGCCTTTCCAGCGGACGAGTGCATCCAGGCAATTCCCTCTCAATCTCCAACCATGCATTCCCTCTTTCCCAACTCCCCATCCGCCAACCCTTGACCTCCACCCGTGCCCCAGGCGGCGGGATACCCCCTTCCCTGCAGTCCCCTTATTCCCGATTTCCCGATTGTTAAGGGACCGGGAAATCGGGAATTTACCATAAAGCCCTGCCTGTGCACACACAGGGGGCTTCAAGCCTCAGGTCCGCATGCCACCATGCACCAGACACGCAGCTGCTACCTTTCCCAGTAGGCACCATTGGCACCACCTGCCATCCTCCAGAGCACCTTACAAATAGCTCTGACAGGTCATCCACCCCAGGTGCCCTTCAAGCCAACCCCTGCCCTGCGAATTCCCGATTTCCCGATTGTTAAGGGATCGGGAATTCGGGAATTTACCATAACGCTACCCTCTCCCACCCCAACTCCATCCCCAAACCCTCCAGGACCCAACACTTGCCCCAGACCCCCTAACACCTCCAACCTTCCCCTCTCCAGCAGGTAGACGCCCTGTCCTCCCACTACCTCAGCCGGCCACCATCCCTCATCCCACTCCCATCTCATCCCCAAACCACCCTCCTGGACTCCACTAATCCCTACTCTATGACCTAGTCTCCCGGACGCCACTCTGCGTCCCCCTCTCCAGTGGTGGGAGAGGGGTTAGGGGAGAGGGGGTCCCTGGGACAGAGCAGGACACCTCAGAGCACTCATATGTTCTCCACGACCTCCCTGGATGGCACTATGGCACAGCTTTGTGGGGGGTGGTGAGGCCATGGAGAGGAGG
>Ga0207863_100435_pt1 | contig 14154 bp, 12 predicted proteins | sample CeladaPassaD2F12_FD_187497 | JGI IMG/M metagenome (GOLD analysis project Ga0207863, IMG submission 187497) | Cellulose-adapted microbial communities from the Joint BioEnergy Institute, USA - Passage D2F12 (SPAdes) (version 2) | ecosystem: Engineered > Bioreactor > Continuous culture >... | reverse complement strand
CCGCGCCGCCACCGTTTCGCCGTACTCCTCACGTTTCAAGCCCTCATAGGTACTGCCAAAACCGATAAGCTGCGGGAACTCGCCCGCGCAGTCCGGGTTTCAAGCCCTCATAGGTACTGCCAAAACCACTCGTCCGTGCCGGGTTCCTCGAGTGCGACGGCGAGTTTCAAGCCCTCATAGGTACTGCCAAAACGTCAGAGTCGACCGCAGTCCCTGTACACGCTCCAGTTTCAAGCCCTCATAGGTACTGCCAAAACGAGGACGGTGAGGAGAGACATGGCCTGGATCGAGAGCGTTTCAAGCCCTCATAGGTACTGCCAAAACGCGCGCAGCCCAGCGCGCTCGCGAGGAGATGCTCGCAGTTTCAAGCCCTCATAGGTACTGCCAAAACGAGCTCCGGGCGGAGGTGGAGCGGTTTTCGGAGCGAGTTTCAAGCCCTCATAGGTACTGCCAAAACTGGGTCAGCACACCGCACCATACCAGTGTTGGTATGTTTCAAGCCCTCATAGGTACTGCCAAAACCCGCACGGTTACCTCGGCGACAGCCGAGCCGTCGCTGGTTTCAAGCCCTCATAGGTACTGCCAAAACCTTCGTCGATCACGATCGTGGAGAAGGTCGGAGAGAGCCGCGTTTCAAGCCCTCATAGGTACTGCCAAAACCGCCCGCACGCTTCTCGCCGAGTGGGAATTCTGTGAGGTTTCAAGCCCTCATAGGTACTGCCAAAACAAGAAGAGCAGGTCCGGCTCCTTGTCCCAGAGGCCTGTTTCAAGCCCTCATAGGTACTGCCAAAACGCAGGGCCACCGCGAAGGCACCGTTCGTCGCACCACGTTTCAAGCCCTCATAGGTACTGCCAAAACCCAGGTACATTCTCGCTTCTGTGTAGGACCAGAAGGGTTTCAAGCCCTCATAGGTACTGCCAAAACGCGCCGTTCGCTACGAGCGAAGCCCTTCGAAGCGTATTTCAAGCCCTCATAGGTACTGCCAAAACCGTCGGGGTGCGCCGCGACTCGAAGTGCGTACATGGTTTCAAGCCCTCATAGGTACTGCCAAAACACGGGGTTTCGCCATTCTTCTACTCCCTTCGATCCTCGTTTCAAGCCCTCATAGGTACTGCCAAAACGCTTCTCTTCCGGGGTCGCATCGACCCCACCACGGGCGCGTTTCAAGCCCTCATAGGTACTGCCAAAACGAGTGATGCCCTGGTTCCGGCACCCGGTGAGCGGGGTTTCAAGCCCTCATAGGTACTGCCAAAACCAATGTCCTCAGCGCGCTGGCGTCCGTGTCGTGGGCGTTTCAAGCCCTCATACGTACTGCCAAAACGCAATCCGGACGCGAAACCGACTGCCAGACGCCGAAGTTTCAAGCCCTCATAGGTACTGCCAAAACTCGATCCCGATCATAGCTCCTCCCAGTCTCCTACGTTTCAAGCCCTCATAGGTACTGCCAAAACTCCTCGCGCACTGTGTGACTCCTTCCTCTCGTGGTTCGTTTCAAGCCCTCATAGGTACTGCCAAAACGTGCCACCAAAAACCCTCGAACTGCTCACCACCAGTTTCAAGCCCTCATAGGTACTGCCAAAACACCCGTGCACGTGTTGCCGCGCGCAAAGTGTGCCGATGGTTTCAAGCCCTCATAGGTACTGCCAAAACAAAACTCCCCTGGAGAAGTCCGTTCTCCAGGGGAGGGTTTCAAGCCCTCATAGGTACTGCCAAAACGCTGTCCGAAAGCGGCATGCGTGCCCTCCTTTCCGTTGTTTCAAGCCCTCATAGGTACTGCCAAAACCAGCGACCTCCTCTCCCAGGCGCCTCAGTCCGCCGTTTCAAGCCCTCATAGGTACTGCCAAAACGTCCAGGATCACCCCCATGAGCGCCGCCGCGACCGCGTTTCAAGCCCTCATAGGTACTGCCAAAACGTCGGTATCGGAGACTACCGACGCGGAACAAGATTCGTTTCAAGCCCTCATAGGTACTGCCAAAACAGTGTAACCAGCGGACGAGGCGCCATCGCCCTCGTCGTTTCAAGCCCTCATAGGTACTGCCAAAACCTTCTGGCGCTGCGCACCAAGCGATCTATAGGTCCTGTTTCAAGCCCTCATAGGTACTGCCAAAACACCTACGACATCTTCCGCGCCATCGAGGCGGTCCCACGTTTCAAGCCCTCATAGGTACTGCCAAAACGGGGAATGGCACGGTAGAGTTTCGCATCCACGAAGGTTTCAAGCCCTCATAGGTACTGCCAAAACCAAGAAGGACAAGAGGGCGAACACGAGGTAGGAGAGTTTCAAGCCCTCATAGGTACTGCCAAAACACCATCGACAGCAGCGATGAGCTGATCCGTCAAGAAGTTTCAAGCCCTCATAGGTACTGCCAAAACCGATATCGGTGACGTCGTCGCCATCGCGACTGACGAGTTTCAAGCCCTCATAGGTACTGCCAAAACCCGGCGCCGTCTGGCGCCGGTCTCGGTTGCTCGTGCGTTTCAAGCCCTAATAGGTACTGCCAAAACGGGCATCGACCCCAGTCTCGTCTGCCGCTACGAGAGGTTTCAAGCCCTCATAGGTACTGCCAAAACCAACTTGGCTTACATCATCCTCGCGGACAAAACGGGTTTCAAGCCCTCATAGGTACTGCCAAAACCTAGACCGGGAGGCCAGTCCGCTGGGAGAACGTCGACGTTTCAAGCCCTCATAGGTACTGCCAAAACCGCGCCCTCGCCGAGGTCGAGGGCGTGCTCCGCGCGCGTTTCAAGCCCTCATAGGTACTGCCAAAACTAACGCATCCTCGAGGGGCCGGTGCCGATGGGCACGTTTCAAGCCCTCATAGGTACTGCCAAAACCAGGTGGGGCAACCATCGCCGCATCTCTCATGCTAGGTTTCAAGCCCTCATAGGTACTGCCAAAACCACAGCTGCTGCTCAAGGTCAACACGGATCATGAAAAGTTTCAAGCCAGCTCACCGCGCTCCAGCCGCCCGATCCAGTAGACGTCAACACGGATCATGAAAAGTTTCAAGCCCTCATAGGTACTGCCAAAACCGCGTCGCGACGAGCGTGTCGTAGGCAGTCTCGAAGAGTTTCAAGCCCTCATAGGTACTGCCAAAACCTGGTCATCGCCGGTCTCCTCTACCTCGCTACCGATCGTTTCAAGCCCTCATAGGTACTGCCAAAACTCTGCCCCTCCTTCTTTCATCTCTCGTACGCTTCACCGTTTCAAGCCCTCATAGGTACTGCCAAAACGGATGCGGAGGAGAACGATGACCTCCTCCGCGATGGGGTTTCAAGCCCTCATAGGTACTGCCAAAACAGGACCGGGGTCCTGTGCCCGGCCACTGGCGGCGGGTTTCAAGCCCTCATAGGTACTGCCAAAACAGCGCTATGTCTTCTGTCGCGTGCTGGGCTGTCGTCGTTTCAAGCCCTCATAGGTACTGCCAAAACGGAACGTCTGCGCGGCCAGGTGCTCGCCGAGCGCTAGTTTCAAGCCCTCATAGGTACTGCCAAAACTTTTCTGGCGGAACGAGGATAGTGGGGACGCTGGAGTTTCAAGCCCTCATAGGTACTGCCAAAACCCGGAGACGTACGTCGCTGGAGTCTGGCAAGTCAGGGTTTCAAGCCCTCATAGGTACTGCCAAAACACATTATATATCGCACCGCCGTCAAGTGCAATAGAAGTTTCAAGCCCTCATAGGTACTGCCAAAACGAGCACGCAGCAGCGTTCAGCCGCCTCGCGACCGAGAGTTTCAAGCCCTCATAGGTACTGCCAAAACATCACCCCGTCGGTGCTCGGGCTCCCACCCGAGCGTCGTTTCAAGCCCTCATAGGTACTGCCAAAACTGACAAGGGCGGGCTGTGGCAGTAGAATGAAAGTAGAGTTTCAAGCCCTCATAGGTACTGCCAAAACGACTCCGCGCGCCCACGATCCGGCCCTCCGCATCGGTTTCAAGCCCTCATAGGTACTGCCAAAACCCCGCTCCCCCGCGCGGCGGGGTGCGCTCGAGGAGCGGTTTCAAGCCCTCATAGGTACTGCCAAAACAACTCGACGACTGGGTCGCAGCGGTCGCGCGTGCCGCGTTTCAAGCCCTCATAGGTACTGCCAAAACGAACCTGAGTGTCCCGATCCGGAACACCAGTCCCGCGTTTCAAGCCCTCATAGGTACTGCCAAAACTTCGTGTCCTCCGCGATATTCCCGCGGAGGATGTTGTTTCAAGCCCTCATAGGTACTGCCAAAACTCGAACGCGGCATGGCGTGCGCGATCGGCACGATTGGTTTCAAGCCCTCATAGGTACTGCCAAAACACACGGTGATGGATCTCGGAACGCGCCTCGTCAACGTTTCAAGCCCTCATAGGTACTGCCAAAACCAACAAAGTACACCCGCGCGCGCTCATAGCTCCTCGTTTCAAGCCCTCATAGGTACTGCCAAAACACGGTTCCCTCAACCACGCTAGCTCGCTCGCACCTGTGTTTCAAGCCCTCATAGGTACTGCCAAAACACGCCACCGGTGTCGGCGCAGCGGTGCTCGACGACGGTTTCAAGCCCTCATAGGTACTGCCAAAACACCGACCAGCCGCTCCATGCATCCCCCTTTGTCCTAGGTTTCAAGCCCTCATAGGTACTGCCAAAACGTTCCGACAGGCATGCAGGATTGTGCGTCCTGATCTCGTTTCAAGCCCTCATAGGTACTGCCAAAACGTCCGGCATACCCCTCGAGGCGACAGTCGCCGTTATCGGTTTCAAGCCCTCATAGGTACTGCCAAAACAACCCCCTTCTGTCGTCCATCGAGCACCACTGGGTGGTTTCAAGCCCTCATAGGTACTGCCAAAACCTCGAAGAGGCGATGCGCCTCCTTGAGGCAAATCTGTTTCAAGCCCTCATAGGTACTGCCAAAACCCACGATTGGTGGGACTATGCCGGCAAGCTCATCGAGGTTTCAAGCCCTCATAGGTACTGCCAAAACCTGACCACCCGTTCCATGCATCCCCCCTTGTCCGAGGTTTCAAGCCCTCATAGGTACTGCCAAAACGCACACGGCGGCACGTGCCGCCGCGACGGGAACACGTTTCAAGCCCTCATAGGTACTGCCAAAACGTGGGCATGTCCGACCACCTCGAAAACATGCCCCTGTTTCAAGCCCTCATAGGTACTGCCAAAACGCGTCCGCCTCATGGCACCCTCCTCTCGCCATCCTAGTTTCAAGCCCTCATAGGTACTGCCAAAACGCCTATCGAACCGCCGTTCGCCTATCTGCAGTTCGAGTTTCAAGCCCTCATAGGTACTGCCAAAACTTCGAGTACCTGCGGCTGAACGGTCGCCTGGTGCTCGTTTCAAGCCCTCATAGGTACTGCCAAAACGGGATCGCTCGAATCCACACCCACATCTACTACCGGTTTCAAGCCCTCATAGGTACTGCCAAAACCCCGTCACCGGGAAGGCTGTCTATCCGCCGTTCCAGGTTTCAAGCCCTCATAGGTACTGCCAAAACCGGCGGCTGCCGCCGCCGCCGCCGCCGCAGAGTCCGTTTCAAGCCCTCATAGGTACTGCCAAAACGAGTGCGAACGTGAGGCGGGCTTTCCGCCCGCACTCATGTTTCAAGCCCTCATAGGTACTGCCAAAACGGCGGTCGAACAGCAGACAGGCTGTCGGCGAGTCGGGTTTCAAGCCCTCATAGGTACTGCCAAAACTCGTGTTCCGGCCGGTCGCGCTGCTCGAGGTTTGGCGTTTCAAGCCCTCATAGGTACTGCCAAAACTTCCCTCCCTTCGAGTTCTCGCTTCGAGACGAAGCAGTTTCAAGCCCTCATAGGTACTGCCAAAACGTCACCGATAGGCCGCCGGGTAACCCCACGCTCTTCGTTTCAAGCCCTCATAGGTACTGCCAAAACTGGAACACCACTACCTGCCCACTGCGCGCGATCCAGGTTTCAAGCCCTCATAGGTACTGCCAAAACGCGCCAGCGCGCCGGCATGAGCCAGTTGCGTCTTGCGTTTCAAGCCCTCATAGGTACTGCCAAAACCCGACCAGCTCCTGGCCAACCCGCGGAACTACCGGTTTCAAGCCCTCATAGGTACTGCCAAAACCTCTGCTTCGACGACCAGGTATTGGTGGACGGATTGGTTTCAAGCCCTCATAGGTACTGCCAAAACGGGGCTTCCGTTGGAACGGGGAGTCTTGGGTTCGCAGTTTCAAGCCCTCATAGGTACTGCCAAAACTAGCGCGTCGGGATACCGAGCCGCTCGGGAAGCGGTTTCAAGCCCTCATAGGTACTGCCAAAACCGCGCTCGGCTGCGTCGGTGTGCTCTGGTGCGGCGTGTTTCAAGCCCTCATAGGTACTGCCAAAACCCGGCCGGGCCCGCCCCGGCCTTCTATCCTCATTAGTTTCAAGCCCTCATAGGTACTGCCAAAACAAGGCGTGCTGTACATCCTCTCCGCCCTCGCGGCAGTTTCAAGCCCTCATAGGTACTGCCAAAACCTCCCGCCGCTGTCGTAGAGAGGGCACAATCATGAACGTTTCAAGCCCTCATAGGTACTGCCAAAACCACGCGGCCGTCGCGTGTCCGTGCGCGCACGTGCACGTTTCAAGCCCTCATAGGTACTGCCAAAACCATCGAGCGCGAGGCGCGAGTGCGCCGCGCGCTCGCAGTTTCAAGCCCTCATAGGTACTGCCAAAACCTGGGAGCGGAGGCGTGGGACGAGCCGTGGTAGCGCGTTTCAAGCCCTCATAGGTACTGCCAAAACGTCAAGCGGTCGTTCAAGGGGGAAAGCGAAGACGTCGTTTCAAGCCCTCATAGGTACTGCCAAAACGTCTCGCACCAGCCGCGATCGAGCGAGTCCTCATCGTTTCAAGCCCTCATAGGTACTGCCAAAACTCGGTGAGCGCGTCAAGAATCGCGCGCTCGACATCAGTTTCAAGCCCTCATAGGTACTGCCAAAACATCGCGCTCGGTCAGAAAGTCCTGAACATCTGCCGCGTTTCAAGCCCTCATAGGTACTGCCAAAACGAGGGCTGGGATGCGGTGGTAGAAACCGCGCTGCATGTTTCAAGCCCTCATAGGTACTGCCAAAACGAGGCTCGAGTGCGCCGCGCACTCGCGCAACTCGCAGTTTCAAGCCCTCATAGGTACTGCCAAAACACCCGATCGCGCACAGCGCATCGCGTTCGATGTCCGGTTTCAAGCCCTCATAGGTACTGCCAAAACGTGACGTCCTTTACGGTGACGTCGGTCAAGTCGACGTTTCAAGCCCTCATAGGTACTGCCAAAACGCGATATCGCGCTCAGTGACGAACTCGAATTCGTGTTTCAAGCCCTCATAGGTACTGCCAAAACGGACACGCAAACTCCGCCAGCGCGAGAGCTCTTGCTGTTTCAAGCCCTCATAGGTACTGCCAAAACGCGGTACGCGTACGGCACAGCCCCCGCGCACAGGCGGTTTCAAGCCCTCATAGGTACTGCCAAAACGCGCCGGCGCGGATTATCGCGCCCACCTCGAGCTTGCGTTTCAAGCCCTCATAGGTACTGCCAAAACCCGATCTCGTCTCCTGCCTTCTGTCCCCACGACTGGTTTCAAGCCCTCATAGGTACTGCCAAAACTGCCTACCTACTCACCGATAGCCCACCGACTGTCCGAGTTTCAAGCCCTCATAGGTACTGCCAAAACGACATTATCGCCGAGATTCGCCGCCTCGCCTCACCCTGTTTCAAGCCCTCATAGGTACTGCCAAAACGGAACCAGCCCGTAAACGCCCATTCAACTGCCCGGTGTTTCAAGCCCTCATAGGTACTGCCAAAACCGTTCTACTTTCATTCTATCGCGCACACCGCCCGTTGTGTTTCAAGCCCTCATAGGTACTGCCAAAACACGCTCGCGACCGCTCGCGCTCGAGCGCGCGGGCGTTGTTTCAAGCCCTCATAGGTACTGCCAAAACGTGAGTGAGGTGAGTGAGGTGTGACTGTACTGGTTCAGTTTCAAGCCCTCATAGGTACTGCCAAAACAGAAGGGCAATGGCACTCGCTGCCAGCGTGGAGAACGTTTCAAGCCCTCATAGGTACTGCCAAAACGGAGTACCTGGCACTCGGTTCCTGGAGTCCCTCGAGTTTCAAGCCCTCATAGGTACTGCCAAAACGTTTGTGGCGATGAGCTGTGCCTGCTGCTGTGCCTGTTTCAAGCCCTCATAGGTACTGCCAAAACCGCCCAGTCGTACCTCGACTGGGCCGCATATTACCTCGTTTCAAGCCCTCATAGGTACTGCCAAAACGAGGCGATGAGCCTCATCGACGAGCGGCTGGCAGATGTCGTTTCAAGCCCTCATAGGTACTGCCAAAACTCGGACATCGCAACCCCCTTCACCAGTCCTCCTCGAAGTTTCAAGCCCTCATAGGTACTGCCAAAACCCGGTGCCGTGAGACACCGGGCGTACGCCTATCCGTTGTTTCAAGCCCTCATAGGTACTGCCAAAACCTCGACCGGTCGTACATGAGCCGGATCGAGAGCGGGGTTTCAAGCCCTCATAGGTACTGCCAAAACGCGTCACATCGAGCTCGCCGGTCTGTTCGTAGACGTTTCAAGCCCTCATAGGTACTGCCAAAACAGCTGGTTGAGTGTCGGCGCTAGCCCAGCGGCGAGGTTTCAAGCCCTCATAGGTACTGCCAAAACCCCTCGAGGCAGCTGGCACCTGCATCGCCCTCGTCGGTTTCAAGCCCTCATAGGTACTGCCAAAACCCGGAGAGGGATCGGCATTCTCGCCGAGGCGCTCGAGGGTTTCAAGCCCTCATAGGTACTGCCAAAACGGTCAGGCGACCTGGATCGCCTGACTGAGGCGATCGTTTCAAGCCCTCATAGGTACTGCCAAAACCGCGGACGGGGTCGCCGACTGCGACCACGTCCGCTCGCCGTTTCAAGCCCTCATAGGTACTGCCAAAACAGGAGCGCCGCGAGGCTCGGCGGCAGTTCCGACGGCGGTTTCAAGCCCTCATAGGTACTGCCAAAACACTGGGCGGTCGAGTGGGAGCGTGACGCGTACGACTGGTTTCAAGCCCTCATAGGTACTGCCAAAACGCCTTGGCTGGGATCGACATCTCTACGACCTGGGTGAAGTTTCAAGCCCTCATAGGTACTGCCAAAACCTGCTTATCTCCGCATCGCTCTGTGCAGTACTCGATGTTTCAAGCCCTCATAGGTACTGCCAAAACTCCAGTTTCCCCGAGGGCCCGGTGCCCTCGGTCGACGGTTTCAAGCCCTCATAGGTACTGCCAAAACGCTGGTTCCTGGGTAATTCTCGTAGCGAAGCCATTGTTTCAAGCCCTCATAGGTACTGCCAAAACCCATGCACGCGCGCGCGTGCGTGCGCGCCCTACCTGGTTTCAAGCCCTCATAGGTACTGCCAAAACGCCGTTCGACTACCGACTCGCCTGTAGGCTATCGAAGTTTCAAGCCCTCATAGGTACTGCCAAAACGCGGATGTTGCTGAAGGTTTGAACTGGTACAAGCGAGCGTTTCAAGCCCTCATAGGTACTGCCAAAACCCACCACGTCGCGCACGGCATCACGCCGACTAGTTGTTTCAAGCCCTCATAGGTACTGCCAAAACGGAGGGTGTTCAGCCCTCCGGTGCCGCTGGGGTGGGGTTTCAAGCCCTCATAGGTACTGCCAAAACGCCGCCGCTTGACGAAAGGCTGTGGTGAATGCCGCGTTTCAAGCCCTCATAGGTACTGCCAAAACCAACACAAGAGCTCGCGCTTCAAGCATATTCGAGTCCGTTTCAAGCCCTCATAGGTACTGCCAAAACAGGTTGTCAGTCATTGCTGCCCTCCTGCACTACCCAGTTTCAAGCCCTCATAGGTACTGCCAAAACGCGCCGCTGGTCGGCGTCACGAACGCACCGACGCTGGTTTCAAGCCCTCATAGGTACTGCCAAAACTGATCGTGCCGATGCGGTATTCTGCCTAAGCGGGCAGTTTCAAGCCCTCATAGGTACTGCCAAAACCGGTACGAACAGCTGGACTTCTGACCCGCCATTCTAGTTTCAAGCCCTCATAGGTACTGCCAAAACCACAACCACGTGCACACAGCGCGTCGCCCTGCACCTGGTTTCAAGCCCTCATAGGTACTGCCAAAACGGCAAGCCGAACACGGCCAGCCCACCGAACTGGCTCGTTTCAAGCCCTCATAGGTACTGCCAAAACCCTCGGCGGGATCGATCTCCGAGAGCACACCGTGTACGTTTCAAGCCCTCATAGGTACTGCCAAAACCATCGATGAAGACCACGGCCCGCTGCGCGCGGGCAGGTTTCAAGCCCTCATAGGTACTGCCAAAACCGCGCCTGCTCCGGCGGGTTGGCCGCCGCGACCAGGGGTTTCAAGCCCTCATAGGTACTGCCAAAACACCCGCCGGACCACGTGCACCGCCGCATCGGCCACGTTTCAAGCCCTCATAGGTACTGCCAAAACACGACAAGCGCCGTGTCCTCGAGGATGCGGCCAATGTTTCAAGCCCTCATAGGTACTGCCAAAACAGATTCCTGCCTACGCGAAGGGAACGGACTACCATCGTTTCAAGCCCTCATAGGTACTGCCAAAACATAACGGCAGCTATCTCACGACGAACGAAGCGTACGTTTCAAGCCCTCATAGGTACTGCCAAAACACGATCGACGAGGCTCGAGACACGGATCGGATCGTAGTTTCAAGCCCTCATAGGTACTGCCAAAACGCGACGTCCGCATGTGGCGCGAGGATGGGCGAGCGGTTTCAAGCCCTCATAGGTACTGCCAAAACGGTCGCGCTCGGTGGGGTCGAGTCCGAGCGCGTCGGCGTTTCAAGCCCTCATAGGTACTGCCAAAACTCCTCGGCAACCTCGTAGAGATATGGCGGCGTTGGCCGTTTCAAGCCCTCATAGGTACTGCCAAAACTGGGGTGGGGGGAACGTCGATTGTGCTCGATCTCGAGTTTCAAGCCCTCATAGGTACTGCCAAAACGCGTGTGCTCGTACAGGGTGACCTCTCCCACCTCACGTTTCAAGCCCTCATAGGTACTGCCAAAACAGGGGTTCCTGCCGGAATCCCTCTACCTGGTGCGCCGTTTCAAGCCCTCATAGGTACTGCCAAAACTCACCGCCGCCTCATCGATCGAGGAGGCGGTGATGGTGGTTTCAAGCCCTCATAGGTACTGCCAAAACCAGGGAGGTGCGGTGATGCGACAGTGTCCGGTGTGGTTTCAAGCCCTCATAGGTACTGCCAAAACCTCTGTCGTCTTGGCGATGAGAGTGGCTCCGTCGTAGTTTCAAGCCCTCATAGGTACTGCCAAAACGTCACCACACTGGTTCGAACTGGGACAACTTGCATGGGTTTCAAGCCCTCATAGGTACTGCCAAAACAACCGGCGGAGCGATGTGCTCCGCCGGTATGGAGCGGTTTCAAGCCCTCATAGGTACTGCCAAAACGCGGATCGCGACGTTCAGCGCTCCGATGATGCCGTTGTTTCAAGCCCTCATAGGTACTGCCAAAACCGGCATGGGCATGGGCGTGGGCGTGGGCATGCACTGGGGTTTCAAGCCCTCATAGGTACTGCCAAAACGCGGGCGCGCGCGCGTGGCATGGCACCGGCATTGGCAGTTTCAAGCCCTCATAGGTACTGCCAAAACTTCTATCTCTATTCTAGCACGCGACGCGGGCGCTGTGTTTCAAGCCCTCATAGGTACTGCCAAAACCTCCTGCTCGGCTTCGCGCTCGCGCTCGGCGCGGGTTTCAAGCCCTCATAGGTACTGCCAAAACTCAACATCAGCTTTGACCCGTCGTCGACAAGCCCTGTTTCAAGCCCTCATAGGTACTGCCAAAACCGGATCTGCCGGCCGTCGGTGTACCGGTGGAGTACGTTTCAAGCCCTCATAGGTACTGCCAAAACACGCGGCTGACGTGCGCATGGACGCGGCTGGGCACCGTTTCAAGCCCTCATAGGTACTGCCAAAACATCCACCGGGAACGGCTCGGTATCCGCCCCAGGCCAGTTTCAAGCCCTCATAGGTACTGCCAAAACCAGCCCCTCATTGATGTCTTCGTCAGTGGCTATCTCGTTTCAAGCCCTCATAGGTACTGCCAAAACCCAGGCCTCGGACAGCTTCTCGCGGAGGCGCTGCTCCGTTTCAAGCCCTCATAGGTACTGCCAAAACGTGTGACCTTGTCGGCGGCGCTAGAGCGCGCCGCCGAGTTTCAAGCCCTCATAGGTACTGCCAAAACCACGCGCTACCCACCGCCCCAAAGCGCGGTCATACAAGTTTCAAGCCCTCATAGGTACTGCCAAAACACGTTCGAGATCGCGCCGGGGGTCGTATGGCCCGCGTTTCAAGCCCTCATAGGTACTGCCAAAACCGTACCACCTGCTGCTCCAGGTGGAGCCCGAGGGCACGTTTCAAGCCCTCATAGGTACTGCCAAAACCCGAAGTGCCGTCGTGCCGGTCAGAAGCACGTCGTCGTTTCAAGCCCTCATAGGTACTGCCAAAACAACTTGACACGACGCACGCGCTGCGATAGAATAGAAGGTTTCAAGCCCTCATAGGTACTGCCAAAACGAGCGGGTTGTGGAGCCCCATCGGGAGGTCCACCGAGGTTTCAAGCCCTCATAGGTACTGCCAAAACGAGCGGGTTGTGGAGCCCCATCGGGAGGTCCACCGAGGTTTCAAGCCCTCATAGGTACTGCCAAAACTTGGGGTGGCACTGCCAGTACCACCCTCTGATGCCGTTTCAAGCCCTCATAGGTACTGCCAAAACGACCGCATGGTCCTCCTCGGGGCCAAGCTCTTCCACGTTTCAAGCCCTCATAGGTACTGCCAAAACGCGTATCTGGATCGCATCCGCGAGCAGATTCCGGGGGTTTCAAGCCCTCATAGGTACTGCCAAAACCGTACGATCGTTCGTTCGCCGTGAGCGAATTCGCTTGGTTTCAAGCCCTCATAGGTACTGCCAAAACAACCTACATGTCGTTCGTCTACCTACCTACCTGCAGTTTCAAGCCCTCATAGGTACTGCCAAAACGCGTCGGCCTTCGGCAAGCGAGACCCGCATGTCGTGGTTTCAAGCCCTCATAGGTACTGCCAAAACTCGCTGTCGCCGAGCCAAGCACCCGAACTATCATACGTTTCAAGCCCTCATAGGTACTGCCAAAACAACTGAAGGCTCGGTTCTCGAGGTATGCAGTCATAGCTTGGTTTCAAGCCCTCATAGGTACTGCCAAAACGTGAGGTCCGGGAGTTCATCCTGGGTGGGTGGTAGTTTCAAGCCCTCATAGGTACTGCCAAAACCAATCGTGTGCCTGTAGCACGTCGGACGCGTGCACGGTTTCAAGCCCTCATAGGTACTGCCAAAACGAGATTTGACGGCGTTGCAGCGGAAGCGCTAGTTTGTTTCAAGCCCTCATAGGTACTGCCAAAACAAGGTTGGGTCAGTGGGGGAACCGGCCGAAAGGTTCGTTTCAAGCCCTCATAGGTACTGCCAAAACCCGCTGCAACGCCGTCAAATCTCATCGTGTTTCGAGTTTCAAGCCCTCATAGGTACTGCCAAAACACTGGCACGAACGCTTCCTCGTAGGCGTCCTCGTCCAGTTTCAAGCCCTCATAGGTACTGCCAAAACACGACCAGCTCGCGGAACTTGTGTTCCGCGAGCTGGGTTTCAAGCCCTCATAGGTACTGCCAAAACTCCAATCACCAGGTACGATCCCTCTTCGAGGGGTCGTTTCAAGCCCTCATAGGTACTGCCAAAACTTGGGCGAGTGCGCGGCGTACCCGCGCCTCGCGCGCTATGTTTCAAGCCCTCATAGGTACTGCCAAAACCGTCTTCCTCCGCGGCCCGTTCGACGTCCTCCTCCCGGATCAGGCACGTTTCAAGCCCTCATAGGTACTGCCAAAACCCGGATGTCGGCGCTGCGTGCCGCGGCCGACGTCCTGGTTTCAAGCCCTCATAGGTACTGCCAAAACCGGAACCGCTGCCCGAGCCAGAGCTATGGGCAGCCATGTTTCAAGCCCTCATAGGTACTGCCAAAACCCAAGCAGCTTCGCGTCGTAACGCGGTTGTCGCGTTACGAGCATACCGCAGTAGACACACCAGCGCAAGCGCTTCGGGAATTCGGCTCCCGCCACCCTGACAACACAGCAGTGAGACAACGGGAAT
>Ga0207863_100432_pt1 | contig 14189 bp, 5 predicted proteins | sample CeladaPassaD2F12_FD_187497 | JGI IMG/M metagenome (GOLD analysis project Ga0207863, IMG submission 187497) | Cellulose-adapted microbial communities from the Joint BioEnergy Institute, USA - Passage D2F12 (SPAdes) (version 2) | ecosystem: Engineered > Bioreactor > Continuous culture > Unclassified... | reverse complement strand
GCGCGGTCCCTGGGGCCTGCAAGAACCCCGCACCGCCCCGCTCGTTCCGCCCGAAACGCTTGACGTGGTGCTCGTACCGGCGCTGGGCGTCGGACGCAACGGCTACCGGATCGGCTACGGCAAGGGTTATTACGATACATTTCTGCGAGAGCTCTCGGCCTGCACGATCTGTCCGGTCTACATGGAGTGTCTGGTCGATGTCGTGCCTCCGGAGCCGCACGACGTACCCGTGCAGGTCGTGGTGACGGAACAGGAGGTGATTCGTCGGTCGTAACTTATCGTCATGCCATGCGTAAGGCGCAGAGAAGACAGTCCATCAGCACCTGAAGCAACCGCAATGGCCACGCGCACGCGCTCCCACCCGATGCATTTAGAAGCCAAAGAGGCGGAGGCGCTGGAACTCGAGCAGCTCTCCGATGCCGAACTGGAGCAACTGCTGTTCGGAGACGAAAGCGGCGCCACGCGTCGGGATTCGGTGTGGAATCTGCCCACGGTGGCCGGACTGGCCATGCTGCTGGTGGGTGTGGTGTACGTGCTGCAGCAGATGGGACTCTGGAGCGGCGTGGACGTAAGCACGCTGGTGGGCTTTCTGCCCTGGGTGGCCGCATTGCTGATCATCCTGCTGGGACTGGGCGTGCTTTCCTGGCGGCCGCGCCGGCGTCCACGCCCGCGCAAAAAAGCCAGGCCCAGGCAGCAAAAATCGCTGGACGAGTTGTTCGATCAGCCCCGGAAGGTCTTCGAAGAGCTGCGCACCACGTTTTCCTCCGGTAAGACCCCTACAGCTCGGACGACCACCGAAGCCACCACCGCTTCACCGACGGAAACGAAGCCCAGACGGCTGGTCAAGTCGCGCGACCGGATGCTGGCGGGCGTCTGCGGCGGCATTGCCGAATACCTCGGATGGGATCCCACCCTGATCCGGGCGCTTTTCGTGCTGGGCGCCATCTTTTCCAGTGGCTTCCCCTTCATCATCGTGTATCTGATCCTGGCCTGGATCATGCCCGAGCCGGACCCGCTTGAAAAATCGAAGGACGACGAGCCGCGCATTACCATTTTGCCGGAGTAAGCCGATTGGCCTGAAACTTTCGAACGTGCTGTGGCGTGTATCGTGCTGCTTCGGGCAGCCGCTGCAATCCACGGAAGCTTCAACGAGCACGGCTTGCCCGGACGTTCTTCGAGGTTGTAGTTTGCATTCCTGCAAGTGGTCCGGTAGTTCAGTTGGTTAGAACGCCGGCCTGTCACGCCGGAGGTCGCGGGTTCGAGTCCCGTCCGGACCGCCCAAAAGCATAAAAGCCTGGCCCTCAGGCCAGGCTTTTATGCTTTTTATTCCAGTTTTACCAGTCTTCCCTGAAAGCTTTGCGTTTTTCCAGAGTCGAGCCGAAGCTGCACCTGATAGATGTATAAACCGGCTGCAAGCGATCCTAAATGCAGTGAGACCTGTCGCCGTGTGCCAGCCATCAACGTGCCCACAGACCAGCGACGAAGCTGTCGACCTAAAATATCATACAGCACCACCTGCGCTTGTGCACTCACCGGCAAGTCCAACACCAGCACCACCCGATCCGAACGCACCGGATTCGGATAATGGCCGTAGAAAGCCAGTGAGATCGGTAGTTGAATCTCATCAGCCGCTACCGGTATTTCACGTTCTACAGCTCCCGCATCACAGGCTGCACCCTGAGGACGTCTGATACCACGCTGATCTACTTCCACCACATTACCGTCAAAGTCCGTACAGTCAGTAACGCGATCAAGAGCCGGACTACCTACTACCAAGGGATAAATGAAAGCAGTTGTATCTCTGGGTGCCAACACTTCATCAACACCGATGACATCAGAATCTTGAGGCGTAATGTCGCAGTTAGCGCCATTGCCAATAACGTTACCGCCAGCCGAAGTCATAGGACCATAACAGTCGAGGCCCTCATCGGCTGTGTTACCCGCTAAAATGACCCCTTTGAGGCGCTTCCACTGTCCGTTACCTCCTGAGTAGAAACCACCCCCTTGACTTGCCCGGTTAGCCGTGATGGTTACAAAGGCAAGGTCTACGCGGTCGCATTCGCTGGCATCAATGCCACCGCCAGTTCCTGTAGTTGAATTGCCTGCGATGGTGACGTTGATCAACTTCAAGGGACCCGAATCACAGGGGCCTCCCACGTAGATTCCACCGCCACCCTCGCTTCCAGCCGAGTTATCCAGAATAGCACTATTACGAATGAGCATGGACGGCCCGACCTCACTCCCTTCACCAAAAGGTAGAGAAACCCAGATGGCACCGCCTTCACCGTCTTCCGTTGTCGTGTTGCCTATGAAACGGCTACTTTCCAAAACGATCTGCTCGTCCCCGCAGCTACTGCCCACCCATAGTGCTCCCCCATTGGTTGCCGAATTGCCCTCAAACGTCGACCCTTCGATAAAGACCGACCGTTGACAGAGGTCACTCCAGCTGACCTCCAATGCCCCGCCCCTTGAATCCCATCCTTCCGGTTTTCGATTATTGCGGAAGGAGCTGTTGCGGATCACAACAGAATCAGCTGCTGCACCAATGTAAAGTCCTCCACCGGTATTGTCCTCAACGGTCACATTCTCCAGCACCAAAGCACCATCGGCATCCATTATGATAGCCGGAGTGCTGGAGCAGTTAGCGCGCAGGGTGAGGTTGCGAAGAGTGAACGCCTCACCTGTACCCCGTATCATGAGCAATGGTTTCCAACTCAACGACGTGCACGCTTCTGGTTCGACCCCACCTGATAGGGTAGCACCATTGCCTTCAAGAACGATTGTCCCATAGTCAGACAAGTGGAGGGTATAATCAGAGGTATAGGTGGTACCTTCCTGGAGCTGAATGGTGAAGGTACCGCCATCCCAACTGTAAATCTCTTGCATGGCGGCCCTTAACGAGCACTGGTCGCCCTCCTGCGTAAGGTCGTAGTCACAGCGCCCATCCCCCACCGCCTCTTCTGGTTCCTCAATGTCTTCTGTGGTGTTAACAAAGAAAGTGCGGCCGATTGTGACATTAGCCTTTGTAAGCAGATACAGCGGTTCAGTGCCAGCCGTCGATATCCGGACGGCCACGCCATGAATACCCAGTGCTGACGCAGGAGTGAGCCGGAGCATCAGTTGACACGAAGCCCCTGCATTCAGATTACCCGATGCACAGGTCGTGGACACGTCCAGTTCGCCGTTGAGACCAAGATCAAACGGCCCCTCAAGTGAAAGGGTAACGGGTTCAAAACCTGAATTAGTGAGGGTAAATGTAACTGTGGTCGATGTGCCCCACTCCAGATTTCCTACGTCGACGACCCGACCAGGCGACACACTCAGAGGGCTGGCAAGCACGCCTTCCAGTTCATAAGCCCCGGCATCGCAAGCTTCTCCCTGTGGCCTTAAGATACCACGTTGATCGGTAACCATCGGATTGCCTTGAGAGTCGGTACAGTCTACGGCCGCTCCCAGAGCCGGGCTCGTTGCCTCCAGAGCCAGGCTGCCATCCATGGCCAGGGTATCGACCAAGCCAACGTCATCGACCTGCAAGAAGCCAGGGCAGGATTCGTCGTCCGTCAGGTTGATCCCCTGGGCCGCAATACCACCCCACTGATAGCAGTTCATCGGCTGATTACCGGCCACAATACTGTTCTTCACTACTCCACCATCAATTCCACCGACCTCTTCGGACCCGCCGGTAGCCTTGTTTGCTACGATGGTACTGAACACCACGACCGGTTCGCCCGAGATAGCGCCATTGTATTCCGCTCTATTTCCATAGAAAGTACTATTCATCACCAGCGGGGAACCATAGATGGCACCGCCATAGCCCCCATCGTCTGGCGACGCTTCGTTGTTAAGAAAAGCTGACCGCACGATGATGGTCTGGCCATCATCATAAACGGCACCACCATAGTCTTCTGCCCAGTTGGCCCTAAACAAGCTTTTAGCGATGGTAAGGCTTCCATAGTTAGCAATGGCACCTCCCCCATAATACGCGTCGTTATTCTCAAATCTGCTATCTGCAATTTCAGCCGTAACGCTATAGTCGTTTAAGATAGCTCCTCCGTCATTGTCGGCGCTATTGTCCGTAAACGTGCTGGTGTTAACCGAAAGGATCCCGGCATTATAAATGGCTCCCCCGTCGTCACCGGCTTCATTGTCCTCAAACGTGCTGTTCGTTACCGTAACGGTGCCCCGATTGTAAATAGCACCGCCGTCGTAGTCTGCTTCGCCTGAATAGAACGTGCTATTTTCGACGATAAGCGTACCCGTGTTGTAGATAGCACCACCATCCTCGTCAGCATAAGGATCATAGAGAATGCTGCCCAAAATGGTTACGGTTCCTTCGTTGTAAATCTGCCCACCGTAGTCAGCGCGGCCACTTTCCATGCTGACCCCTTCAAGCGTGAAAGTAGCGCCACCATGGACGAAGACGACGCCGCCCCGTTCCACAAATGCTCCCATGACTTTCATCATTTCCAATTTGAGGGACGCAGAAGGCAAAACTTCAAAGGGACGAAATGTGCAGTTGGTTACAGTATATGATTCAGAGTCAAATTCGTCGCACGATTCAATAATGGTTGAATCACGTCCTGCCCCTACGATGGTCACATGGGCAGCAATGTCGAGATCGTCATACGCCGCATCCGTTGAGTCGCTACCACCAATGTAGATGTAGCGCCAAATTCCAGAATTGTATTCCTCCTGAGTGGTTCCTAAGCGCAACACATAAGTACCTGCTCTGAGCTGAATAACAAACTCCCTGCTCGGATCACTCTGGGCCAAAGCATTGGCCTCCATAATCGCCCCACGCAAGGTGCATCGGTTTGAACTGTTGGCACACTGACCATCACCCGGGCTGACGTCTGGAGCATCCGTTGTATCGGTGACAACAAAAGTACTCAGACTCTGCGCCTGCACTGTGCTCAGACCTGCTAGCCCACACCAGAGAAGTAGTGCCCAGTATTTCATGGCGGCCCTTAATTTTTATTGGTAATCGCTCGTAGATAAACAAAACGTTTCCGTCGCCGTCAATCACCCGAACGGGGGATGGCCTGAAGGAAAGCGCAGCACTTTGGCCAATCATTACCGAACCGAAACGGCCTGAATTCTGGTCATAAACTGCCCTACTCTTCGCGCCGGCTGGCTCTGCTTCTGCGCCATGCTGAAAAGCAGAACCCCTCTCCTCCCCCGAACGGGTGATTGTGATGCCAGCATGCCGCGGTTACCTTTCATTGCGGTTACCGGACGATGACGTCAACGCCGCTTGTTTTCAGATTCCACGAACCGATGTGCAGATTACTTTTGCTCGTGCTTCTGCTGAGCACCAGTTCCTGTCGCAGCACGAAGCCCTGGCTTTCCTGGGGAGAGGGCGGCGGCTTTACCGGGCTGCAACAGGGCTATACCGTCTGGCGTGACGGCACCATCGAAATGTGGCGCCAGAGCCCGGGGGATCCTCCTCAAACCCAAACCCGGGGCAAACTGCGTCGAGCACAACGACAACAGATCGAAGCAGTCTACAGACAATTACAGACTCTCCCAGCTTACAACTCCCCCGGCAATTACAGTCGCTTTATCCACCGATATACGTCCCGCGACACAGCGCAATGGATCTGGAGTCCGTCCGATACCCATGCGGTCGCGCGCACGCTTCAGATGCTCTATGAAATGCTAAACCAGAATGTCCAGCAGCCATGAAGCGCACACGATGCTCTTTTCTGGCAGGGGCCCTGCTGCTTCTGGTACTTCCCCTGCAGGCTACGGCTCAGAAATCGCTACGCGACGGACGTCCGCTGCCACCGTTGCCCGAACGTCTGGACTTTCCGCTTATCGAAACCCCGCAACAACTCCAGCAGCTACTCGCGCAGCCGCGTGGTTCGCTCCTCCGTTACGGCCGTCCGGTTGGTCGACTGGCGTTTCGTGCGCTGCCGGGCAAAAAGCCAGTCCGTTTGCAACAACTGGAGGGGCCAACAATTCTCCGCGCTCCTAATGGCACCGTTCGCTGGATGAGCGGTCGCCTGGACCAAGTGGCCGGTAAACGCGCACAGGATGTATCGCGACAGGTCATGGACTTTCTCCAGCGTCACCGCCGATTGCTGGGGCTGGAGAACCCACGCGAGGAATTACGTCTGAAGGATGTCAGCCGGGATGCGCTGGGCTATACCCACCTGCGCTTCGCGCAACACTACCGGGGCTACCCGGTCTGGGCAGCCGAACTCCGCGTACATGTGGATGCCGGAGGGCAAATCTATGCGGTAAACGGCACCTACGAACCTACACCAGAAGGGTTGTTGGATCCCATGCTTCGGCTGACCGCCGCCGAGGCCTACGAGCAGGCCGCGACCGATCTGCGTCGGAAGGGGCGCTGGCAGCCTCCCGGTCCGGCACTTCGCGACGCGCTGGGGCTCGACGAACAGCCGCCTCAACTCGTCTGGTACCGTCATCAGGAAAGCGGATGGCGGCTGGCTTACGAGGTGGACATCCGTCCCAACTGGGTGGAACGTTACACCTACCTGATCGACGCGCAAACGGGCGAAATCCTGCATGCCTTTGCCACCTATTGCACCCTCCGGCCGATCGAGCCTGGAGTCATCCCGGACGCACCGGAGATTGCCACCGCCCCACTACCCAACCTGCAGGGCCAATTCGTCGATGCGCAGGCGCAGGATGTGCTCGGCAACACCCGCACACTGCGGGTTTATCACGATCCTGCCTCCGGCTACTTTATGATCTGGGATCTGCCCTCGCTCGACCTGAGTGGCTCGCGCCTGCCTGATGAGCCCAAGGGTGGGGCCGTCGTGCTGAATGCCGAAAATCGTGATCTGGATCGAAACACCAGCCTGGTGCAGGTCTCTTCCCCGAACAATACCTGGACCGATCCGGTCGCCGTCTCGGCTCACTGGAATCACTATCAGGCCTTTACGTTTTTCCACACTCAGTTCGGGCGGAATGCCATCGATGGCCAGGGGGGCACCATCCTGTCGGTTATTCACGTGACCTACGGCAGCCGTCCCATGGACAATGCCTTCTGGAACGGGCGCGTCATGGCTTATGGAGACGGAGACCGTGAATTTCTTCCGCTGGCCGGTAACCCCGACGTCGGCGTGCACGAGATGGCTCATGGCGTTATCGAACACACGGCGAATCTGGTCTATCAGTTTCAGTCCGGTGCCCTCAATGAATCCTTTGCCGACGTCTTTGCCGCGCTGGCTACCGGCGATTTTCTGATAGGTGAGGGCATCGTGCGCCCGGAGACCGGGAAGCAGGCCCTGCGCGACCTGAAAAATCCCGGCGGCGATCTCGTCCTGAGCCGCCAGCCCGCCCATATGTCCGAGTATCGCAATCTGGATATCAATCAGGATAACGGCGGCGTACACATTAATAGCGGCATTCCGAACCGGGCTGCAGCGCACATCATCGAACAGATCGGATCTGAAAAAGCCGCCCAGATCTACTACCGGGCGCTGAGCCAGTACCTGACGCGCAACAGTCAGTTCGGCGACCTGCGGAAAGCCGTCGAGCAGGCCACCAAGGACCTGTACGGCGAAGGTACCGAACTACAGGTCGTGCGCCAGGCTTTTGATATGGTCGGGATCACGCCGGAGGTGGGCCAGAGCGGCGATCAGGGTAACGATATACCCGCGCCGCAGGTACAGAGCTCGCTGATTTTCTTCGTGCTCTGGGATCCCTGGTTCTATCAGTACGAAGGAGAAATCGGTCTGATCGATATGACCGATCCGAATAATGTGCAGCTCGGCGTGATCGATGTTGTACAAGCTCGTTTTACCCAGAACGATGATGGCAGCCTCGATGTCGCCCAGCTCTCGGGCACCCGGGACGGTAGCTCCCTGTGGTTTGTCAACCCCGAAGGCTATCTGACGGCGATCGACCTGAACAGCGGAGAGATCTACGAATTCGACTTCTATCTGGATCAACCCGGCGATCTCTGGAACGCCTCGATCAGTCCGGATGGAGGAATCGCCGCCATTGTTTCTGCCTACGAGAATGACCCCACGCTGTATTTCTGGGATGGTGAAAATGTCTATCAGCTTCCGCTGGAGCCTACCAGCACGATGTACGTGAAGGTGAAAACGATTGCCTATCCCGACGTGGTCAACTGGTCACCCAACCCTGCCGTCCCCCGCATTGTGTTCGACGCACTCAATCGCATCCAACTGGGCGGTCGTCCTTTCAGCTACTGGTCGGCCTACGAAGTCGATTTTTCCAGCGACCAGATCTACACGCTGCTGCCGGCCCAGGAACCGACTATCAGTATCGGCAACCCGATCTACTATCCGTTGAATCCGGATCTACTGGCTTTTAACCTTGTCGTGAATGATACCATTGACGTGGTGCTGGCCGACTACGAGCAGGGGAAACTTCTGGTTGCCGGCTTTCCTGAGCGTACCAAGGGTGTGGTTATCGATCCACTACGTCCCTGCTTTTCTCCGGATGGGAATTTCCTGATGGTCACCAGTCCCCGGAACGGCTGGATCCTGTTGGACGATGGCCAACAGCTTGACTACCTCAGCGTATCCGAAACGTTCTCAGCGATCCCGTTCAACGCGGTCTGGCTCGGACAGCTTGGCCCATCGCGCCAGAACCAACCCCCGGTCGCCTCGCTTCAGACAGACACCACCGTTGGGCTGGCTCCGTTAACCGTGACCTTCGATGCGTCGGGATCTTCTGATCCCGACGGTGATGCCCTGAATTTCCGCTGGGATTTCGGCGATGGGGCCACCGGTAGCGGCCCACGCCTTACCCATACGTTTCAGACGCCGGGGCAGTACATGGTACGACTGACGGTGGTCGATGCCTGGGGTGCCGTCGCCTACGACTCGGTGGCCATCGAAGTGCGCCAGGCTTTTACAGAGGCCGAACGGGCCGAAGTTGTGCCCGCTACCTTTACGCTGCGCGCGCTGTATCCTCAGCCGGCCCGACGTTTCCTTTCCTTGCATGTGGGCAGCCCTGAGGCCGGACCGATCCGCCTGCGCCTGTACGACCTGACAGGGCGTCTCGTCTGGCAGGAAACACACGAGGTCACGCGAGGCTGGCAGCGGCTACGCCTGCAATTGCCGACACTTGCCTCCGGACTCTATCAACTGGAGTTGCAGCAACAGTCGCACGTGATCCGGCGTGCGCTGGTGATCGATCGGAATTAACATCAGAGCAGGGCTGATTCGAAGCCGACAACCGGTGTCGCATCAGCCCTGCTGTTCGTCGGCAACCGGTAGCAGGATTTCGAAGCGCGTCCCTTTGCCGGGTTCGGACTGCACGGTGATCTGGCCGTTCATCAGGTCGACCAGTCGCTTGACGATGGCCAGGCCCAGACCCACCCCCTGGTGTTTCTGCTCCAGCCCTTCGTGCTCCTGACGGAACGGCTCGAACAGATGCGGGAGAAATTTCGGGCTAATGCCGCAGCCGGTATCTTCCACGGCCAGTAAGACCCATCCCTTCTTTTGCCCGAGCTCGACGCGCACATGCCCTTCGTCGGTGAACTTGATGGCGTTCGAGAGCAGATTGACCAGCACCTGATGCAGCCGGTTCGGATCAGCCCGGGCCATCAGGTTTTCCTCGGCGTGTAGTTCCAGTTTCAGCCCCTTCTCTTCGGCCAGGGGTTGCATGAGCTGCACGGCCTGACGGGCCACGTCCACCACATCGGTGGGGTGCAGCTTGAGCTCCAGTCGGTTGGCTTCGATCTTGCTCAGGTCCAGGATGTCGTTGAGCAGCATCAGTAGCCGCCGCGCCGAGCGGTCAATAATGTTCGTAAATTCGCGCAGGTCTTCCTGCTGACGGGCTTCCAGCTCTTCGTCGAGCAGTTCAGCAAAGCCCAGAATAGCGGTGATCGGCGTGCGGATCTCGTGGCTCATGTTGGCCAGAAAGGCCGACTTCAGGCGGCTGGCTTCCTCGGCCCGCTCTTTGGCCGCTTTCAACTGCCGCTCGGCTTCCACCAGCTCCGTCACGTCGGCCATCAGGCCGATGTAGCCGATGTGCTGCCCGTGTTCATCATAGAGCGGGTCGATATGCACTTCGTCCCAGAAGCCCGCGCCATCCTTGCGGTAATGGTACAGACGAGCGCGGACCGGCCGTCCGCGCAGCAGGCGCAGCCGCATACGCCGGAGCGTGTCGCGGTCGGTTTCCGGGCCGTGCAGCAGGTGCTCGATATTCTTCCTCAGCACCTCGTCGGGTCGGTAGCCGGTCAGGCGCGTGAAGGCCTCGTTGACCCACACCACGTTGCCCATCGTGTCGGTGAGGGCCACGCCTTCGGTGATCTGTGCCACCACGCGGGCCAGCCGCTCCCGTTCTTCCTGGAGCTTTACCTTGGCCATGCCCACGCCGGCCAGGTGGGCCAGCCGGGCCACGACGGCCTGCTCATCAGGCGAGGGACTGCGCACCCGGTCGAAGCAAAGACCCAGCACGCCCAGCAGCTCACCCTTGCGCCCGAAGAAGGGCACGGCCCAGCAGGCACGAAGGCCCTGCGCCAGCGCCTGCTCCCGAAAGGCTCCCCGGCGCGGATCGTTCTCGATGTCGGAGACCCAGACCGGCTGGCGGCTGAAAGCGGCCGCGCCCAGGAACCCCTGGTTGGAGCCGATGAGCTGCCCGTCGAAAAGCGCCCGGAACGATTCGGGAAGTTCCGGTGCGGCGCACAGGTGGAGCCGCCCTTCGTCGTACATCCAGACCGAAGCGCGGGCACCCTCAATGAAGCGCTCGGCCACCCGGCAGAGCCGCTCACAGAGCCTCTTACGGGAGGCACCGGAGACGAGCTGTTCCAGAAACAACCCTTCCTCTTCCAGCAAAGCCTGCAGCCGTCGCAGCTCGGTAATGTCGCGGGCGATGCCGGCAATGAGCCGGATATGGCCGTCCGGGTCGGGAACGGGCACCAGCTGCGTCAGCCAGGTACGGCGGCCGGCCGGCAGGTCCAGCGTCTCCTCGTACTCGATGGGATGGCCGGCCTCCAGGCAGCGCCGGTAGTTGCCCGTCACATGGGCGACGATGTCGGGCGGCAGGATCTCGTGCAGCGGCCGATTCCAGAGCATTTCGGGCGTAAGCCCGGTCTTGCGCTGGTGCGAGGGGTTGGTGGCCTCCACCAGAAACTGACCGTCGTCCGTGACACGAATCCAGAAGATGGCGTCTTCTGTGTGCTCGTAAAGTCCCAGATAACGCCGGCGCTGCTCCAGCAGCTCGGTCACGTCGATCAGCGTGCCCTCAATGCACTCGGCGCCGTCCGGCTCCTGCACCAGCAGCACGTTCTCCAGTCCCCAGAGCACGCGGCCGTCCTTTCGGCGCAGCCGGACCTCGTAGTTGACGAGCCGACCCTCCCGGCGCAGCGCCTCCAGAAAGCGCGCGCGGTCTGCTTCTTCCACGTAAAGAATGCTGGTCGGACGTCCTTCCAGTTCGGAGGGATCGTCGTAGCCCAGCATGCGGGCCAGCGCCGGGTTGACGCGCAGGATCCGACCATCCACCGTGGTCCGGTAGAAACCGGCCACGCTGTGTTCAAACAGCCGGCGGTAGCGGGCCTCGCTCTGTTTCAGTTCCTCGAGGGCCCGTACCTGCTCGTCGATGTCCAGCACCGTGCCCAGGATGGCCGGCCGCCCGTTGTAAACGATGCGGCGGCCACGCACCTCGGCCCAGAACCGACTCCCGTCCTTGCGCAGCCCCCGGAATCGATAACGGATCTCTTCCACTTCACCGGCCAGCCGACGCCGGATGTTTTCGGCGGCCAGCTCGCGGTCTTCTTCCGCCACAATGGACAGCACCGGACGTCCGACGACCTCCTCCGGCGTGTAGCCGAACATGGCGGCGGCCTGCGGATTGGCCACCACGATGCGCCCGTCCTGCAGCAGGTAGATCCCGGCCAGACTCGTCTCGAACAGCGTGCGATAGAGTGCCTCAGTTTCGGTCAGGCGCTGCAATTCGCGCAGGTCACGAAAAACGCCCTGGATCAACTTCCGGCCACCGACTTCGAGCACCTGGCCCGAGAGTTCGACGGGAATCCAGCTCCCGTCGGCGTGCTGCACGATCAGCCCGCGCTCCCGGAAGGTGCCGGCCTCGACGGCCCGACGGAATTTTTTTCGATAGGAGGCGGCAAGTTCGGCCGGATGCAGCTCCTCCTGATGCATCCGACACAGGGTAGCCCGATCGTAGCCGAAAAGCCGCTCGGCCGCCGGATTGGCCTCCAGGATCTGGCCGGTTTCGGCGTCGGCGATCAGAACGGCGTCCTGAGTCGTTTCGAAAAGGGCACGGTACAGCGCTTCCTGCTTCAGCCCCGGCGCCTCGCGCACTTCCATACAGCTTGCTGATTACTCCCGATTTGTTGGAAGCTCCGCAAAAGCCGTTCCCGATCTCAGACCGGCACGTGGTCCCGGGCCAGCTTCATCAGACGTTCCTGAAAGCCCGATGCGTCCTCGCCGCCCCGGGGCCTGCGCAGGACGTACCGGCCGTCAGGCTGCAGCTCCCAGGCCGTGCGGTGATCTTCCAGGGCCAGCTCCAGCAGACGCGTCAGCCGCCGCCGGAGTTGCGGGTCTTCGACAGGCGCCAGCACTTCGACGCGGTCGTCCAGGTTGCGCCGCATCCAGTCGGCGCTGCCGATGTAGATGAGTGGATCGCCGTTGTTGTGGAAGTAATAGACGCGGCTGTGCTCCAGAAAACGGCCGACGATGCTGATGACCCGGATCGTTTCGCTGTAGCCCTTCAGGCCGGGGCGGAGCCGACACGGCCCGCGCACGATCAGATCGATGGGCACCCCGGCCTGCGAGGCGCGGTACAGCTCCTGAATGATGCCGACGTCGTCGAGGCCGTTCATCTTGGCGATGATGCGGCCATTGCCATGCTGCCGATGATGCGCCACCTCCTGGCGGATGAGCTGCACCAGTGCCGGGCGGAGATCGCGTGGCGCTACCAACAGCTTCTGGTACTGCTGCTCGGGCGCAAAGCCCGTCAGGAAGTGGAACAGGTTGACCAGATCGCGGCCGATGTCTTCGCGGCCGGTCAGCAGGCCCAGATCGGCGTACTGGCGGGCCGTTTCCGGATTGTAGTTGCCCGTACCGATATGGCCATAGGTGCGCAGCCGGCCGTTTTCCTCGCGCACCACCAGCGTCACCTTGGCGTGCGTCTTCAGCCCGACGAGTCCGTAGGTGACGTGCACACCGGCCCGCTCGAGCTGCTGCCCCCATTCGATGTTGTTCTCTTCGTCGAAGCGGGCCTTGACCTCGACGAGCACGGCCACCTGTTTGCCATGCTCGGCCGCCCGCATGAGCGCCTTCATGATGGGCGAATCGCTGGAGGTGCGGTAGAGCGTCTGCTTGATGGCCAGCACGTGCGGATCGTCGGCGGCCTCCTCCAGAAACCGCTGCACGCTGGCCGCAAACGACTCGTAGGGATGATGCACGAGCACGTCGCGCTGCCGCAGGATGTCGAAAATGGTCGCCTGATCCTGCGCCTCGCCTTCGTGCACGAGCGCGGGAGGAATGATGGGCTCCCAGGGTTCGTAGCGAAAAGCCGGAAGGTCCAGTTCGGCCAGCGTCTGGCAGTCGCCCAGGTCGATCGGACCGTCCACCTCGAACAGGTCCTCCGGATCCAGCTCCAGTTCCTCCATCAGGAGCTGCCGCACCCGATCCGGCATGGTGTGCTCGGCTTCCATGCGCACCACGGGCGCAAAGCGCCGCTCGCGCAGCTCCTCGGCGATCATCGCGATCAGGTCCTCGGCCTCCTCTTCAGCGCGTCGGACGTCCGCGTTGCGCGTGATGCGGAAGGCCCAGGCGCCCTGCACTTCCATACCCCGGAATACCTCGGGCAGGTGGTGTCGCACCACTTCTTCGAGCGGTACGAAGTGCAGCGGCTTTTCGAGCGGCACCCAGCGTCCGCGGTCGGTGGGCACTTTGACCCGGGCAAAATGCTCGGTGCCCTGCTTCGGATGGCGCAGCAGCACAGCCAGCGACAGGCTCAGGTTCGAAATGAGTGGAAACGGATGGCCGGGATCGACGGCCAGCGGCGTCAGCACCGGAAAGATCTGTTCTTCGAAGTAACGGGTCAGGTAGCGCCGCTGCGCTTCGTCGAGCTGCTCGTAGTCGAGCACATGCACGCCGGCTTCACGGGCCAGGGCCGGCCGCAGCTCCTCGCGCCAGAGGCGGTACATGCAGTCGTACATGGGCCGGAGCGCCTCCCGGATCAGGCGGAGCTGCTCGGTGGGCGTGCGGCCGTCG
>Ga0207863_100430_pt1 | contig 14240 bp, 10 predicted proteins | sample CeladaPassaD2F12_FD_187497 | JGI IMG/M metagenome (GOLD analysis project Ga0207863, IMG submission 187497) | Cellulose-adapted microbial communities from the Joint BioEnergy Institute, USA - Passage D2F12 (SPAdes) (version 2) | ecosystem: Engineered > Bioreactor > Continuous culture >... | reverse complement strand
CCGTCTCCCCGGGACGCACCCGTGCCCGGTTGACCGCTGCCCCCCAGCCGGTCGGAACAGCGCAACCGACCAGACAGGCGCGATCGAGCGGGAGATCAGGGTCGATCTTGATGACCGAGTCGACCGGACAGACCGTGTACTCGCTGAATGCCGACACGAGCGCGAACTGCGCGATATCCTGGCCGTCCTTGTGCATCCGGAAGGTGCCGTCGAGTTGGGTGCCTTGCGTCAGCAGAATGCCGCGGTCGCACAGCGCGGCCAGCCCGCTCAGGCACCAGCGGCACTTGCCGCAGGCCGGGATGTAGCAGAGGACGACGTGATCGCCGGGCTTGACTTCGGTGACACCAGGGCCGACCTTCTCGACGATCCCGGCACCTTCGTGCCCGACGACCATCGGAAAGCGGACCGGGGACTGCCCTTTGGCGAAGTGCCAGTCGGAGTGGCAGAGGCCGGTCGCGACCAGCTTGACGAGCACTTCCCCTTCTTTCGGCTCGTCGACCTCGATCTCCTCGATGCTGAAGGAACGTGTCGGGCCGTACAGGATCGCGGCTCGAGATTTCATTCGGTGTCCTCCCTTTCCTTTAGCGGTGAACTGCTCGGATCGATCGGATAGTACCATGTTGATCAGGAGCGCGACAATCCGGGTGTTCGTGAAAGCCGAACGCGCTGCCGAGGTCACGGGGGCCCGGTCTTCTCAGGACAGTACTTGCTGTGCAGAGCAGGCGCCGGAACGAAGCTCGATAACGCACGCTGTGCTACCTCGTGCTGCGATAGTGCTTGCCGCTCATGCCGACGGTCGGCTATCGTAAACAGCGATTCGCGCGTAGGCGGGAGACGGGGGGATCGATGGCTGATCGAGATGTGATCGAGGCACTCATCGCGACCTATCGGGAACTGAACCAGCGATTCCGGCCAGTCCTCGCAGCGACGAACGCTGATGTCGGTTCGGTCGACGATCCGACGACGCCGCTCGGAATCCTCTATCGTCTCCGCAACCGGGAACTCAATGCGTCGCAGGCGATCAAGGAGATGCTCCGGCGAGGAGAACGAACGATCTTCGACGATGAGGGGGAGCCACTGCTGACCGTGCAGCAAGCGGTCTCGGGTTTGACTGCGACGGTCTTGTTGAGCCAGTTCGGGACAGCTCGCGAGGCGACGCTCGCCATGGTGCGCGATCTTCCTGACGAGGTGTGGCAGGAGGAGTTCGAGACGCCGCGTGGGCGGATGACGTTGCGGGCCTATCTGGAGACACTGGTCGCGCGGGACCGCGAAGCGATTCGGGCGCTCGAAGAGCGTTTGGGGCAGCTGGCTTCGCGAAGCTAGCACGCGGGAGCGCGCGAGCGGTGCCTGCTCCCGGGGGTGAACGATGCCGGCACCGCTCCTTCCCGTCTTGCACGCCACCGTTGCACCAGCCGATCTGCTGCGCGCGTGGCATCTCGATCCACCCTTGACCGTTCTCCTCCTGGGTGTCGCGGCTGGCTATCTCCTCGCCCGCCGGGCCGCAGCGCGAGCTGGCCGGGCACTTCCGTCACGCTGGCGCGTCGTCGCATTTCTGGCAGGGCTCGAGGTAACGGCGGTCGCGCTGATGGGACCGCCCGATCACGGGAATGCGGTGCGATTCAGCGTCCACATGGTGCAGCACACGCTGTTGATCCTGGTCGCGGCACCGCTCCTCGCCCTCGGGCAACCGGTCCGCACGCTCGTCCGTGGCTTACCGCCACCAGTACTGCGCTGGTTCATCGCGCGACGAGCTCTCATCGCGCCCGTTACTATCGTCACGCATCCCGTCGCCGTCTTCCTCGCGGTGGTCGGGCCCTTCGTGCTCTGGCACTATCCGCCGTTGTACGAGGCAGCACTCCGGATCCCGACACTGCACGAGCTGGAACATGTGAGCTTTCTCGGTGGGGCGTTCGTGTTCTGGTGGGTATTGCTCGAACCCTTCCCACGGCATCGCCGCTTGTCGGCGACGACTGCCCTCCTGCTCGTCTTCGCGACATGGATGGCAACGGATCTGGTCTGTGCCACGGTGACGCTCGCTCCACGCCCGCTCTATCGTTCCTACGCCGAGACGGCTGCTCTCTGGGGGATCGATCCGCTCGCTGACCAGCGGCTCGGCGGAGCGATCATGTGGGTCGGTGGTGGCGGTCTCTACGCGGTGGTGCTCCTCGTGCTGCTCGTCCGGGCTGCGCGACCAGGGACGGTCGCGAGGCACCCGCGTGCGTCGGAACCGGCTCGTCTTCTCTTTCCGATCGCAGTGGCAGGGCTTTCGTTGGTGCCGCTCGTCTTCCTGAGTTTGGGCGTCATCGCGCCGGTCATGGCGCGCGGTGGTAACGCCGTCCAGTGGAAACGCGAAGATCCACAATCGTTCGAGCGTCGGGTCGAGGCGTTCGTCGCGGCGTATCGAGTCGGTGAGCGCGGTGGGCGACCGGTCGTCGCTCCACCGGCCGGCGGCGACGCCCTGCTCGTCGGACGAGCGGACGGCTGGTACCCGCTGCTGGAGCTTCAGCGTGGCGTCGAGTACCAGTTGGTCGTCTCGGCTCGCGACAGCGCACATGGACTGCTCGTCGATTTGGGTGGGCAGCGGGTGGTCGTGCGGGTACTCCCAGGTCAGGTAGCGGTCGTCCGCATTCGTGCGGATCGTGCGGGGGAATATCCGATCCTCTGTACGGAACTGTGCGGCCCCGCGTTCCAGTCGATGACCGGGCTCGTGATCGTGAGGGAGTAACGCGCAGCGAAACTGCGCTGCGGTGCTCGCTCGCGGGAGCGTCCGCTCCGTTCGGCCGACGCGTCGGTTCACGGAGACGGGACATGCTGAGCGATCGGCAGAAGACGAGGGGCAGCATCCCGTCACGGTCTGGTCGGTGATGAGTACCGGGGCGCGGCAGACGACAGCATCGCGCGTTACTGCCCGGTTCGGGCGGACACCGTCGAGATGACGGTGGACTCTCGGCTCTCGCGTCGGTCGAGTTCGAGACTCACGCTGACTCCTCGCGAGGCTGTCGCGTGAGGGAGTCGTTCCTGTCCGGGAATGACTGACCCCGCGGGGTCGAGGAGATCCTCCTCACCGTGGCGAGAGATGGAGGAAAAAAGAAAAGAAGTTGGAAGCGGGTGGGCGAAGAGAGCAGGCGCTCGCTGTTATGAGTGGATTCTCTTCTACATTCGAAAGATAATGGTATCGAAAATGTTGTTACGTTTTTGTCACGGTCTTCGGGCTCTTTTCCTCTTGACATCGTTTGTCGTCTCCCGACAGTATAGAGACGGAACTCCGAGCGGAAGGAGAGCGCAATGGAGGAGCGTGACGAGCGAGCCGAGCGCATTCCCTGGCCGCAACTTCTCCTCGACGACATTTTCCTCATTCTGATGGCGGGTCTGGTCGTGCCGACGCTCTTCTACCTGATCTGGGGGCTGATCGATCTCGGTTTCGTACCGCTGTTCGGCCGCTGACGCGTAGCGGAGGTGGGAGATGGCGAGCCGGGTGAGCACCCTGGCCAAACCGCGGGGTGTGTGGTGGGAACGGCTCGGGCCGGACGAACGGCTCTGGGTCTGGCTCACGGTGATCTGGGGCATCGCGATGTTCCTGATGATCGCGTTCGTCTGGCCGCTCATCGGTCAGGAGCAAAACCGGCTCAGCTCGTACCGAGTCGATCCAGCGACCTTCGCGGCTGAGGCAGAGGCGTTTATCGAGCAGTACCAGGTCGGAGAACTCGACGGGGTGCCGGTCGTGGCACCGCCGGCCGGGGGCGACGTGTACCTGGATGCCCGCGCCTTCGCCTGGCAGCCGGTCATTCGCCTCAAGCGCGGCGAGACGTACCGGTTCTTGATCAGTTCGCGCGATGTGCAGCACGGTTTTTCGCTGGTGATGCCGCCGCACAGTATCAACGTGCAGGTTCTGCCGGGCTATGTCACCGTGTTGAAACTCACTCCCGAAGAGACTGGAGAGTTTCCCCTGATCTGTAACGAGTACTGTGGGCTCGGTCATCATCTGATGATCGGCCGGATCATCGTCACGGAGTGAGGTGCGGCGATGGCGACGGCAGGAGCGATGCGACGGTGCGCGATCACGGGGCTCTCGGTCGACCGGCACGCCGAGCGCCTCATCATGCTGAATGCGGTGACGGCAGTGGTCTATTTGACGATCGGCGGTATCCTCGCGCTGCTCATCGCGCTGACCCGCTGGCAAGCTGTCCATCTTCTCGCTCCGCAGCGGTTCTACGAGTTCGTTTCGACGCACGGTATGGTCATGCTGATCTTTTGGATCCTGTTCTTCGAGGTTGCCGGGCTGATTTTCGCGAGCACGGTACTACTCAGTGCGCGGATGGTCGTCCCCTGGCTCGGTTGGATCGCCTATGGGCTCATGTTGGTTGGCTCGGTGGTCGCCACGCTCCTGATGCTGAGCGGGCGCGCGACCGTCATGTTCACGTCGTATCCGCCACTGCGCGCCCAGACGCACTGGTATTACGCAGCTGTCCTCGTGTTCGCGGTCGGGGCGATCCTGGCGGTCATCCACTTTTTCGTGAATATCATCGGTGCCCGGATCCGCGGTGATGTCGGCAGCTTGCCGCTCTTCACCTTCGCCTTGATGGGCGCTGCGATCATCGCGCTCTGGTCTTTGCTCTCGGGGGCGCTGGCACTGTTTCCGGTGTGGCTCTGGACGCTGGGAGTGATCCCGGAGGTCAATCCCGGCATCTATCGTTTGCTCTACTGGGGACTGGGGCACGGTGCTCAGCAAGTGAATCTGGCGGCGATGGTCGGTGTGTGGTACGGGCTGGCCAGTCTGACGACCGGTGCGCGACCGCTCAACGAGGGGCTGAGCCGGATCGCGATCGTGCTGTACGTCCTGTTCATCAACATGGGCGCGATGCATCACCTGCTGGTCGATCCTGGGCTCGGGACGTGGGTGAAGAACGTCAATGCGAGCTACTTCATGTATGCAGCGGTCATGGGTAGCTTGATCCACGCGTTCAGCATCCCGGCCTCGATGGAACTGGCGTTGCGGGAGCGTGGTTACCGCCGCGGGCTCTTCGAGTGGTTGCGCCGGGCACCCTGGGGTGAGCCAGGGTTCGCCGCGCTCGTCGTGAGCATGATCCTCTTCGGGCTCCTCGGCGGCATCAGCGGCGTGATCATCGGCGGCCCCCAGGTGAACATGATTTCGCACAATACGTTGCTGGTTCCCGCCCACTTCCACATGACCGTTGTCGCCGGGACAACGACGGCGTTCATGGGGATCGCCTACTATCTGGTGCCGTTGATCTTCCAGCGGCAGCTCTTGTTCCGGCGCATTGCCCAGTGGCAGCCGTACGTCTACGGGCTCGGCATGCTCATCTTCGGCATCGGCATGGGGTTGGCTGGGCATTGGGGCGTCCCGCGACGACACTGGGATATCACGTTCTCGAGCGCTCCGGCACTGGGCATGAACCTCATCGACCTCCGCCCTGAGATCGCCGTCTTTCTAGCGATGATGGGAATCGGTGGCATCATCGCGGTCGTCGGTGGCGCGATGTTCGTCCTGGTCGCCGTCGCGACCGTTTTCGTCGGGCAGCGAACGCCGCGACCCGCAGTTGGCCGGATCGTACCGGAGGCGTTCAGCCCGTATCCGGTGGTTGCTGGTGGAAGTGGAGAAGCAGCGGCGTCTGGCGAGCATGGTCGCTTTGAAGTTCCTGGGACGCTGGTCGTCTCGGTTGTGTTCCTCATCCTGTTCATCTTCCTCTACGGCTTCTCTTGGTTCGAATTGAGCCGGGTGCCGTGGAAGATCGGGTGATCCCCGACACGCTGGACGCAGCCGGTGCGCTACCCTCTCCTGTGGTAGACTGACCGCGAGGTGGGGCGTGTCGGGTGGCAACACGTTCGCGGGGGCAGCGATGCGGAGCGAAGCAGGAGCGTGGAGCGGGCGTTTCCGCTGGCTGGCACTCGCCGCAGCGATCGCCGGATTCCTGCTGATCGTCGTCGGGGGAACCGTCCGGGTGAGCGGTGCAGGGCTGGGGTGCGGGCCCGAGTGGCCGCTCTGCAACGGTCGGCTGATCCCGGGCTGGGATTTGCTCGCCTGGATCGAGTACGTGCACCGGCTCATCGCGCTGGGCGTCATCCTGCTGACCGGTGTGGTGGTGATAGCCGGCTGGCGTGCTCGTTCACGTGATCCCTGGCTCTTCCGCCTCCCCCTGATCGCGGCAGGTCTCGTCGTGCTGCAGGCGCTGCTCGGTGCAGTGACGGTATGGACGCATCTCGAGGCGGCAGTCGTCGCGCTCCACCTCGGAGTGGCGCTGAGTTACTTGGCGATAACCGTCGTGCTGGCTGTACGAGCCTGGTGGCCTGCGGCGGCGCAGTCAGTACGGTCAGCACTGCGACCGTGGCTCGTTGGTGCGCTCGGGCTCCTTTTCGTGCTGATGCTCAGCGGTGCCTACACCGCGAAGCGTGGCGCGGGTTTCGCCTGCCCCGAGTGGCCATTCTGCGGTGGTATCTGGTTCCCGACGGGCTGGACGAACGTCGACGTGCATCTCACCCACCGGCTGCTCGCGCTGCTCACCGTGCTCGGTGTCCTCGTGCTGGCCTGGCAGGCGCGGCGCGTGCGCAGCGATGCCCCCTGGGTCGTTGGACTGACCACAGCAGCGGCGGCGCTCATGGTCGCGCAGGTCTTCGTCGGGGCTGCCAATATCTGGTTCCGGCTGCATCCGGCAGTGAGTGTCGCTCATCTCGCGGTCGCGACGGTCATCTGGGTCATACTCGTCCTGGCGACGCTGGCCGACCGTGCGTTACCGGTGCTCGAGCGGGAGGCCTCGCGGGCCGGAGCGCGCCTGGAGAGCGTCCGTCCGCTCCGCGAGGTGCTCCGCGACTATGTTGTCCTCACGAAGCCCGGCGTGATGATCCTGCTGCTCGTCACCACGCTCTGTGCCATGCTGGTCGCGGCCCAGGGACTGCCCGCGCTGGGTACGCTGTTCTGGACGCTCCTCGGCGGCGCGCTGGCGTCGGGTGGCGCGGGTGCGCTCAACCACTACATCGATAGGGACATCGATGCGGTGATGACGCGGACGCGGCGACGACCCTTGCCGAGCGGGCGACTGGCGCCGGAGTACGCGCTCGTTTTCGGTGTGGTGCTGAGTGTCCTCGCGGTCTACGTCTTGACTGCGTTCGTCAATCCCGTCGCGGCGCTGCTGTCGCTGGCAGGGAACCTCTTCTATGTCTTCGTCTACTCGGTCTGGTTGAAGCGGAGTACGCCACAGAACATCGTGATCGGTGGGGCGGCTGGTGCAGTGCCGCCGCTGGTCGGCTGGGCCGCGGTGACCGGGCAGGTCGCTATCCCGGCGTTGCTGATGTTCTTACTCGTTTTCGCCTGGACACCGCCGCACTTCTGGGCGCTGGCGCTCTACAAGCGGGGCGACTACGCAGCGGCCGGTGTGCCGATGTTGCCCGCGGTACGCGGCGAGGAAGAGACGCGCCGGCAGATCCTCTTCTACACGGTCGCCATGGTGTTGACGAGCCTGCTCTTCTATCCGCTCGGCGTGCTCGGCCTGCCCTATCTCGTAGCGGCGAGCGTGCTCGGCGGGCGGTTCCTCTGGCTCGTCGCCCAGCTCTATCGGGAGCGGAGCGACCAGCTCGCCAAGCGCGTCTTCCGCTACTCGATGCAGTACCTCGGCCTACTCTTCGCGGCGATGGTCGTCGACGCGGTCGTGTTCTGAGCAGCATCGCTGCCTTGCCGCTGCGCGGTACGCGTCCGGGCGCTCGAGCCGGGCAGACGGCAGTTTCCGGCGGTCGAGCTGGCCGGAAGGCCAGGCGCTCGCCGCTCGTTCTGGATGCGGCAAGAGCCGTGCTCGATCGCCGGGAATGACGGTGCGACACACCTGGTACGACGTCGCCCCGGTGGATGCAGACGCGAGCGGAAACAGAGTGCGCTGTTCGACCGGGCAGGCCGGCTCAGCTGCTTCGCCCGCAGGGTCGGGGCTGCTCAGGAGCGGCCGGTCGGCTGACCGGGATCGTCACGTGCTGGAGGAAGCGGTCTTGTTGCCTAGATGGCGTGCCGACGACTAAGCCGTGGAGGAAGCGCGCGAGACGCACCTCGCGAGCGTGTTCCTTGACGATGTCCTGGTCGGTTGCAGCGGGCGTTCGCAAGCCTGGTGGAGGGGCGCTCGGCATCCGGTGGCGGGTGGGGACTCGTCAGTCGCCGCTGGCGGCTGGTGCCAACCTGCGTGTCCGTCCGGTGCGTAGGGAGCGCACGGCAGAGCAGCGAGCGCTCTCGAGGAATGTTGCCGGGGACGAACGAGGACAGCGGGGACAGGCAACCGAACGAGCACGAGCTGGGGCGCACAGTCGCACAGGCACACGCTTCGCTTCGCCGCGCGAAGGGATCGCGCCGGTTCGGGTAGGCTGGTGGATGAAGGCCGAACTCTGGCGAACGAGAGGAGCGACAGCGAGATGCTGGGTAGCTACCACAACCATCCTGGCTACTGCGATGGATCGGGCAGCGTCGAAGACTACATCGAAGCGGCCCGTGCGGCGGGACTCGTAGCGGTCGGTGTCTCCTCGCACGCACCGGTGCCGTTCGCGTGCGACTGGACGATGACGGTCGAGCGTTTCGCGCAGTACGTGGCGGACGCGCGGGCGGCGCAGGCGACGTGGCGCGGCCGGTTTCCGGTCTGGCTCGGGGTGGAACTCGACTATCTGGATCCGGCTCTGGTGCCGGACGGAGCGGCATTCCAGCGCGAGGTCGTGCTCAGTCGAGGGCTCGACTATGCGGTCGCGAGCCTGCACTTCGTGGGGCGCGACCCCGAGGGGCGGCCGTGGGCGGTCGACGAATCGGACGAATCGTTCGCACGGCAGGTCGCGACAGTCTACCGCGGTGACGTACGGCGACTGGTCGAGGACTACTACGGGATGCTGGAGCGACTGACGAGCTGGGCGCGTACGCTGCCGGTACCGGTGGTCGTCGGGCATTTGGACAAAGTGAAGCAGTGGAACGTGGGCGAGCGATACTTCAGCGAAGCGGCGAGCTGGTATCGGGAGGCGGTGGAGCGGGTACTCGCGGCGATTCGGGCTGCCGGCGTGCCGATCGAGGTCAACACTGCGGGATTGCGTCGGCCGATCGGTGCGCCCTACCCGGGCGAATGGATCCTGCGCCGCTGCCGGGAACTGGGCATTCCGGTCGTGGTCGGGGCGGACGCGCACCAGCCGGGGGACGTAGCGGCTGGGTTCGTGGAAGCGCGGGAGCTGCTCGCTGCGGTCGGGTACCGCGAGACGATGGTGCTCGGCGCGGCAGGTTGGGAGACGGTTCCGCTGTGAGCGTGCTACCGACTGACCATTGGGCATGGTCCATTCGACGCATACCTGGTATGATGGCGCTGAAGTGAGTAGGAGATGCTGCCTTGAGCGCGTATCCGGAGCATATCGAAGAATTTCTGCGCCTGCTCGAGTCATCGCTGGAGTTTCGGGCAGCGGTGCGCGCCCTGTTGCTTCCCGAGGAACTGCTGCGCTTGCCTGAGCTCGTACGGTCGCTCGCCACAGCACAGGAACGTCTCACTGACCACTTGGCGACGTTCCAGCAGACGGTCGAGCAGGCCCTCGCCGGCCTCGCTGCTCGAATCGATGAACTCGCCACACGCGTGGAGTCTCAGATCGAAGCGCTGACTCAGCGCATGGACCGGGTCGAGGCGCAGATCGAAGCGCTCACCGCACGGATGGACCGGGTGGAGGCGCAGATCGAAGCTTTGACGCAACGGATCGATGATCTCACGGTCCGCATGGAACGGGTCGAAGCGCAGATCGAGGCGCTGACGCACCGGATGGAACGCGTCGAAGCACAGATCGAGGCCTTGACCCAGCGAGTGGGTGACCTGACGCAACGGATGGAGCGGGTCGAGGCTCAGATCGAGGCGCTCACGCAGCGCATGGAGCGTGTGGAAGCGCAGATCGAAGCATTGACACAACGAATGGAGCGGGTCGAGGCGCAGATCGAAGCGCTGACACAACGGATGGAGCGCGTCGAGGCCCAGATCGAAGCGCTGACACAACGGATGGAGCGCGTCGAGGCCCAGATCGAAGCGCTGACGCAGCGGATGGAGCGCGTCGAAGCGCAGATCGAAGCGTTGACGCAGCGGGTCGACGACCTCACCGTCCGGATGGGTCGGGTCGAGCGTGACCTCGGACGACTCAAGGGTCTGGTCCTTCCATTGCTCGTCGAACGGCGGTTCGGCGGACTCTTCCGCAAAGTCGTCCGGCGCCCACGCGTACTGACGAACGAGGACCTGACCCGGCTGGTCGAAGATGCGGTGGATGCCGGGCTCCTCAGCGAGCTGGAAGCGGAACAACTGTTGCTCGCCGACCTGGTCATCGAGGGACGCGAGACGAACGGCAGCGAGCGCCTGGTCTACCTGGTCTGCGAGATTTCCTGGGGCGTCAGCCCCTCCGATGTCCAGCGTGCCCGCGAGCGGGCGGCGATCCTGGAGCGCATCGGGCGGCGCCCCGCCCGCGCGGTCGTGCTCGGAACCTGGCTCACGCGCGAAGGCGAGGAACTCCTCGCTGACGCCGCGTTCGTGCCGATTCCCGAATCGTTCTTCGATTGAGTGCCCCTGCGAGCCGGTTGGGGAGTTGGAGAGCGCGCGGGGGCGTCTGGTGCCTGCGCGGAAGACCGGTAGTCGCCACTCCAGGTGCCTGCTGAGCTCGACGAGGGCGTGGTCTCCCACCCTGCAGGCGTCTCGGCCTCGCCCGGGGGGTTGACATCTCTCTCTCTGATATTTTGGACGTACGGCGCGCCGTGACCGGTAGAGCGTCTCTGGAAGTCGAGAGGGGGTTCCGATGCGAAGCCTCTGGCGACGCCGTACGGCTTTGCTCGTCTTCGCGCTCTTCCTCGCAGTGGCGCCGATGCCGGTCGCCGCAGCGAAGCCGGTCACGACTGCGCCGCGCGAGCGAGCGGAGCAGATCGTGGCTGCGCTGGCGCAAGCTGGCGATCCGGCGCAGGCGTTTCAGCAGTTGTCTGCTGAAGAGCAGCAGCTCGTTCGTGACTACCTCTCAATGGAACGCACGACTATCACCATCGGACGCCCCGCTGCTGTCTCGAACCCTAGGAACCAGTTCGCCTCGACAACGGGGATCTGCTGGGAAGTAGGTGTCCTTCTTGTAGGACGTAATGCATTCGGTGTCGCATTGTGGGAATATAACGTCGTGCTTTTCTGGTGCTCTGATGGCGCTACAATAACAAATTATAGCGGCCGGAGCAGAGGTAGTGTCCTTATGCCGTTGTGGCAATTCTTTGGCGATATCGCACAGAATACCGTCGGTGGTAATGGCTATAACTTTGTCCGTCATTTCCGGCAAGGGCATTTCGCATTGTGCCTGACCTCGCAGTTTGGCTGCGTCAGTCACTCCTACCCATGGGCTGAACTAACTGGTTATGCCGACGGAAGGTATTCGGCCAGGGGGCGACCGTATTGATCCTCGCTTGCAGTGCGATCGGGGAGGTGAGTCGTGCAGAACGGAGAGCGGGCACAGTCACTCTGGACGATGCGTCGGTTCGTGTTCTGGATTCTTACCCTCAGTGGGGCGATCGTTCTCGCCTGTATTACCCTGTTCGTAGTGTTCTACCTCTGGTTCGGTGTCGCCTATCGCGAAAGCTTTGGTGCGAGTTACACCGAGTCCGTAACGGTCGTCTCGATCACGCCACAGCCGTGAGTGCCTCCCGGCTAAGCTGGACTGCCTGCGCGGCTCGCTCGGGGAACGTGCGGACGGCTGCACCACGCTGGACGCGCATGCGACACGTCCACCTGGCGACGCAGGCGCATCACCGCGTAGTGCATCGCCGCTTCCCGCCAATCGGGTGTGGTGCGCTACGCTGATCGCAGCCGCTGACTCGTGGAAACGCTGGGTAGCGGGCGTTCCTGCCAGGCGACTGCCGCCGGGCGCTGCGCTCGGGTTCGTTCCCTGCCAGGCTGCGGTGGCTGCTCGTGTCGCGCTCGCTGGGAACAGGCGCGAAGCGCTCGGGCCAGGTGACCGGCAGCCACTCGACCCGAGCGCCCGCTCCGCTGGCGTCTCTCCTCAGTTCACCGATGCTCCATGGAGCACTGCTCGGACGCGTTCCGGTGTGATCGGGAGCTCGGTCACACGCGCACCGATCGCGTCAGCGATCGCGTTCGCGATCGCTGCGGCGGTCGGTACCACTGGTGGTTCACCGACCCCCTTCGCGCCGAAGGGACCGATCGGCGAGGGCACCTCGACCAGTTCGACGCCGATCGCCGGAAGGTGGCTCGCCTTCGGCAGGTCGTAGTCGAGGAACGTCGGGTTGAGCGGCTGGCCGTTCGCGTCCCAGCGCATCGCCTCGTGCAGGGCCCAGCCGACCCCTTGACCGACGCCACCGTGCACCTGCTCCTCCACGAGTGCCGGATTGAGTGCCCGGCCGACATCCTGGATCGCCACCAGGTCGAGGAGACGTACCTCGCCGGTCTCGGGATCGACGCGCACGTGCGCGATCTGCAGGTCGAAACCGGGCGACTGCTGGGTCACTGCGACCCGGCCGGTCCCGTAGACCGGCGCGTAGCGTCCGCCGAACGCCATACTCAGCGCGGCGATCCGCTCGAGTGTGATCTGCCGGTCGGGGAAGCCGCGTACCCGTACGGCACCGTCGACGAGTTCTAGGTCTTCCGGCGCGACCTCCAGCTCACTGGCAGCGATCTCCAGAAGCTGCCGCCTCGCTTCCTCAGCAGCTGCCTTGACGGCGAGTCCGACCGTGTAGGTGATCTTGCTCCCACCGCTCATCCCCGCGTACGGGGCGGCATCGCTCGGGAGGAGCGCGATGCGGACACGCTCGACCGGTTGCTCGAGCACCTCAGCGGCGATCATCGCGAGGACAGTGTGCGTGCCGGTGATGTCGACCGCGCCGAGCGTGACCGTGAAGGTCCCATCGTGGTTGAGGCGGACGTTCGCTGCGCAGGGCTCGATCCCGCCGGGCCAGCCGCCGACCGCGAGTCCCCAACCTTCGTTCGGGCGCTTCTCCCGTGCGCGCCAGAGCGGGTGTTCTCTCGCACGCTCGAGAACCTCGACGAGTCCGATCGGTGGCCAAGGAACGCCGTTCGGCTGGAGATCACCGGTCCGGGACGCGTTCCGGAGGCGTACCTCGAGCGGGTCCAGACCGATCCCCCGAGCCAGTTCGTCGACCAGTTGTTCGACGGCGAAGGTCGCTTGCGGGACCCCTGGAGCTCGGTAGGCTCCGGTTCCCGGCTTGTTGGTCAGGACCTCGTATCCGATGAGATCGAGGTGCTCCCAGCGATAGGTGCCCCCCAGGAGCAGCAGCGCGATATTCACCGGGGCGCCCGGGTAGGCGCCGGAATCGAAGATGACGCGTGCCGACAGTGCCGCCAGCGTTCCGTCGCGGCGGATCCCGCCGCGCAACTCGAAGATCGCCGCCGGTGCTGGCGTAGCGAGGAGGAACTCCTCCGTCCGCGTGAGGACGAGCTTGACCGGTCGGTCGAGTCGCAGCGCGACCGCTGCGACGAGCGGTTCCAGCAAGACGGTCTTCCCGCCAAAGCCACCGCCGACTTCCATCGGGACGATGGTGACCTGTTCGTGCGGGAGACCGAGCGTGGTGGCCGTCACATTGCGGCAATAGAACATGCCCTGTGTGCTCGTGTAGATCGTGACGCCGCCATCAGGGCGTGGCACGGCGACCGAGGCATGCGGTTCGAGGTACGACTGATGGACGAACGGCGTGCGGTAGGTCCGTTCGATCACGAGATCCGCGCTGGCGAAGCCCTGTGTCACGTCGCCGCGGTGGAAGCGTACGGCGTTCGTGACGTTCGCCGGCAGTCGGCGGATATCCAGTTCCTTGCCACCGGACACGGTGGCGTGCATCCCTGCTTCTGCCCATTTACCCTCGAGTTCCTTCGGACGGATAGCCGGTGCGTCGGGACGCATCGCCTCGAGCGGGTCCACGACAGCCGGCAGCTCCTCGTACTCCACGGCGACGAGTTCGGCTGCATCGGCTGCGGTATAGGGCGAGTCGGCGACCACGACCGCGACCGGCTGACCGGCAAAGATGACCTTGTCGCGGGCCAGGAGGTGCCGGGCTCGTTCAGCTGGTTCCGGCCCTGGTGGCAAGAGATCTTGGCCGGTCAGGATCGCGACGACTCCCGGCAACTGGCTGGCAGCACGCGTATCGATGCGGACGATACGGGCGTGCGCGTGTGGACTCGTGACGAGCCGGGCGTGGAGGAGCCCCGGTATGTGCAGGTCGTCGGTATAGCGCGCTTCCCCGCGTAGCTTCGGTT
>Ga0207863_100423_pt1 | contig 14489 bp, 10 predicted proteins | sample CeladaPassaD2F12_FD_187497 | JGI IMG/M metagenome (GOLD analysis project Ga0207863, IMG submission 187497) | Cellulose-adapted microbial communities from the Joint BioEnergy Institute, USA - Passage D2F12 (SPAdes) (version 2) | ecosystem: Engineered > Bioreactor > Continuous culture >... | reverse complement strand
GTGAGAACGACTGGCCGGTTGACGACGAGATGCAGATCACCAGCGGTGACGATCCCATACTCCGGGTAGCGGAACTCCCACCACCACTGGTGTCCGATCACTTGAACGCGTAACGCGTTGCTCTCGGGGCCGGGGTCGCGATTGAGTTCGAAGATCATGCGCGTGGACGGCACGGCAATGAGCGCGAGAATGATCGCCGGAATCAGCGTCCAGGCGATTTCCAGTCTCGTGTTCCCATGCACTTGCGGGGGAATTCGCGTGTCACCTGGCTTGCGGCGGAAGCGAACGATGTTGAGCAGCATCCAGACGGTGACCAACAGGAAGACAGCGACCGTCAACCACCAGACCGGGACGACGAAGAGATCCCAGATCTTCCGCGCTTGATCGCCCGCTGGATCGGAGGTCGACCCGATCTTCCCGCCGATCACACCACAACCGCTCGCGAACGCGGAGAATGTAGCGAGCGGAAAGATCCACGACCAACGCCATCGCTGGCTCGTCCGCTGCAATCGTTCCACTCTGTACACCCCTTCCCCGCAACAACGCCGACCCTGTGTGACGATGCGAGCCACCACCTCCCGGCCTATTCTACCCTCATTGGTGAACGGTGTCACGATGTGCATGGCACGAGCACCCGATCTGTCATCACGCTACAGATTACCAAACGATACGGGCGCCGTCACCGGTCACCGTGCGATGGAACGGTTCCACCGGTGGGTCGCGCTGCTGGAAGCTCTGTGGAAGCCGACTAGGTAAGCATCCGCGTCGCGCAGCCTCGAAGAAAGGGGTGTCGCGGGGGCACTCGGCGTAATCTCGTCAGGTGGTTGCAGCGGTGCCGGGAGTATCAGGTCACCCGATCGTTCGCCAATCGTGCCTTGTGTCGTGCAGACTTGCTCGGTTAGACTTGCATGTGGAAGCTGCTCTCATTCACCAGGACAACGTACATGACTGCTCCGACATGAACGAAGGGAGGCGAGCATGCCGGATCAGGTCGGAACGGGTACTACCGGGGCGATCGAGGGGTTGCTCATCGAGACGCGGCGTTTCCCGCCTCCGCCGGAGTTCGCCGCTCAGGCGAACATCAATGATCCGTCCGTCTACGAACGGGCGCGGCGCGATCCGGAAGGCTTCTGGGCGTCGATCGCACAGGAGTTGGAGTGGGACGAACCCTGGCATACCGTCATGGAATGGAACCCGCCGTGGGTCAAGTGGTTCGTCGGCGGGAAGCTCAATGCCTCGGTGAACTGCGTCGATCGGCACCTGCGTGCTGGGCGCCGGACGAAAGCGGCCATCATCTGGGAAGGTGAGCCTGGTGACGAGCGAGTCCTGACGTACCAGGATCTCTATCGGGAGGTGAACCGGGTCGCGTTGGCGTTGCGGCAGCTCGGCATTCAAAAAGGAGACCGTGTCGCCATCTATCTCCCGATGATTCCGGAATTGCCGATCGCGATGCTGGCCTGCGCTCGTATCGGCGCACCGCACTCGGTGGTGTTCGCGGGGTTCAGCGCCGATGCGCTGGCTGACCGGATCAACGACTGCGGTGCCCGATTACTGATAACCGCTGACGGCGGTTATCGGCGTGGGCGCGTGATCCCGTTAAAGGAAATCGCCGACAAGGCGCTCGAGCGTTGCCCGTCGGTCGAGAAGGTCGTGGTCGTCCGTCGAGTTGGCGAGAGCCAACCGGTCACGATGCAGGAGGGGCGCGACCTCTGGTGGCACGACGTGCTTGCCACAGTGCGTGAACGCTACTGCCCACCCGAATCGGTCGACAGCGAGCACCCGCTCTACATCTTGTATACGTCCGGTACGACCGGGAAGCCCAAGGGGCAGCTCCACACGACCGGTGGCTATCTGACGGGGGTCTATATCACATCCAAGTGGGTGTTCGATCTGAAACCGGACGACATCTACTTCTGCACCGCCGATATCGGCTGGGTCACCGGTCACAGCTACATCGTCTACGGGCCGCTCGCCAACGGAGCGACGGTCGTGATCTACGAGGGATCACCCGATTGGCCGGACAAGGATCGGTTTTGGGACATCGTCGAGCGGCGCCATGTGACGATCCTCTATACCTCACCGACGGCGATCCGCCAGTTCATGCGCTGGGGCCCCGAGTATCCGGCCAAGCACGATCTCTCGAGCTTGCGGCTCCTGGGTACGGTGGGAGAACCGATCAATCCCGAAGCGTGGATGTGGTACCACCAGCATATCGGTGGCGGTCGGTGCCCGATCGTCGATACCTGGTGGCAGACCGAAACCGGCATGATCATGATCACACCGCTGCCTGGTCTCACGACGACGAAACCGGGTTCAGCGACCTTGCCGTTCCCCGGTATCGAGCCGGATATCCTGGACGAGGCTGGCAATCCCGTCCCGGTCGGGCAAGGTGGCTATCTAGTGATCCGGCGACCATGGCCGTCGATCTCGCGGACGCTCTGGGGTGATCCGGATCGCTACGTGAACACGTACTTCTCCAAGTACGGGCCGTCGATCTACGTGACCGGGGACGGTGCGAAGCGCGACGAAGACGGCTATTTCTGGATCCTCGGCCGGGTCGATGACGTTCTCAACGTGGCGGGGCACCGGCTCGGAACGATGGAACTGGAGAGCGCGCTCGTCGCGCATCCTGCGGTGGCCGAAGCAGCGGTGATCGGCGTGAGCCATGAGATCAAGGGGCAGGTGCCGGTCGCGTTCGTCAGCGTACGGGCTGGTTACACACCGAGCGAGCAGCTCGCTGAGGAACTGCGGCAGCACGTCGCGGAGACGATCGGGCCCATCGCACGGCCAGAGCGCGTGATCTTCGTCGCTGACCTCCCGAAGACGCGGAGTGCAAAGATCATGCGCCGATTGCTGCGCGACATTGCTGAGGGACGGGTACTGGGCGACACGACGACGCTGACGGATCCTGCCGTCGTCGAGGAGATCAAGCGAACGTGGATCGCCGAACACGGCGAGCAAGCGTAGCAACAGTGCCGTCCTGATCGGCTTGCGGCGGGGAGTTTCCCCCGCCGCAGGCATTTTCTGAGCCCGAGCGGAACGTTGTGAGGTGCGGAATGGCAGTTCCGGTTATCGTCAGTGCTGTGCGGACACCAATCGGCCGTTTCGGTGGAGCATTGAAGGACGTTCCTGCCTGGAAACTCGGGGCGACGGTTATCGCCGATGCCTTGCGGCAGGCCGATCTCGAGGCAGCTGCAGTCGATGATGTCGTCCTCGGCAACGTCCTGCAGGCTGGACAGGGGATGAACCCTGCACGCCGTGCGGCGATCGCCGCGGGAATTCCGGAGTCGGTGCCCGCAATGACCATCAACATGGTGTGTGGTTCCGGCTTGCGTGCCGTTGCGTCAGCAGCGCAGGCGATCGCGATCGGTGATGCGGAGATCGTCGTCGCTGGCGGGATGGAGAGTATGTCTCAGGCTCCCTATCTTTTGCCAGGTGCGCGCTTCGGCTATCGGTTGGGGCACGGGAAGCTGGTCGACTCGATGTTGTCGGATGGCCTCACCGATGCCTTTTACGACTGCCACATGGGAGTCACTGCTGAGAACATTGCCCGTGAGTATGCGATCAGCCGGGAGGAGCAAGACCGATACGCCCTCGAGAGTCAGCGTCGTGCCGCCCGTGCCTGGGATGAGGGGGTTTTCGCCGACGAGATCGTCCCCGTCGAGGTGAACGGCCCCGGCGGTACGGAGCGCTTCGAGCGGGACGAGCATCTGCGGCCTGATACCACGCTCGAGGCCTTGCAGCGACTTCGTCCGGTCTTCGACCCACAGGGTACCGTGACGGCAGGGAATGCTTCCGGTATCAACGATGGGGCAGCAGCACTCGTGGTCATGGCCGAGGAACGTGCGCGCGAGTTGGGATTGCAGCCGCTCGCGATCATTCGCTCATGGGCGTGGGCAGGTGTCTCGCCGCGTGTCATGGGACTCGGTCCGATCCCGGCGCTTCGCGAAGCGCTCGCTCGGATCGGCCTCCGCATCGACGAGATCGACTTGTTCGAGGTCAATGAGGCGTTCGCTGCGCAGGTCCTCGCGGTGCAACGGGAATTGGGTATCGATGGGAGAAAGCTGAACATTTACGGCGGAGCGATCGCGTTGGGACATCCGATCGGAGCGAGCGGAGCACGCATTCTGGTCACGCTCGTCCACGCCTTGCGGAGAACCGGCGGTCGCTACGGCGCCGCTGCGCTCTGCATCGGTGGTGGGATGGGGATCGCGCTGATCGTGGAACGACCATGATCCGCGCTTCGCCGACGTTTCAGACGAAGGTTAGAGTGCGCTGCGTGTCATCGAGTACAGCAAGCGGAAGAGCAGCGAACTCGGGTTGTTCGAGCGCAGCCCGATCGGCGGCTGTGATGATTTGCTGCGCGGGAAACGCCGCGAGAGTCGTACACAAACGAGCCCGGTGCCTGCTGTCGAGTTCGGAGAGGACGTCGTCGAGCAGTAAGATGGGCCAGTCGCCGGTAGCGTGCTGGATCGTGGTGATCTCGGCGAGTTTCCCGGCCAGGACGGCGAGGCGTTGCAGACCGCGGGAACCGACCGCAACGAGTGATTCGTTGTCGAGAAGCCAGACGAGGTCGTCCCGGTGCGGACCGAGGAGCGTACTGCCCCGGCGGATTTCGTCGGTGCGGAGTTGCTCGAGTGCCTCACGGTAAAGCGGACTGAGCGTCGCCTGGGCATCGGGAAGGGGCCGCTCGGTGAGTTCCGCTTCGACGATGGCAGGGATGGATAGGCTACAGCTGTAGCGCGTCGTGAGGAGTTGGTTCCCCGTGCTGAGCTCGCGGAACCGCTCGCTGACCGACTTACCCCACTCGGTCAGGAATCGGTAGCGGGCGACGATGAGGTAACTCCCGAATGTCACCAGCTGCTCGTCCCAGAAGGCGAGTTCGTCGTCGATCGTGCGCCGGTCCTTGCCGGCGAGCTGCTTGAGCAAGCTATTGCGGTGCTCCAGAATGCGGGCGTACTGAGCCAGAGCGCGCAGGTATGTCGCGTCGATCGTCGAAAGAGTCACGTCGAGGTAGCGGCGACGAAGCGATGGACTACCGGTGACGAGCTCGATATCCTCGGGGGAAAACAGGACAACACGCACGGTGCCGACGAAGTCCATCGCGCGGACGGGCCGGCCGTCGCGCCGGTATCGCTTGGTGATCGTCAACGTGGAAGGGTCGAGGCGAAGCACGATTTCGGCCGTCCGGTGGCCTTCGGGGGATGTGAGGCGAGCAGCGATTCGGGCGTACGGTTGCAACCCGAACTCCCGTGCGCTCTCGCGATGGATCAGGTACCGCTCCGTTGTGGTGCGAAACGAGCGCGTTGTGGCGAGGAGGTACAGTGCTTCGATCAGACTCGTCTTGCCGGAACCGTTTTTCCCGAAGAGACGGAATCCAGCAGGCGGAATATCCAGTGACAAGCTGCGAAAGCAGCGAAATTCTTCCAGCTCGAGCCACGTGACTCGCATCGTTCCTACCTGACCTCGGGTGATGTGGGGAAGGGACGATCACGGACGGACCGGTGGGACGGGAACGCTACGCCGTTCCGATCACCATCGGCATGACGACGTGCAGGAACGTCTCGTCGCCGACTGGGCGGAAGACGCCTGCTGCGTTGGACGATGTCATCTCGATGGCGATCTCGGCTGCCTTCGTGACCGAGAGGACATCGGTGAGGTAGCGACCGTTGAACGCGATAGTTGCCTGTGGACCCTCGACGCGCGCTGGCAGCACGTCTTCAGCATCGCCGGCATCCGCGGCGTGAGCCGAGACGACCATCGAACCGGGATCGAGTTCGGAATCGCCCGGCACGAACTGCAGTTTCACGACCTCGTTGTTGGACTGGGCGAAGATCTTGGCTCGCCGTGCCGCGGCCAGGAACGCTTCGCGGTCGACCGTCACGCGTGTCTTCCACTGCCTCGGGATGATCTGACGGAACTCAGGGAAGGTGCCGTCGATCAGACGCGACAGGAATTCGAGGCGACCGCTCCGGGCGAGCAGCTGACTGCGATTCGGCGTCACGAGTAACTGCAGTGCCTCGTCGCTCTCGCCAGCCACGCGCGCGAGTTCAGCGAGGGCCTTGGCTGGCACGATGATCGCTAGATCGGTCGCGGCTGGTTGCTGCAGCGCGAGCGTCCGCACCGAAAGGCGAAAGCCGTCGGCAGCGGCCAAGGTGAGTTCGTCCGTTCGAAATTCGAGCAGAACTCCCGCGAGAACGGGACGACTGTCGTCGGTTGCCGCCGCGAAAACGACTTGGCTCACTGCGTCCCGCAGTGCTTCCGCGTCGACGATAGCCGTCGGAGGCTGATCGCCGATCCGCGCGATCGTGGGGAAGTCCTCGGCCGGAATGCCCGGAATGCGAGCTTTCGAAGTCCCACAGGTTACGCGGAGATCGGTCGTTCCCGAAGGGGCGCTCAGAAGAACGTCCTGACGAGGCAGGCTTCCAACGAAGTCGGTAAAAACGTCAGCGCGCACGCTCAGTTGCCCTGCTTCTTGCACCTCGGCAGGAAGCGAGACACTCAGCGCGATTTCGAGATTGGTCGCGGTGATACGGAGGGCGCCCTCAGTGGCGTCGAGGAGCACGTTACTCAAAATCGGCAACGTCGATCGGCGCGCCACCGCGCGGGAGACAAGATGCAATGCCTGATCCAGTTCCGCTTGTTGGCACCGCAGCTCCACCGGAAGCCCCCTCCTGGGTGTCCGTACACGAACCTGGCGCAATTATAGCAGCGAGATGCCCTGTCGCATGCAGTCGGGCGGACAGCACGTTGACAGCAGTGCGACCGGGTGCTAGGATTAGCACAGATGTTCTGGTCTACGCGGATGGAGTGAAGACGATGGCAGCAGACCGAAACGAGCGGCAGGCGTTCGACCCGTCCAAGTTCCTGACGAAGGTCAACGGGAACGACTACCTCGAGGTCAAGTGGCGACTCCTCTGGTTCCGGACCGATCATCCGGACGGTGAGATCGAGACAGAGCTCGTGGAACACCGTGACGGAGTGGCGGTCTTCCGGGCTCGCGTGCGGGTGCCGGGTGGTGGTTCGGCAACGGGTTGGGGAAGCGAATCGGCCGAAGACTTCGCCGATTATCTGGAAAAGGCCGAGACCAAGGCACTCGGACGTGCCCTCGCTGCCCTCGGTTACGGAACGCAGTTCTGCCCGGATTTCGAGTTCGGTGCGGCGGAGCAACGGGTGGTGGACACGCCGGTCGATCTGAGCCGGCTCGGTCGTCGGGCGGCTGGTCGAGTCACCGCGCGGCAGCTCGAGTACCTGCGTGATATGGCTCGTCGTCTCGGGATGAGCGAAGAGGAACTCGAGGCGCAGGCGCGCGAACAATACGGGGTCGGACTCGAAGATTTGGCACGGCAAGACGCGTCGGCGCTGATCGAGTCATTGCGACAGCGCCGGATGGCACACGAAGTTGCCTGATCGCGCCGTCGTCGACTCGAGGGGCGCCTTCTCGGTACTGAGGAGGCGTCCCTTTTTGTTTTCGTGTGCCGCTACAGTATGAGCATGGCGTCGCCGAAGCTGTAGAAGCGGTAGCGGTGTCGGACTGCTTCCCGATAGGCTTCTAAAATGAGGTCGCGACCGGCGAAGCTGGCCACGAGAAGGATCAACGTGCTCCGGGGCAGGTGGAAGTTGGTGATAAGGGCGTCGACGACGCGCCAGCGGTAGCCTGGATAAATATACAGGTCAGTCCAACCGGTCAGTTCGCCGGCCTCACCGCGCTCGAGCGCGTCAGCGATCGATTCGAGCGTGCGGGCTGCTGTGGTGCCGACTGCGACGACGCGCTTCCCCGCGCGTTTTGTCCGCTGGATCGCCTCCATCGTTGCAGCGGGAACGCGGTACCACTCGGCATGCATCGTGTGGAGTCGGACGTCGTCGACCTCGATCGGCTTGAACGTCCCGATACCGACGTGAAGGGTAAGCGGAACGATCTCGATACCCCGCTCGCGCAATTCGCTGAGCAAACGCTCGGTGAAATGGAGTCCGGCGGTCGGGGCAGCGACCGAGCCGGGATGCGTCGCATAGACCGTCTGGTATCGTTCCGGGTCACGCAAGGGTTTCCGAATGTAGGGCGGAAGCGGAACATGACCGTACGACTCGAGCCGATCAGCGATGATCGGCTGGAGCTCGACGACGACTTGGCCTCCGGTACGCCGCTCGAGAATGCGGGCCGAAGCCGGATCAGCCGTTGTGCCCGCACGGGGAAGGATAGTGACGACTTCCCCCGGGTGTAGCCGGCGCGCGGGTCGGGCCAGCGCGAGCCAGACGCTCGTTCCCTCCAGCGGCTGGACGAGCAAGATTTCCACTTTGCCGCCGGTGCTCCGTTGGCCGAAGAGGCGAGCCGGCAGCACCCGAGAGTCGTTCACGACGAGGAGATCGCCTGGGTCGAGCAAGCCGGGCAGTTCACGAAAAATGCGATGCTCGATGGTTCGGGTCGCCCGACGCACGACCATGAGACGGGCAGCGTCACGAGGTTCGATCGGCTCCTGTGCGATCAGTTCTTCCGGAAGTTCATAGTCGTATTCATCGAGCAGGTAGGTCAGTTCCTCGTTCATCTCGCTCCTCATGACGATCGACAAGCTGTTCCAGCGTCATCTGCCGGGCGGCGATCCGTTCCGCTGGATAGGGGATCCCCAGGTGCTCGTAGGCCCGTCGCGTAGCGATCCGTCCCCGCGGCGTGCGCTGCAGAAAGCCGAGCTGAATCAGGTACGGCTCGTAGACGGTTTCGATCGTATCAGCCTCCTCGCTGGTCGCAGCGGCGATGGTCTGAATCCCCACCGGGCCACCATCGAACTTTTCGACGATCGTCCGCAAGATCAGGCGATCGATGTCGTCGAGCCCGAGTTCGTCCACTGCCAGCCGATCCAACGCTTCGCGGGCCAGGTCAGCAGTGATCGTTCCGTCACCGAGCACCTGCGCGTAGTCACGAACGCGCTTGAGAAGACGAATCGCGATCCGTGGCGTTCCTCGCCCGCGCCGGGCGATTTCCGTCGCACCTTCCGGCGTGATCGGCACCTGGAGGATACGGGCTGCGCGGCTGACGATCGCCTGCATCGCCGGAAGATCGTAGAAATCGAGGCGGAAGGTAGCACCGAAACGGTCACGCAAGGGTGAGGTGAGCAGTGCAAGGCGGGTCGTTGCACCCACGAGCGTGAAGCGGGGGAGCGAGAGTCGGACGCTCCGTGCGGCTGGACCCTTGCCGATGACCAGGTCGACTGCGAAATCTTCCATGGCTGGATAGAGTACCTCTTCGACGAGACGGTTCAGCCGATGAATCTCGTCGATGAACAGCACGTCGCCGGGGCGCAAGTTGGTGAGGATCGAGACCAAATCGCCAGGACGCTCGATTGCCGGTCCGCTCGTGATTCGGAGGTTGACGCCCATTTCGGCAGCGATAATGCCAGCGAGGGTCGTCTTACCGAGTCCAGGTGGGCCGTAGAAGAGCAGGTGATCGAGCGGTTCGCCACGTTCCTGGGCGGCCCGGATCGCGATAGCCAAACTTTCCTTCACCCGATCCTGTCCGATGTACTCGGAAAGACGGCGTGGCCGGAGCGACTCCTCGAGATGTCGCTCGGTGGCGTCCGGTTGCGGTGCGACGATACGCGGTTCGGTCATCCAGCTTTCCCCGATTCGTTCGGCGTGTTGTCGACTCAAGCATACGGCGAACACGTGTTCGGATCAAGGGCTCTTGTCGGGTGGTAGTTCTGCTTCGTCGACGAGCAGGATGGGGATACCGTCTTCGATCGGATACCGGCGTTGGCAGGAGAGACAAACGAGGCGCTGCTCGTGCAGTTCGAGCTGGCCATGACAGGCAGGGCAGGCCAGAATCTCGAGCAACTCGGGATCGAGGGCTGCTTCCGAATCGTGCATACGCTGGCCTCCGTTCGGTTCGTCCGTGATGATACCAGTCTACGGCTGGGCGAGTTCTTGCAGGCGTTGGCGAGCGAGGCGCGCGTAGGGATCGTCACCAGCCCGTGCGGCGCGCTCGTACCAGTTGCGTGCAGCGGCGAGATCCGGGGGACTCCGTCGTTCGGCTACTTGGCCCAGGAGATAAAGCACTTGGGGGTTCTCAGGGGAGAGCTCCAGGGCATGCCGTAATTGTGCCTCGGCGTCGGCGAGGTAGCCGTTGGCGAGGAGCGCTTGCGCGTAGCTGAGGCGCACGGTCAGATCGTCAGGGCGAAGCTGGATGGCCTTTTCGAAGAGCGGAATCGCGTCGCGGATGCGTCCGGTATGTGCGTACAGATCAGCGAGTACGACGAGCGTCTCGGCATCGTCAGGCTGAGCGGTCAGTGTTGCCTCGAGGTGGCTGGCGAGCTGACCTGGTACGGCAGTCGTCGGCATGACAACCTCGTCACGCGCTGAAGGATGCTGCTGGCAAGTCGCAAGGGGTACGAGCGCGACGAGGGCCACGATGGTGAGCAGCAGTCCGAGGAGGGCGATGCCGCGGTGGTGCTTCATCGGTCCATTCAGCCCGAGATGGGGCAACGAAAAGCCCCGGCTTAGCCGGGGCTTTGGGGTGCCTCACGGGGCTCGAACCCGTAACCACTGGATCCACAGTCCAGCGCTCTGCCAATTGAGCTAGAGGCACCACATCGAAAGAGAAAGAAACGAGCGATGTCGAGCGAGTAAGCCGAGTTCTGTTCTTGGCGGTCATCTCTCTCGCACGTGGCTTCGGAGCCACGTACGGTCGCTTCGTCACCTCCGCGACTGCTCTCAACCTCGGGCCTCGGCGAGCAACCTGATAGCGGCCCGATCGGAGATTGCTGCGGGGAGGATTGCCCTTTTCACCCCGGGCTCTGCCCGGTCTTCGTCTCTGTTGCTCTCACGCCGGGCCTTCCCCGGCGTGCCGATCTGGACTGTCAGCGGCGCCGGTCTCCGCTGCCCTGGGTTCACCCCAGGCACCCTGCTCTGTGCAGCTCGGACTTTCCTCTGGCACCAGTACGGTGCCAGCGACCGCCCTGCCCGACATCGCTCACGGTGGCACGCTAGCCACCGGACCGGCGGTGCCGAAGGGGAGATTTGAACTCCCACGGGGTTGCCCCCACTACGCCCTGAACGTAGCGCGTCTGCCAGTTCCGCCACTTCGGCACGTCGAGCGGCATCGCCGCTCGCAACCCAGAGTATAACACGAGCGGCGGGATCCGAGCAAGGGGTAGCGGTGCGACAGATTCCAACCGGGAGGGAGCAGACGCTACTCTCCGATTGTCGCCTCCTCCTCGTAGTAGTCGACGCGTCGCGCAGACACGATCGCTTGAATCTCTTGCATGCTGATCCCGAAGCGATGCAGTGTGTGCCGAATCATTTCCAGGCCGGCCTCGAAACTCGGATGCACCACCTCGGTCGCCCCCGCTTCAACCAACCGGGCCACGAAGGCGCGCCGATCGGCCCGCGCGATGATATCCAGAGTCGGATTCATCGCGCGGGCGAGACGCACGGCTGTTTCTGCCGCGAAGGCATCGGGAATCGCCACGACGAAGACGCGAGCAGTCGGGATTCCCGCTGCGAGCAGCACCTGCTCGTTGGCGACGTCGCCGTAGATCGCCTCGATGCCGGTACGACGGAGTTCTCGCACCAGGACCGGATCTCGGTCGATGACGACGAAGCGAAAGCGTCGTCGCTGGAGTACCCGACCCACCTCGCGCCCCGACCGTCCGTAACCAGCAATGACGACGTGTCCGCGCAACGTCGCGCTCGGTGGACGCTCGCTCTCTTGCAAGGCCGGCGCGCGCGCGACGAGGCGCAGCGGTGGTTCCAGTATCCAGCGTGCTCGGTCGGCGATTGCCAGGAGCAAGGTATTGAGCAAGAGCGAACCGATCGCGGCGCCGATCATCGCATTGTAGATCGAACGATCGATGATCCCGACTTGCAGTCCAAGGAGGCCGAGAACGAAGAAGAACTCGCCGATTTGAGCCAGAAACGCTCCAGAACGCAAAGCGATCGCGGGTGGATAGCCGAGCAGGGTGACGACGAGCGCAGCGAGGAAACCTTTGACGAGCGTGACCGTGACCAGGATCGCCAGTGCCAGTGGCCAGACTTCGAGCAGTCCTGCGGGATCGGCCAGGAGTCCCAAGCCCTCGAAGAACATGACGCCGAACACATCGCGGAGCGGCAGGACGCCGCCGAGAACCTGGTAGGAGAATTCCGATTCCGAGACGACGATACCAGCCAGGAACGCACCGAGCGCGAAGGAGAGTCCAGCCCATTCACTGCCGATCGCGGTACCGATCGCGAAGAACACGACACTCAGCAAAAAGAGCTCGCGCGAGCCCATACGCGCGATGTGGAACAGAAGGGTCGGAACGACTGGAATGCCGAGTACCGTGATGACGACCAACGCCGTCACCGCGATCAGGAGCGATCGGCCGAGCGAGAAGAGCACTTCGTTCGGATCGGAGCCTGCAAGAGCGGGAATGATCGCGACAAGTGGTATGACGGCGATGTCTTGCGCCAGCAGGATCGCTGCGGTCGGTCGCGCAGCTGGCTGGGACAACGTGCCACGGAGCTCCATCAGAGTAAAGCCGATGACCGAGCTCGAGATCGCGGACAGCTCTGCCAAGAGGAACGCTTGCGTCGTCGTTAGGCCAAGTGTTCGGTAGATCACCCAGGCGAGAGCGAGTGTCAGGCCGATCTGGAGCAGCCCACCACGGACGACGATCCGGCGGAGTTCGACGAGTTCTCGAAACGAGAAGTGCACACCGAGAGAGAACATCAGAAAGGTGACACCGAAGTCCGCGAAGGCTTGCACGACCTCCGGTTCGATCGTACCGAACCGCTCGAGGACTCGGCTGATGACCAGCCCAGCCAAGAGGTAGCCCATGATGACCGGCTGGCGTAAGCGTGCTGCTACCAAGCCGAACACGATGGCCGTACCGGCAATGATAATGAAGAGGAGAAAGATGACTTCGCGCTCCACCGATCCTCCGTATCTGCATAGTGCCGCCCTGCGGCGACCGGTTGCAGCATAGCAGCCGCTTGGCTGCTCACGAAGTGCTGGTGGAGACATGGTTCGGAAGGTGAGCCTCCCGGGACTGCGCTCCGTGCAGCACAGCGTCACCGGGAGTGGCTGTTGGCAGACAAGTGTTCGTTAGGTCACCGCTGCGTTCGTGTTGTTCGTCGAGAGGTTCGGTCGGTGAGCGAACGACTTGACTCGGCCGGGTGTCCGTACCATACTGTGTACGTACACCTTGTACGTGGAGGCGGTCGCTGCTCTCCAGTAGAATCGGGCTGCTGATGCGAGCACGCTTTGTGAGCGAACCGGGAGCGGACGTCACCGGCTGCAGGGCAGGGAGTTCGATGGCGATGAAGAGCAGCGAAATCCGCCGGGCATTCATCGAGTTCTTCGCGGAGCGTGGGCATGTACAGGTGCCCAGTTCGTCGCTGATTCCTTCCGATCCGACCGTACTCCTCACCACGGCTGGCATGCAGCAGATGGTGCCCTATTTTCTCGGGCTCGAGCGGCCGCCCCATACGCGTCTCACGTCGATTCAGAAATGTTTTCGAACAGTCGACATCGATGAAGTCGGCGACGAAAGTCATCTCACGTTTTTCGAAATGCTTGGAAATTTTTCGATCGGTGACTATTTCAAGGCGGAGGCGATCAGCTGGGCCTGGGAATTCCTTACCAAGTGGCTCGGGGTACCGGCGGAAAAGTGGTACCCAACCGTCCATCCGGACGACGACTTTTCCTACCGCTACTGGCGCGATGCGATCGGTGTCCCGGAAGCGCGCATATTCAAGTTGACAGATAACTGGTGGGGGCCGGTTGGGGAAACGGGACCGAATGGGCCCGATTCGGAAATCCACTACGATCGAGGACCGGAATTCGGCTGCGGTCAGCCCGGCTGTGGTCCCGGATGTGACTGTGGCCGATTTCTCGAGACCTGGAATCTCGTCTTCATGGAGTTCTACAAGGAGCCGGATGGAACACAGCGTCCTCTACCAAAGAAGAACATCGATACCGGCATGGGACTAGAGCGCATTTCGCTCATCATGCAAGGAGTGGGATCGGTTTTCGAGACCGACCTCTTCTTCCCGATTCTCAGCGAGGCTGCGGCGATCGCGGGTGTTCGCTACAAGGATGATCCGCGCGTCGACCGCTCACTCCGGGTGATCGCCGATCATGCCCGCGGTGTGACGTTCCTGATCGGCGACGGTGTTTTCCCGAGCAACGAGGGGCGAGGTTACGTGCTCCGGCGCGTGCTGCGCCGTGCAGTGCGCCATGGGCGGCTGCTTGGAATCGAGCGGCTTTTCCTGGAACGCCTCGCTGATGTCGTGATCGAAATGTTCGCCCAGTACTATCCGAACCTCGCCGAGCAACGGGAACGGATTCATCGGGTCATTCGGCACGAGGAAGAGCATTTCCAGCGAACACTCGCGACCGGCCTGGCGCGCTTCGAGACGCTCGTCGAGCAACTCCAACGAGCAGGTGAGTCAGTCATTCCAGGTGACGAGGCGTTCCGCCTGTACGATACCTACGGGTTCCCCTACGAGCTGACGGAAGA
>Ga0207863_100421_pt1 | contig 14511 bp, 14 predicted proteins | sample CeladaPassaD2F12_FD_187497 | JGI IMG/M metagenome (GOLD analysis project Ga0207863, IMG submission 187497) | Cellulose-adapted microbial communities from the Joint BioEnergy Institute, USA - Passage D2F12 (SPAdes) (version 2) | ecosystem: Engineered > Bioreactor > Continuous culture >... | reverse complement strand
TTGCAGCGCCAGTTCCAGAACGTGAAGCGGCTCCTCGAGGCGAACCGGGAGGCAGTCATCGCGATCGCTGAAGAGCTGCTGAAGCGGGACGAACTGAACGAGCAGCAGTTGCGCGAGATCCTGGCGCAGTTCCAGTTGGTGGTGCCACCGCCGCTGCCGGAGATGGAGGAGCCGCTCGAGGTTCGTCAGGCCGAGGAACGGGCGATGCTCGCGCACAGCGACGGCGCAGCGGAGCCACAATCGACTCCCGTTACCGTGGTCGGGGATGGTGAAGAGGCCGAGAAGGGACGGCCAGGTGACGGGGTCGGGATGCCTGGTATGACGAACGGGGCAGGTTACAACCCCGGCTACTAGGTGAACACCGAGGCAAGCCAGGCAGCGACTGCGCTCGTCCACTGCTCGAGGTGCGTGAAGGCGACATGGTTCGCGCGGTGGAAGAACAGCAAGCGCTTCGGGCCCCCAGCCGCGCGGAAGAGCCGAACCGATTCCTGTGGCGGGACGACGAGATCGTTTCCGGCACCGACGACGAAGAGCGGTATCCGGAGGTGCGGGGCGACGTCAGTGAGCGCGAGCGCGGGTGCCAGCCGGTCGAGTTCCGACGGGGTCGTGCCCACCGCGAAGGCGACGTCGTACCGTACGAGGTCACTCAGGGCATCGACATACAAGCGGGGATCGAACGGGCTCGTTACGGACACGACAGCGGAGAAGTCCGGAACGGTATGGGCCACTTGCACCGCATACGCGCCGCGGAGGCTCACGCCGAGCAAGGCGAGGTGACGACCGTCCACGCCGGGTAGGTGTTGTGCGGCCTCCACGATGGCCCAGCCGATATCTTCCTGGCCAGGAGCGGCTGGGACATGACTGGCGAGCTCCCCGCTCCCGGGGGTATCGAGTGCCAGGACACCGATTCCACGCTCGAGAAACGGCCGGGCCCAGCTCACGGTTTCTTCCTTGGTGGTGCTCGCACCGTTCAAGAAGACCACGAGCGGGGCTCGCGACTCCCCTGGGGTGACCAGATAGCCCGGCAGGACACTATCGCGCCAAGGGATCTCGACGGGGCGTATCGGCGGATCGAGGTGGGGTGCGGCGGCCCGGTACAGTCGGGCGGCGATGGTATAGAGCGTGCGACGCCGGACGACATCGTCGAGAACGAGCACATGCCCGAAGTGGTAACAGAGGGCGGCCGCCCGCTGGAGTTCTGCTGCAGCTCGCTGTTCACCGGCGATCGCGCGCTCGTGCGCGGCCAGGAGGTACTGGTGGGCTGTCCGCACCCAGGCGCGTGGCCAGTCGTGGAGGCGACGAATCCGCCGGAGGGTGGCGCTCAAGATCCGCGGGTGGATACCGGCGAGGAGGTACCGGTAGCGCCCGGATGGCGACAAGACCGCGGCACTGGCCAGGCGCAGGGCCACATCGAGCGCGGCCAGCGGGAGACGATTCACGATGAGGAACCGAAAACCGACGGTGCGTACGATTCTCAGCACTTGCGTCCCCCCGCTAAGGATACCGTCGTGGGTGCAAACCGAAAGACGGCATTTCGGCGCGACACACAACGTCAAGTGCGTGAACCCGTGCGTGGCGCCCAGATGGCGTCCTGTTGTACCCGCTAGCATCGGTTATCGTCCGCGAGAACCCGGTTATGGCACTCGATGGTAGTGCAGAGCGCGAGCGCTGTGGTACGACTCCGGTTACGAAGGGGTTCCCCATGCGGCTGGATCGGCCCCTCTGAGACGTGCGAGGTTCCGTCGTACGTCGTCTCGCTGCATCGGTACAGGTGTCGCACTGTGCCCGGTACCGTCGTCCGGCGTCGTTCAGGACACGAGTCGACGAAACCGTGAGGCGGGTTCTGTCGTTTACAATAGTGCAAGAGTCGCGCACGTTCGACAGCATACCTGCCAGCGGTTCCGGTACGCGGTACCGGAGGCAGGCGTGCTGTCGAACGTGTTTTTGCTGGGCTGAGGGAGCCCAGCCGTCACCCGCCAGGCCACACGCGGTGACGCTCGTTTCCTTGTCCAATCGCATACCTGCCGTTGGTGCTCGCAGATCGCGGCCGGGTGCACCGTTCTTCGGAAGGGGGGTCGTGACTGGAGATGGTGACGGAACGCCGGCTGGCCACTGAAGGGGGAAAGGAGCGGAGCGCGGTCATGAATCTCTTGGAGCGCTTGGAACGCTATCGGACCGAAGAGGCTCAACTCCACTGGGAAGGCACCTTCGCCGACTACTTCGAACTGGTTCTGAAGAACCCACAGATCGCGCAGCTCGCGCACGCGCGCATCTACAACATGATCATGGACGCAGGGGTGGAGCACTTGCCCGACGGGCGCATTCGCTACAACTTCTTCGCTGACGAGATCTTCGGCCTCGAGAAGCCGCTGGAACAGATCGTCGAATACTTCCGTTCGGCAGCGCAGCGTCTGGAAGTGCGCAAGCGGATCCTGCTCCTGATGGGGCCGGTCGGTGGCGGTAAGTCGACGATCGTCGCGAAGCTGAAGCGAGGGTTGGAGCAGTACACGCGGACCGAGCGGGGAGCAGTCTACGCGATCAAGGGTTGCCCGATGCACGAGGAGCCGCTGCATCTCGTGCCGGAGCCGCTCCGCGACGAGCTGTACCGGGAACACGGCATCTACATCGAGGGGGAACTGTGTCCCTGGTGCCGGTACCAGCTCGAGGATGCCCCGCGTGACGAGACGCACCCCTGGAGCCGGCCCGGGCAGCCGTTCAGCGGTCGGCACGAGGACGTTCCGGTTGTCCGGATCGTCTTCTCGGAGAAGCACCGTATCGGGATCGGGACATTCACCCCCTCGGATCCGAAAAGTCAAGACATCGCGGAACTCGTCGGCAGTATCGACCTGTCGACGATCGGCGAGGTCGGCTCGGAATCCGACCCACGTGCGTATCGCTTCGACGGGGAATTGAACATCGCGAACCGGGGTTTGGTCGAATTCATCGAGATGCTGAAGGTCGACGAGCGCTTCCTCTACGTGCTGCTCACTCTCTCCCAGGAGCAGAGCATCAAGACCGGCCGTTTCCCGATGATCTACGCCGACGAGGTCGTCATCAGCCACACGAACGAGCACGAGTACAACGCCTTCGTCGGGAACAAACGCAGCGAGGCGCTCCAAGACCGCATCATTCTCGTCAAAGTGCCGTACAACCTGCGCGTCTCCGACGAGGTGAAGATTTACCGGAAGCTGCTCAAGCAGAGTGGTATCCGCGACGTCCATATCGCCCCCGGCACGCTCGAGACAGCGGCCACGTTCGCGGTGCTCTCCCGGCTGGAGGAGAGCAAGCGGGCCGGCATGACGCTGATGAAGAAGCTCAAGCTCTACGATGGCCAGGTCGTCGAGGGGTATACGCCGCAGGACGTGAAAGAGTTGCAGGAGGAAGCGACGCGTGAGGGGATGGACGGTGTCTCGCCGCGGTACGTGATCAACCGGATCTCCGCGGCGATCGTCCGGGAAGGGACGCGCTGCATCAACGCGATCGACGTATTGCGGAGTCTCCGCGATGGGCTGGAGCAACACACGAGCATTACGCCGAAGGAGCGCGAGCGTCTCCTGAACCTCATCGCGGAGGCACGCAAGGAGTACGACGAGTGGGCCAAGCGCGAGGTCCAGCGTGCGTTCGTGTACTCGTTCGAGGAGCAGGCGCGCACGCTCTTCAACAACTACCTCGATAACGTCGAAGCGTACGTCAATCGCACCAAGGTGATCGATCCGATCACCGAAGAAGAACTCGACCCCGACGAGCGCCTGATGCGCTCGATCGAGGAGCAGATCGGCATTCCGGAGAGCCAGAAGCGGCAGTTCCGGGAAGAGCTCCTGATCAAGCTCTCGGCGATGGCACGCCGCGGCCAACCGTTCGACTATACGTCGCACGACCGGTTGCGTGAGGCCATCGAACGGAAGTTGTTCGCCGATCTGCGTGACGTCGTCAAGATCACCACGTCGACGAAGACGCCGGATCCCGAGCAGCTTCGCCGGATCAACGAGGTGGTGGATCGGTTGGTGCAGCATCATGGTTACTGTCCGGTCTGTGCCAACGAACTTCTGAAGTACGTCGGAGCACTGTTGAGCCGTTGACGATACCCGGTGCTGCGGAGGTGAGACGATGTTCACGCTCGCGATCAGGCGTGACGACTGGTCGTTGCACCGGAAGGGAGCGATCGACCAGGCGCGCCACATGGAGAAGGTGAAGGAGGCGATCAAGCGGAATCTCGCGGACATCGTGAGCGAGCAGTCGATCATCACCTCCGACGGAAAGCGGATCGTGCGCGTGCCGATCCGGGTGCTCGAGGAATACCGGTTCCGCTTCGACCCGGAAGCAGGCCGTCAGGTCGGACAGGGCTCCGGCGGCACCAAGGTGGGCGACGTCATCGGGCGGGCCGGTGGGAGCAGCGGCCCAGGTGCCGGACCACAGGCCGGAGACGAGCCGGGCATCGACTACTACGAGGCGGAATTGACGATCGACGAGCTGGCTGAGCTCATCTTCGAAGACCTGGAGTTGCCGAACCTCGAGGAGAAACGGCTTCGCGAGCTCGAATCGGAGACGGTCCGCTTTACCGATATCCGGAAACACGGCCCGTTCGCGAACCTGGACAAACGCCGGACCCTGCGCGAAAACCTGCGGCGCAATGCCTGGCGAGGCCGGCCGCGGATCGGTGACTTCGCGAACGAGGATCTGCGCTTCAAGACGTGGGAACGCGACGTCAAGCGCGAGTCGAACGCAGTCGTGATCGCGATGATGGACGTCTCCGGGTCGATGGGGACATTCGAGAAGTACGTGTCGCGGGCGTTCTACTACTGGATGGTCCGGTTCCTGCGCACGAAGTACGACCGGGTCGAGATCCGCTTTATCGCGCATCACGCCGAGGCCAAGGAAGTGAGCGAGGAGGAGTTCTTCACGCGCGGGGAAAGCGGTGGAACGCGTGCAAGTACGGCCTACGAGCTCGCTCTGCAGCTCATTCGCGAGCAGTATCCTCCGGACGCGTGGAACATCTATCCGTTCCACTTCTCGGACGGTGACAACTGGCCGTCCGACAACGACCGGTGTCGCGAACTGGCGGAGGAGCTGCTGCGCTGCGTGAACCTGTTCGGCTATGGGGAGATCCGGCAAGGGCGCTACACGTATCACAGCACACTGATGCACACCCTGCAGCGCATCGGGAGCCCGAAACTGGTGACGGTGACGATCAGCGACAAGGCGGACGTCTACCAGGCGCTGCGCCGGTTCTTCGGGCCGGACGTCGGACAGGAGGTGGCCCGTGCCTGAGATGACGCCGAGTGCCGTCCGCGAGTTGGAACGGCGGATCGAGCAGATTTGGGAAATCGGGCAGCGCCTCGGCCTGCGTCCGCTTCCGGTACACTTCGAGATCGTTCCGGCGACGGTCCTGTACGAGATCGGTGCCTATGGCCTTCCTGGTCGCTTCTCGCACTGGACTCATGGTAAGGCCTATCAGGTGCAGAAGACGCTGTACGACTACGGCCTCAGCAAAATCTACGAACTCGTGATCAACAGTGACCCTTGCTATGCGTTCCTACTCGAAACCAATACGGTGCTCCAGAATACGCTGGTCGCGGCACACGTGATGGCCCATGCGGACTTTTTCGCGAACAATGCCTACTTCGTGCAGACCCGGCGGGACATGGTCGACATCGCGGCGCTCCATGCCGAGCGGATCGAGCGGTACGAGTTCGAGCATGGGAAAGCAGAAGTCGAACGCCTGCTCGATGCTGTCCTCGCGATCCAGGAGCACGTCGATCCGAGCGTCCCGGACGGAATCAACCTGGACACGAGTGGACGACCGCGCCGGACGCACTCGCCCTACGACGATCTGTGGGCGCTCGACGACCGCCACGCGGCAGTCCAGCAGGACGACGAGCGCGTCGCGAGGCGGTCGGTACTGAAGCCACCGGAACCGATTCGGGATCCCTTGTGGTTCATTCACGAGCATTCACCCGTCCTCGATGACTGGGAACGGGACGTCGTCGCCATCGTGCGGAGCGAGATGCTGTACTTCCTTCCCCAGATCCGGACGAAGGTCGTGAACGAAGGCTGGGCGACGCTCTGGCACGCGCGTATCATGCGCGAACTCGACCTTACGCCGGACGAGCACGTCGAGTTCGCGCGTCTCCACGCAGCGGTGGTGCAGCCGACAGGACGGCGCTTGAATCCGTACGCACTCGGGTACGCGGTGCTGTGCGACATCGAACGGCGCTACGGCACTGAGCACCTCTTTCTGGTTCGCGAAGTCGAGACGGATGTCTCGCTGGTTCGGAACTATCTCACCGAAGAACTGGTCGAAGACCTCGATTTGTACCTGTACGAGCGGCGTGGGGACGAGCTCGTCGCCGTCGACAAGGACTGGCAGGCCGTGCGGGAGCGTCTGGCCAGCGAGCTCGGGGGGAACCACATTCCCGTTATCGTCGTCGAGGACGGCGACTATCTCGGTAACCGTGAGCTGTATCTCCGGCACGTCTGGGATGGCCGCAAGCTCGATCTTCCCTGGGCGGAGAAGACACTGGAGCATGTCTTCCGCCTGTGGGGACGTCGGGTCTGGCTGGAAACGCGGACCGACGACGGTACCGAACCGCTCCTCCTCAGCTATCACCCGCGCGAGGGACACCGGCGCCACCGCTGAGCGGGACGAGCCCAGTCATGGCACGTGCTGCGCTCAGGCTGGCCCCCAGAGAAGGAGACCGATGACGGTGCCGGCGGCGAGAAACGAGCCGTACGGCAAGTAGGTCATCCGGCTAACGCGGCGCAGCACGAGGAGCCAGATGGCAGCGAGGGCAGCGAGAAGCATGCCGAGGAGGAGCGTCGGTAACAGGTGCAGCGCGCCGACCATGGCGCCGATCAGCGCGGCGAGCACGATGTCGCCACTGCCGAGCGCAGCCCGCCGGTAGAGGAGCCAGCCGAGTCCGTAGAAGACGGCGAACAGAACAGCAGCGCTGACCATACCGGCTATGGCGAGTAGGAACGCGCGCAGCGAGACGGTGCCGGCCAGGAGCAGCGCGAGCGCGAGAGCCGGTACGACCGTAACCAGGTAGATGAGGTGGTGAGCCCAGTCGATGCGAGCGATCAAGAGCAGGAGCAGTGCGAAGAGCGACACGCGGAGGACGGCAAGCGGTTCGGTGAAGAAGCGCAACCAGACGAGAACCAGCGTGAGCGCGGTCAGCAGCTGGAGCGTGAGCTGGGAACGCGGGATGCTCCCGCAGGTGGGACAGGGGCGAGGGAGGAGCCAGCTCCATCGGGAACGGAGCGAGCCGCAGCGCGGGCAGGAGGGTGGTGCCAGGAACGGCTCGCTGCTCGGCAGGCGCAGGGCGGCCAGTTCGACCAGTCCGCCGAGCAGAAACCCGGCCAAGGCGACGAACGGTAGCATGATCAGGAAGGAGACGAGCATCACCCACTCCCCTCCAGCAGCTGACCCAAGGCAGCCGCCTGCCTCTGTCACGGTGAAGGGTAGGGGAGGCGGCGTTCCGGGTGATTCACCCGTTCGTCCCGAATCGCTGGGCGCGGACCTCCTGTGCTGCACGCAACATGATTTCGAAAGGCGGGTCAACGCCGAACCAGAGGCGGAACGATTCGGCTCCTTGCGCGACGAGCATTTCCAGTCCGTCGAGCGTCGCCAGGCCGCGGGCGCGCGCTGCGGCGAGAAGCGGTGTCTCGCGGTAGGTGAGGTCGTAGACGAGGGCATGGGACGGGAGGAGGTCGAGCCACTCGAGCGGTAGCGGGCTCGTGACACCGTCCCATCCGATGCTCGTCGCGTTGACGAGAAGATCGGTGCTGGCGAGGGATTCGACGAGCGCAGGCCCGAGCGGTACGGCGCACCCGATGCCGAATTCAGCGACGAGCGCTTCGGCTCGTTGCAGCGTGCGGTTGGCGATGAGGAGCGAGCGGCAACCGTGTTCGGCGAGGGCGACGATGACTGCGCGTGCCGCGCCTCCGGCGCCGAGCAGGACGATGCGCGAGTCGGCGAGCGGGACAGAGCGGCGAAGGAGCGGGAAGAGAAAGCCGGGAATGTCGGTATTGTCGCCGATCAGCTCGCCCGCACGGTTGAGCACCGTATTGACGGCACCGGCACGCTGGGCGCGGGGAGCCAGCCGGTCGACCGCGCGGGCGACCGCTTCCTTGTGCGGTACCGTGACGTTCGCCCCGACGACGTCATGAGAACGGAGCTGCGTCATCCGATCGGCGAGTTGCTCCAGTGGCGTCGGCCAGAGCTCGTAGCGTGCCGGAATACCGAGCGCATCGAGGGCAGCCTGCTGGAAGACCGGCGACAGACTGTGTTCGACCGGATAGCCGATGAGACCGAGCCGCATGGTATCACCCGCCGTGCTGCTCCCGGATATTGCGGACGTGTTCCTCGTAGGTGCGGGCGAAGACGTGTGCGCCGCTTCCGTCACCGCGGGTCACGAAGTAGAGATAATCGGTCTGGGCCGGGGACAAGGCGGCTTCGATCGCCGCGAGACCCGGATTGCAGATCGGCCCAGGCGGCAGACCAGCGTTCCGGTAGGTATTGTAGGGGCTATCGACGGCGGCGAGGTCGCTCACGGTATCCAGGCTCGGCCACCAGTTCTCCGGGGAACCGAGCGCGTACTGCACGGTCGGATCGGCCTGCAGGGGCATGTTCTCACGAAGGCGGTTGTAGAAAACGGACGCGATGATCGGTCGTTCCTCAGGCACGGCTGCCTCGCGCTCGACGATCGAGGCGATGATCAGAACCTGGTAGAACGGTCGACCCAGCTGATCGGCTCGTGCTCGCAGCTCGGCAGGGACGCGTCGATCGAAGGTATCGAGAAGGGTCTGGACGATCTCTTCCGGCGTGGCATTGACGCGGAACTCGTAGGTATCGGGGAACAGAAAACCCTCGATGCGCTGGTTGGGGAGGAGATCGGCCAGGAAAGGATAGCGGGATTGCCAGCGACCGGCGTCGAGCACGTCGAGAAACTGCTGCGGGTCGGAGAGGATGCCGACGCGGACGAGCTCATCGGCGTATTGCTCGGCGCGCCAGCCCTCGATGAAACGAACGCGAACGGTCTGCGCTCCCGGCGCTGTCGTCAGTGTCTGGATGATCTGGTTGACCGACATACCCGTGTAGAGAACGAAGCGACCGGCCCGGATCCGTGTATCGGCGTTGCTGAGCCGGACACGAAGCTTGAAGTAGGTGGGTGAGCGAACCAGGCCGACCTCGTGGAGGCGCTCGGCGATGGAGTCGATCGATTCCTCTGGCTGTACCTCGAAAACGACCGGCTGTCCAGCGGGACTGGCCGAGGCCTCGAGGCGCGTCAGCAGGGCGCGCTGCGCCGCGAGGACGATGACTGCAGCGAGCACCAAAACGACGGCGATTTTGAGTCCCTGTATCATCACACGGAGCACGAACACCCGCCTCCCGCTGGTGCGGTGCTGGACGTAAGAGGCATGCACAACCGGCGGTCAGTCTACCAGGGGTGCAACGCGATGGACAAGCCAAAACCGGTCGTTGCGATCGTCGGGCCGACTGCGGTGGGGAAGACTGCGACCGCGATCCGGCTCGCACTGGAGTTCGATGGTGAAGTCGTCTCCGTCGATTCGCGCTATTTCTACCGGGGTATGGACATCGGGACGGACAAGCCATCGGTCGAGGAGCGACAGGGCGTCCCCCATCACTTCATCGACATCTTGGATCCGCGGGACGAGTATTCGCTCGCGCTCTTTCAGCGCGATGCTCGTCGCGCGATCGAGGAGATCCAGGCGCGTGGCAAGCTCCCGATCGTGACTGGGGGGACACCCCTCTACCTTCGCGCCTTGCTGGAGGGCTGGAAGATTCCGCCGGCGCCACCGAATCCCGAGTTGCGGGCGCAACTGGAATTGCGAGCACGCGAGGAAGGTCCGGAGGTCTTGCATCGGGAGCTGGCAATGGTCGATCCGGCGGCGGCGGCGCGGATTCCGCCCACGAATGTCCGGCGCGTGATCCGCGCGCTCGAGGTCTTCATGACGACGGGGCGGCCGATGACTGAGCTGGAAGGCAAGGAACCACCGGACTGGCGTGTCCTGTGGATCGGTCTCACCATGCCACGTGAGGAACTCTATCGCCGGATCGACGAGCGGGTCGAACGGCAGATCGCACGGGGGCTCGTCGACGAGGTGCGGCGGCTCTTGCGGGAGGGCGTTCCACCCACCGTGCCGGCGATGACAGCATTGGGGTACCGGCAAATCGTGGCGTACCTGGAGGGGAAGATCACGCTGGAGGAAGCGATCGCGCGGATCAAGTACGACACGCATCGCTATGCACGACACCAGATGACATGGCTGCGCCGGCTCGAGCAGGTCGAGTGGTACGACGTGACGGAAGCAGGCTGGTACGAGGCGGTGCGCGAGCGGGTACGAACGTTCCTGGAGGAGGAAACCGGCTGGACGTGCGACGACGTATATCGGGGCGGAGGAGGAAAGACGATCGCGCCTCGCGCGTGAGGAGGAGTCACAGGAGCGGCCAGCTGGCCGCTCCTGTGTTTTCGAGGGATCAGGTTGCCGGTCGAGCGGAGCAGCGCTGGTCGAATGCTCCGGCCGGCACGGTGCTGCTCGCGCCCATTCCTGTTGGAATAGCGGTGTACCGGGACGGCAGTCCGGGCGGCTGCACGGACAAGGGATGCGGGCAGGAGGCTTTCCCCATGCATACTGGTGGCCGAACGTCGGGAGTTTGGATGGCGCAGCATTCGGGCAGCGTTCGTAAAGTGCAGGCCACGGCAACGCTCAAGGACGCGGGACACGAGCAGAGGGAGCAGGATGCGTGAGAGGGAACGTGACAAGAATCCCTTCGGCAGGGCGGCAGAACTGCGTGTCGTGCACCAGTGCCTCCTCGCATGGTACGCGAAAGAGGCGCGCGATCTGCCGTGGCGCCGGACGCGCGACCCCTACCGGATCCTGGTGAGTGAAGTGATGTTGCAGCAGACGCAAGTCGAGCGTGTGGTGCCAGCGTACGAGGCGTTCCTGGCCCGCTTTCCGACGATCGAGCACCTGGCTGCCGCGCCGCTGGCCGAGGTGATCGCCGCCTGGGAAGGGCTTGGCTACAACCGGCGCGCAGTGTATCTATGGCGGGCGGCCCGCGAGATCGTCGAGCGGTACCGGGGAGTATTTCCGCGCGACCGGCGGCACCTGGAGCAGCTGCCTGGAGTCGGCCGCTACACCGCGGGAGCGGTGCTGTGCTTCGCCTTCGCTGAGCCGGTGGCCTTTTGGGACACCAACATCGCCCGGGTACTCACCCGCGTCTTTCTCGGGCCGGACTGCCGACCGAGTCGTCGTGAACTCGACGCGCTGGCGGCGTGGGCGCTGCCGCACGACCGCGCCTACGAGTGGAACCAGGCCCTGATGGAGCTCGGTGCGCGGGTCTGCGTCAACCGGCGCCCACGGTGCGAACAGTGTCCGCTCCGTGCCGTGTGCCGATCAGCCGGTATGACCGGCTCCGTGCGACGGCGGAGCGAGCGATTCGCTGGTTCGCGCCGCTATTACCGGGGACGGATCGTCGCCGCCCTGCGTGCCAGACCGCAGGGGCTGTCGCTGGGCGCATTGCGCGAGCTGGTGCACGATGCTGGTGTGGCGGGTGAGACGATCGCGCTCGAGGAACTGGTCACGGGGCTGGCCCGCGATGGGCTGGTAGAGGTGCACGAAGAGCGCGGCGAGTACATCGTTCGCTTGCCGGGGCAGCGTGGCGAGTCGGCCCCAGAGCGGAGTAGCGGAAGTGCGGAGGGAAGGCTGGCATGAGTACGCAGCTGGGCGCAGCAGGCTGGTGGAACCACCTTCGGGTACAGGCTACGCGCTGGGATGGAGCGATCGTGCCCTTCGCAACCACGAGCGAACGATCGACCGGCTCGTGAAGGGATGCGCAAAGTCGACGGATCATGGTAGGATAGGGAGGCAAAACTGCAGCGTTCTGCATCCTGGCACGGGAGGAGCGACACGTGGCGAAGGGACAGATGAGCCAGGCAGTCGTCGAAGAGCGGGTGGAAGCGGCGGCGGCATCGCAGCCGTTGTTCGGGTACGAGTTCCGGTACGGTTGGGGGTTCCTGGCGTTCGTTACGTTCGTTGGGATCAACGTCCTCGGGCTGATTATCTGGATGATCATCGCGATCAACTCGCCGACCATCCATCCCTGGTCGTAGGGTCGTCCCGATCAGCGAGAAGCGGAAACCGGGGGGCGCGAACGCCCCCCGGTTCTGTTCGGTCACACGCCACCGTTACGAGACGGGTGTCTGCTGCTGGCGAAGCAGGGCAGCGACTTTCAGCGGCAGGCCGAAGAGGTTGATGAAGCCTTCGGCATCGCGCTGGTCGTAGATCGCGTCGGCACCGAAGGTCGCCAGTTCCATGCTGTACAGGCTGTAGGGCGAGCGGCGTCCGGTCGGGATGCAGTTGCCCTTGTAGAGGGTGAGGCGCACCTCGCCGGTCACGGTGCGCTGGGTGACATCGACGAAGGCATCGAGCGCCTCGCGGAGCGGCGTGTACCAGAGGCCATAGTAGACGAGTTCGGCATATTTGAGGGCGAGCATGTCCTTGAAGTGCATCGTTTCGCGGTCGAGGGTGAGGTGCTCCAGCTCCTTGTGCGCGACGGAGAGGATCGTGGCACCCGGTTGCTCGTAGACGCCGCGTGACTTCATGCCGACCAGGCGATTCTCGACGAGGTCGATGCGGCCGATGCCGTGGCGACCGCCGAGCTCGTTGAGGCGCTCCATGAGGGTCACCGGTGGCAGGCGTTCGCCGTTGAGGCTGACCGGATAGCCGCGCTCGAAGCCGACGACAATCTCTTCCGGTCGGTCGGGAGCGGCCTGTGGGCTGGTCGTGATCTGGTACACCCGTTCGTTGGGGGCCTGCCAGGGGTCTTCGAGTTCGCCGCCCTCGTGGGAAAGATGCCAGAGATTCTGGTCACGGCTGTAGATGTTCTCTTTCGACTGCGACACCGGAATACCGCGTGAGGCGGCGTACTCGAGCAGCGCCTCGCGCCCGGAGAGGTCCCACTCCCGCCAGGGAGCGATGACGGTGAGCTCGGGAGCGAGGGCCTTGTAGGTCAGTTCGAAGCGGACCTGGTCGTTCCCCTTGCCGGTGCAACCGTGGGCGACCGCGTCGGCGCCCTCGCGCTTGGCGATCTCGACCTGGTACTTGGCGATGAGCGGCCGGGCGAAGCTCGTACCGAGAAGGTACTTGCGCTCGTAGACAGCGCCGGAGCGGAGCACCGGGAAGGCGTACTGGGTGAGGAACTCCTCCTTGAGGTCGAGGACGTAGGCTTTCGAGGCCCCGGTCGCGAGTGCCTTGGCCTCGATGCCGGAGAGATCCTCCCCCTGGCCGATGTCGGCGGTGACGGTAATGACTTCGCAGTCGTAGGTTTCCTTGATCCACTTCAGAATGACGGAGGTATCGAGCCCACCGGAGTAGGCGAGGACAACCTTGTTGACTTTCTTCTTGACCACGCTGTGCTCCCCTTTCAGTCGAGCCTCGACGCCATTTTCCTCAACGCAGCAGGTCTGTTTCGTCCGACCTGGCACGACCGGGCATCCGGATGAGCACAGCGCACCCTCCCACCGTGATCGCTACCTCCCGAGGCGAGGGTAGCAGGCTGGGAAATCCCCGTCAAGCGCGGGGAGGCGGAGCGGCGCCAGGATACCCAGAAGGGGAGATCGTGGATGACGGTGGCGGCCCCTGTCGTGGCACGGCAGTGAAGGTGTGCCCACTAGCAACGGAAATACCGGTGAGTGGCATGCCACCGTCAGACGGGGGCGGGACGGCACCGTCTGCCGGGCGAGAAGGCGCGCAAAAGCGTCTCCTCCCGCAGGAGCAGGGACAGCGGGAGTTGAGCCAGGCCGCGGAGACTCCCGGCCAGTGGGTGCTCGCCTTGCTCTGGCGTGGTCGCTGCCACATGTTCGCAGCAGTGAGTCAACCGCACTCGAACCGAAGCGGAGACGAGGCCCAGACGACTTGCCAGGAGGGCTCCGTCCCGGTATATTCAAACCCGAGTAGGTTAGTCGGGATTTGGGGCCAGCTGACACGAGGCGGTCCTGGGCAGCACGCGTTGGGGAAGGGGAACAGCCTGCGGGGTAACGACGGTTACCGAGTCATCCGCGCGTGAGCGAGGGTTCGAGCGCCGGGGCTGAGTGGACAGAGCTGTCGTTGGTCGGTACCAGCTGGAGCATGGCCGAGCGGAATCAGCGAAGGGAACAACGGTGGGGACAGTGCTCGATGTGCCACCGGTCGAACGTGAGATGACCGAGCGCACGCGTCGCGCGGGAATGCCGTTGCCCGGCCCTGGCTGGGTCGTGTTCTGGTCGGCGCCGGTGGTGCTGGCGGTGCTCTCACTCTTCGTCGGCGCTTCCAGCCTGTCGCTCACAGCGGTGTTGTCGCTGGACGGCCAAGCGATCGAGTTGCTCCTGGTCAGTCGTCTCCCGCGGATGGTCAGCCTGGTGCTGGCTGGGATGAGCCTCGGGGTCGCGGGGCTGATCACACAGCAGCTGGCCCAAAATCGCTTCGCTTCTCCGATGACGATGGGTACGG
>Ga0207863_100420_pt1 | contig 14537 bp, 12 predicted proteins | sample CeladaPassaD2F12_FD_187497 | JGI IMG/M metagenome (GOLD analysis project Ga0207863, IMG submission 187497) | Cellulose-adapted microbial communities from the Joint BioEnergy Institute, USA - Passage D2F12 (SPAdes) (version 2) | ecosystem: Engineered > Bioreactor > Continuous culture >... | reverse complement strand
CGAAGGAGAAGGCGGCCCTGCGGGCCAGGACCACCTTGTCCATGCGGCCCTCCTCGAACGCCGCGAGGGCCCTCCCGACACCGGCCCTCCAGCCGGCGAACCCGGGGGCGTCGGACCGCCGCAGCGGGGCGGGGAAGCGCGGCGCAGGGAGCTCCTCCTCCGGGAGGGGAAGCGCCTCCAGCTCCTCGAGGATCTCCTCCCTGCGGTCCGCGTCGCGGGGCAGCACGAGGTTGCAGGCGAGCTCGCGCATCCCCTCCCGGACCCGCAGCTCGAAGCGCGGGAGCACGAAGCGGTAGGCGCCGAAGGGCTCCCACTCGGCACCGGGCCGCCGGGCGGGGTCGAACCGGGCCCCGCCGTAGTAGCGGGTGCCGCCGTCCCCGGCGAGCAGGAGCCCCTGCCGCTTGCGGAGCGCGGCGGGGTACTCGCCGGGCCAGCCGACGAGCGCGTCGGCCTCGCCGGCGGCGGCGACCTCGAACCCCCCGCCGCGCGCGGACCAGTACAGGCGGGAGCCGGGGCGCTGGGCGGCGAGCCACAGCAGGGGGTCCACCTCGCCGACCGGCACGGAGAGGCGCACCACGCGCTCCTCGAGGCCGGCCTCCTCCACGGCCCCCCCGGAGAGGGCGCGGCTGACCAGCCCGGCGAGGCGCCACCGGGCGCGCCCCGGCCGCGCCTCCCGCCTGAGGACGCCGCACCTTCTAGCAGCCAAGCCCCTGCTCCTTCATCGCAGGCGTAGTGTAGCAATCCGTAGCGAGCGCCATGGCGTTCCCGCTCACAATCCGCGGAGCCTGGGGTAGAGCTCCCGGAAGCGCCGGTAGGCCTCTTCGTAGCGCCCGGCCCCCTCCCCGGGCCGGACCGCGCGCTCGGGCCGGGGGGCGGGGAGCCCTTCCGGACCCCCGTAGAGGCCGAGGGCCATCCCGGCGAGGAGCGCGGCCCCGCGGGCGGAGGCCACGGAGGCCACCTCGTCCGGCAGGATCGCGAGCGGCCTCCCGAGCACGTCGGCGAGCATCCGCCGCCAGCTCTCCCCGAGGCTCCCTCCCCCGGCGAGCCGGAGCGCGGGGGTGGAGGCCCCCGCCCCCTCCAGGGCCTCGAGGGCGTCGCGCAGGGCGAAGGCGACGCCCTCGAGGGCGGCGCGGAGGAGGTGGCCCCTCCCGCAGCCGAGCCCGAGCCCCACCCAGGCGCCGCGGGCGGCGGGGTCGAGGTGGGGGGTCCGCTCGCCGCTTATGTAGGGGAGGAAGGTGACGCCGCCGGAGCCGGGAGGGACGGCGGCGGCCTCCTCGTAGAGCGTCTCCCAGGAGACCCGGAGCAGCTCCCTGACCCACTCGAGCGCGAGCCCGGCGTTCTGGACGGCGGCCATGGCGTAGTAGAGGCCGGGGGAGACGGCCCGGTAGAGGTGGGTGCGCAGGGAGGGGTCGGGGGCGAAGCCGCGGCGCGGGGCGACGATCTGGGCGCCGGTGCCGACGGTGAGCTGGACCTCCCCTTGCGCGTGCAGCCCGGTCCCGAGCATGGCGCAGGCGGTGTCCGCGCCGCCGCAGGCGACGGGCAGCCCAGCGGGGAGGCCGAGGTGGCGGGCGGCCCCGGGGGCCAGCTCCCCGCAGAGGGCCGCGGAGGGGCGCAGCGGGGGCAGAAGCTCCTCCCGCAGCCCGAGCTTTCGCACGGCCTCGCGCGACCACCGGTCGGCGGCGAGGTCGTAGAGCAGGGTGGCCGAGGCGTCGGAGGGCTCGGAGCAGGCCTCGCCGGTGAGGCGCATCCGGAGCCAGTCCTTGGGCTGCAGAGCCCAGCGGGCGGCGGCGTAGGCGGCGGGCTCGCGCTCGCGCAGCCAGAGCAGGGTGGGGCCGGCCATGCCAGCCGCCGGGGGGTTGGCGAGCGCGCGGCGGAGGTGCGGCGGGAGGCGGCGGTAGGCGTCGAGCTGGTCCGCGGCGCGGGTGTCGGCCCAGAGGACGGCGGGCCGGAGGGGCCGCCCGCCCTCCCCGGCGAGGACGACGCCGTGCATCTGCCCGGAGAGCCCGAGCGCCGCCACCTCCCCCGCGCGACCCCGCAGGGCCCGCCGGCAGGCCTCCCCCGCGGCCAGCCACCACTCCTCCGGGTCGGACTCGGCCCACCCGTGACGGGGGGAGCGGACGGCGCAGGCGGAGGAGCCGGTGCCCGCAACGGCGCCCCGCTCGTCGAGGAGGAGGGCCTTCACGGAGCCGGTCCCGAGATCCAACCCCAAAAGCACCGCTCTACCGGAGAAGAAGCGAGAGGGGCCGGGGGTTCTCCCCGGCCCCCAGAACGCCATCCGCCGCTCTCTAGGCCTGCTTGACGTCCTGCAGCTCGCCCTGCACCAGGATCCGCTTGGAGTAGTCCGGGAGGGTGCAGGCCTGCAGCGTGACGATGTTCTTGCCGGGGATGGGGTTGAGCACGTGCAGGTCGGTCGGGTCCACCACCAGCACCCGGAAGACCTTGTAGGTGTAGGTGGTGCCGTTGGCGTCGCGCAGGATGATCTCGTCGCCCTTCTCGAGCTTGTCTATGTCGTAGAAGGCGAGGTAGCTGTCGGTGCCGGAGTAGCCGAGGCGGTGGCCGGCGATGTAGACGTTGGCCTCCCGCTCCCAGGGGAAGCCGGTGTAGAGCAGGTGTATGGCGACGTTCTCCCGGAGCAGCGCCTCGTCGTCGCCCCGGCCGGTGGGGATCCTGGCGTTCTTCACCCGCTCCATCTTGGGGACGGTGAGCCGGAGCACGGTCCTCTCGGGCACCTCGGCTATGGTCTTCTCGCCCCCGGCGGTCCCGGACGCCTCCTCCCGCCCCGTCTCCGGAGCCACCTGCCGCTGCTTGGCCTCGCGGGGCATCTCCTTGCCCCCGCTCTCGCCGGAGGTCTGACCCATGAGGGAGCCGCAGGCGGAGAGCGCCGCCGCAAGCAGCAGCGCCCCCAGGATCAAAGCCAGCTTCCTCAGACGCATCTCATCACCTCTCCCGAAAAATATACGTCCCGCCCTGGAGCACAGCAGAGCCTAACATCCCAACGTAACAATCCGGTTACAAACGGGGCAAAACCCCGTTACAGCCGGAGCGTATGGTAATCGCCGGGGAAACAACTGTAAACCCCGCCCTCTTGACAATCTCGAATATATATGTACACTGCACATAGCTGTAAAGAGACACGGAGGTAAGAGAGCGTGATCGATGTGAAGCGGGTAAACGGGGCTGCCGGGCGGCTGGCCGAGGAGGCCAAGGGCGCCTACGGGCTGATGCTGGACCACTTTGTGGGGCTGCAGGAGCGCAACGTGCGCTTTGGGCAGGGTCTTGTGGAGGAGACCGCGCGCGAGGTCCGGGAGCAGGCCGAGCTCAACCGGGAGCTGGTCGAGGAGCTCGTCCGGCGGGCCGAGGGGCAGCGGGATCTCTTCCAGAGGCTTCTGGAGGAGTCGGTGGGGTCCTACCTGGACCTCCTGTACGCCCCGCTGGCGTACTACCGGCAGGGCCTGCGCCTCGTCGAGGGCGCGGTCGAGCACGGGTCCAACGGGCTGCCCATCGAGGACTACGACGAGCTCAACGTCGCGGAGATCTCCCGGAGGATAGAGGGGCTCGGGGCCGCCGAGATACGCCAGCTGCGCGAGTACGAGCGGCGGCACAAGAACCGCGAGACCCTCATCGACCTCTTCGACCGCAAGCTGAGGGCCACCTCGGCCTGAGGCAGAGCCGATATACAGGCGATGTGGAGGGCCCCGAAAGGGGCCCTTCTCCTTTGCCTTCCGGGTTCGGGCTGGCGCATACTGTAGGGAGGTCAGGCAGTCACAACCGAGAACAAGGAGCCCTGAGAGACTTGAGCACGGCGACGATGACCCGGGTGGCCCTCATGGCGGCGGTGACGGCGGTAGCCGCCCAGATCACCATCCCTCTGCCCTTCTCCCCGGTCCCCTTCACCATGCAGGTGCTGGCGGTGCTGCTCTCCGGGATGCTGCTCGGCGCCCGCAACGGGGCGCTCTCCCAGCTCGTCTACGTGCTGGTGGGGGCCGCCGGGGCGCCGGTCTTCGCCGGCTTCTCGGGGGGGCTCGGCGTGATCTTCGGCCCCACCGGGGGCTACCTGCTCTCCTACCCCCTCGCCGCCGCGCTCGCGGGGCTCGCGGCGGGGGCCGTGGCGCGGGCCTCCCGGCGCAGGGCGCTCCTCGCCGGTTTTCTGTGGGGCTGCGCCGGGCTCGCGGCGATCTACGCCGTCGGGGCGGCGTGGCTCGCGGCGGTCGCCGGCCTGCCGCCGCTGGCCGCGCTGGCGCAGGGGGTGCTGCCCTTCGTGCCGCTGGACCTCGTCAAGACCGGGCTCGCGGCGGCGGTGGCCACCGCCGCCGCCCCGGTGATAGCCCCCTCCCGGGCGTAGAGGGGGCGAGGGTGGCCTCCGCCCCGAACCTCAGGTGGTACGAGGAGAAGGCGTGGGCGGTGATGCTCCTGGTGTGCGCGCTCGCGCCGGTCGCGGGGCTCGCGGACCTCGCGGGCGCCGGGTGGCAGGAGAGGCTCCCCGCGGGGACGCTGGCCGCAGGGATGGCCCTCTTCGGCGCGGCGATCACGCTGAGCGCCTTCAGGCGGGGGGAGCGCTGGGCCTGGTTCGTGCTGTGGTACTACCCGGCCTTCTTCACCGCCCACATCCTCGCCTCCGGGAGCGGCATCCCCGGGATGCCGCTCCTCCTCCTGTCCATGCTGGGGCTGCTGCTCCCCGTGAGGCGCTTCTTCGGGGAGCGCCCAGCGCGGCGGGTGGCGTAGTGAGGGAGGGCGCTCAGGCGGCCGCCGCGTCCACCGCCCGGGAGAGGATGGAGAGCCCCTCCTCCAGCTCGGAGTCGGTGATCACGAGGGGCATCAGCGTGCGGATCACGTTCCCGTAAGCGCCCGCGGTCAGCAGCATCAGGCCCTCCTGCAAGGCGTGCTCCACCACGCCCTTGGTCCGCGCCGGGTCCGGGGTCTTGCTCCGGGCGTCGGTGACCAGCTCCATCGCCGCCATCGCTCCCAGGCCCCGCACGTCGCCCACGAAGTCCGGGTGGCGGCGCTGGATCGCGCGCAGCTCCTCCATCACCCGCTCCCCGACGCGCACCGAGCGCTCCAGCAGATTCTCCTCCTCGAAGGCCCGGATCACGGCCAGGGCCGCGGCGCAGGCCGCGGGGTTGCCGCCGTAGGTGGTGCCCAGGCCCCCGGCGTGGACGGAGTCCATGATCTCCGCCCTCCCCGTCACCCCGGCGATGGGCATCCCGCCGCCGAGGCTCTTGGCGGTGGTCACGATGTCCGGCTCCACCCCGGAGTGCTCGATGGCGAACATCTTCCCCGTCCGTCCGAAGCCCGTCTGGACCTCGTCGACGACCATCACCGCCCCGTTCTCCGTGCACCACTCCCGCAGGCGGCGCAGGTCCTCCGGCGGGAAGGGGATAAAGCCGCCCTCGCCGAGCACCGGCTCGACGATGACCGCCGCCACGCTGCTCACGTCCACGCTCACCAGCGAGCGCCGGAAGGCGTCGAACCAGCTCTCCTCCTTCGGCATCCGGTAGGCGTAGGGGGCCGGCACCCGGTAGACCTCCGGCACGAAGGGCCCGAAGCCCCTGCGGTAGGGGTCCGCCTTGCCCGTGAGGCTCATCCCCAGCATCGTGCGGCCGTGGAAGGCGTTCTCGAAGGCCAGGATCGCCGGGCGGCGGGTGTAGGAGCGGGAGATCTTGATCGCGTTCTCCACCGCCTCGGCCCCGGAGTTGACAAAGATGCTCCGTTTCTCGAAGTTTCCGGGGACCAGCTCGTTGAGCTTCTCGGCCAGCTCCAGGTAGGGCTCGTACTGGCTCACGTAGTAGCAGGCGTGCGTCAGCCGGCCCACCTGCTCCCTGACCGCCTCTACCACCCGCGGGTGGGTGTGCCCGGCGTTGAGAACGCCGATGCCGCCCCCGAAGTCTATGAACGTGTTGCCGTCCACGTCGGTCACCAGCGCCCCGTGGGCCTCGGCGACCCAGATCGGCAGCGCCGTGCCCAGCCCCGCGGAGATGGCCCTGCGCCGCCGCTCGGTGAGCGCCCGGCTCCTGGGGCCCGGTATCTCCGTCCTGATCCTCGCAGCTCTCAGCATCCCACGCTCCTCTTCTCTAACGCTTCCGGGTTCCAGTATATCCGCGGCCGGTCCGCGGCGCGGCCGGCCGCCCTCCGGAGGATGCTCTAGGACGAGGCCCCTCCCAAACCGCCCAGCGAGAGGTACTTGACGTCGAGGTACTCCTCTATGCCCCAGTGTCCCCCTTCTCTCCCAAAGCCGCTCTCCTTGAGCCCCCCAAAGGGCGCCTGGGCGGTGGAGGGCAGCCCGTCGTTGGCCCCGAGGATACCGTACCGCAGCTTCTCGGCCAGCCTCATGACCCGCCCCACGTCCCTGGTGTAGTAGTAGCCCGCAAGCCCGTAGGGCGTGGCGTTGGCCCGCTCTACGACCTCCTGCTCGCTCTCAAAGGAAGCAAGCGCCGCCACCGGCCCGAAGGTCTCCTCCCTGAAGACGAGCATGCTCTCGTCGGCCCCGCAGAGCACGGTGGGCGCGAAGAAGTACCCCCCTCCGGAGGAGAGGCGGCTCCCCCCAAGCAGCACCCTGGCCCCTTTTTGCCTTGCGTCCTCCACGTGCCGCTCGACCTTTCTCAGGGCCCGCTCTTCTATGAGCGGGCCCACGCTGACCCCCTCCTGAAGCCCGTCCCCCACCTTCATCCGGCCCATCCTCTCCACCAGCCTCTCGGCAAAGGGCTCGAGCACGCTTTTTTGCACGAAGATGCGGTTGGCGCACACGCAGGTCTGGCCCATGTTGCGCATCTTGGAGACCAGAGCCCCCTCCACCGCCGCCTCCAGGTCAGCGTCCTCGAAGACGATGAAGGGGGCGTGCCCCCCAAGCTCCAGGGAGAGACGCTTCATGGTCTTTGCCGCCTGGCGCATGAGGTGCTTGCCCACCTCGGTGGAGCCGGTGAACGAGAGCTTCCTCACCCTGCCGTCCTCCATGAGGGGAGCCGTTATGTCCCCGGGGTCGGTCCCCACGACGACCGAGAGCAGCCCCCGGGGCAGCCCGGCCTCCTCGAAGATCTTTGCAAGCTCTAGCGCCGAGAGCGGGGTGAGCTCGGAGGGCTTTACGACCATCGCGCACCCGGCGGCCAGGGCGGGGGCGAGCTTGCGCGTGATCATGGCGGCGGGGAAGTTCCACGGGGTTATGGCCGCCGCCACCCCAACGGGACGCTTTAGCACGAGGATCCGCTTGTCCCTGAAGCTCGAGGGGACGCTCTCCCCATAGACGCGCTTGCCCTCCTCGGCAAACCACTCCACAAACGAGGCGGCGTAGGAGATCTCACCCCGGCTCTCGGCGAGCGGTTTCCCCTGCTCCAGGGTCATCACCCGCGCCAGGTGCTCGGCCCTCTCGCGCATCAGCCCCGCCGCCCGCCACAGCACAGAGGCCCGCTCGTAGGCCGTGGCCTCCTCCCAGCCCGGCTGCGCCGCCACGGCGGCCTCTACCGCCCGCCGCATCTCCCCGCCACCCCCGTCGGGCAAAACGGCGATCACCCGCCCGCTCGCCGGGTTCTCTACCTCGAAGGTGCGGCCCGTAGAGGCCTCCCCCACCCACTCGCCCCCCACAAACAACCGCTCGATCATCCGGGTCTCCACTCTCCCCTCCCGCTCCACGTTCATCTTACTGTCAGATTGATCTTTTCCAGTATAGACGCATCGCGCCCCGCCTACCCGCCCGCCGGCCCCCCGGTGTTTTCTGCGGCCCTCCGCCGCGACGGGTCGCGAGCCCCCTAGTAAAGAGCGGGCGTCTTGGCCGCCCGCCCTGGCGCCGCTTTATAAAGCACCGGCGGCGTGGTGAGGGTGCGGCGGGCTTGCGGGCGCCTCCGCGCCGCAACCGCCGGCACGCTCTCCGGCCCCGCGCCGCGCGGGATGGACAGGAGGCCCCTAGAGGCGCGGCGCGTCCCCGGCCGTCTGCGGGCGCGTCAGGAGGCTCACGCCCACGAAGACCACGAGGCTCGTGAGCATCCCGACGTAGATCGGGGAGTTCGCGAGCAGGCCCTGCCAGAGCATGAGCGCGACGACCACGGCGCTGCTCACCAGCATGGAGACCAGCGCCCCGGCCCCCGTCGCGCGCCGCCAGAAGAGCGCCCCGATGATGGGCACGAAGAGCGCCCCCGTGAGCAGGTTGTACGCGATGGTCAGGGCGCCGACGACGTCCTGGACGGCGAGCGAGATGGCGAGCACGGCCACGCCGACGATGAGGGTGAAGACGCGGCTCTCGCCGAGGTCGCTGCGGCCCTCGCGGGCGATGATCCCGGCGTAGACGTCGTTTGCGAGGATCGTCGAGGAGGCAAGGAGCCCCGCGCTCGCCGTGGACATGACCGCCGCGAGCGCGGCGGCGAGCACGAGGCCGAGGAGCCCCGCGGGCAGCACCTCGGTCGCCACGCGGGCGAAGGCGTTGTCCGCGACCTGGAGGTCCGGGACGAGGGCCCGGGCCGCCGTCCCGATGAGGGCGCCCGCGAGCCCGTAGAGCAGGCAGTAGAGCCCGGCGACGAGGCCGCCCCAGCGGGCCACGGGCGCGCTGCGGGCCGTGAAGACCCGCTGCCAGATGTCCTGCCCGATCATGAGCCCGAAGAAGAACAGCAGGAAGTAGGTGAAGACCGTGCCCCACCCGATAGAGGCGAGGTCGAAGTAGGAGGCCGGGAGCTCCGCGCGCATCCCCGAGAGGCCGCCGGCGCGCGCTACGGCGAGCGGCAGGAGGGCGAGGAAGATGCCCACGGTCATCACGCAGAACTGCAGGAAGTCCGTGAGGGTGATGGACCACATCCCGCCCGCGACCGAGTAGGCGACCACGACGCCGCCGGCGATCAGGATCGCGACCGCCGGCGGCAGGCCGAGGACGACGTCGAAGACCGTGCCGATGGCGATGGTCGAGGTCACGGCGATCATCAGGGCGTAGGAGGCGACGATGATCGCGGAGATCAGGCGAGCCGAAGGCCCGTAGCGGAGCCCGAGCATCTCGGAGACGGTGTAGACCCCGAGCCTGCTGAGGCGCGTGGAGAGCAAGAGCCCCAGCGCGATGATACCGAGCCCGATCATGAAGACGAGCCACATCCCCGAGACGCCGTTCTCGTAGCCGAGGGCCACCGTCCCGATCGTCGAGGCCCCGCCGAGCACCACCGCGCCTAAAGTCCCGATGTAGAGCAGCGGCCCCAGCCTCCGCCCAGCCACCAGGTAGTCGTCCGCGCTGCGGGCGCGCCTGAGCCCCCAGTACCCCGCCGCGATCATGGCGGCGAAGTAGAGCCCGATGACCAGGTAGTCGAGGGCGCTAACCAAGGCTCTTCTTCCTCAGGGCGTGGAGGCTCAGGAGCTCGTGGGCGATGTTCGCCGCAAGGAGCGCCGTGATCTGGCCCGGCGAGTCGTAGGCGGGGGCCACCTCGACCACGTCGCAGCCCACGATCTCGAGCCCCGCGAGCCCCCGCACGAGCTCCTGCGCCTCCCTGCTCGTAAAGCCCCCTATCTCCGGCGTCCCCGTCCCCGGGGCGTAGGCCGGGTCCACGAAGTCCACGTCGAAGGAGACGTAGGCCTTCGCCTCCCCCACCCGCTCGCGGATGCGCTCTATGACCGCCGGGATGCCGAACTCCCTCACCTCGTCGGTCGGCACGAGGTCGAAGCCCATCTCGCGGGCGTCGTCCCAGTCGCGCTCGTCGTAGATCGAGCCGCGCATCCCCACCTGCACCGAGCGGGAGGGATCGAGCAACCCCTCCTCGACCGCCCGCCTGAACGGCGTCCCGTGTGTGTGCCTCATCCCGAAGTAGGCGTCCCAGGTGTCGGGGTGCGAGTCGAACTGCACCAGCGCCAGCGGCCCGTGCGCTCTGGCCGCCGCGCGAAGCTCCGGTAATGCTATCGAGTGGTCGCCGCCGAGCACCACCGGGAAGACCCCGGCCTCGTGCAGGGGGGCGAGCCCCTCCTCTATGCGCGCGTAGCTCTCCTCGATGTAGCCGGGGACCACCGGCACGTCGCCGTAGTCTATGACCGAGAGGTGGTCGAAGAGGGTCACGCCCAGGGAGGGGTTGTGGCGCCTCAGGAGGTGCGAGACGCTCCTTATGGCCTCGGGACCGAAGCGCGCCCCGACGCGGAAGGTGGCCCCCGTGTCGAAGGGCGCGCCGACGACGGCGGCGTCGGCGTTGTCGAGGTCCCTGTTGTGCGGCAGCCTCATGAAGGTGCGCACCCCCGAGAAGCGCGGGGTCACGAACGAGTCCGCGGGTTCGTAGCGGGTCAACCGAACCTCCTCTCCGCGTTGGTCGTTATTCGTCGCCGGGCAGCAGCTCCAGGGCCACGGCCCGCACCGGGGCGCCGTCGGCGCCGCCAAGCCTAAGCGGCAGCAGGCTCACAAAGGGCTGCGGGAAGTCTACGGCCCCGAGGTTCGCGAGGTTCTCTGCGATCACCCCTCCCGCACCCAGGATGGCGTGGTGGGCCGGGTACCCCTCCGGATGCGGACCGTCTGCCACCGTCTCATCCACGCTGAGCGCGTCTATAGCGACGGTCCTTACACCAGCATTCAGCAGCACCCGAGCCGCTCCGGAGTCCAGAAAGGGATGCTCGTAATACAGAGAGGTGCCGTAGTGCACCTCCCAGCCGGTCCGGACTATCGCTATGACGCCAGGCGAGAGCATACTTGCGAAGGGACGCATGTCTTCGGCCGTGATCCGAGAGCGTGGCCCCCGGCCGCGGACGTCCAGCATTGCGGCGGGCCCGAAGAAGAGGGTGAGGTCGAGCTCGTCGATCCGGCTCCCTTCCACGACGAAGTGATACGGCGCGTCCACGTGGGTGCCCGAGTGCGATCCCATGCAGACCCTGAGAACGTTCACCCCGTCTTCCTCGAGAACCGCCGCGGGCTCGAAGCTCACTTCCGGGTCGCCGGGGTAGACTGGCATTTTGGGCTCGACCCGCCGGGAGAGATCCACGACGCGTCCAACCCTCACGCTGTCCTCCTCCCGGAGAGCCGGTCGGCGACGAGCCGTACTGCTATATAGAGGACGAAGGTCGCCACGAACCCCGGCACCGTGGCCCCGAAGGGCGGCGGAGAGATCTGCGTCCAGTAGAAAACCAGAGCCGCTCCGACGACGTAGGATAACCAGGCCGCCACGCTATAGCCTCCGGTGTACCAGTACGCACCCTCACCCTTGCCCAGGACCTCTCCCGGATCGTAACTGCCGCGCTTGACCACAAAGTAGTCGGCGAGCATTATCGCGAAGACCGGCACAAAGAAGGTGCCGATGAGCAGCAGAAAGTCCAGAAAGCGGTCGAGAATCCCCTGCCACGTTGCGCCGAGAATGGAGATTACCCCGATGACCAGCGCGGATCTCAGGAAGCTGCCCTGAGGGCGCAGATCCAGATACGACATGGTCATCCCGTACACCACGAGCGTATTGGTTGCCATCACCGAGAGAAAAATCACCACGGCGGCGGGGAGCCCGAAGTTCTCGACCAGGACCCGCGGGTCGAAGCCCTGCTGCTTGTCCCCAGAGATCAGGGCATAGGCCGCCGCCGTCGTGCCCAGGCTCATGGCTACAAAGGTGGAGGCCGTGTAGCCGAGTACCGTCCCGAAGATTCCACCCAACTGCGAGCGGGCGTTGCGGTTGAAGTCCGCGGCGAGTACGGTCCACGAGATGGCCGTGGCCACGACCACGTCGAAGGCGATGGCGAGGGTTATGCCCGCTCGCGGATCGCCGGATATACTCGCGAAGCGTTCGAATCCAAAGGCGGAGAAAGCCCGGTAAAACACGTAGGCGGCGAGCAGGAGCATAATCGCCGCCATAAAAGGCTCCACCCGCTCGATGCCTCGGTGTCCGAAGAGCGCCAGCAGAACTACTACGCCCTGGCAGAGCACGGTGAAAAGCACGACGCTGGAGAAGCCGGTGAGGGACTCAACAGCGTAGTCCACGGCTATTCCGGCGAGCAGCGCCTGCACCCAGCTCCAGCCCATGAGCACGGCGAGGTTGAGCACACCAGGGAGCTTCCCGCCCCGCACTCCGAAGGCCCCGCGGGTAAGAACCATCGTCGGCAGCCCGGTCCGGGTGCCCATGCAGCCCACCAGGGCGAGCACCGCGACGCCGACCAGCGTGCCGAGCAGGATCACCGCGAGGGCCCGCAGGTAGGACACCCCTGGAACGAAGAGGGTGCCGGTGAGCAAAGTAGTCACGACCATGTTAGCTGCCAGCCAGAGCATTACCGCACGGCCAAAGCCCATGGTGCGCTCCGCCCCGGATTCCTGCTCCACCGAGTCGCGCCCCAGTCTCGAGATCACCCGTTGCAACATGTCTCTTCTCCTCCCGACCTGCCTCAGGAAAGATTCTAGCCGTGCCCACCCCTACGGCGTAACGGAGAAAGACACCACGCTGCGCGCTCTGCGTTGTAGGATCATACGACGATATGGAGCCAGCACCCCCCATAACGGTCCGGGAGTTTGTAGAAGACGAGCAGCTGGGCCTGGAGGTCGTAGTCGGCGGGGATCTGGACAGGCCGGTGAGCTGGGTCCACGTCACGGAGCTCCTGGACCCCGCTCCGTACATGAGCGGAGGCGAGCTGATGCTCTCGGCGGGCGTCTGGAGCTCCCAGGGCGGGCAGGAAGACGTCTTTGTCGGCGGGCTGGTACGTGGCGGGGCCGTCGCCCTGGGCTGGGGGCTGCTGCGCGGGGGCGAGCAGGTGCCGGAGAACGTCGTCCACGCCTGCCGGGCGGCCGGGCTGACGCTGCTAGCGGTCCCCGTCCGCACGCCGTTTATAGCTGTGAGCCGCTGGTTCTTCGAGCACCTGCAGGGGAGGCGGGAGGCGGGCCTGAGGGAGATGGTGGCTCGGAGCGAGCGGCTCGTCCGGGCCATTTCGGAGCTGCCAGGGGGCAGGCGGGGCATTCTGCAGGAGCTGGAGAGGATGCTGAGACGGAAGGTCCGCATCGAGGAGAACTCCGATCCCGACTTCCCCGCGTGGAACCACTTCCCCATCGACGTCGGAGGGACGTGGCGCGAAAGCCTGCTCGTTGAGGAACCAGAGCTCGGGGCCGCAGACCTCGCCACGGTCCGACAGGCGCTGCCGCTCTTGGGATTCGTAATATCCTACGAACGCGAACTGCGGGAGGCGGAGCTCCGACTGGCGGGAGAGCTTATCGAGGGGGTGCTCTCCCGCCGCAACCAATTCGCTGCCGGGAGGCTGCGGGCCTATGGCCTGAACCCTGAGGGGCCCTTTCTCGGTGCCGTGGTGCTCGGCGAGGGTGCGCGGCCGGAGGTGGTCCGCCGGTCGCTCTCGGAGGCCGGCTTCCGGACGGTGGTGGCCGAGTGGCGCGGCTCGGCATACGCGGTCATCCAGCCCCCGCAGCGCTCATCATCCGAGGAGGCAGGCCGGGCACTCGGGGCCACACTCGGTGGCGGGGCGTCCGTGGGCCTCGGAGCTCGCGGGAACGGCGTGGAGGGGCTAAGGCGCAGCCTGATCCAGGCCCGTCAGGCGGCCGGTCTGGCCCGGATGCGGCGGCCGCCGGAGGGCTTCGTGGCCTACGAACGGGCCGAGTCTCACGCGCTGCTGCTGGCCCTGCAGGATGAGGAGGTGCTGTCCTCCTTCCGGGACTCGCTGCTGGGTCCTCTGGAGGAGTACGACGCGCGCCACGGCACCGCGCTGCTCGCCACTCTGAAGGAGTTCCTGTCCTCGGGGGGCCGCTGGCAGGAAACCGCTCGCCGGCTGCACATCCACGTCAACACCCTCCGCCACCGCCTCGCCCGATGCGAGGAGCTGACGGGAAGGTCGCTCTCCTCCATAGACGACCGGGTGGACTTCTACATTGCCCTGCGGACCCGGGAGGGCTCTTAAAGCGCCTCCTCGGGCTCGGTGTAGGGGAGCCCGTGCGCCTCGGCCACGGGGCGGGAGACGAGCGCGCCCCCGAGCGTGCTCAGGCCTCTCATCAGCGCGGGATCCTCCCTCGCGGCCCCCTCTATGCCTCTGTCGGCGATCCTCAGGAGGTAGGGCAGCGTGGCGCTGGTCAGCGCCAGCGTCGAGGTGCGCGCCACCGCCCCGGGGATGTTGGCCACGCAGTAGTGGATGACCCCCTCCTCGACGTATGTCGGGTCGGAGTGGGTCGTGGGCCTGGCCGTCTCCACGCACCCCCCCTGGTCTATGGCCACGTCCACGATCACCGACCCCGGGCGCATGCTCGCCACCATCTCCCGGCTTACGAGCTTGGGGGCCTTCGCCCCGGGCACCAGCACCGCCCCTATGACCACATCCGACTCCCTCACGTAGGCCGCCGTGCGCGCCCGGTTGGGAAGCACCAGGTCCAGCCTGCCCCCAAAGATGTCCGAGAGGTAGGCAAGCCTCTTGGGGTTTATGTCCATCACCCGCACTATGGCCCGCATCCCCACCGCTATCTTGGCCGCCTCGGTCCCCACGACCCCGCCCCCGATGATGGTGACCTTCGCGGCAGGGGTGCCGGGAACACCCCCCAGCAGAAGCCCCGCCCCTCCCTGCGGGCTCTCCAGGCAGTGGGCCGCTGCCTGCACCGACATCCTCCCCGCAACCTCGCTCATGGGCGCAAGCAGCGGCAGCGA
>Ga0207863_100419_pt1 | contig 14585 bp, 12 predicted proteins | sample CeladaPassaD2F12_FD_187497 | JGI IMG/M metagenome (GOLD analysis project Ga0207863, IMG submission 187497) | Cellulose-adapted microbial communities from the Joint BioEnergy Institute, USA - Passage D2F12 (SPAdes) (version 2) | ecosystem: Engineered > Bioreactor > Continuous culture >... | reverse complement strand
ACCTTGGCCGCGGCGTAGGGGCTGCGCGGGTAGAAGGGCGTCTCCTCGGACTGCGGGGGAGGGGAGGCGCCGAACATCTCGGAGGTCCCCGCCTGGTAGAACTTCACCCGGCGCCCGGAGGACTCCTGCACGTCGCGCACCGCCTCCAGCAGGCGCAGCGTCCCAAGCCCGTCCACGTTACCGGTGTACTCCGGCTGCTCGAAGGAGACCTTCACGTGCGACTGCGCGCCGAGGTTGTACACCTCGTCCGGCATCACGCGCTGCAGCACTCTTCGCAGCCCCGCCGCGTCGGTGAAGTCCCCGTAGTGCAGGAACATCCGGGCCTCCGGGTCGTGGGGGTCCCGGTAGAGGTGGTCTATGCGGTCGGTGTTGAAGACCGAGGCCCGGCGCACGAGCCCGTGCACCTCGTAGCCCTCGGAGAGCAGAAGCTCCGCAAGATAGGAGCCGTCCTGACCGGTTATGCCCGTGATGAGGGCGCGTTTAGACGAAGACAAGCTGCACCTCTGACTCGTCTGCTGAAGTTCGGAACAACAAGCATGGCACATTCTACAGCAAGCCGCACCTCAGCGTAACCCGCGCCCGGAGACGAGGGCCAGCAACTCCTCCTCGAAGGAGGCGAGGATCTTCTCCCTGTCCAGGCGCTCCTCGGCGTAGCGCCGGGCGTTGCGCCCGAGCCGCGCCCGCAGGTCGGCGTCGTCCGCCAGCCTCTCGATGGCCGCGGCCAGCTCGCCGGCGTCTCCGGGCGGCACCACCAGGCCCCCGCCGCTCTCCCTCAGAGCCCTGTACAGCTCCGTCCCTGGGTCGGCGGTGGCCACGCTCGCCCGCCCGGCGGCCATGATGTTCGTCAGCTTGGAGGGCATGACCAGGTCGGCGGCCTCCCGCCGCTGCACGACGAGGTGCACGTCGCCCGCGGCGAGGAGAGCAGGCAGCCGCTCCTCGGGCTGCACCCCGAGGAAGCTCACGTTGCGAAGCCCCCTCTCGCGTGCGCTCCTCTCGAGCCGTTCCCGGGCCGCCCCCGCCCCCGCCAGCGCGAACCTCACCCTCCGCCTGCCCCGCAGGCGATCTGCGGCCTCGAGCACCAGCTCGAGCCCCTGCTTCTCGCCCATGTTGCCCGCGTAGAGCACGAGCACGTCCTCCGGGGAGGCCCCCAGCTCCTCCCGCACGGCGGCGTCCGGCGGCATCGACCGGACCGCCTCGAGGTCCGCCCAGTTGGGAAGGAGCCGGGTCCTCTCCTCCGGCACGCCCTTCTCCACCGCGCGGAGCCGCATCGCCTCCGTGATGGCCGAGAGCCGGTCGGCACGCCGGTACAGCGCGCGCTCCAGAGATTCGAAGGCCCGGCGCGCAGAAGCTCCCCCGAGGATCCCGAGCCCCAGGGCGGCCTCCATCTCGAAGTCCTGCACGTGCACCCACAGGGGGGCGTCCGCAAGCCGGGCTGCGGCCCACGAGTGCGGCAGGCACAGCAATGTGGGCTCCACCATGACAACCACGTCCGGCCGCCACGACGCCTGCCGCAGCACGACCGGCGCGCTCGCGGCGGCGAAGCTGGAGAGGTGCAGGAGCCGCTTCGGCCCGGAGGGCCGCTCCGGCACCCACAGAGGGCAGCGCCACACCGCAGCCCCGTCCAGCTCCTCGCGCGCGTATCGCCGCCCGGAGTAGCCCTTGCCGACCCGCCACTGCGGGTAGTACGGCGGCGCGGTAACCACCCGCACCTCGTGCCCGCGGGCAGCGAGCCAGCGCCCCATCTCCCCCGTGTACCGCCCGGTGCTCGTGATCTCCGGGTGGTAGTTGATGCCGTGCAAAAGGATCTTCAGAGGCCCCTCCGCCGCCATGACCGAAGACAGTTTACAGCACACATCCGGCGGGACCAGGGGCAGCCCGAGGAGCCGTGTCCGTCCGCCTCCGATTCAGCACGCGGTATAAGCTCAGCACGAGAAACCTGCCTGCCTCTGCGCGCCCGGTCAGGACTCGTCCCGCCAGCGGCCGCGGACGAACCGGGCCGGGTTGCCGCCGTAGATCCCGTCCGGCGGCAGCGAGCGGTTGACGACGCTCCCCGGCGTCACGACCGCGTTCTCCCCCACCTCCACCCCCTGCAGCACGATGCAACGCGTCGTGATCCACGCGCCCCTCCGGATCGTGACCGGCTCTATCACCAGGTCCATCGTCCCGTAGATGTCGTGCGAGCCGGTCGTGACGAAGGACTCCTGCGAGATCACGACGTTGTCCTCGATCGTCAGGCGGGGATCACCCACAACCGGTCATCTCCTCCAGCAGTTCCTCCCACCGCCTCTGGCTCTGCTCACGCGTCTTTCTGAAGCGCAGCGCCGCGCCTTTCGAAGCCGCCTCGAATAAAGCAGGGTCCGCAAGCCACGCCTCCAGCTGCGCGAGGGCGGGCGGCACGAACGGCTCCGCAGGGTCCACGACGAGCCCGCACTCCGGCCCGACGATCTCCGGGATGCACCCCCGCCCGTACGCGATCACCGGGATGCCGCGGCTCATCGCCTCGTGATTTACTATGCCCTCGGTCTCGTTCACGTACCTCGTCGGGAAGACCAGCACATCTATCCCCGAGAAGAACTCCTCCTTCTCAGCGCTGTACACCGGCCCCACGTACTCCACCTCCGGCAGACCCGCCAGCCTCTCCCGCACCTGCCGCTCTGTCCGTGCATCCTGGAAGGGCCCCGCGAGCCTCGCCCGCAGCGACAGCCCCCTCTCCCTTGCAGCCGCTGCGAGATCCAGAAACTCGAAGACCCCCTTCTCCTCGCAGATATTGCTGATGAACCCGATCGTCCGCAGATGCCGCCGGGGCTCCACCTGAGCAGCACTATCTTCCATCAGAAAGACGGCGTTCGACACCGGCACCGCCCGCCGCACGCCGTAGACGGACCTCAGCCGCCCGGCCATCCCAGGCGACTGGCAGATGTGGACCGCCGAAGAGCCCGCCACCCTGGTAAGGATACGGGTGAGAAGGCGCGGGTTAGAGAGGTAGGCAAAAGTGTGGTGATGCAGAAACACCCGCATCCTGCGCAAGCGTGCAAGCAGCATAAACCCTATCTCATATACTTGCCCCCAACCTCCAGCCACGCTAGTGTACAGCGCCGCGCCTTGCACGTCACGGTAAGTAGCCACTCGAACAAGGCCCCGCAGTACTTTGGGCAATCTTTTCAAGCGAACACGAAGTGAGCGCTCCAGGCTTGGCGAGGACAAGTTGACACTTACAAGCCGTACGCCAGTTGCACGTAGCTGTTCATTTACGACTCCGTTGACCAAAGACATACCGCGAACTGGAGGAGGAAGCGCTCCAACCATTACTACGGGACTCGGTTTCTGCGACGTTCTCTTTGAATTATGAGGGGAGAAAGATGTATTCATAGTATTAGTCTCTTTTTTCTGTTCACCTTTGGTTATCTATATCTCCATATCTTATGCAAGGATGTTAAAAATCATTCAATGTTCGCACTGTCATTAATCGAGGTGTACCCCCACCGATTACAAAAATCATACCCGACCAAGTCACTAAGCTGCTGAATCTCAGGCAGAAATATAGTGCGAAGATCCATTCGCGTCTTAGGTGACATCTTTGGTTTCTCATCCATATGGTACGGTGTATATAAGAGATGATTCACGAACGCTGAGTTTTTAGCGTAAGTAACTAACTGTGGCAGGCCAAGGCATCTTATACACCATCCCATACCCCTTATCACCTTAGCCCAAAATAGAGATCTTGGGCGGGCAGCTGGCAGTACAGTTTTCCGCAATTCTGCTGGCAACAACATGCGTTCTATTTCAAGAAAATTACACACCTCATCAAAGAATCGTTGAGGATCGCTCACAAGGTCATCAAATATCGCAACATGTATTCTCTCAGAGCCAAAGACTCTTAGATATCGCTCCAAATGCTTCGCATAACGACCATGATCAATCAACTCATCTTTCTCTTCAATAGCCGTTTCAAAATCAGTAGTGACACGGCCTTGTTTAACCATATAGAGATATGCAGAAAACGCACGCTCCACAGGTTCACGGAGGCACACCATCAACTTAGCTTCAGGAAGATCCCGAGCAATACGCTCGCAAGCCAAAGGAGAAAACAGATAATCGTGGCAGATCTCTCCCACTATCTTGTGCTCCTTACCTGCACCTTTGAAATACTTTTCGTACCAATCCCAACCCAAGTGGTAAAATCGGTCAAAAAAGAATAGTTCTTTAGCATTTGGAAGATATACCTGTTTATGTCTCCCAAGTGCTTCGTATAGCCATGTGGATCCAGCCTTATCAGGACCGATAAAAAAGAAATTGGGTTTCACAGTCGGCCTCGTCTCTATACCTTTGTCTTACAATAAAGTTACATGCCAACAATGTTAAAGCAACAACAGTTCCGATAACTCTGCTACCTATCTGCCACCGCAAAATCCTTGACAGTGTCCCTATCCGGTCTCTACGACCGAGCGGGTGGTCGAGGTAATGAGAAAGCACGCGATATGGAGCAAGCGCATTCACGGCATTACACCCGATCCAACAGGGTACAGACGATTTTTTCGAAGTCTTCTGCCCATCTCTCTGGCGTATGCCCCTTTACCTTTTCGTACCCTCTCCTCCCCATACGTTGGCGAAGCTCGTCATCGGAAGCGAGCCGCAACATCCGGCCGGTGAGCGCTTCGGCATCCTCCGGCGGAACGATGTAGCCGTTAACCCCCTCCTCGATCCGGCCATGGATCTCACCCGCCGCGCTGGTGCTGATCACCGGCAGCGAGCAGGCCATCGCCTCGTCCACCACCAGACCATAGGTGTCGCCGAGTGTCGGGAAGACGAACACGTCCGCGGCAGCGTAGTAACGCGGCAGCTCGGGCTTCTGCTTGAAGCCGGCGAACACCACGTTGCGTAGATTATGTTCCCTGCAGAACCGGCGCAACCGCTCCTCCTCCGGACCGTCGCCGACCAGCAGCAGGCTCACCTCCGTGGGGCTCCTCTCTTGTACGTTCTCGAAGGCCTCGAGCAGATACCCGAGTCCCTTTCCCCACCACAGCCGCCCCACATAGACGAACACGCACCCCCGGAGCCCGAGATCCCGGCGCAGCTTCTCACGTTCGGCGGAATCGATACTGCTCCCCTGTCTGTAGTGCTCGACATCTATCACGTGCGGCGCGAAGAAGATGTTCTCGTCTCGCGCACCGTATCTGCGGGCAAAGGCAGCTCCGTCCTCAGCGATGGTTACGATTGCATCCATCTTCGGGAACAAAAGCCTTTTGATTCCCTCCTTCCAAAAGCTTCTCCTGATCAACCGATCATGGGTCACCTCAACCCAGAACCCTGTCCTGGCTCTCCTCATCCTGGCAATTGCCCAACCGGTGAGAAATACCGGCTCGGCGTAGAGGCTTACGAGAACATCCGGTCTACGACCCAGCAGCGGCACAGGTATGCGGAACTCCCGGCCAGAGATCCTTACCCTGGGTAGGTAGCGGTAGCGGAAGCGCCAGCTGCTCTCGTCCACCTCCCAGCTCCGGCCCGGCTCTGTTCGATCGTTGAACCACGCCTCGAACTCGAAAGCTCCCCGATCAGCCACCGCGTTGAAGCGCTCCACCATGTAAGGAGACGGGATGTTGTTCCAGTAGACTACATATGGTCGGGTTACAGCTGTTTTACTTATGGACGGTGATCTCATATCATTTATATTGTTTGTTTCTTCTGCTGGCTTCTATTACCTCTGGGTGTTAATGGACAGAGCCCCCCTACTACACCCAACGCAAGACCCAAGAACATGGCTGACAGACGGATGATGAACGGATTAGCAGTAAATCCAAGACCCAGCACAGTAGAGAAACCGAGAACTCCGACCCACAATGGCCAAATTGATTCATTGTCCCACGATCTCGTTCCTATCATAGCAACCAGAACACGGAAAACATAAACAGTGCTAAAAATCAACACTAATATAGCAATTGTTCCTGAAATAAGACCACCATAATACAGAGGGGTGACCCACATAAATTCTCCCGGATACCACATAGGTTGTACGAAAGTGTTTGCCGTAACGTACGGGTATACGAGGGAGGCGAAAGACTGGGCGTATTGATATTGGTGGCCGAAACCTTGACCAACCACCCACCCAACCGGGTTGTTCGACAACTGCTCCCACTGGCCCACAGCAGCAGCAACCCGCGTCCAAAAAGTAGCAAGATGCGCATCGCCGAAGGTGCGCTGTGACCAACGTTGCAACGTTTCTGGTGCAATTATCAAGAATGTTTCGATAAATATTCCAAACAAGAGTACTCCACCAATCGATGCCCGTAAGACCATACGAATTGCAGATAAAGAAGAAGATCTAAAAAAGCTCCAGATAAGCGCAACTAGTAGCATCAAACCTGTAAATCCGACTGCCAATAACGGTCCTCTTGTCACCGAGAATGCCGTAATAGAAACGCACATTGCTAATATGGCCAGCGAGCGCGCTCTTCGTCTACGCAGGAATAGCAAACGAAACCCTGAGTAGACTATCAAAAATGGGGTCAGCGAACTCAATATTTGATAGCGTATTGTTTGTAAGGCTTGGCCTGAGAAATGAAATCCCCACCAGACAGTGAACAAAAAGGAAATGATTGCTGCAAAGACCAGGCCGTGCGCCACAGTTTCTGCGCCACGCCAGTCTCTGCTCACCCAATATGCCACCAAGAATCCTTCTACAAAAAGCACATAAGGGTATATGACTCTTATATACTGTCCCAACGGCACATCATTTATAAATGCGCCTACGGAGCCGACAAGGAGAAAACTGCACCATCCCCAAAACACGAACGCCATCAATCCGTATCTTGGCAACACTAGGCGGTATTGCAAAGCTAATAACGCAAAGGCAAGCGTATTGACGATAGCCATAACGTACTGGATAACAGTACCACCCTCAGATCCTTTGAAATCCAGCGCGAAAGACATGATAAATAGAATTGACAATATCTGGGCTTGGCGTTTCGCAGCAGAAGCAGAGGCACCAAACCTCAAGGTCTGCATTCGCCAGATCAGCGATTGCGCCCCTCGTATAAACTGTGTTCGTGGATGAGAAACTCTGGTCATCTCCAGTTCCTCATCACGTACCAACCTTTCCCATGGAGAATATACCAAAGAGCCTTATAGATTTTCGCCAGCGCCAAGGCAGCTTGCTTTACCGTCGGGCTGCCATATCCTCTACCAAATTTTCTGACTACCTCGCTATGTTCCCTTTGTGCCGTCTCCAACATGGTCTTGCTCTTGGCAGAAGGATGCGCGCGGAAAGCTCCCAAAAATTGATCTACGTGATGTAGCCTAACCCTTTCGCCAAATATGAGCCTTCCAAAGTATTCGAAATCCATACAAAATTGCAGCCCTTCATCAAGGTACCCAACCTTTTCGAGTAGAGATCTGCGCCAGATCGTCGCCTGATTGTGAAATTGGATTCCTTGTGCTACATGCAGCCAGCGGTGCGCTGGTCCTGTCATCTGGACGTCATAGACGTTATCATCACTATCTATGTGCACTATATTTCCATATACAATCTCGGCGTCGCGGTTAGATTCGATTGCCCTAGCTAGACTGAAAAATGCCCCAGGAAGGTACAGGTCATCCGAGTTTTGAAACCCTACCCATTCTCCTGTCGCTATACGAAGCCCTTTGTTGATAGCATTGGCTTGACCGTGATCCGGTTCGCTTACCCAGTAGCTAAGATAAGGCTCATACTTTTTGATTATGTCCACTGAACCGTCAGTGGAGCCACCATCTATAATAATATATTCTAAGTTTGGGTAACCTTGATTTAGTACAGATAGGATAGTGCGTTCCAGAAATCTGGCTTGATTAAAAGAAGGTGTAACTATGCTAAATCTAGGATAATTAGAATCTTTTAGCGTTGATATCTTTAAGTCGTTGTTCTGTGGCGTAGAAACGAAGCTTCTCAAGCTTTTGGTTAAGAACAATTTATCAGGTTGCTTCCCGGTTATGTACATATATACTTAGCCCCGTCAGTCGATAATTCTATATCGAGAGGTTGATTCCAGTAAGCTTGCTTTCTCTTTTAAAGATGTAATGTCCGATATTGTCCACTTTTCTTTAGCTATAAATCCAGGCGCTAATTCTCTCAGGATTTCATTTGGCAAAGTCCACCATTTCCACTCTATAAGTTCTTCAATTACTTCATCTGAAAACCTCATTCTTAGTGGTCTTGCAGGCACACCACCGACTATCGTATAGGGTTCGACATCGTCAACAACAACCGCCCCAGCTGCGATAATCGCACCATTACCAATAGTTACCCCGTCCAATATCGTTGCACGTGCCCCTATCCACACGTCATTTCCTATCTCAACACTAGAAATTTCCTTATATCTATCATCATGAGAAAAAGTCAATCCAGCTTGTTGTCGAGTCGAATAAAAAGCTGGGTGAGAGGAAATCCAACGTGTAGGATGTGTACCGAGCCCACCAACTATTGCTTGGGGTCCAACGCTACAAAAAGCACCGAGATCACAGTTTCCGAGTTTAGCTCCAGCTACATAAGTGAACTTTCCGAGACTTACGTTCGATAAAACTGATCCACTATATAATTTGTTGTAGCTACTAAATTTGCAATTTCTAGTGGCGTATGTATTCCAGTGGGCCCAAAATCCAGGGATACGCCAGCTCATTGCTTTTCTACGAAAAACTATCCAATTAATGCGATCCTTCATAACTGTCCCACTAGTTCATTGCAGCCATTATCTAACAGTATAAATAGACCGCATTTTGTTCCATAGCAATGATAATTCCACGTGAGTCCACAAATCTGCTCTCCTTCTCACAACTACCATCATTAGCACGTTTTGTACTGCAGCACCAAAAAAACTGATAGAAACAGTCATTCCTACCAAACCATAAAACGCTGCTCCTAAAATAGCACCAATAATCATTGCGAATCCAGTTATAACGGTTACCAACATCAAATAGCCTTGCTCCCCAATCATCATAAGAACTTGAAGGCAAGAACCGGTCCATACATTAACAAGCTGACCAAGACTTAAGATTGCAAGCACTATCCCACCCGCTTGGTAGAAGCTCCCAAAAGCGAATCCCATGATCGGACCGCCGAAGAACACGAAGGAAAGCAAGACGATGAAGCACGGCACGAACGCCACCGTTGCGACCGAACGCAGTATCCGCTCCAGCTCCCGGGTCCTGCCCTGAGCATACATCTCCGCGATGATCGGCGGCGTCACCATGCCGGCTATCGCAAGTGGCATCTCCACGTAAGTCATGAGTCGGAAGGCTGCACCGTAGAGCGCAACATCCTGCTGCCTGAGGAAAAAACCGGCGATCCAGTAGCCTACCTGAGCAAGCACAAGAAGCATGAGGTTGGCACCCATGAGCGGCCACGCGACCCGTATCATCTCCGCCCCGCCGAGAGCCGGTTTGGAGTCCTCCTGCGGTAACTTGCCTACCCGGCGTCGGAGCAGTATCCACGCCAGCAGCGTGCTCGCTGCGCCAGACCCGGTCGCCAGGAGCATCACCGTCGCAAGGTCCGTGTGCCCCCAGACAAGCCACACCACCGCCAGAGAGCCGACGACTAGGCCACCGGTCAGAAACCCCTGCCCGCTGGCGAAGCCGCCGAGTATTATCGTCATCCGTATGTCGTGCAGGCCGCGGAAGGCTTCGACGAGTATCCCCTGCACAACCGCAACAAGCATCCAGCCTGCTGTCAATCCCGCGACGGCCGCAAGCGCCGGCGAGTCGAAGAGGCGGGCGGCGAGCTCCCCGCCGAACAGGGTATATGCTACCCCCACGACGAGCGCCCCGAGCGTCCCGTAGACGAGGGAGAGCTTTATGGCTCTCCGCGCCCGGCCATACTGCCCAAGCCCGATGCTCTCGGCGACGAAGCGCACGATGGATTTCGTAAGCCCGAGGGAACCCAAAGAAGCCAGCAACCCTACTATGGTAAACGCAAGAAAGTACACGCCCAGCTCGGCAGGAGACAGAACCCTGGCAAGCAAGGCGTTATTCAGGAAGCCGATGACCGCAAGCCCGACCCTGCCTCCGAGCGCCCACATGCCCCCCGAGAGCAGGCGCTGGCGGACCGCCCCGGGTATCGCGGCGCTGGAAGTGGTGCTCATGCCCTCCTCGGCCATAGCCTCATTCGGCCCGGCGTCTGCTAGTAGCCATACCTGCGGTAGTAATAGTAGTAGCCACCCTCGGTCTCGCCGGCGTTGTTGAGCACGGTGCCCAAGACCCTCGCCCCCACGGCCTCGAGGCTGCGCATGGCCCGCCGCACGGCGCCCTTGCGGGTGTTCTGCGCGTCTATGACCAGCAGAACCCCGTCGCTGTGGGTGGCCAGGATCACCGGGTCGGAGACGGCCTCGACGGGGGGCGCGTCCATGAGGACGTAGTCGAACTGCCCGCGGGCCTCCTCGAGCATCTGCTGGAAGCGCCGGGAGCTGAGCAGCTCGGCGGGGTTGGGGGGGATGGGGCCGGTGGGCACGACCCGCAGGTTGGGCACCGGCGAGTGCCACACCTCGCGCAGCTCCCTGGTGCCCGCGAGCACGTCCACCACGCCGCGGATGTTGCGCAGCCCGAAGATCTCGTGCACCACCGGCTTGCGCAGGTCGCAGTCGAGGAGCAGGGTGCTCCTCCCGGCCTGGGCGAGCGCCACGCCCAGGTTGGCGCAGGTGGTGCTCTTCCCCTCCCGCGGGCCGGGGCTGGTGGTGACGATGGCCCGCGGCGGGGCGTCCACGAAGGCGTAGAAGAGGTTGGTGCGCAGGCTGCGGTAGTCCTCGGCGGCGAGCCCGTCCTGGTCCACCAGGGTGACGAGCCTCCCGGCGAGGTCCAGCATGTCCTCCTTTTTGTCGCCGCGGCGGCGCAGCAGCCTCCCCCTGCGGCGCTTGCCCCCGGAGGTGTCGAACTGCCGCACGACGCCGAAGGTGGGCACGCCGGAGACCTGCTCGGCGTCCTCGGGGGAGCGCCAGCGGTCGTCGAGGTGCTCGACGAGGAAGGCGGCCCCGGTGCCCAGCATGAGGCCGAGGACGAGGGCTATGGCCGCGTTGCGCAGCGGCTGGGGGCTCACCGGCTCGTCGGGGAGCTGTGCCCGCTCCCAGACGGTGGCGGTGACGGCGTTGGCGCTCGGGCTGAGATCCGAGACCTGCTCGGAGAAGACCCGGCCGATGGTGTTGGCCACCTGCTGCGCCCGCTCGGGTTCGGGGTCCCGGTAGGAGACCTCGATGACCTGGGTCTCGGTCACCGGCTCGACGGTCATGTTCTCCAGGAAGGTCTCGGCGTCGGTGGGGAGGTTCATCTCCCGGATGACGGCGTTGGCCACGGTGCGGGACTCGAGCACCTCGGCCATGGTGCGGGTGAGCTGCTGCAGGCCCATCACGTCGCTGCCCAGGTTGGTGGGCGCGGCGCCCTCCCGCTGGCCGATGACGATCTGGATGGAGGCCTCGTAGATGGGGGTCCGGAGCAGGCTGAAGCCCGCCGCAGCCGCCGTGAGGAGCCCGGCCACGAGCGCGATGATCCAGGCCCGCCGCCAAAGCACCCGCAGAAGCTCGTCGAGGGAGATTACGATCTCGTCGTCCGGGGGAGGGCCGGCCTCCGGCCCGTTCGTAGAACGCCGCTGTCTAAGATGGTTCTCGTCGCGCAAATGTCCCGCCTGAATATGGGTCTTATGTTACTGCAATGACACGCCGGAAAGTCTAATGCACGCCTCCGGCGCATTTCCAGTCCCGCGCGGAAGAATTTTGCAGCGGCACTGGCGCGGCGGGCCGCCAGCCCCTATCCTCTGTTGCGAAAGATGGAGGGTCTTCTCAAGCACGCCAGGAGCCGCAGGCTCCTCCCCACGCTGGCGCTCGCGGCGCTCGCGCTCTCGGCGGGCTGGATGGGCGCCTGGGGGGCGGGGTACTTCGTGACCGTGTGGGGTCCGGTGGCGCTGCTCTTGGCCGCGCTCGCGCTGGCGCTCTCGCTCGCGGGCGTGCCGCCGGGGCGGGGCGCCGCCCGGGCGGCGCTCGGGCTCCTCGCCGCCTACACCCTGTGGACGTTCGCCTCGGTCCTGTGGGCGGCCAACAAAGGCGACGCCTGGGCGGGGGCGGGCAAGACGGCGGTGTACCTGCTGGCCTTCTGGGTCGCGGCGGCGCTGGTGGGGGCCGGGGCCTCGCGCCGCTGGGCGCTCGCCGCCTCGGTGCTCGGCCCCGCGGCGGTGGCGGCGCTCACCCTCCCCGTCCTCCCCGAGAGCATGGGCCAGATGTTCCACGCCAACCGCCTGCTCGGGACGGTGAACTACTACAACGGCGAGGCGGCGCTGCTGCTGGTCCCCTTCTGGGTGGCGGTGTACCTGGGGGGCTCGCGGCAGGCGCACCCCCTGCTGCGGGGGGCGGTGCTGGCGGGGGCCGCGCTCTCGGCGCAGCTCGCCGTCCTCACCCAGTCGCGCGGGGCCATGTTCGCCATGGCCGCCTCGCTGCCGGTGTTCTTCCTGCTCTCGGGGAAGCGGCTGCGCGGGCTGCTCGCGCTCGCGGCCCCGGCCGCGGCGGTCTCTCTCTCCTTCCCGGAGCTGAACCGCGTCTACCTGGAGTTCCTGAACGAGGGCAGCCCCCGCGAGGCGCTGCAGGCGGCGCTCCCGGAGGTGTGGCTGCTCGCGGCGGGGGCCGGCCTCTACGGGCTGGCCTGGGGGGCCGCCGACGCCGTGTGGAGCGTGGACCGGAGGGTGGTGCGGGCGGCGGGGGCCGTGGCGCTCGCCGCGGTCCTGGTAGGGGGTGCGGCGGGGGCGCTCGCCGCCGTGCAGCGGGTGGGCGACCCCGTGGCCTGGGCCGGGGAGAAGTGGGAGGCCTTCAGGACGAACGACACGGCGGGGCAGGAGCAGAGCCGTTACCTGAGCGTCTCGGGCTCCGGGCGGTACACCCTGTGGCGGGTGGCCTGGGAGGACTTCGCCCGCCACCCGGTGCTGGGGGTGGGCACCCACAACTACGAGGCCACCTACTACCGGCTGCGGGAGCAGACGGGGGGCTACGTGCGCCAGCCGCACTCGCTGCCGCTGGAGGTGCTGGCCGAGAGGGGCGTGGTGGGCGGGGCGCTGCTCGCGGGCTTTCTCGCGGTGTGCGTCGGCGCGGGGCTGCGGGAGCGCTTCGGGAGCCTGGGCGGCGAAGGCCGGGCGCAGGTGGGGGCGCTCGCGGCGGCGGTGGCCTACTGGTTCGTGCACAGCTCCGCCGAGTGGTTCTGGCAGATGCCCGGGGTAACCCTCCCCGCCTTCCTGTACCTGGCCCTCCTGGCCTCTCCCTGGCGGGTGGCGCGCCCCTCCCCCCTGCGGTGGCCGCTGCGCGCGGCCGCGGCGGCGGTGGCGCTCGCCGCCGCCGCGGCCGTAGCCCCCCTCTACCTGGCCGACCGGGCGGAGGCGCAGAGCCACGGCCTCCGGGACCCGCGGGAGGCGCTCGCCGCCGTGGAGCGGGCGCAGAGCCTGAACCCCTGGGACCCCCGGCTGCGGGAGCGGGAGGCGGAGCTCGCGATGCAGGCCGGGCAGTGGGAGCGGGCGGAGAGGGCCTACAGAAAGGCCATAGAGCTGAACCCGCGGCACTTCGCCCCCTACATGCGGCTCGCCACCTACTACGAGCGCCGGGGGCGGCTGGAGGACGCCCTCCGCAGCTACCGCGAGGCCCTGCGCAGAAACCCCCTCGACGAGGAGCTGCAAAGAAAGGTGGGCTGGCTCGCATCCTCCGCCGGAAGGGAGCGGCAAGAATAGAAAAAAATGGGATAAATCCCTGGATTTCGCATGAAAAATGCTTGACAGGGGCCCGGGGACGCGGCATTCTGTAACCGTATTTGGAATTGTTAAGTCGTGATGAAGGAGTATTGGGCATGGGGTTGAGCTCTCCTTTCAGCGGCGCCGGTTTTCGCCTGTTCGTTCTGGCCGCGGCGGTGTTCGCCGCCACCCTGCTCGCCGCCTCGGCGGCGGAGGCGCAGTTCGAGGACCAGTACGGGGCGCCGGTGGCCCCCGCGGGGCCGCTGGCCGGGCTGCAGGTGATCGTGCAGAACGACACCGACGGGGTGGTGAACGCGGGCGACGTGCTGGTGATCCCGGGCGAGTACACGGTGACGGAGGGCGCCTCGGTCACCCTGCAGGACGCCGACGCCACGCAGGGCACCCTCATCGACGGGCAGAACGCCGAGATCGAGGAGGGGAGCGTCGTGATCACGGTGACCGCCGACCCGGTCATCAACGCGCCGGGGGCCAACGGGGTGCTGAACACGGAGGGCCTCTTCGTGGTGGCCAGCACGGGCATCTTCCCCAAGGCGGGCGGCGCGGCGGCCGCGCAGACCGAGGCCGGGGCAGCGGCGGAGGCCGCGGCTCCCTCCGGGACGCTCCCGGAGACCGGCGGGGCGCTGCTCTTCGGCGTCCTCGGGGGGCTCGCCCTGGTCGCGACCGGCGGCCTGAGCCTCCGCTACATCCGCCGCTAGGGAGCAGGGCGGAGAGCTCCCGGTAGCCCTTGCAAAGGGGCCGGGCGGCCCGGATCGCGGGCCGCCCGGCTTCTCTTTTCCTTTCGGGTGCTATGTCCCGGGGCGCACTTTGGTGCGCCCCGCGATACGGTCCTGCGAGCATCCCTTCGGCCGATGCG
>Ga0207863_100409_pt1 | contig 14847 bp, 9 predicted proteins | sample CeladaPassaD2F12_FD_187497 | JGI IMG/M metagenome (GOLD analysis project Ga0207863, IMG submission 187497) | Cellulose-adapted microbial communities from the Joint BioEnergy Institute, USA - Passage D2F12 (SPAdes) (version 2) | ecosystem: Engineered > Bioreactor > Continuous culture > Unclassified... | reverse complement strand
CCAGAAGGGTCTGACGCAGGCTGGTGACCACAGCGGTATCGCGCTCTTCAACCACGGTCCGAGCCCAGCCTGGGTCGCCACGAGCTTCCGCAACCAGGCAGGAGCGCTGATCGAGCCGACGATCGGTAAGGCGATCGTCGCACCGATCCCGTCGTTCGGTGGGTACATGCTGTACGCGCCGAGCTACCAGCAGATGGCGCCCGGCACGCTGGCGTCGGCAGTGACCGCTGTGCTGAGCGGTGGCCCGGTCGTCGGTGTCACGAACAACGTGAACTACGACGTGCAGTTCGACGGCTCGGCCGCGTTCAACCTGCCGGTCGCTGATGATCTGTTCAGCGTCAGCTGCACTGTGGTCGACGAGCCTCTGGCTGGCGACACGACTGCCGACTGCACGGTGACGGCCCAGGTGCCTGGCATCGCTGGACTGCCGCTGGTGTTCGAGGTGGTGGATAGCGCGGATGATGATAGCGCGGATGATGACTTCTCGTTCTCTGCATCGAGCAGCGACGACGTCAACACCCAGGCCGCCACGACCGACAAGAGCGGCACGGCGAGCGCCGACCTGTACTGGGTGACGGACGATAACGAGGACAACCAGTTCACCGTCACCGTCAACGTCTACTATGACGTGAACGGGAACGGGCAGCTCGACACCCAGGACGTCCTGCTCGGCAGCAGCACCTGCAGCTACGAGCCGCCCGCCGGCGCCAGCTGATATGACGTGAGCGGACTTTGGCCGGAGGGCGCGGGGGTCACCCCCGCGCCCCTTCCGTTGTCCGCGTTCGCCGCTGCACAGGCCGCGGACGCTCCGGCCAGCAGCACGCCGGCCGTGGCGGGGAGACCGGACGCCAGCGACGCGCCCGTGCCCGCTGACCTCGGGTGTTCCTGTTCTCGGGGTCGGCGAGTCGCACCGGGCTGCACGCTCCCCCTCGTCAGGGGCTTCGGCGTCGCGTGATGCCGCGCGCCCGGGCCGCGTGCGCTCCGGCCAGCTGCTCGGGCCCGCGGCCCGGTGGCGCGCACCGTCGGTTCCAGCGCGGGCCCGTATCTCCCGACAGCAGTTCCCCTGTGTCCCGGGCCAGATCCGTCCGGTGCCCGCTGGCCGCTGCCGCGCCGGCGCCGTGAGGAACCACCAACCGTTGCCGCCGCACTCGTCTCCTGTTCCCGTCCGAGAGGAGCCTGCACGATGGATGCGTCTTCCCTCGTCCCCACCGCTGCCGACCGGGCGCGCTGGGCGCGCTACCGCGAGTACCTGGCCTTCTGGGAAGGCCGCCAGTGGCACGAGCGCGCCCGGCCCGGCGAGACGCGCCTCGTCCTCAACTACGCCCGCGCCCTGGTGCGCAAGGTGACGAGCGTCCTCTTCTCCCGCCCGGTACGCTACAGCGTGCCGGCGTCGCCAGCCGCCGAGCGCGCGCTCGCCCAGCTGGCCAGCGAGGACGACTGGCACGGGCTCGACTGCGCCGCCGCGCTCGACGCGGCCGTGCTGGGCGACGCCGCCTTCAAGGTGACCTGGGACGCTGCCCGCCAGCGCCCGCGCCTGACCACGGTCGACCCGGCCCAGCTGGTGGTCGCGACGCGCCCCGACGACCTGCGCGAGGTGGTCGCGGTCGTCCACGAGTACCCGCTGGAAGCGGGGGCGGTCGAGGCGGTCTACGGGGTCGCCCTGCCGGCGGTCGGCCCGGCCGGCTGGGTGACGGTGCGCGAGGAGTGGACGGCCGAACGCTACCGCCTCTCGGCCGGCGGGGTGCCCCTGCACGACGGCGCGAACCCCTACGGCTGGATCCCGTACGTCTTGGTGCCGAACACGCCGGCGCCTGGCGGGGTGTGGGGGGAGAGCGACCTGGCCGACCTGCTCGACGTCTGCCGGGAGATCAACCGGCGGGTGACGGTGCTCTCGCGCATCCTCCAGGTCTCCGGCAACCCGATCGTCGTCCTCGAGAACGTGACGGCGAGCGAGGGGATCCGGGCCGAGGAGGGCGCGGTCTGGGAGCTGCCGGAGGGGAGCCGCGCCTATCTCCTCGACCTCCTGAGCGGGGGCGGCGTCGGCGTCCACCTCGAGTACGTACGGCTGCTCTTCCAGGTGCTGCACGACCTGGCCGAGGTGCCGCGGGCCGCCTTCGGCGACCAGGGACGCGACCTCTCCGGCGCAGCGCTCGAGCTGGAGCTGCAGCCGCTGGTGCACAAGGTGGAGCGCAAGCGGCGCAGCTGGGAACGGGCGCTGCGCCAGCGTGCCTGGCGGGTGCTCGACCTGCTGGAGCGCTTCGGCGGGGCCGACTTCGGCGGTGCCCGCGGTGTCGAGGTCGTGTGGGGGCCGGTGCTGCCGGTCGACGAGGAGCGGGCGGCCCGGGTGCAGGTGGCGCTGGTCGGCGCCGGCATCCGGTCGCGCCTGACCGCGGCACGGGAGCTCGGGTCGCTCGACCCGGAGGCGGAGCTGGCGCAGGTCGCCCGCGAGCAAGCGGTCGCGACGCCCACCGGGTAGGGCCGGGGCGCACGGCGGCCGGTCGGGGCACCCCGTACCGCAGGTGCTGGCGCGCCACCCCCGCCCGCGTGTTCTCTGTAAGGGCGAGGCGTGCCTCGCCCGCGACGACCACCCTCACCCCCGGCTCGCTCCGCTCGCCACCCCCTCTCCCGCACTGTGCGGGAGAGGGGGTCGGGGGGTGAGGGGGCATACCGGGTCAGGCACGCCTGACCCCTACAGGGGACGACGGTGGTCGATGGGATACGGTGACCGGTGCGCGTGCCACCGTCCCGGACCCGTCCCGCCCGGTAGGGGCGACGCGTGCGTCGCCCGGTGGGACACCCCTCACCCCCGGCTCGCTCCGCTCGCCACCCCCTCTCCCGCACCGCGCGGGAGAGGGGGTCGGGGGGTGAGGGGGGCTCCAGCACGTGCGGCGTCTATCCACGCCGGAGTCTGTGGGAACGGGGTCGGTTTCCCGGGCCTCACGGCCCGGCGGGTCAGGCACGCCTGACCCCTACGACGGGAACGACGGCGCTGCAGCGGCGACCGCGACCGGCGACCGATCACGGTCGGCACCTCGTCCCCCGCCCTGTAACCCTGTAGGGGCGAGGCGTGCCTCGCCCGACCGCGCCCCAGGCGCGGGAAGCGAACCGTGGCGCCACGGCCTCCGGGTGAACACCCCTCACCCCCGGCTCGCTCCGCTCGCCACCCCCTCTCCCGCACCGTGCGGGAGAGGGGGCCGGGGGGGTGAGGGGCCTCCGCTGCGGTCGGGCCGGTGATCTCCCGGGGACAGGGTCACTTCTGGCTGTTTTCCACAACAGAGGGAGGTCGCGATGGTCGAAGGGACGTTCGTCGAGACGCTGGCCGTGGCCGGTGTACCGGCGGTGGTGCTGGTGCCGTTGCTGGTCGAGGCAGCCAAGCGGGCCGGGATGCCGGTGCGCTACGCGCCGCTGGCGACGCTGGTCGCGGCTGGCCTGGTCGCGGCGCTGGCCGAGGCGCTGCCGGTGGTGCCGGGACTGGCGCCGCTCGCCCGCTGGGCGGTGGCGACGCTCTTGCTCGGCCTCGGCGCGAGCGGCGCCTACGAGACGGCCCGCTTCGTCCGGCGCCAGCTCGCTCCCGACCGGGGATGACGCCTCGCGCACTGCTCCGCCGCGTCCTGCTCGACCCGCTCGCCTTCTCGCGGCTGCTCCTGCCCGAGCGGGCGCTGCGCGGCTACCAAGCGGGGCCGGTCGCCGCGGCCGCCGCGATGGTCGTGGCCCGGGCGGCCGGTGACCGCAGCGGCCCGCACGCCCAGCTCTGGCTCTTCAGCCGCCAGTCGGGCAAGGACGAGGCGCTGGCCCAGCTGCTGGCCTGGCTGCTCCTCCGGTTCCACCGCCGCGGTGGGGAGGTGGTGGTCGCGCTCCCCTCCTGGCGGCCGCAGGGGATGCTGGCCCGCGAGCGGCTGGTGGCGGTGCTGGCCGCACCGCGCCTGGCGGCGCTGCTCGCCGCACTCGACCTCGCGCCGGCAGCGAGCGGGTCGAGCGTCGCGCTCGGCCGGGCGGTGGTGCGCTACGCCTCGGCCGGGCCGAGCGCCAACGTGCGCGGCCTGACCGCCTCGCTGCTCCTGGTGGCCAACGAGGCGCAGGACATCGCGCCCGACCGCTGGGACAGCGCCTTCGCGCCGATGGCCGCCTCGACCGGCGCGCCGGCGCTCTACTTGGGGACGCCCTCGGGCAGCGACTCGCTCCTGGCACGCGAGCTGCGGTATCTCACGGCGCTCGAGCGGGAGGACGGGCGGCGGCGCGTCTGGCGTGTCCCCTGGACGGTGGTGGCGGTCGAGCTGCCGGCGTACGGCGACCACGTGCGCGAGCGGACGGCGCAGCTCGGTGCCGGGCACCCGTTCGTCCGCACCGAGTACGGGCTGGAGGAGCTGGCCGGGCAGGGACGGCTCTTCCCGCCGGAGCGGCTGGCGCTGGTGCGCGGGACGCACCCGGCGCTGCTGGCGCCGCGCGCCGGCGAGCGCTACGCGCTCCTGGTCGACGTGGCCGGTGAGGACGAGGCCAGTCCGGACGAGCTGCGCGACGATCCGGGCGCGCGGCGCGACGCGACGGTGCTGACGGTCGTGCGGGTGGTGCCGGGCGAGCGGCCACGCTACGAGGCGGTCTGGCGGGCCCGCTGGGTGGGAGCGCGGCAGGTGCGGCAGCACGAGGCGCTCGTGGCGCTGGCGCGCGCCTGGCGGGCCGAGCGGGTGGTCGTCGATGCGAGCGGGGTCGGGGCTGGGCTGGCCGCGTTCCTCGAGCACACGCTGGGCGAGCGGGTGCGGCGGGTCGTCTTCTCGCCGCGGGTCAAGTCGGAGCTGGGCTGGGGGTTCGTCGGCCTGGTCGAGAGCGGGCGGTACCGCGACTACGCGGTCGATGCGGCGACGCCGCCGGAGCTGGCGGCGCTCAGCGAGGCGTTCCTGGCCGAGCTGGCCAGCGTCCGGTCGCTGGTCGCGCCGGGGCCGGGTCGGCTGCTGCGCTGGTGGGGCGAGCCGCACGACGACCTCGTGGTGAGCGCAGCGCTGGCGGTGCTGCTGGACGAGGAGGACTGGCGCCCGCGCGTCGCGCGGGGCCGGTAACGCTCGCACCCCCGGCGTCCGGGCGCGGCACGCGTCGCCCCGACAACGCGTGGTCGGTTACCGGAGGCCGCCCGCCCATCGCCCACCGGCGCCCCATCGACCACCGCCACCCCCTGTAGGGGTCAGGCGTGCGTGACCCTTCGGGTCACGCGTGCCTGACCCGTCCGGCCCGGGAGGGCCGGGAAACCGACCCTGTTCCCACAGATTCCGGCGTGGATAGACGCGGCACGTGCTGGAGCCCCCCTCACCCCCCGGCCCCCTCTCCCGCACCGCGCGGGAGAGGGGGTGGCGAGCGGAGCGAGCCGGGGGTGAGGGGTGTTTTTGCGGGCGCTATGCCGCCGCGGTTCGCTTCCCGCGCCGTTCGGCGCGGGCGGGCGACGCACGCGTCGCCCCTACAGGGTTACAGGGCGGGGCGGTGTGCCGACCGTGATCGGTCGTCGGTCACGGTGCCTGCTGCAGCCACGCAGTTCCCCGTAGGGGTCAGGCGTGCCTGACCCGCCCGGCCCGGGAGGGCCGGGAACCTGCGTACCCGCGCCGTTCGGCGCGGCCGGGCGAGGCACGCCTCGCCCCTACAGGGAAAACAGGCAGGGGGTGCCGCAGTGACAGCGACGGGGGTGAGTTTTCGCGGGCGCGGCACGCCTCGCCCCTACAGGGGGAAACGTGGACAGGGGGTGCCGCGGTAGCGGCGGGGGTGAGGGCTGCTCTACGGGCGAGGCACGCGTCGCCCCTACGGAGAACACGCGGCACCCCTCGGCGGACGAGGACCCTCCGCCGGGCGCTATACTGGTCGCCGGACGCGACGCGCGAAAGGGGCGACCATGCGCATCGGGCTCGTCTTCCCGCAGACCGAGATCGGCAGCGACCCGGCTGTCATCCGCGAGTACGCCCAGGTGGCTGAGGGACTCGGCTACACCCACCTCCTCACCTATGAGCACGTCGTCGGTGTCGACCTCGCCCACTACCCGGGCTGGCGCGGCCCGTACCACGCCGGCCACCAGTTCCACGAGCCGTTCGTCCTCTTCGGCTACCTCGCGGCAGTGACGGAGCGGATCGAGCTGGTGACCGGTGTGATCATCCTGCCGCAGCGGCAGACGGTGCTGGTGGCCAAACAGGCCGCCGAGGTGGACGTACTCTCCGGCGGGCGGTTGCGGCTCGGCGTCGGCGTGGGCTGGAACGAGGCCGAGTACGTCGCGCTGGGGATGGACTTCCGCACGCGCGGCCGGCGCGAGGAGGAGCAGATCGAGGTGCTGCGCCTGCTCTGGACGCAGCCGGTGGTGACCTACGAGGGGCGCTGGCACCGGTTGCCGGCGGTCGGGATCAACCCGCTGCCGGTGCAGCGGCCGATCCCGATCTGGCTGGGCGGGATGTCGGAAGCGGCCCGCCGCCGCGCCGCGCGCCTGGCCGACGGCTGGATGCCGCAGTGGCGGCCCACCGCCGAGCTGCGGGCCATGGTCGAGGAGCTGCGCGGCTGGGTGGCGGAGGCCGGCCGCGACCCGGCCTCGTTCGGGATCGAGGGGCGACTGACGCTGGCCCAGGTGCCGACGGCCGAGTGGGAGAAGGACGTCCAGGCCTGGCGCGACCTCGGCGCGACGCACCTGTGCATCAACACGATGGGCATGGGGCTGGCCGGCCCGCGCGAGCACATCCGCCTGATCCGCGAGCTGGCCGGCGTCTTCGGCGTCGAGCCAGCGGACTGAGCGGGCCGGGCCCGAACAGCAGGAGGGGAGGAGACCGATGCGCTGGTGGACAGTCCTGCTCGTGCTGGTGCTGGTCGGCTGCGGAGGAGCGGCGACGCCGACGGTGCCGCCGGCCGCGACGCCGGTGACGCGGCCCTCGCCGGCAGCTGCTGCCCCCGCCAGCCCGACGCCGCGAGCGACCGCGACGGCAGCGGCGCAGGCGACGCGGACAGTCGAGCCGGTCCCGACGGCGGTGCCCGGCCACGAGACGGTGCTCCTGGCCACGACGACGAGCGTTCAGGACAGCGGGCTCCTCGACGCCCTCCTGCCGCGCTTCCAGGAAGAGACCGGCTATGTCGTGCGGGTCACCGCGGTCGGGACGGGGCAGGCGCTGGAGCTCGGGCGTCGCGGCGAGGCGGACGTGCTGCTCGTCCACGCGCCGGACGCCGAGGAGCAGTTCATGGCCGAAGGGAACGGCAAACTCCGCTGGCTGGTGGCGACCAACGACTTCGTGGTCGTCGGCCCACCGGACGACCCGGCTGGGGTGCGCGGCACGACCTCGGTCCTGGCGTGCCTACAGCGGATCGCCGCGGCCGGCGCGACCTGGGTGAGCCGCGACGACAAGTCGGGCACCGACCTCCTGGAGAAGCGGCTCTGGAAGGAAGCCGGGATCGACCCGGCCGGGCAGCCCTGGTACCTGACCTCCGGCCAGGGGATGGGGCAGACGCTGGTGCTGACCGACCAGAAGCGGGCCTACACGCTGAGCGACCGCTCGACCTACCTGGCCTTCCGGTCGAAGGTGCAGCTCGACGTGCTCTGCCAGGGCGACCCCAAGCTGCTGAACTTCTATCACGTCATCACGGTCAATCCGGAGAAGTTCCCGCAGGTCAACGCCGCCGGTGCCGAGGCGTTCGCCCGCTTCCTGGTCTCGCCGGAGGCGCAGCAGATCATCGCGCAGTACGGGGCCGACCGGTACGGCGAGCCGCTGTTCCGGCCGGCGGTCGAGCCGGGGGCGACGCCGACGCCCTGAGCGGGGAGCGCGATGGAGCTGTTCTGGGAGGGTCTCACCGGCGCAGTCCGGCTGATCCTGCAGGGTGACCCGCAGTTCCGCGAGATCGTGGGACGGACGCTCGTGGTCTCCGGCTGCGCCACCGTGCTGGCGGTGCTGTCCGGGGTGCCGCTGGGGGTGGCGCTGGCGGTCGGGCGCTTTCCGGGGCGGGAGGCACTCAGCCTGGTGGTGAACACTGGTATCGGCTTGCCGCCGGTGCTGGTCGGTCTGGTGGTGACCATCCTGCTCTGGCGGAGCGGGCCGTTCGGATTCCTGGGGCTGCTCTATACCCCGGCCGCGATGGTGCTCGCCCAGTGGATCGTCGCCTGGCCGATCGCTGCTGGGGTCACCCGCACGGCGGTCGAGCTGCTCGACCAGGAACTGGTCGACGCGCTGCGGGTCTTCGGTGCTGGGACGTTCCGGACCGGCTGGGAGCTGGTGCGGGCAGCTCTGCCGCAGGTCGGGTTCGCCGCCGCAGCGGCGTTCGGGCGGGCGATTTCGGAGGTCGGCGCCTCGATCATGGTCGGTGGGAACATCCTGGGGCAGACGCGCATCCTGACGACCGCCATCGTGCTGGAGACGAACCGCGGGGAGTTCGCCCTCGCGCTCGCGCTCGGCTTCGTCCTGCTCGGCCTGGCGCTGCTGGTGAACGTCGGGGCGCGGGCGCTGGTGCTGCCGGCCCGTTGAGCGGCGCCGGCGGGGCCACGGGAGCCATCGGCAGCTGCCACCGACCGGTAGCACCGGGGCGAGGCGCGATCGCTGCTGCCAGCCTGCCACACTGGCCGTGACCGCTGGCGCGGGTAGGGCTGCCGGCGGCCTGGTTCCAGTGGTGCTCGCCCCCAGGGTGCAGCCCGGCGAGGGTGGGTGAGTGTGTCACCTTGTCACGCACTTCTGTCGAGTGGTATCATTTCTTCCGGCGGGCGGGAAGCACCCCCGCTGCCCGACCCGCACCCCAATCCCTTCCCTTCCCTTGGCGCGCGGAGCGCTCCGTCCCCCGGTGCTCCGCGCGTTTTCTTTCTGGGCCGGTCCGGCGCACCATCCCCGCGAACGCGCGGACCGGCGGGATAACCGACGCATCCCGCCGGTCCGCGATCCCCCTTTTGCCGCGACGGGCACGCGCGACCATCGGGTGACCGCCGGCCGGGCGGGCCGCGCGAGGGTGCACCACCACGGTCGTCCGCTCCGCTCGCGCCGGCGACTGCCGGGTGGTAGCGGGCTCCGCGCTCCTGCTCGCACGGGAAACCGCCGGTCCGTCTCGCTTCCATCGCCTGCTGCTCCACCGGCCCTGTCGTGCACCGGAAACGCCATGCACTCGCGTTGTACGACTTCGTGGGCGCGGTGTCTGTCCGCCGTTCGGGGGACGGTGGACGCGGGGCATGTCCGCAATTCGGCGGACAGGAGGGGTGGGGTTCGATCGTGCGCCCGCGCGGTGTCCGTCGTTTGACGGACACGGTCAGCCGGGGAAAGAATTGGGCCGTATCGGTCGGCTCTTCGGAGCGTGGGGAACGGGCTGGGTGCGGCAGCCGGGTCGGGCAGCTCTCGCGCTAGGGCTGGTCTTTGCGTGGCTCCTCGTGGTGCCGCTCGGTCCGGCGGCTGGTGTCGCGACCGGCTGGGTGAGCGGTGCCGCGCTCGCCCACGGTTTGGGATTGCTCGTCGCGAGCTGGAGTCTCCGGCGCTGGGGGAGAAGGCTCTGGCCGGTCAGTCTGGCGTTCGGCGCCGCGGCGCTGGTGCAGGCGCTCTGGCCGACTGGGCGGGGCGCGCTCCTGCTCCTCGCTGGGGCGCTCGCGGCCGTGCCCGTGCTGGCCTGTGCCGGTGCGCTCGCCATCCTGACGCCGCGGCAGCGCCCGTGGGCGGTTGCCGCCGGTGCCGTGCTGGCCAACCTGCCGCTCCTGGTGCTGCACGCGGGGAGCTCGCCGCTGCTGCTCCGGGCTGGTGCCGTCACCACCGCGCTGGTCGCTGCGCTCGGCGGGTGGATCGCGCGCCCGGCTGTCGACGCGCCGGTCGGGCCGTTGCCGCCGCGCCTCGTCGCTGCGGTCGCCGTGACCTACCTCGTCGGGGGGATCACCTACGGGCTGGTCCTTCCCGGACTCGGTGGCACGCCGCTTGGGGTCGTCCCGTACCTGCTCGTGCTCGGCGTCGCGGCCTGGCTGGCTGACCGGCTGGGGCGCGGGGCGACCATCCGGGTGGGGCTGGCCGCGCTCGGACTGGCCGCTCTGGGCTGGGGACTCGGCTGGTCGCTGCTCGGCCCGCTCCTCGCGGCGCTCCTGGTGGGCTGCTGGGCGTTCGTCGATGTCGGCTGGTGGACTCGGCTCGGCGACGAGCCCGACTGGCCGGCCAGCTACGGTGCGGGGCTCGCTGCGATGGCCGGCGCGATCGGCTTCGGTCTCGTGGTGACGCCGCTCCTCGGCGGCGTCCAGCCTCCTTCCGGCGCGGCACTGGCGCTGGCCGCGCTCCTCGGAGCAGCCTTGCTCTTGCCCGGCGAGGTGCGCCCGCCGCTGCAGCCGACGCGACCGGCCCGGGCGGAGCCGCCGCAACCAGCACCCGGTACGGTCGAGCGAGTACCGCCAGCCGATCCCGCGCCAGCGGTGCGCTTGAGCCCGCGCGAGCGGCGCGTGCTGGAGCTGGTCGCCCGCGGTGCGAGCAACAAGGAGATCGCCCAGGAGCTGGGGGTGAGCGAGGGGACGGTCCGGACGCACTTGGAGCGGCTCTACCGCAAACTGGGGGTGCGCTCGCGGACCGAGGCCGCAGCCTGGTACTGGCGGGTGCTGGCCCGGGAGACGCCGGAGGCGGAGCGCGAGCGGCTGCCGCCGGGTAGCGGCGGGGGCGAGCACGGGGCGAGGTGAGCACGCCCGGCAGCCCGGCGCGGATGCATGATGTCCACGCAGGTGCGGTGTGCCGCGCACCGGCCAGGTCGTGTAGCTCCCTCACCCCCTCTCCCACGATCGCGTGGGAGAGCGGGGTGCCGCGACAGCGGCGGGGGTGAGGGGTGTTCGACCGCGTGCGGACACCGGGGCGGTGGATTCCCGCGCCTGGCGGCGCGGCTGGGCGAGGCACGCCTCGCCCCTACGGGGTGGGACGGGTTCGGGACGGTGGCACGCGCACCACCCACCGCCCCGAGATCACCCACCGCCGTCCCCTGTAGGGGTCGGGCCCGCAGGGCCGGGAACGAACCACGCACCCGCGCCTCTCGGCGCGGGCGGGCGAGGCACGCCTCGCCCCTACAGGGTTACAGGGCGGGGACGGTGTGCCGACCGTGATCGGTCGTCGGTCACGGTGCCTGCTGCAGCCACGCAGTTCCCCGTAGGGGTCAGGCGTGCCTGACCCGCCGGGCCGTGAGGCCCGGGAAACCGACCCTGTTCCCACAGATTCCGGCGTGGATAGACGCGGCACGTGCTGGAGCCCCCTCACCCCCCGGCCCCCTCTCCCGCGCGGTGCGGGAGAGGGGGTGGCGAGCGGAGCGAGCCGGGGGTGAGGGGTGTCCCACGGGCGAGGCACGGCCCGCCCCTACAAACAACACGCGGGCGGCGGTGGCGAGCGGAGCGAGCCGGGGGTGAGAGGTGTTCGGTCGGCTGCGGTTCGCCGCATCGCTGCGCGGCAACAGCCTGGCTGCCGGTATACTGCTCCCCAGACGCGACGCGCGAAAGGGGAGGATCGCGGATGCATACCGCCTGGCGCGACCCGGAAGCAGAGCAGCGGATCCTTTCGGCGATCAGCCTGGAGGAGCCCTGGGCCGCGGTCGAGACGTTCGCTCAGCTGGTCCGCCTTTCAGGAAGCCCGGAGGAGCGGGAAGCGCTGGAGTACCTCGTCGAGCGGCTGGAAAGCTGGGGCGTGCCCTATCGAGTGTTCTGGCCGACCTGTCTGGTCTCGGCACCGGTCTACGCGACGCTGCGCGTGGTGGCGCCGGAGCCGCGGCCGATCCGGGCCAAGACGCTCGCGTTCTCTCCTTCGACGAACGGGGCGGAAGTGGTCGGTGAGCTCGTCCCGGTCACGGCCGAACAGGCCGCCGGACTGGAGGGGGTCTTCGGCGGTTCGATGCCGGACGGCCTACCAGACCTGCGCGGCAAGGTGGCGCTGGTCGACGGCTTCGGCTTCGCCGCGCAGGCGGTGCGCTGGGCCGCGACCGGGGCGATCGGAGTGATCTTCGTCCATCCGGGCGAGGCGATCCACGAGGGAATCGCGACGACGTCCTGGGGTTCGCCGGACCTCGATGCCGAAGGGACGGTGCCGGCCGTGCCGGTGGTGACGATCGCCCGGCCGGACGGGGAGGCCCTGCGGGAACTAGCTGCCCGCGGGCCGGTAACGGTCGCCTTCTCGACCGCGGTCGAGACCGGCTGGCGACCGATTCCGGTGCTGGTCGCTGAGATCCCGGGGACGCAGGCAGCTGATGAGTTCGTGCTCCTGCACGCGCACCTCGACTCGTGGCACGTCGGGGTGGGCGACAACGCGACCGGCGACGCGACGCTGCTCGAGCTGGCCCGCGTCTTCTGGCAGCACCGCGAGCAGCTGGTGCGGACGCTGCGCATCGCCTGGTGGTCAGGACACTCGCACGGTCGCTACGCTGGCTCCACCTGGTACGCCGATGCGCACGCGCAGGATCTCGTGCCCAACTGCGTGGCGCACGTCAACTGCGACTCGCCCGGATGCCGCGGAGCGACCGAGTATCGCGACGTCGCGGCGATGGCCGAAGCGGCGGCGCTGGTGCGCACAGCGATCCGTGACGTGACTGGGCTGGAGGCGACGACAGTCCGGCCGCCCCGGGCCGGCGACTACTCGTTCACCAACCTCGGAATCACCGGTTGTCTGATGCTCTCCTCGACCATGCCGGAGGAGGTGCGGCGAGCCAAGGGCTATTACCCGGTCGGCGGGTGCGGTGGCAATATTGTCTGGCACACAGAGCAGGACACGCTCGAGGTGGCCGATCCGGACGTATTGCTGCGCGACATGCGCGTCTACGCGGCGGTGGTGCTGCGCCTGCTCAACGCACCGGTGCACCCGTTCGATTTCCGCGCCACGGTGCGGGAGATCGAGGAATACCTGCACCGCTACCAGCAGGCGGCCGGCGAGTCGTTCGACCTGCGCCCGGCACTGCAGGCGGCCGGCATGCTTCTGACCACGCTCGACCGCTTCTACGAGCACACGGCGACGCTGCTCGACCGGCCTGCCGACGATCCCGAGGTGCGGCGGGTGAACGCGCTGCAGCGAGCGCTGGCCCGGCACCTGGTGCCGGTCGACTACGTCCGGCGCGGTCGGTTCCGTCACGATCCGGCCGAGCCGCTGCCGCCGGTGCCGGAGCTGGCGGCGGCGCTGGAGCTGCCGCAGCTCGAGCCGGAAAGCGACCGCTGGCACCGGGTGCGGACGCACCTCTTGCGCGGGCAGAACCAGGTCGTCTGGTCGCTGCGCCAGGCGCACCGCCGCATCGCCGAGCTACTGGCCTGACGGCTCCTGTGGTTGCGCGGCGCCAGCGGGGTGCGGCGCGGCCGCGGTGCGCTGCGCGCCGGGGCTCGACGGGGCCGGCGGCCCGGCATAGCTGCAGAGCGGCGCAGCTGAACCGGTGTCCGGGGCGCCGCGCGTTAGGTCGTGCCTCCGACGTGCCCGTGCACCCGGGCCGCCGGCCCGTGCTGGCGGTCGACCGCGCGCACTGCCCGCGTCAGATGCGCACGGCGGTACCGGAGACCGTGACCATGAGCATGTTGCTGCCGCCCATGTCGATCGTCTCGTAGTCGATGTCGACGCCGATCACCGCGTTGGCGCCGAGCTGGCGGGCGGCCTCGGCCATCTCCTGGAAGGCGATCTCGCGCGCCTTGCGCAGCTCCTTCTCGTAGGCGCCGGAGCGGCCGCCGACGATGTCGCGGATGCTGGCGAAGAGGTCGCGGAAGATATTGGCGCCGAGGATCGCCTCGCCGGTCACGACCCCGAGATACTGCTTGACCGGCCGGCCTTCGACGACCGGCGTCGTGGTGATCAGGAGGTCAGTGGCAGTCATCGTGCCTTCCCTTCCCCGAGTACGTGTCCTCTCCTCGCATGGTAGCAGACCGGCCGCCAGGGCAGGGGCCTCCCGATTCCAGCGCGCGATACCCGGAACAGGTGACCACGCCAACTCCGTGGGGTCACGTATGCGTGCCCGACCCGTCGGGTCACGCGCGCCTGACCCTGCCGGCCCGAGAGGGCCGGGAATCGTACCGGGGGGTGTATTCCCGCGCCTTTCGGCGCGGCTGGGCGCGGCACGCCTCGTCCCTACCGAAAACCCGCGTCATCGTCTAACAACGGTCACCCGCCGATCGCCCACCGCTCCCCAATCGACCCGCGTCGTCCGTGTAGGGGTCACGCGTGCGTGACCCGACCGGGCAGTCAGGCCCGGAAGAGCGACTCGTTCCCACACCTTCCGGCGTGGATGGGCCACAGCACGCGATGGATCCCCTCACCCCCGACCCCCTCTCCCACACCGCGCGGGAGAGGGGGTGCCGCGTCAGCGGCGGGGGTGAGGGGTGTTCGATCTCGCGCGAAGACGTGGGCGGTCGATTGCCGCGCCTGCGGCGCGGACGGGCGACGCACGCGTCGCCCCTACGGGGCGGACGGCGCATGGCAGATGGGCCGCGGTCGCGTGCCGATGGTCCACCGGTGCCCCGCTGGCCACCGTTGTCCCTGTAGGGGTCAGGCACGCCTGACCCGTCCGGCCCCGCGGGCCGGCAACCGACGCCGTGTGCCTCGCCTGGGGCGCGGCAGGCGGGACATGCCTCGCCCCGACAGGACGGGTGGCGCGTGGCGGATCGTTGGCGGTGGGCTGCACATGTCCAACCCTGACTCGTAAACCACGGTTCAACCCTTGTAGGGGTCAGGCGTTCCTGACCCGTCGGGTCACGCGTGCATGACCCGGCCGGGCCGCTAGGCTTCCACTCGTCGCATGTCGCACCCGTTACCAGCGTCTCACGCGAATGTGACTCGGTTCCACCACGACGAGCAAGCCGCTCGCGCGATCCACATAGGCGAGCGCTCTCCGTATGCAGTCGATGAAGTGCTGAGGACTAGACACTCTGTTCAAACGTGCGAGCACGATGGAGGGGCAACCAGGAAC
>Ga0207863_100401_pt1 | contig 15122 bp, 16 predicted proteins | sample CeladaPassaD2F12_FD_187497 | JGI IMG/M metagenome (GOLD analysis project Ga0207863, IMG submission 187497) | Cellulose-adapted microbial communities from the Joint BioEnergy Institute, USA - Passage D2F12 (SPAdes) (version 2) | ecosystem: Engineered > Bioreactor > Continuous culture >... | reverse complement strand
AAGCCAGGCCACCTCGGGATGCCCGCAGAGCAGGCGGTGGAAGATCGTGCTCCCGCTCCTCCCCGCCCCGATGATAAAGATGGGCCTCTCGATCCCCTTCACATAGAGTCCTTTCGAAAGCCGTCGGTCCGGGCAGCCCTCAAAGGCAGGCTTTCTGTAAACCCGCTACCAGCTCGCCTCGTCGTCGTAGGTGTAGCCGAGCTGCCTGTGGTCGAGCACCTTGGCAGGGGTCGGCGGGTCGGGCTCCGCGGCCCAGGGCCACATGGGGTCGTTGAGGTTGTGCCCGACCGGTCCCCCGGAGGAGGGCAGGTACGGCGAGTCCGGGTAGCGCCGACGCCAGCGGGCCCACAGCCGGTCCATGAAGCAGTGCAGCATCCAGAACACGGGGTCGTTGGGGGACGAGCCCTGCAGCATCGTCCCGCCCACCCAGTTGTGCACCCGGTTGTGCAGCGACTTCTCGCAGAAGGGCCGGAAGTAGGAGCCGGTCACGGTGGCGTTCCAGGGCGCCGCGTCGTAGGTGACCCGCCGCAGGGCGCCGTTGACCTGGGTCCCCGTGGGCAGGGTGGAAACCCGGACCCCGAAGGCCCGCCGCAGGTAGGGGGGCGTCCGGCGGTTGTCGTTTACGGTGAGCGTCCACTCGCCGGTGGAGTAGGCGAAGGGCCCGGTCATGACCTGGGAGTCGAGCGCCCGCCCGTTGCCCCCCATGAAGTCGTCGGCCCAGATGGAGGAGCTTGGGGAGCCGTCCGCGACGAAGTCCCAATACGGGATGGTGACCGTGGGGTCTACCTTCTGCAGGTCGAGCTCGAAGCGCCGCAGGCACTCCCGGTGCCAGGGGAAGAAGGCCGGCCCGATGTGCGCCGGGTCGGGGTCCATGCTGAGCACCGCGGTCCGGTGGTGGCTTACGTGCATGTCGTAGATGCCCTCGGCCTTGAGCACCTTGAGCGCCCGGACGAAGGCCGCCCGCTCGGCGGCGGTGAGCCGGGCCTGGTTCTTTCTCACGCCCACGATGCGCTACCTCCTCGCCGCCAGAAAGCGCGCCCTGCGGGCCTGCAGCGCCGCCCGGTAGTCCACCATCTCCCGGGCGAGCTCCTCGAGCGTGGGCGACGGGGAGAACACGAACCCCTCGGCCCGGTAGGCCCCGTTGCTGTGGACGGTCCGGATGTGCTCGCCCTCTATGTACAGCTCGCGCCGGCCCCGCACGCGGCGGATCGCGATCCGCCGCCCCTTGTGCAGCAAGACCCTCTCGCGCGCCTCCTGACCGGATGACCCACGGGCGCCGGTGCCGAGCGCAACCAGCACGCTCGCCGCCGCCCCGAGGGCCAGCGCCTCCCGCCGGCTGAACCTTCTCTGGCCGGAGCCTCCTTCGGGATCCATCCTCTTCTCCCAGCCTTTCCTGGTTGGCTTCTACCACGCGGCAAAGCGCCGAGGTTCGCCGCAAGCTCATGCTAGGCCCCTCCCCCGGGCGCCACAATAGGTACATCGGATGCTTTCTGCAGGACGTACGGGCTAGCCCTAAAGTGCACGGGCGGGACACTTTTGCTCCGGAGGCGTTCCCGAACGCTCCCGCAGAACCTATGATGGCCCGCATGAGGGCATCTCTCCTGCTGGCCGCCGCGCTGATAGCCACCTGCTCCGCCGCGGGCTGCGCCTCCCCGAAGGGGGAGGGGACGAAGCGGCCCGGCGCCCCAGCGCGGGAGGCGGCCGCCTCCCCGGGCGAGACCACCGCAGGAGACGCCCCCACCGAGGCGCGGACCGCCGTCGTCCCGCTCCGCCCGGTGGGCGGCTCCGGGGTGGAGGGCGAGGCGGTGCTCGAGGAGATCGCCGGGGGCGTCGAGGTGCGCCTCAAGCTCAGGAACCTCCCGCAGCCCGGCACCGCCTACCTGGCCCACATCCACGAGGGCACCTGCGCCGGGGAGGCGCGGGAGGGAGGCACCGGGCACGACGAGCACGCCCACGGCGGCGGGATAGAGCACCCCCTCTCCATGGTCGGCGCCGACCGGCGGGGCGTGGGCTCGAGCAGGACCCTCGTGTGGGACGTGGGGCTGAGGGAGCTCCTCTCCGGCCCCCCGCGCCACATAAACGTCCACGCCCCGGGATCCGGCAACCCGCCGGCGCTCGCCTGCGGAGCGCTGGGCGGGGATGCACGACGGGAGGGAGGCAACAGAAGATGAGGATTCTCGACGAGAGCGGCGCGCGCGCCCTCACGACCTCCGTGGCGCGCTCCGGGCGGGAGCTTGAGGCGCTGGAGGCGGAATGGGAGGCGCTCTACGCCGCAAGCCCCGCGGCCACCCCCTTCCAGTCCTGGGCCTGGCTGTACTCCTGGTGGGAGGTGTACGGGGAGCGCTACGAGCCGTGCGCCATAACCGTGCGCTCCGGCGGGGAGCTCGCCGGGCTCGCGCCGCTCGCCCGGGAGCGGGGGACGGGGAGGGTGCTGTTCATGGGCACCGGCCCGAGCGTCTACCTGGACGTGCTGGCCCGGGGGGGCGAGGAGGCGGCGGTCGTCCGGGCGGTGGCGGGGCGGCTGCGGGAGGAGCTGCGGCCGTGGGAGGTGGCCGACCTGCAGCACCTGCGGCCGCGGGCGGCCGCCCGGGGACTTCTCGAGGCGTGGCGGGGACCGGCGGCGAGCCTCTGGCAGACAAACTGCCCCGTCCTCGAGGCGAGGCCCTTCGAGGAGCTGCTCGGCGCGCTCACCCAGAAGCAGCGGGGCAACGTTCGCCGCCTCATCCGGCGCTCCGAGCGGGAGGGGGTGCGGGCCGTGGCCGCCGGGCCGGAGGAGGCCGCCGACGCCGCCTCCCGGATGCTCGGGATGCACCGGAAGGCCTGGCGGGAGCGCGGCATAAACCCCGAGCACCTCAGCCCCCGCTTCGAGGTCCTGCTCAGGGCCGCCGCCGGGCGCCTCACCGCGAGGGAGCTCGGCTTCGTCTCCGAGTTCCGCCGGGGCGAGGAGGTGGTGGCCTCGCACTTCCTCCTCGTGGGGCACGACCGGGTGGGGGGCTACCTCAGCGGGGCCACCGAGGAGGCCTTCCGGCGCTACGCCGTCTACCCGCTCTACGTCCGCGACGGGGTGGAGGCGGCCCGCTCGCGGGGCCTGGAGGTCTTCGACCTCATGTGGGGCAGGGGCGAGCACAAGCTGCAGTGGGGTCCCGAGATGGTCCCGAGCCGGCGTCTGGTCCTGGGCCGCAACCGGCTCCCGCTCTGGGCGCCCTACGCCGGGCACCACCTGCTCCGCTCCCGGGTCAAGGCCGCCGTGGACTCGGGCTCGGCCCCCCGGCCGGTGATGCTGGCCGCCGAGGGCTACCGGGCCGCGCGCCGCCTCATCCGGCGGAGGGCCGCCGGATGAGGGTGGCCTTCTTCACCAGCGACCGGTCTTTTCGCAACGAGGTCTTCCGCTACATGTACGCCCACGTCGCGCACGCCTGCGGCGGGGCCCAGGTCGTCGCCGTCCGCCGCCCCGGCAGGCCCCCCGGCGGCCCCCTCGGCCGGGCGAAAAAGAAGCTGCGGGCCGGGGCGGGCCTGCTCGGCACGCTGGAGCTCGCCGCCTCCTACCCCCTGCAGCGGACGCTCGGGCGCAGGAACGACCGGCTGGCGCTCGAGGCCGTGGGCGCCCTCCCGCGGCCGCCTGCGGAGCCCCGCCCGGAGGAGGCCCTCTACGTGGAGGCGGTAAACGGCCCCGACGCGGCCGCGGCGCTGGAGGGGCTGGCACCCGACGCGGTCGTCCAGTTCGACGCGGGCATCCTCCGGCCCCGCATCTTCCGCATCCCCCCTCTCGGGACGCTGAACCTCCACCCGGGCATAGCCCCCCTGATCCGGGGCCGCGACCCGATCTACTGGGCGCTCTGGGAGCGCGAGCCCGGGTGGCTGGGGGCCACCATCCACTACATCGACGCGGGCATAGACACCGGCCCGGTCCTGGCCTACGCGCCGGTCGAGCCCGCCCCCGGCGACGACTACCCGAGGCTCTTCGCCCGGGTCTACGAGGCCGGGGTGGCGCAGCTGGTGTCCGTCCTGGACAGGCTCGGGGAGGGCGAGCGGTGGAGCGTAGAGCCGGCGCGGGGCCGCAGCGTCTACCGCACCACGTTCCCCGGGTGGCGCCTCGCCCTGCTCCGCGGAGCCCCCGTCCCCGCTCCGGGATGAGCGCCGCCTCCCCCGGCAAGCCCCTCGCCGAGCACGGCCGGCTCGCCGCGAGCCTCGCGCTGTGCGCCCTCGCGCTGCTCGCCCCCTGGATGGGCTGGCGGTACGGGGGCTACTACGTGGGCGGCTGGGCCCCTCCGGCCCTCGCCTCGGCGGCGCTGCTGCTCGTCCTCGCCGCCGCCGGCGCGCTCGGCAGGATGCGCTCCCCCTGGAGCGCGGCCGCGGCCGCCCTGCTCACCGGCTACGCCGCGTGGACCTTCCTCTCGCTGCTGTGGTCCCCGGACCGCGGAGAGGCCTGGCAGGGGGCGGGGCTCACCCTCCTGTACCTGCTGGCCTTCTGGGCCGCCCTCTCCCTGCTCTCCTCCGGAGCCTCCCGCCGCTGGGCGCTCGCCGCCTGCGCGCTGGGGACCGGCGCGGTGGCCGCCCTGACGCTCCCCCGGCTGGCCCCGGAGGCGGAGGAGCTCTTCGTGAACGGGCGCCTGCTCGGGACCGCCGGCTACTCCAACGCCGAGGCCGCCTTTCTGCTGCTCCCCTTCTGGGCGGCCCTCTGCCTGGCGGGCTCCCCGCGGGTGAACCCGCTGCTGCGGTGCCTGGCCCTCGCCGCGGCGGCGCTCTGCTCGCAGCTTGCGGTCCTCACCCAGTCGCGGGGGGCGGCGATGGCCCTCGCCGCCTCGCTCCCGGTGTTCTTCCTGCTGTCGGGCCGACGGATGCGGGGAGCTCTGGCCCTGCTGCCGGTCGCGGCGGCGCTCATCCTGAACTTCCCGCAGCTCAACGGGGTCTACCTGGCCGGCGAAGGGGCCGCCCTGGAGGAGGCGTTGCGCCGCGCGGTGCCGCAGGTGTGGCTCGCCGCCCTCGCCTGCGGGCTGTACGGGCTGGGGTGGGCGCTGCTCGACGCCCGCTGGAGGCCGCCCGCCCGCGCGGCGCGCGCGGCCGGGGCCGCCACCCTCGCCGCGCTGCTGCTCCTCGCGGCGGCGGGCGGGGCCGCCTTCTACGCCCGGGAGGGGAGCCCCGTGCGGTGGGTCCAGCAGAAGGCGGAAGCCTTCCAAAACGGCGACCGCTCGGGGCAGGAGCAGAGCCGCTACCTGAGCGCCTCGGGCTCGGGCCGGCTCGTGATGTGGCGGGTGGCCTGGGAGGACTTCGCCCGCCACCCGGTGCTGGGGGTGGGCACCCACAACTACGAGGCCACCTACTACCGGCTGCGAGGCGAGAGGGCGGGCTACGTGCGCCAGCCGCACTCGCTGCCGCTGGAGGCGCTGGCCGAGAGGGGCGTGGTGGGCGGGGCGCTGCTCGCGGGCTTTCTCGGGGTGTGCTTTGCGGCGGGATTGCGCCGGTTCGGCGGCCTGAACGCGGAGGGGCGAACGCAGCTGGCGGCGGCCTGCGCGGCGGCGGCGTACTGGCTGGCGCACTCCGGCCTGGAGTGGTTCTGGCAGTTCCCGGCGATCACGCTCCCGGCCATGCTCTGCCTGGCCGCTCTGGCCGCGCCCTGGAGCCGCGGAGAGGGGGAGGGCGGGGCCGGAGGCCGGACGGAGCGTTCCCTGCGGCTCGCCGGTGCGGGGCTCGCCGCCCTGATGCTCGCCACCGCGCTCCCGCTGTACGCCGCCGACCGCTACGCGCAGCAGAGCGCGGCGGCCGAGAACCCGTGGATGGCCCTCCAGAGGCTGGAGACGGCCCGGCGCCTCAACCCGGTCAGCGCCGAGCTTCCGCTGCGCGAGGCGGAGCTGCTGGAGCGGGTGGGGGACTGGCCGGGGGCAACCGGGGCGTACGCCGAGGCGATACGGCTCTCCCCCGAGCACTACGCCCCCTACGCGGCGATGGCGGGCTTCTACGAGCGCCACGGCGACGCGCAAAACGCCCTCGAGCTCTACAGAAGGGCGCTGGAGCTTAACCCCCTGGAGCCCGCCCTGCGGGGCAAGGTGCGGCGGCTCGAGGAGGCTAGTCCCAGTTCGCCCGCTCGCGGATGAGCTTCGCCGCCTCGGTGCGGTTGCGCACCTTGAGCACCTTGTAGGCCGCCCGCAGGTGCTGCTTGACGGTGGACTCCGAGAGGAAGAGGCGCCGCCCTATCTGGGCGTTGGTCTGGCCCTCGGCGACGAGCTTCAGGATCTCCTGCTGGCGGTGGGTCAGGCCGCTGAGGTCCACCGGCTCCCTCCCGGCCACGAGGTCCTTCAAGAGATCCCGCGGCACCGCCACCTCCCCGGAGGCGGCCACCGTGAGGGCGCGCACCACCTGAGAGGGCTCCATCCCCGCGTGCACGAACCCCTTGGCGCCGGCCTGCAGCCCGGCGCGGGCGAGGTTGAGGTCGCTGCTCAGGCCGAAGACCACCACCGAGGCCCCCGGGGCCTGCTCCTGCAGCCTGCGCACCGCCTCCCCCACGTCCTCGGCGCCGCCGGCGCAGAACAGGACGATGTCCGGCCGGTCGCCGGAGGGCGCGCTCTCCGCGTAGTGGATCCTCGCGTCGGGATCCAGTATGTCTATGAGCCCCCTGGCCAGCACGGGGTAGGGGCAGTAGAGCCATACCAGCCCCAGCCGCTTGGGCTTGATGTGAGCGACCTGTCCGACCATCCTCGCACCCTTCGAGTCCCCGGGAGGCGCCCGCGGCGGCCCCTCCGGCCTGTTTTCTTGCAAACTAACACAACTTAACACCTTTGTGCAATGTTGCATGCTAACCCCGGGCCGCACTTTCGACCGCGGGTCAGGCACTTTGCGGCCCGAAGACCCCCAAAACGGTAGAGCGGCCCGCGGAGGGCTATAGAATGCGGTTTGCAGCGGGCGCCGCGCCCGCGCCGCAAGGGCACCGAAGGAGAAGGGAAGGCAGGACGTGAACGCAACCGGGCTCTCTGGCATGAACCTGACGAGGTGGCTCCTCCCGCCGCTGCTGGCGGCGCTGCTCTTTGCGTGGGCCGCGCCCGCCGCGCGCGCCCAGGACGAGGGGCCTCTGTCCCGGCCCCCGGCCGACACCCAGTACACGCCGCGGGTGGCGGTGGAGAGCACCTCCGCCGGGCCGGGCCCCGCGGAGCCCCCGGCGTGGTCGGAGGGGAGCGGGGGGGCGTCCGTAGGGCTCCTGCCGACGACCGGGGGCCCGCTCCTTCTCCCCGCGGCGGCGGCGCTCGCCGCGGGAGCGGGGATCGCCGTCGCGGTCCGGCGGATGAGGCGCTGACCCGCCGCTCCTAGCCGGCCCGGGCCGCCTCCCCGCCGGAGAGCAGCGCAGAGGCCTCGGCGGCGGCCCGGCGGACGAGCCCGACCAGCGAGCGCCCCTCCTCCCCGAAGCGCCGCGCGGAGGTGGAGAGGCCTATGGCCCCCTCCACCCTCCCGCCGGGCCCCAGGACGGGGGCGGCCACGCAGCAGAGGTTCTCGGCGAACTCCTCCACGTCCACGGCGAAGCCCTGCGAGCGGACCCCCGCAAGGTGCTCCTTGAGCAGCCCGGGGCTGGTGATGGTGCGCGGCGTGAAGGCCTCGAGCCCGTACCCGTCGAGGTACTCCCGCAGGCCCGTCTCTCCCGCGTGGGCGATGAGCACCTTGCCGAGGGCCAGCGCGTGGGAGGCCGCGTGGTAGCCGCGCACGATCCCCACGGGAGGGCTCTTCTCGGGCGGCGACTCCACCTGCGCCACGGTGACGAGCCCGCCCGAGAGCACGCCGAGGTAGGCGTGGCGCAGCGAGAGCTCGGCGAGCTCCCGCACCACGGGCTCCACCCGGGCCTCCACCCTCCCCGGACGCGAGGCGCGCTCGTGCAGCCGCGCCAGAGCGGGCCCCAGCCGGTAGCCCCCGCGGCGCGGCAGGCGCTCCAGGTACCCCTCCTCGATGAGCACGTTCAGGAGGTAGTAGCAGGTCGAGAGGCTCACCCCCAGCTCCCGCGCAATGGCCTTGGCCGTAAGATCCGGCCCCCGCCGGCTCACCAGCTCCAGGACCGCAAGCGCCCGCCGCGCGCTGGCGAACCTGCCCTCGAGCCGCGCCGCCGCTCCCTCTTCCCTCCTCACCGCACCACCCCCTTCTCTTAAAGGGATAGCCCACGCTCCACCGTGCAGAACCGGATGTTACTACCCCCGCACCCCCAAAGCACCCCGGCGCGTTTTCCCGCATTGTTGGAAAAACCCCGCTTGTGCCTTGACGCACAACATACGCGAGATAGTATGTGGTCTCGGAGAAGACCGTCGGGAAGGAGGAGCGGTGTACGAGAAAGGCGGCGAGAAGTACTTTATCGTGGACGGGCACATCCACTTCTGGGACGGCAGCCCGGAGAACTGGAGGAACGTCCACGGGCAGCAGTTTATAGAGTGCTTCCACGACTACCACAAGGCCCTGAGCCCGGAGGAGTACAAGTGGCCGATAGAGGAGTTCTACAAGTACTCTGAGGAGAGGATCCTGCACGACCTCTTCGAGGCGGGCTACGTGGACAAGGCCATCTTCCAGCCCACCTACCTCACCGACTTCTACAAGGAGGGGTTCAACACCACCGAGCAGGACGGCGTGCTGGCCGAGAAGTACCCGGACAAGTTCATCGTCAACGGCTCCTTCGACCCGCGGGACGGGGAGGCTGGCCTCGTGGAGCTGGAGCGGCTCGCCGAGCGCTACAACCTCAAGGGCGTGAAGCTCTACACGGCGGAGTGGAAGGGCCGCTCCAAGGGGTGGAGCCTCAAGGACGACTGGGCCAAGCGGTACCTGGAGAAGTGCCGGGAGCTCGGCATCGTCAACATCCACGTCCACAAGGGCCCCACCATCCGGCCCCTGAACCGGGACGCCTTCGACGTGGCCGACGTGGACGACGTGGCCTCGGAGTTCACCGACCTCAACTTCATCGTCGAGCATGTAGGGCTGCCCCGCCTGGAGGACTTCTGCTGGATCGGCACGCAGGAGCCCAACGTCTACGGCGGGCTCGCGGTGGCCATCCCGTTCATCCACACCAGGCCGCGCTACTTCGCCCAGATCATCGGGGAGCTCCTGTACTGGCTGGGGGAGGACAGGATCACGTTCGCCAGCGACTACGCCATCTGGCAGCCCAAGTGGCTCGTCGAGCAGTTCGTGGACTTCCAGATCCCGGAGGACATGCAGGGCGAGTACGGCACCCTGACCCCGGAGATAAAGAAGAAGATCCTGGGCCTCAACCTCGCCGGGCTCTACGACATAGAGGTGCCCGAGGAGCTGAGGCTCAAGGGCGCCCACGCGGGCACCGGCCCGGTCGGCAGCGACAGCGAGCCCGTCGCGCCGTGAGCGGGGTGAGCGAGGCGGAGGTTCTGGACGCCCTCTCGGGCGTCCGGGACCCCGAGCTGGACGAGCCGGTGACCTCCCTGGGCTTCGTCTCGAGCATAGAGCGCAGAGGGGAGGAGGTCTCCGTCAGGCTGCGCCTGCCCACCTACTTCTGCTCGCCCAACTTCGCCTACATCATGGCCGAGGACGCGAAGAGGGCCCTGCTCTCGCTGCCGCGGGTGGAGAGGGCGGAGGTCACGCTCGAGGAGTTCCACGTCGCCGAGGAGATAAACCGCGGGGTGAGCCGCGACGAGGGCTTCGACCGGGCGATGGCGACCTTCTCCGACGAGACGACCGGGGAGGATCTCGGCGCGGTGCGCCGGACCTTCCGCAAGAAGGCGTTCATCCGCCGGCAGGAGATCCTCTGCCGGGCCCTCCTCTCCCGGGGCAGCAGCCCGCGGGAGCTGGCGCGCATGCGCCTCGCCGACGCCCCGCCCTGCCGGGAGCTCGAGGTCTACCTGGAGCGCAGGGAGGAGCTCGGGTTCGACCTCTCCCCCTCCTCCCCGCTCCTGCTCAGCGCCGAGGGGCGTCCGATACCGGAAGGGGCCGTGGTCGAGCACCTGCGGAGGGCCCGCCTGACCAGGGTGAGCCTGGAGGGCAACGGGGCCCTGTGCAGGGACCTGCTCGAGGCCAGGTACGGGAGAAAGGAGAAGAGCAGCGCATGAAGGCAGCCCGCCTGCACGAGTACGACGAGAAGATAGGCACCCACCCGCTGAGGGTGGAGGAGGTGGAGGACCCGAAGATAGAGGGGCCCTTCGACGTGATAGTGCGCATCGGGGCCGCGGGGCTCTGCCGCACCGACCTGCACATCATAGAGGGCCAGTGGCAGCCCATACAGGACCCCGACCACACCCTCCTGCCCTACATCCCCGGCCACGAGAACGCCGGATGGGTGGAGGAGGTGGGCTCCGCGGTCACCAACGTCCGGCCGGGGGACACGGTGATCGTACACCCCCTCATCACCTGCGGGCTGTGCCGGGCGTGCCGGGCCGGCGACGACATGCACTGCGAGAACGCCTCCTTCCCCGGGCTCTCGCGCGACGGGGGATTCGCCGAGTACCTGAAGACCAGCGCCCGCTCGGTGGTGAAGCTGGACCCGGGGCTCCACCCCAGGGACATAGCCGCCCTCGCCGACGCCGGGCTCACCGCCTACCACGCGGTGAAGAAGGCGGCCCCGCTGCTGTACCCCGGCGCCCGCTGCGTGGTCATCGGCTCGGGGGGGCTGGGGCACATCGGCATCCAGACCCTCAAGGCCCTCACCCCGGCCGAGGTCATCGTGGTGGACCCCTCGGAGAAGGCGCTGGAGCTGGCCCGCGAGCTCGGCGCCGACCAGACGGTGAAGGTGGAGGGCGGCTACGTGGAGAGGGTCCTGGAGATGACCGGCGGCGGGGCCGAGGTCGTGATGGACTTCGTCGGGGAGAAGGGCGCCCAGGCCGACGCCTGGAGGATGACCCGGCCGCGGGGCTCGCACTTCGTGGTGGGCTACGGCGGCAAGGTGGAGGTGCCCACCATAGACATCATCTCCACCGAGCGCAACATCGTCGGCAACCTGGTCGGCACCTACAACGACCTCGCGGAGCTGATGACCCTCACCGCCCAGGGCAAGGTGAGGCTGCACACCAGGACCTACCCGCTGGAGGAGATAAACGCCGCCATAGCCGACCTCAACGAGGGCCGGCTGCAGGGGCGCGGGATCATCGTGCCCGAGGGCGCGGCGGCCTAGGCGATCACGGGTCCGAGGCCGAGGGGATGCCCGGCACCCCTTTGGCCTCGCGCACCGCCCGCAGCACCGACTCGGCGACCACCCGCGCCGCCCAGGCCCCCACCACGTCCGTGGCCGCCTCGACCTCCCCCCCGACGGAGGCGGCGAACACCAGGTCCCCGTCCACGGTGGAGTGGACGGGGTGGATGGTGCGCACGAGCCCGTGGTGGGCCAGCTGCGCGACCTTGGCGGCCTGCGCCTTGGAGAGCCGGGCGTTGGTCGCGACCACCCCCAGCGTGGTGTTCTCCCAGGAGAGCCGGGAGGCGGCGCGCTGGAGGAGCTCCACCGTGTCGCCCGGCGAGCCGTCCTCGAGCCGCGGGCCGGCGATTATCCGGCCGGTATGCGGGTCCCGGACGTCGCCGAAGGCGTTCACCGCGACCAGCGCCCCAACCACGAGCCCGCCCTCCAGCCGGACTGAGGCGCTGCCCACCCCGCCCTTCATGGCGCGCTCGGGCCCGAGCACCTTGCCCACCGTGGCCCCGGTCCCCGCGCCGGCGTTCCCCTGCGCGGGAGGGTCGGCGCTAGCCGCGGCGGCGGCCTCGTAGCCCATCCCGGGACCGGGGCGCGCCGCGGGGGAGCCCACGGCGAGGTCGAAGAGCACGGCGGCGGAGACCAGCGGTATCCTGGCGAAACCCACGTCCAGCCCCACGCCCCGCTCCTCCAGAAAGCGGACCACCCCCTCGGCCGCAGCCAGGCCGAAGGCGCTGCCGCCGGTCAGGAGGAGGGCGTGGGTGTGCCGCACGCTCGCGGTCGGGGCCAGGCGGTCGGTCTCGCGCGTGCCGGGGGAGGAGCCCCGCACGTCCACCCCCACGACGGCGGGCCGCTCGAAGAGGACCGCCGTGCAGCCGGTGAGGCCCTCCGGGTCCGTGGCGTGCCCGACGAGCACGCCGGGGACGTCGCAGATGCTGTCCCGCGCCCGGCCCGTTAGGAGGCTTCCTCCTCTTCCCCGTCGGGGGCGTCGGCGGGCCGGATGCCCTCGTTGTAGCGGGCGAGGCGGGAGAGGGGCACCAGCTCGGTGTCGTCGCGCTGCGGCCCGAACTTCACGAAGACCGCGTCCCTCACCATCGAGTAGTCCACCACCCGGCCCTCCCGCTCGCCGAGCCTGACCCTGGAGTTCTTGAACGGCGCGCGCTCCTTGAACTCCTTGTACACCTCGTGCTCGTAGCGCATGCAGCACTTCACCTCGCCGCAGCAGCCGATGATCTTCTCGTTCGGCGTGACCCCCTGCTGCTTGGCGAGCCGGATGTTGACCGGCCCCAGGCTGCGGGCGCCGCTCCACACCGCGCAGCACAGCGGCCGGCCGCAGGTGTCGCAGCCGCCGGCGCTGCCGGAGCGCTCGATGAACGTGAAGCGCCGCAGGGCGGCCCTTACCCCGTAGCGGCGCTCTATCCCCTCGCGCACGGGGGTGAGGTCGGTCTCCCGGTCGGCCTGGTACTTCACCTCGACGTAGGAGCCGTCCAGCGAGAGGTCGCACCCGATGAAGAACACCTTCTCTATGCGGTGGTCGCGGGCGAGCTTCTGGGCCTCGTTGCGGATCTCGCGCCCCCTCTCGCGGTGCCGGTCGTCCTCCCTCAGGTCCTCCTCCGTGGCCAGGCGCAGGATGTCGTAGGGGCGGGTGTGGGGCTGGCGGCGGCGCGGGGTGAGGGCCACCTTCCCGATGAACTCGCCGAGCTCGGTCTGCACGACGACCCTGTAGCCGACCCGCAGGTCTAGGTCCCGGGCGTAGCACAGCCGGGGCGTCCCCCAGCCGGGGATGCGCACGTCTACCAGGCGGGGGAGTTCGCGGATGTCTTCCGCCGCAGCTCCGATAGGGTCACCTCCAGAATAGCCTCCGGGGAGACATTATACGAAAGGTCGAGGGCGGCTTCCCCGGCTCGGGCGGCGGCCCCGGCCCAGTCGGCCCCGGGCCGCTCGCGCACGATCCGGCGCAGCTCCTCCCCGCGGTCGGCGTTTATGACGAGCTCCGGGGCCCCGGCGGCGACGGCGGCCGCGTCCCGGTAGACGGAGCAGAGCAGCCCGAGGGCCTCCCTCACCGCCCCGTCGCGCGCCGCCCGCCCGGCGCGCCGCGCCCGCTCCCTCGCCGCCCGGTCGGGCTCCTCCGCGGCGGAGAGCGCCTCCCTCTCCCTGGCCTCCCCGACCCTCTCGGCGAGCGCGGTTATCCTGCCCGCCGCCCGGTGCACGTCCTCGAAGTCCCCGAGCGGCCCGAGGGCCGCCTCCAGAACGGCCTCCCTCAGCTCACCGAGCTCCCCCCCGGCGTAGCGGAGGGCGAGCCCCACGCTCCCCCTCCCGAGCGCCGCGGCGAGCCCGGCCTCGGCGAAGCCCCGCCGGGCCAGGAACCCGGCCACCTCCCCCACCGGAACGGGGTCGAAGCGCACGGCCTGGGCCCGCGAGGCGATGGTCGGGAGGACGGCCTCCCGGGAGGCAGCGAGCAGCAGAAAGATGGCCTCGCCCTCGGGCTCCTCCAGCGTCTTGAGGAGGGCGTTTGAAGCCTGGAGGTTGAGCGTGTCCGCCCGCAGGACAAAGACCCGGCGGGCGCCCTCGAAGGGGCGGCTGGCGGCGAGGCGCAGCACCTCCCGCACCTGCCCTATGGTGGTGAAGGCCCCCTCGGGCTCGACCTCGGTGAGGTCGGGGTGCAGGCCGCGCAGGGCGCGGCCGAGCGCCGCCTCGTCGCCGCCCGCGACGAGCGCCGCCCCGAAGCGGCGGGCGACGGTCCGCTTCCCCACCCCCTCGGGTCCGTGGAACAGGTAGGCGTGGGAGACCTCCCCCGACCGCAGCGCGCGCTCCAGGAGCCGCAGCGCGGCCCGGTTGCCGACGATGCCCTCGAAGATCCGCGTCCCGCTCAACCCCCGCGAGTATACCCGAGGGCGCGGAGCTCTCCAGCCACGAGGGCGGCCAGCTCCCGGGGCGGCAGGGTGCCGTCGAGGACGCGGACCCGCCCGGGCTCGCGGCGGGCGAGCTCCTCGAACCCCTCCTCGACCCGGCGCATGAAGGCGCCGCCGGAGCGCTCTATCCTGTCCGGCGGCGCGCCGGAGGCCCGGGCCCGGCGCGCGCGCTCCTCCGCCCCCACCCGGAGGTAGAAGGTCGCGTCGGGCGCGAGATCCCCCACGGCCCAGGCGTTGAGCCGCCGGACGGCCTCCATCCCGAGCCCGCGGCCGCGGCCCTGGTAGGCGAGGCTGGAGTCCAGGAAGCGCTCGCAGACCACGGTCTCGCCCCGCTCAAGGGAGGGAAGGATCAGGCGCCGCACGTGGTCCGCCCGGGCGGCGGCGTACAGGTAGGCCTCGGTCCAGGGGTCCATCGCTCCCCGCGGGTCCAGCAGCACCCCCCGGATGCGCTCGGCGGCCGGGGTGCCGCCCGGCTCGCGGGTGAAGCGCACCCGCCAGCCCCCGAGCTCCCCCTCCAGAAGCCGCGCCAGGGTGGACTTGCCGCAGAAGTCCAGCCCCTCCACGGTCACGAACAGGCCCCGTCCGGCCAGGGCCGCAGGCCCCCTCAGGCGGCGGCGCGGCGCCCGGCGTAGCGCCGCGCCGCCGATACGTGCGCCTCGAAGAGCGCCCGGTGCTCGGGACCGGCCGCGCGCATGGCCTCGGCGTGCCACTGGATCCCCAGGACCCAGCGCTCCCCCGGCTCCCGGGACTCGATCGCCTCGATGACCCCGTCCGGAGAGCGGGCGCCGACGACGAGCCCCGGGGCGAGCTCCTTCACCGCCTGGTGGTGGTAGGAGTTGACCTTCACCACCCCCCGGCCGACTATCCCGCCGAGGAGCGACCCCGGCAGAACCTCCACCTCGTGCGCCGGCTGCCACTTGGGCGTCCGCTGCCGGTGCCCGAGCACGCCCCTCCCCAGCTGGGAGGGGATGTCCTGGTAGAGCGTCCCCCCGAGCACCACGTTCAACAGCTGCATCCCGCGGCAGATCCCGAAGATGGGGATGCCGCGCCGCAGCGCGCCGCGCGCCAGGGCTATCTCGAACTCGTCCCGCTCGGGCAGCGTGACCCCG
>Ga0207863_100398_pt1 | contig 15214 bp, 13 predicted proteins | sample CeladaPassaD2F12_FD_187497 | JGI IMG/M metagenome (GOLD analysis project Ga0207863, IMG submission 187497) | Cellulose-adapted microbial communities from the Joint BioEnergy Institute, USA - Passage D2F12 (SPAdes) (version 2) | ecosystem: Engineered > Bioreactor > Continuous culture >... | reverse complement strand
TGGAGTGGCTCACCGACGAGATGGAGCGGCAGGCCCACGAGTACTTCCGGCAGATAGAGGAGCTCGGCGGGGTCATCCCGGCCATCGAGCAGGGCTTCCAGATGCGCGAGATCGCCGAGGCCTCCGCCCGCTACCAGCGGGAGCTGGAGGAGGGGCGCCGCCACATGGTCAACGTCAACATCTACGAGCCCCGGGAGGAGCAGGACGTCGAGATCCACCGGGTCCCCCCCGAGGTCGGGGAGCGGCAGGTGCGGCGCCTGAAGGAGCTCAAGCGCCGCCGGGACAACCGGCTGGTCAGGCAGCGCCTGGCGGAGCTCAAGCGGGCGGCGCAGGGCAACGAGAACACCATGTACCCCATCCTGGAGTGCGTGAGGGCCTACGCGACGGTGCAGGAGATCTGCGACACCCTCAAGGAGGTCTTCGGCACCTACCGCGAGACCCCGGTGATATAGCGCGGGGAGGCATGGAGGATGCATTTCATGCATCCTCCATGCCCCGCCTTCTGGTAGGATTAGGGTGCCGGGCGGGGGCGGTCTCTGCCCGGGCCCTCTATTCAGGGGAAAGGCTGAGTTTTCGGGAGGTCTAGCTGTGGAAGGGACGCAGGCCAGGCACGAGGCGCTGGGGCTCGACGAGGGCGACCTACTCAGGATGTACCGGCTCATGCTTCTGGCGCGGCGGGTGGACGAGCGCTCCTGGATCCTGAACCGCCAGGGCAAGGCGGCGTTCGTCATCTCCTGCCAGGGCCAGGAGGCCGCGCAGGTGGGGGCGGCGATGCACCTGAGGCCCGGCTACGACTACGTCTACCCCTACTACCGGGACCACGGGATAGTCCTCACCCTCGGGATGACCGCCCGGGACGAGCTGCTCGCCCTGCTCGCCAGGGAGGAGGACCCGAACAGCGGCGGGCGGCAGATGCCCGGGCACTTCTCCAGCCGCGAGCTCAACATCGTGACCGCTTCTGCGCCCATAGCGGTGCAGTTCCCGCAGGCGGTGGGCAGCGCGCTGGCCTTCAAGATGCGCGGGGAGGACGGGGTGGTGCTCGCGTGCGGCGGGGAGGCCTCCACCAGCGAGGGCGACTGGCACGAGGCCATGAACTTCGCCGGGGTGCACGGGCTTCCGGTGGTCTTCCTGATCCAGAACAACCACTACGCCATCAGCGTCCCGGAGCCGCTGCAGGTGGCCGGCTCCATAGCCCGGCGGGCCGAGGGCTACGGCTTTCCGGGCGTGGAGGTGGACGGGAACGACGTGCTCGCCGTCTACGAGGCGGCCGGCGAGGCGTTCGCCCGCGCCCGAAAGGGCGAGGGGCCGACGCTCATCGAGGCCAAGACCTACCGGCTGACCGCCCACTCCTCCGACGACGACGACCGGCGCTACCGGGAGCGGGAGGAGGTCGAGCAGTGGCGCCTGAAGGACCCCATCCCGCGCTTCGAGCGGTACTTGATGGAGAACGGGGTTCTGGACGAGGCCGCCCGCGACAGGATCGACGCCGAGGTGCGCGAGGAGGTGCGGGAGGCGAGCGAGTACGCCGAGAACGCCCCCGTCGCCGACCCGGACTCGGTGCTGGAGGGCGTCTACGCGGAGGGGGTCTAGCCGTGGCGGTGAGGACCCTGCTGCAGGCCATACACGACGCCCTGGCCGAGGAGATGCGCTCCGACGAGCGGGTGATGGTGCTCGGGGAGGACGTGGGCCGGGCCGGGGGCGTCTTCAGGGTCACCGAGGGGCTGCAGGAGGAGTTCGGCCCCTACCGGGTGCTCGACACCCCGCTGGCCGAGAGCCTGATCGTGGGCTCGGCCATAGGGCTCTCGGTCAACGGGATGCGCCCGGTGGCCGAGATACAGTTCGCGGACTTCATCCCGCCGGCCTTCGACCAGATCGTCTCGGAGGCCGCCCGCTTCCACTACCGCTCGAAGGGGGCCTGGAGCGTCCCCCTGACCATCCGGGTGCCCTACGGGGCGGTGCACGGCGGGGCGCTCTACCACTCCCAGTCCAACGAGGCCTACTTCTGCCAGGTGCCGGGGCTGAAGGTGGTCGCCCCCACCTTCCCGGCCGACGCAAAGGGGATGCTCAAGAGCGCCATCCGGGACCCCAACCCGGTGCTCTTCTACGAGCACAAGCGGACCTACCGGCTCCTCAAGCAGGAGGTGCCCGAGGAGGAGTACACCCTCCCGCTGGGCAGGGCGAAGGTTCACCGCAGGGGCCAGGACATCACCGTCTGCTCCTACGGTCTGATGCTCCAGTACGTGCTGGAGGCCGCCGAGAGGCTCTCCGGGGAGCACGGCGTCCAGACCGAGGTGGTCGAGCCCCTCACCCTCTACCCGCTGGACCGGGAGACGATCCTGGAGTCGGCTCGCAAGACCGGGAAGTTCCTGGTGGTGGTGGAGGCCAACATAACCGGGTCGGTGGCGGCCGAGATAGCGGCCACCGTCGCCCAGGAGGCCTTCGAGTGGCTGGACGCCCCGGTGATGCGCCTCGGCACCCCCGACGTCCCGGCGGCGGCGTTCGCCCGGCCGCTGATGGACCGCCTGATCCCCGACCGGGCGCGGGTGGAGGAGGCCATGCTGGAGCTGGCCCGGTACTGAGGGGGTAGAGAGTGGCGAGACCGATAACCATGCCCCAGCTCGGGGAGAGCGTGACCGAAGGCACCATAGCCCGCTGGCTGAAGGCCGAGGGGGACGAGGTAGAGAAGGACGAGCCCATCGCCGAGGTGGACACGGACAAGGTGAGCGCCGAGCTGCCCTCGCCGCTCGCCGGCCGCATAGAGCGGCTGCTGGTCCCCGAGGGGGCGACGGTGGAGGTGGGGACCGAGATCGCGCTGGTCGCCACCGGGGAGGAGCCGGGCCCCGACGGCCCCGCCCGGGAGGACGCCCGCTCGGAGGGGCCCACGGAGGAGTTCCCGGCCGCCGGGACGCGGGCCCAGCCGGTCGCCGCTGGGCCGGGGGAGTCCCGGGCCGCGGGCCGCGGGGAGGGCGACGGGCGGGGCGCCCGGGTCCCGAGCGCCGAGGAGCTGCGCCTGCGGCGCTCCTCGCCGGTGGTGCGGCGGCTCGCCGCCGAGCACGGGGTCGAGATCTCCAGCATCCGGGGCACCGGCGTCGGCGGGCGGGTCACGAAGAAGGACATCGAGGCGTACATCCGGGAGCGGGAGGCTCGCCCCCGCGAGGAGGCCCCGCCGCGGCCCGCGCCGCCACCGCCGCGCGAGCGGGTGGAGGTGCACGAGGGGGACGAGGTCGTCGAGGTCACCAGCGTGCGGCGGGCCATAGCGGAGCGGATGAGCCGGAGCAAGCGGGAGGCGCCGCACGCCTGGACGCTGGTGGAGGCGGACGTGAGCGGCCTCGTGGGGCTGCGGGAGGTGCGCAAGGAGGAGTTCCGCCGCCGGGAGGGGGTGAACCTCACCTACCTGCCGTTCGTCGTCCGGGCCGTCGTGGAGAGCCTCAAGGAGCACCCCGTGCTCAACTCCGTGTGGGACGGCGACAGGATCGTGCTCCGGAAGCGGATCAACATCGGCATCGCGGTGGACTTGGAGGAGGGGGCGCTCATCGTCCCGGTCATAAAGGACGCCGACGACTACGGCATCGTGGGGCTCGCCCGCCGGATAGACGAGGTGGTGCGCAGGGCCCGCCAGAGGAGGCTCTCCCCGGACGACGTCTCCGGCGGCACCTTCACCGTGAACAACCCGGGGGCCCTGGGCAGCGTGGTCTCCACCCCGATCATCAACCACCCGCAGGCGGCGATCCTCTCGGCCGAGGCGATCGTGAAGCGCCCGGTGGTGCTGGAGGACGACGCGATCGCGGTGCGCTCCATGATGAACCTGGAGGTCTCCTTCGACCACCGCATCCTGGACGGCGGCGCCGCGCTGCGCTTCCTGAACGCGGTGAAGCGCCGGCTGGAGAGCTACACGCCGGAGAGCGAGATAGGCTAGCGCGCCTTCGGTAACATCCCCCGCGCGGCCCTCGAGGGCCGCGCGGGGCGTAAACGCGGAAGAGCAGAGGGAGGCTCTCGTATGGCGGGTGCGGGAGAGGCGATAGTGGAGATGCTGGCGGGGGCGGGGGTGCGGCGCTTCTACACCGTGCCGGGGGAGAGCTTTCTGGAGGTGCTCGACGCCGCGGAGAGGCACCCGGACGTGCGCCTCATCTCCACCCGCCACGAGTCCGGGGCCTCCTTCATGGCCGAGGCGGAGGCGAGGCTTACGGGCGTCCCGGCGGTGGCGATGGCCACGCGGGGGGTGGGGGCCTCCAACCTGGCCATAGGGGTGCACACCGCGAGGCAGGACTCGACGCCGATGGTGGTCCTGCTGGGGCAGGTGGAGAGGGGGCATCTGGGGCGGGAGGCCTTTCAGGAGGTGGACCTTGCGGGCTTCTACGGCCCGCTGACGAAGTGGTCTGCCACGGTGCACGAGGCGGGGAGGCTGGAGGAGCTGCTCGCGAGGGCGCTGCGGGTGGCCGTCTCCGGGCGGCCGGGGCCGGTGATGCTTGCGCTCCCGGCCGACGTTCTGGGCGAGGAGGTCGCTTTCTCTGCCGGAGGGGAGGGGGCGAGGGGCTTCGGCGTCGCCCGCCCTGCGCCCCCGGCGCAGGAGGTGAGGCGCGCCGCGCGCCTTCTCGGGGCGGCGCGCCGTCCCGTGGTCATCGCGGGGGAGCTCTCCGGGGAGGCGCGCGGGGAGCTTGTGGCGCTGGCCGAGCGCTACGACGCGGGGGTCTACACCGCCTTCCGCCGCCAGGACCGCTTCCCCAACGGGCACGCGAACTACCTGGGGCACCTCGGGCTCGGGACCCCTCCCCCGGTGCTGCGGGCGCTCGAGGGGGCGGATGTGGTGCTCTGCGCGGGCTGCAGGCTCGATGAGGCCACGACCCAGGGCTATGCGCTTCCGCGCCGGGACCAGGCGCTCATCCTCATCCACCCCGAGCCGGAGGGGGTGCCCTTCCGGGCGGAGGTTGCCATGGCCGCCGGCGTGAGGGAGGCGCTCGCCGGGCTGCTGGAGCTCGCCCCCCGCAGGGCGCCGGAGAGGGGGTGGGAAGAGGCGCGCCGGGCCTACCTGGAATCCTGCCGCGTTCCCCCCTCCCGCGCGCGTGGTGGCGGGGTGGACCCGGCCAGGGCGGTGGCGGCGCTCAGGGAGGCGGTGCCGGAGGATGCCGTCGTGGCGAACGACGCGGGCAACTTCTCGCTCTTCCTGCACCGCCACTGGTCCTACGATTGCCCGCGCACCCAGCTTGCCCCCGCAAACGGGGCCATGGGGTATGGGGTGCCCGCGGCCATCGCCGCAAGGCTCGTCCTCCCCGCAGAGCGGTGCGTCGTCGCGGTGTGCGGCGACGGGGGCTTTTTGATGACGGGGCAGGAGCTTGAGAGCGCGGTGCGCTACGGGGTCTCGGTGGCGGTGGTGGTCTTCCGCAACGGGCTGCACGGCACCATAGCCATGCACCAGCTGAAGGCCCTGGGGCGGACGGCGGGCGTGGAGATAGGGGAGGTGGACCTTGCGGCCTACGCGCGCAGCCTGGGGGCCGCGGGGTACGCGGTGCGGGAGGAGGGGGAGCTTGAGGACGCCTTCCGGGAGGCGCTTTGCGCCGGGCGCCCGGCGCTCGTGGACGTGCTCGTAGACCCCGAGATCATCACGCCCGAGGCGCGGCTGCAGGAGCTCTGAGGGGAGCTTGAACGGCTTCTTTTCGGGCTGCTAAGCTGCCGCCCGTCCGCAGGGTTCTCTTTTTCGAGGGCGGGAGGTGCTTCTCTTGGAAGGAGCGGTCAACGACGCTGCTGTCGGGCGGCGGGCGCTCGCGAAGGCGGCCGCGCGGCTCATCCCCTTCATGTTCGTGCTGTACATCGTGGCGTTCCTCGACCGGGTCAACGTGGGCTACGCCGCGCTGCAGATGAACGAGGATCTGGGCTTCTCCGACGCCGTCTACGGGCTCGGGGCCGGCATCTTCTTTATCGGGTACCTGCTCTTCGAGGTGCCGAGCAACCTCATCCTCGAGAGGGTGGGGGCGCGGGTCTGGATCGCGCGGATCATGATCACCTGGGGCATCATCTCCTCGGCGATGTTCCTGGTGCAGGGCCCGCTGAGCTTCTACGTCCTGCGCTTTCTGCTGGGGGTGGCCGAGGCCGGGTTCTTCCCGGGCATGATCCTCTACCTGACCTACTGGTTCCCGGCGCGCGAGCGGGCCAAGATGGTCGCCCTCTTCATGACCGCGGTCGCCATCGCCGGGGTGATCGGGGGGCCGCTCTCCGGCTGGCTGCTGACCTTCGACGGGTTCTTGGGCCTCGCGGGCTGGCAGTTCCTGTTCCTGGCGGAGGGGATCCCCGCCATCCTGCTGGGGTTTGCGGTGCTGGCCTACCTCCCGGACAGGCCCGCCCAGGCCCGCTGGCTGGAGCCGGAGGAGAGGCGCTGGCTGGAGGCGATGCTCGAGCGGGAGAACCGGATCAAACGCGCCCACGGCGAGCACACCCTCCGCCGGGCGCTGACCAACGGGCGGGTCTGGCTGCTCTCGCTGGTGTACTTCGGGATAGTGACGAGCCTCTACGGCATCTCGTTCTGGCTGCCCACGATCATCAAGGAGTTCTCGGGCCTCGACGAGTTCCTGGTGGGCCTGCTCTCTGCGATCCCCTACCTGGCGGCCGCCGTCGGGATGGTCCTCTTCGCCTGGCACTCGGACCGCACGGGGGAGCGCCGCTGGCACCTGGCCGTCCCGGCGGCGCTGGCGGCGCTCGGGATGGCGCTCACCGGCCCCGCCGGCGGCTCGGCGGTGCTCCAGATGGCGGTGCTCACGCTGGCGGCGCTCGGGATCTACAGCTGCCTGGGCACCTTCTGGACGCTGCCCGCCGCCTTTCTCTCCGGGACGGCTGCGGCGGCCGGGATCGCGCTCATCAACTCGGTGGGGAACCTGGGCGGCTTCGTCGGCCCCTACGTGGTGGGCTACATCCGGGAGCTGGCCGGGGCGAACTACGGGGCGATGCTGTTCCTCGCCGCCCTGATCCTCCTGGCCGGCCTGCTGGTCCTGCTGGTGCGCCACGACCGGTCCCTGGAGGAGGTGGAGGAGGCGACGGCCGCGGGCCCCGCCGCCTGAAGGAGCTTGCGCGGGGGCCCGCGCCGCTGCTAATCTGCTTGCGCCGTGGCACGGGGGTGATCCGGGAGGGTTCTGCTTTTGAGCACGGCGGAGCGCCGCCCCGCGGAGGGGGCGGAGGGCATGCTGGAGGACGTGCTGCGCCGCATCGACCGCGGGGAGCTGGTCCGGCTCGCCCGGGAGCTGGTGCGGATCCCGAGCGTGCACCGCCCCGGCGACGCCTCCTCCGGGGAGGGAAGGGTCGCGGCGTTCCTCGCGGGCTACCTGGAGCGGGCGGGGTTCGCGGTGCGCGTGGAGGAGGTCTCCCCGGGCCGGCCCAACGTCTGGGCGGTGTGGGAGGGCCCCCTGCCCGGCCCCACGCTGCTCTTCGAGGCCCACACCGACGTGGTCACCGCGGGGCGCGAGGAGGACTGGGAGCACCCGCCGTTCGGGGCGGAGCTGGAGGGCGGCCGGATCTACGGCCGGGGTGCCTGCGACACCAAGGGCAACCTGGCCGCCGCGGTGATCGCCGCCCGGGCCATCAGGGAATCCGGCGTCCCCTTCCCCGGGCGCCTGATCCTGTGCCACCCGGTGGACGAGGAGGGGATGATGTCCGGCATCAAGCACTTCATCCGCCGGGGGCACGCTGAGGGGGTGGACGCCGCGATCGTCTGCGAGCCGGAGGAGAACCAGCTGTGCGTGAGGCAGAAGGGGGCCCTCCGGGTGGAGGTCCGGGTGCGGGGCAGGATGGCGCACGGGGCGATGCCGCAGAGCGGGGTGAACCCCGTGACGCGCGCGGCCCGCTTCGTGGTGGCCGTGGAGGAGCTGGAGCGCGAGGAGCGGGAGCGGCACGGCGGGGACCCGTTTCTGGGCCACCCGAGCCTCACGCCGACGATCCTGCGCGGCCCCGAGACGGGGGACCCCCAGCTCAACGTCATCCCCTCCGGCGCCTACGTCGCCCTGGACATCCGCACGGTCCCGGGCCAGTCGCACGCGGAGCTCGTCGGGCGCCTCGAGGGCATCCTCTCCCGCCTCCGCGCCGCCGACCCGGACTTCGAGGCCGAGCTGCGGGTGATGGAGGAGCGCCCCCCGACCGAGACCCCGCCGGACGAGCCCCTCGTGCTGGCGATGGCGGCGGCCTACAGGCGGCTGACCGGGCGGGAGCCGCGCTACAACGGGGTCCCCGGGGCGACGGACGGGACGTTTCTGCACGAGTGGGCGAACGTCCCGGTGGTGACCACCGGGGCGGGGCTGCGCGAGATCCCGCACCACGCCGACGAGTGGGTCGGGGTGGAGGAGCTCTACGAGACCTGCAGGCTCTACGCCGCCTCCGCCCTGTACTACTGCTGCGAGAAGGGAGGCTAGGGTGCACGACTACCGGTCCATGTTCGACCTGAGCGGGAAGGACGCGCTGGTGGTGGGGGCGGGCAGCGGCATCGGGCGGGCCGGGGCGGAGGCGCTGGCCGCCTTCGGGGCCCGGGTCCTCTGCGCCGACGTGGACGCCGGGGCGGCCCGGAAGACGGCGGAGGGCATAGCGGGGGCCGGGGGGAGGGCCGAGCCCCTCGAGCTGGACATGACGGACACCGCGAGCGTCGAGGCCGCCGCGGCCCGGGCCGGCACCCCGGACGCGCTGGTGTGCACGCCCTCCATCAACGTGCGCAAGCCGCTGCTGTCCCTGACCGACGAGGAGTTCGACCGGGTGGTGGACCTGAACCTCAAGGGGACCTTCCGCGTGATCCGGCGGTTCGCCCCCGGGATGGCCGAGCGCGGCTCGGGGAGCATCGTGGCCTTCTCCAGCATCCGGGCCCAGACCGTCGAGCCCGGCCAGGGCGTCTACGCCGCCACCAAGGCCGGGACCGTGCAGATGCTCCGGGCCCTGGCCGCCGAGCTGGGGGAGAGGGGCGTCCGGGTGAACGCCATCGCCCCCGGCATCGTGGAGACCCCGCTCACCGACCAGATAAAGGACAGCCCCGAGTGGTACGAGGCCTACGCCAGAAAGACCGCCCTCGCCCGCTGGGCGAAGCCCCACGAGATCGCCGGCATGATCGTCTACCTCGCCTCCGACGCCAGCTCCTACGTGACCGGGGCGCTCATGTTCGTGGACGGCGGCTGGACCGCCGTCGACGGGCGCTACATGCCGCCCCTGCCCGCAGTTTGACAAGCGCACATAGATGCAAATAATAGATAACGTGGTCGGGCGGCCCCTCTGGGGCCCTGAGGACGAGGAGGAGCGGAGATGACGACGGGATCGGGGAGCGGTTCGGCGTTTGGGCTGGGGGTGCGGCAGATCGTGGTCGCCGGGATCCTGGGGGGGATAGCGATCCTGCTCGGGGCGACCCGGATAGGGTTCATCCCGGTGCCGAACCTCTCGGGGAACGCGACGATCATGCACGTTCCGGCGGTCCTGGGCGGTGCCCTGGAGGGGCCGGTGGTGGGGCTGCTGGCCGGCGGGATCTTCGGCTTCTACTCCTGGCTGTACGCCGAGGTGCCGCTCTTCAAGGACCCCATCATCGCGGTGGGGCCGCGGCTGCTCATCGGGGTGGTGGCCTGGGCGGTGTTCGTGGCGCTCCGGCGGGTGAACCTGGACCTCGCCTCCGCCGCGGCCGGGGTCTTCGGCTCGCTCACCAACACCGTCGGGGTGCTGGGGCTCGGGGTGTTGCTCGGCTACCTGCCGGCGGCGGCCGTGGTGCCCATCGTCCCGCAGGCGATCGTCGAGGCGGTGCTCGCGGCGGTCGTCACGGTCGTCGTGGTGCGGGGGGTCACCCTCTTCCGCAGCGGGCGGACCACCGCCCCCGAGGTCAAGGACGAGGAGCGCCGGTACTAGGGCCGTGATCGAGGCGGAGAACCTCTCCTTCTCCTACCGCACCGGGGAGGAGGACGCCGTGCCCGCCCTGCGCGGGGTGGACCTCCGGCTCGGTTCCGGGGAGTTCGTGGCCCTCATCGGGCACAACGGCAGCGGGAAGAGCACCCTGGTGAAGCTGCTCGTGGCGGTTCTGCACCCCACGGGGGGCGGGCTGCGGGTGGAGGGGGTGCCGGTGAGGCCCGGCAACGAGCTCGAGGTGCGCCGGAGGGTCGCGGTCGTCTTCCAGAACCCGGACGACCAGCTCATCATGAACCGGGTCGCCGACGATGTGGCCTTCGGGCCCGAGAACCTGGGGCTCGAGCGGGAGGAGATCTCCCGCCGGGTCGGCTTCGCGCTGCGGGCGCTCGGCCTGGAGGGGATGGGGGAGCGCCTCGTCGAGGAGCTCTCGCCCGGGGAGAAGCAGCGGGTCGCGATAGCCGGCGCGCTCGCCATGCGCCCGCGCTTCCTGATCCTCGACGAGCCCACCTCGCTTCTGCCCGCGCCGGTCGGGCGGAGGCTCATCCTCACCCTCAGGGAGCTGAACCGGCGGGAGGGGATGGGGGTCATCCACGTCACCCACTCCATGTCCGAGGCCGCGCTCTTTGAGCGGGTCGTCGTGCTCGACGGGGGGCGGGTGCTGATGGACGGGACCCCGGCGGAGGTCTTCCGGCGGTCGGGCGAGCTGCGGGGGGCCGGGCTCGACGTGCCGCTCGCGGTCGAGCTCGCGGACCGGCTGCGGGGCAGGGGGGTTCCCCTGCGCGGGGACATCCTCGACGGGCCCTCCCTCGGGGAGGCGCTCGCCGGGCTGCGGGGCTCCAGGGCGGAGGCGGGGGGACCGTGAGCGGGCGTCCGCTCATCGAGCTGCGCGACCTCCGGTACACCTACCTCGCCGGCACCCCGAAGGCCAGCGAGGCCCTCAGGGGGGTCTCGCTCCGGGTCGGGGAGGGCGAGCGGGTGGCCGTCGTCGGGCCCACACGCTCCGGCAAGTCCACCCTCGTCGCCGCGCTCGTGCACCTGCTGCGGCTCGGGCGCGGGCAGGTCTTCTACCGGGGGGAGGACATCGCCGCGCCCGGCTACGACCGGACGGCGCTGCGCCGGGAGATAGGGGTCGTCTTCCAGCAGCCGGAGGCCCAGATCGTCGAGGACGTCGTCGGGGCCGACGTGGCCTTCGGGCCCACCGCGGCCGGGCTTCCGGCGGAGGAGACCCGCCGGAGGGTGCAGGAGAGCCTCGACGCGGTCGGGCTCCCCTACCGGCAGTTCCGCCTGCGCTACGTGCACGCCCTCTCCGGGGGGCAGCGGCGGCGGGTCGCCCTCGCCGGGATGCTGGCGATGCGGCCTCCCGTGCTGGTGCTCGACGAGCCCGCGGCGGGCCTCGACCCGCGGGGGCGCGGGGAGCTCCTCGCCCTGCTGCGCCGCCTGCTCGCGGAGCGGGGCCCCACCCTCGTGGTGTGCTCCGCCAGCCTGGACGGCGCCGCCCTGCTGTGCGACCGCGTCGTGGTCCTCGACGCCGGGCGGGTGGTCCTGGACGCGCCGCTGCGCCGGGCGCTCGCGGAGGCTGACAGGCTCGCCGCCCTCGACGTGACCCTCCCCGAGGCGGCGGCGCTGGCGCGGGAGCTGCGCCCGTTCTTCCCGGACCTCCCGGCGGGCGTGCTGGACGGGGAGGAGCTGGAGAAAGAGCTGCTCGCCAGGCTGGGGGCCGCGTAGTGCTCGAGCTGCAGCGCAACGTCATCTTCGGGCAGTTCGTGGACACCGGGTCTGCGGTGCACCGGATGGACCCCCGGATAAAGCTCGGGGCGACCTTCGTGCTCGTCGCCGCCTCCTTCCTCGTGGACAGCTTTCTCGGCTTCGCCCTCCTCGGGCTGCTCGCCGCCGCCATCCAGGCGGCCTCCCGGGTTCCGCCCGCCTATCTGCTGCGGGGGTCGGCGATCTTCCTGGGCTTTTTGCTGTTCATCCTCGCCTTCCAGGTGCTCTTCTACGCCGGGGAGGTTCCCGAGGGGGGGTACCTCTGGAGGTGGGGCTTTCTCTCCGTCTCCGTCCCCGGGCTGGAGTCCGCGGCGACGCTCGGGCTGCGGGTCGTCCTGCTCTACTACGTGACCACCATGCTCATGCTCACCACCTCGCTCGTGGACCTCACGGCGGGGCTCGAGCAGATCTTCTCCCCCCTCCAGCGGCTGCGGGTCCCGGTGAACGAGCTGGTGCTGGTCTTCGTGATCGCGGTGAAGTTCGTCCCCATCTTCATAGAGGAGATAGAGCGGCTGGCCCGGGCGCGGACCGCCCGCGGGGTGCCCTTCGACGAGGGCGGGGCGCTCGCGCGGGCGCGGCGCATCGGGCGGCTGCTCGTCCCGATCTTCATCGGGGGGTTCGCGCGGGCGGACGTCCTGACCACCGCCATGCAGGTTCGCTGCTACCGCGGCGGCCGCCACCGCACCCGGCTGCGGCGCCTTGCGGCCTCGCCCTCCGACTGGGCGGCGCTGCTCGCGGTGACGGCCTGGGCCGCGGCGGCCTGGTGGGTGCCGGGGGCGCTGCCGTGAGCCCGGCGACGCTGCTCCGGAGCCCGCGGGAGGTGCGCGAGCTCTCCCGGCGCTGGCGGGGGGAGGGGGCCGTCGTGGGGCTCGTGCCCACCATGGGCGCGCTGCACGAGGGGCACCTCTCCCTCGTGCGCCGGGCCCGGGAGGAGTGCGGGCGGGTCATCGTCTCGGTCTTCGTCAACCCCACGCAGTTCGGCGAGGGGGAGGACTTCGAGCGCTACCCCCGGGACCTCGAGGGCGACCGGCGGCTGCTCGCGGAGGCCGGCTGCGACGCCGTGTTCGCCCCCGCGGTCGAGGACATGTACGGCGGGGGGACCACCGACCTCGCCTCCGGGGAGCGAATCTTCGTGGAGGCCGGGCGTCTGGGGGAGCTCTGGGAGGGGGAGGAGCGGCCCGGGCACTTCCGGGGGGTGTGCACCGTGGTCGCCATGCTCTTCAACGCCGCCGAGCCGCACCGGGCGTACTTCGGGGAGAAGGACTACCAGCAGCTCAAGGTCATACAGAAGATGGCGCGCGATCTGCTGTTCGGGGTGGAGATCGTCCCCTGCCCCACCGTCAGGGAGCCGGACGGGCTCGCGCTGAGCAGCCGCAACGCCTACCTCTCGCCGCAGGAGCGCCGCGCGGCCCGGGCGCTGTGGCGGGCGCTGGAGGCGGCCGCGGGAGAGGCCCGCGGCGGGGTGCGCGACGCCCGCCGGCTGGAGCGGGCGATGGAGGAGGTCTGCCGGGCCGAGCCGCTGGTGCGTCTGCAGTACGCCGCGGTGGTGGACGCCGAGACGCTGCAGAGGCTCGGGGAGCTGGGGGACCGGCCGGCCCGCGCGCTCATCGCCGCCCGCGTGGGCGAGACCCGCCTCATAGACAACGCCGCGCTTCCGTGAGGAGCCCTAGCGCCCGAAGGCCTCGGGGTGGATCGCCTCGGCGATCTGGCGCACCCCCTTCGCGATGCGGGGCCCGGGTCGGGTGACGAGGTCGTCGTTCACGACAGCGACGCGGCCTTTGCGGACGGCGCTCAGCGCCGAGTAGCCGGGCCGCTCCTCCAGCTCTTCGGGCGAGACGCCCGCGGCGCTGCCCAGCAGGTAGTAGTCCGGGTCCTTGCGGATGAGGGTCTCGACGGAGTAGGTGGGGTAGGCCTTGCCGGTGGAGGCGGCTATGTTCCTGCCGCCGGCCAGCACGATCGCGTCGTGGATAAAGCTGCCCGGGCCGACGGTCTGCAGGGGGTCGTGCCAGAGCTCGTAGAAGACCGTGGGGCGCGGGCGGCCCTCCACGGCCTCGGAGATCTCGCCGAGCTCCCCCTCGAGCCTCTCGCGCAGCCGCTCGCCGCGCCCGGGGACGCCGATCGCCCGGCCCACGAGCTCCATGCTCCCGGCCACCTCCTTCAGGCTCTCGGGGTTCACCACCAGCACGTCGGCGCCCGTCTCCTCCTCCAGCTCCTCGGCCCGCTCCCGCGTCGAGTACTCGAAGGAGACCAGGAGCAGGTCGGCGTCCAGCTCGATCACCTTCTCCACGTTCACCTGCTGGAAGTCCCCGATCTCGGGCAGCTCGCGCACCTCCGGCGGGTAGTCGTCGGCCGTGGTCACCCCGACGACCTTCTCGCCCTCGCCGAGGGCGAAGACCGTCTCGGTCAGGCTGGGGGCCATGGAGGCTATCCGCTGCGGCTCGGACTCTATGGTCACCCTCCGGCCCACGGAGTCCGTGACGGTGACGGGGTATCCGCCCGAGGCGGTCGTCTCCTGCCGGTCCTGCGTCCCCACCGCCCCGGGGCCGCAGGCCGCGAGCAGCGCCAGCAGGATCAGGGAGAACAGCGCGGCCGGAACGCGCCTTCCTGAGCGGGGGGACCGTTCGGGGAACGTAGCTTCGCCCACGCGCACCACTCCTTCCTCGAAGAGCTCTTGCGGCGCGGCGCCGGGGCAAGGTCTCCTGGCTCGCGGCTCGGGCGGCGCGGCTCCGCGGCCTTCCCGGGCCCCGCTCTGGCGGTGGCCCAGTGACCGGGGCCCCTCCCGGGAGGAGCCCCCTCGAAAGGCGGGACCGGCCTCGCCGCTCACAGTGGCGGGACCGCTCCGGATTCTCACCGGATTCCCTTACGTCCCCGGCGCGTGTGCCCTGTCTTTGGGGGGAAGGATAGCACCCGGCGCGAGGGGGCGCCGAGGCCTTCTCCTACAGCCGCTCCCGGCTGCGCCGCTGAAGGTGGCCGTAGGGGTGGCCGGTGTGCAGGCGCACCATGCCGGCGATGGAGTTGATCCTCTCCAGCGCCAGGGTGTCGGCGGCCACGTGGGTGGGGACGCCGTCGCGCTTTGAGATCGCGATGACCCCCTTGACCGCGTCGTAGATGCGCATCACCCGGCTCGTCGCCCGCTGGGCGTTGTAGCCCTCCAGCTCGTCGGCCACGTTGATCAGCCCCCCGGCGTTTATGACGTAGTCCGGGGCGTAGAGGATGCCGCGGCGGGCCAGCTCCTCGCCGTGCCGCGGCTCCAGCAGGACGTTGTTGGCGGAGCCGGCGATGATCTGGCAGCGGAGCCTCGGCAGCGACTCGTCGTTGACGACCGCGCCGAGGGCGCAGGGGGCGAAGACGTCGCAGGGGGCGGAGATTATCTCCTCGGGGGGCACCGGCTTCGCCCCGAACTCCCCGACCGCCTGCTCCACCCGGTCCGCGCGCACGTCGGCGACGATCAGGTTCGCCCCCTCCTCGTCCAGCAGCCGGCAGAGGTGGTAGCCCACGTGGCCCAGCCCCTGCACCGCCACCGTCCTGCCCTCCAGAGAGGGGGCGCCGAAGACCTCCTCCACGCAGGCCCGCATCCCCTGCAGCACGCCCAGGGCCGTAAACGGCG
>Ga0207863_100383_pt1 | contig 15673 bp, 16 predicted proteins | sample CeladaPassaD2F12_FD_187497 | JGI IMG/M metagenome (GOLD analysis project Ga0207863, IMG submission 187497) | Cellulose-adapted microbial communities from the Joint BioEnergy Institute, USA - Passage D2F12 (SPAdes) (version 2) | ecosystem: Engineered > Bioreactor > Continuous culture >... | reverse complement strand
GGCGGTGCGAGAGCGCGTGTGGGCGGCGGGGATCCAGACCGAGGACGCGCAAGGCGGGTTCCTCGTGCGCGATCCCTGGAGGATCGCGGTGCGCTTCAGCGCCCGCGAGTAAAAAACATTTGGTGAGGGGGATCTCGCGCGGCGAACAGCCGCAAACCCAGCGCGCCTCAACGATCCTGCGCCCCCGGCGGCTCCGCGTCCGACTCGTCGAGGGCGCCGGGCGTCTCCATCCTCTCCCCGCGCAGCAGGGCGGACCGCGCGATCACGAACGAAGAGATGGGCGTGGTGACGATGAGGAACGCCGATATGAGTATCGCCCGGTAGATTATGTCCGGGTTTCCGGTCACGGCCGAGGAGGCGCACAGGGAGATCACGCCCAGGAACACCGCCTTGCTCGCCGCGTGCAGCCGGGTGTAGGTGTCGGGCATCCTGACGACGCCGTAGACCCCGACGGTCATGACGAAGAGGCCCAGCACCACCAAGGCGTCGGCCAGGTAGGCGCCCACTAGAACACCCTCCTCTCGCCGTGGTAGCGGGCGAGGACCAGGGTGGAGACGAACGCCAGGAGGGCGAGGACGAGCGCCGCGTCCATGTAGTAGGGGGAGCGATTCGCGGCGGAGTAGAGCACCAGCAGGGCCACGAGTATCAGGGTCAGCATGTCGAGCGCCAGGATCCTGCTCGCCGTCGAGCGCGGCCGGACCACGGCCGCCACGCTCACGACGAGCAGGACGGTCATCCAGGCGAAGGCGAGGTAGAAGACTATCTCGTGCAAACCAACCTCCTCAAAAGGCTCACGGGAAGACCTTGCTCTGGTAGCGGCGGTAGAACTCCTCCTGCTCTCGGCGGTAGGCATCGGGGTCCCGGGCGTCGAGGACGTGGATCAAGACGACCCCCCGCTCCCCGTCCACGTCCGCGAAGAAGGAGCCCGGCGGGAGCCCCGTGATCACCGCCCAGACCGCTATCCCCGTGGGCGTCCTCTCGCCTATGGGGACGGCCACTATGCCCGGCCTTACCAGCGGCCTCAGCCCCAGCGTCACAAGCGCGACCTTCCACGTGCCGACCAGTATGTTCCGGAAGACGACGGCGGCGAACGGCACGAAGGCCACCGCCCGCCGGAGCAGGCCGGGTCCCCGGCCGTCCGGCCCCGCCTCCGCGCCGCCCTCACCGAAGACGAAGCGCCGGGAGGCAAAGAGCAGCGCGGCCGAGAGCCCGCGCCGGCCAGCAGGTCGGGGGGGCTGAAGCTCCCCAGAGCGAGCGCGTAGACGAGGGTGAGCAGCGCGACCGCCGCGAGGTAGCGCGTCATCCCGAGCCCCCCGCCAGCACGGCGGCCGCCGCCTCGCCCAAGGAGACCAGCGGCTCCGGCCAGATCCCCAGGAGCACCACGAGGGCCGCCAGAGCCGCCACCAGCAAGCGCGCCGCCCGCGGGCCCGGCTTGCCCCCGTCCCCCGGCCTCATAAAGCGCCGCTGGTAGACCTGGAACGAGTACAGGAAGGACAGCGCTCCGCCGACGAAGACGAGGGCGACGAGGGCCAAACTAGCGAGGAGCGGCCCCTCGGCGATGGCCGCCTTGAAGACCGCTATCTTGGCGACGAACCCGGCCGCCGGGGGCACGCCAGCGATGGAGAACGCGCCGACGGCGAAGGCCCCGCCGACCAGCGGTCCGCGCAGCCCGGCGGCGAGGAAGACGATCCCATTGTTCAGCGAGTTCACGACCGAGTAGACGACGGCCGCCGCGTACCCCACGGGGCCGGCGACGCCCAGCGCCAAGATGACGTAGCCGGCCTGCCCGATCGCGGAGTAGGCCATCACCTCCGAGGTGTCGCGGCGCGAGATCGCCTGCAGCGCCCCGTAGATGATTATGCTCGCGCTCCCGAGGACCAGCACGGCCGTCGAGCCGAGCTCCAGCTCGCGCGGCATGATGCCGGCGCCGAAGCGCAGCAGGCCGTAGCCCCCGATGTTCGCCAGGGCGCCCGAGAGGATCGCGGCCACCGGCGGGTGGCTGCCCACGTAGACCGCAGGCAGCCAGAAGTGGAACGGGAAGAGGCCCAGCTTCAAGAAGAACGCCGCGAAGATCAAGGTCGCAACGGCGATCACCGAGACCGGCTCCAGCACGTCCGTCCTCTGGGCGATGATCCGCATGTCCAGGCTGCCGGTGATGCTGTAGAGCGCCGCGATCCCGATGAGGAACACCACCGACCCGAGGAGGTTGACCACCGCGAAGACGAAGGCCCCCCTCACCTGGTAGTCCGCCTCCCGGTAGCCGGTCAGGATGAAGGAGGCGGTCATGGAGATCTCGAAGAACACGTAGAAGTTGAAGACGTCCCCGGTGAGGAAGAGCCCCGTGAGCCCCGCGGCGACGAGCAGCACCAGCGCCGGGAAGGCCCGCCAGCGCACCCCGAGAGCGAGCTCGTAGAGCAGCGAGGCCAGGATCACCCCGACGGAGACGAGCGCGAAGGCCGCGCCCAGAGCGTCGGCGCGCAGCGAGATGCCCACGTTCTCCGGCCACCCGCCCGCGACCGTGGAGACCGGCCCCTCCCGCAGCACCACGGAGGCCAGCCAGAACAGGGAGGCCAGGCTCGCTGCCAGCCCCCCGGCGGCGAGGAGCCCGACCCACCGGCGCCGGCCGTCCAGAAGGGCCAGCACGGCGGCCAGCACCCACGGTATGCCGACCGGCAGCACGGGCAGGACATGGCTCGCCGCCGACCCCGTCACCGCGCCTCCCGCCCTTCGCGCGCCGGCTCCGCGTCCTGCTCCTCCGCCGGCACCTCCTCACCCTCGGGGACTCGCTCCGCGCGTTCCAGGGCCTCGGCCTGGCGCATCTCGTGACCCGCTATCTCCTCCCCGTCCACCGTGCCGTGCGAGACGTAGAGCCGGTAGACCATCGCCAGGAGCAGGCCGGCGACGCCGAAGCCTATGACGAGGGCGGTCAGGGCCATAGCCTGCACCAGCGGGTCGCTCACCGGCCCGGACTCCAGAGGATAGACCGGGGCGGCGCCGCGCGTGAGCCCGGCCGAGATGATGAAGAAGACCGCCGAGTTGGAGACCAGTACTATCCCGACGACCACCCGCAGGAGGTCGCGCTGGAGCAGGAGGAACGTCCCGGAGGCGAAGATCGTCGCGAACACCAGCGCGGAGTACAGGATCACCGCTCCCTGCCCCCTCTCGCGGTCGCGTAGCGCTCCCTCACGGCGATGGTCCGGGCGAAGTACGAGACCACACCTACCGCGAAGCCAAAGACCAGCAGGAAGACCCCGAAGTCGAAGAGCACCGCGGTCATCACCTCCAGGGTCCCGAGGTGGAGGGGCTCGGCGCCGGGCGGCGGGTAGTGGGTCAGGAGAGCCCCGCCGAAGAGCAGGGGCGCGGCGGCCACCGAGAGGGCCACGAGCAGCCCCGCGAAGGCTATGGCCGTGGCGTAACGCACGGGCAGGAGCTTCCTCGCCTCGTCGTGCCCGCAAGCCAGGTAGCGCAGCAGCACGCCCAGAGCGCCCACCACCCCGGCGGAGAAGCCGTCGCCGGTCTCGACGAAGCCCTTGACCAGGATGGCCGCGGCGACGAGGAGCGCCGGCAGGTAGAGCAGCCTCGCGATGGCCCGCGTCACCACCCTCGCCGCCGGCTGCGGCGCCGCGGGACGCCCGCCGCCCGCCGCATGCATCTGCGGCCTCGGCACCTGCCCGAGCAGGGTCGCCACACCGAGCAGGACCAGGGCCACTACGGTGATCTCGCCTAGAGTATCCAGGGCCCTGAAGTCCGCGAGGATGGCCGTAACGACGTTGGCGGCGTGCGCCTCCGGCGCGAGGCGGATGTGCTCCTCGGCGATGGTCTGCCCGGGCGGCGGCTGCGAGAGCGCCCCCCAGGCGACGACGAAGGCCAGGGCGCCGGCGACCGCCGTCACGAAGACCTTGCGGGCCAGCCGCGCGGGCGGCAGCATCGCCTGCCGGTGCAGGGCCTCGTAGGGGATGAGCCTCAGGGTAGCGACGAGCAGCAGCGTGAGCATGGTCTCGATCAGGACGGCCACCAGCACCACGTTCGGCGCCGCGTAGAACGCGTAGATGACCGCCAGCACGAAGCCCGCGCTGGAGGTCGCCAGCGCGAGCGTGACGTGCCGCCGCGCGAGGGTCGTGGCGACGGAGACCACGGCCACCGTCAGCATCGCCAGCATCAGCGGCGCGTCCTCGGCCGAGAACGGCCCCACCCGGTAGGGGGCGGCTCCGGGGGTCATCAGCACGGCAGCGCCCACCAGCGCGGCAGTCGGCAGGAGCACGAAAGCGACGCGGCCCCTCAGGTTGCGGATCTCCAGCCGGTGGACGTAGTCGGAGAGGAGGTTGAGCCCGTGCACGGTCAGGCCGTAGACGCGCTCGGGGCCCACGACCTTCCCGAGACGGCTAAACCCCAGCGCGGCGCGCGCCCACGCCGGGCGCGAGACCACTATCGCCGCGCCGAGGGCGTAGGCGGCGAGCGCCATGACGTACTCCGGGAGCACCTCGGCGTGGTAGGTGGCGTCCAGCGGGGTCGGGGAGCCGAAGGAGGCCTCTCCGGCGGCCTCGGCCAGCCTCTCGAAAGGAACGGCGAAGACCCCTCCTGCGAGGGCGACGCCACCGAGCGCTACGACCGGCGCCACGAGCAGCGCCGGCACGCGGCGGACACCGCCACCGGGGAGCGGCTCACCGAGAAAGATGCCGCTCCAGAACCTCCAGGTGTAGGCAAGCGTAACGGACGCACTCAGAACCGCAAGCCCACCGAAGAGCGCGCCGCGCTCGAGCGCGGCGGCGAAGAAGAACTCGTCCTTGAAGAAGCCGATCGTGAGCGGCAGGGCGGCCAGCCCCGCAGCCGCCAGGCCCGAAGATGCCGCAAGCAGCGGCATCTTGCTCCACAGCCCCCCTAGGCGGGACAGCCTGTCCTCCCCAGTGGCCTCCGTCACCGCCCCGGCGCTGAGAAAGAGCGCGCTCTTGGCCAGCGCGTGGGCGATCACGTAGAAGGCGGCCCCCGCGGCGCCGTAGCGCCCCCCAAGGCCGTACATGAAGACCACGTAGCCGTACTGCGCGACGGTGGAGTAGGCCAGAAGCTGCTTGAGGGTGTCGCGGGTGAGCGCGAGGATGCCGCCGACGCCGATGGAGAGCAGCCCGACGGCGGACATCACGGCGAGCAGGGCCTCGCTCTGCGCGAGGATCGGGTAGAGGCGCCCGACGAGCAGGACGCCCGCGGCCACCATCGCCGCAGAGTGCAGGTAGGCCGAGACCGGCGTCGGGGCGGCCATGGCGCGCGGCAGCCAGAAGTGGAAGGGCGCCTGGGCGCTCTTGGCGAAGGCGGCGAGCAGGACGAGGAGCCCGGCGCTCGCAAGCAGCGCCCCGGGCTCTACCCTTCCGGCAAGCTCGGGCACGGAGAAGGTGCCGTAGGAGGCGTAGAACATGAGCGCCCCGATCAGGAGCAGCACCGCCGTTATGCCGGTGACGAGGAGCGACATCATGGCCGAGGCCCGCGACTCCTCCCTGTGGCGGTCGTAGCCGATGAGGTAGTAGGAGGCTATGGCGGTGAGGTCCCAGAACAGGAAGATCAGGACGAGGTCCTGGGCCATAGCGAGCCCGACCATAGAGCCCATGAAGAGCAGCACGAAGAAGTAGAAGCCGACGCCCTCAGAGGCGGGGCGTCCCTCGTGCTCGAGGTGCAGCGGCAGGTAGCCCGCCGAGTAGACGAGCACCACGAGCCCGATGCCGGTGGCCAGCAGCGAGTAGAGCGCTGCCAGCCCGTCCATCTCCACCGCGAAGCGCAAGTCCCAGCTCGGCACCCAGGCCACGTCCACGGAGCCGCCCCCCGAGAGCCAGCCGGCGAGGGTCGCCGCGAAGGCGAGCGCGGCCAGCGCGGTCCCCACCGGCGCCGCATGGGCGGGCTTCGAAGCCCCTGCGAGCAGCGCGGCGGGGGCCGCGAGGAGGGCGAGGACCAGCGGCGCCAGGACAGCGAACAGCGCCACTATCGCTGACCCGCCTCCGGCCGCGTGTGGCGCCCCCCTGCTACGTCTTTGCGGCGCACGGCAGCGCCCGGGCTACGCCCCGAGGCTCCCCCGGCACCTTGCAGGGAGGCCATCCGGAAGGGGGCTGCGAGATCCAGCGCGCCCCGCGCCCAGAGGATGCCCCTCGGGCCCCAGACAACCGACCTCGCGACATGGCGCAAAAAAGCTTCGGGCAACTACCTCCTCCGGTCCTACCAAAGGTCTCGAGCCACGGTCCCAAGAAGAAGCCGGCGCTCACCGGGCAGGCGCTCCCGGCGGTCGCCTGATCTTCCCACTTATTTATACAGCACTCGCCGGAGGGACCCGGCTGTCGTGCCGCGCGACGCCCTCCACGCCGGCGAGGGCCGCCCCCTGTCCGGCTCGGGGGGCGGCCCACAAGAGGGTCAGGCCCGCAGCAGGCGCACGCCGTTCAGCACGACCAGGAGCACCGAGAGCTGGTGAACGAGCATCCCGCCGGCCATATCCACGTGGCCGGCCAGCACGCCCAGCAGCAACCCGGTCACGGTCAGCAGCGCCACTGCGAGGTTCTGGCGGATCACGCGCAGCGTGGCCCGCGAGAGGCGGACCGCCTCGGGCAGTCGCCCCAGGTCATCACCCATCAGCGCCACGGAGGCGGTCTCGATCGCCACGTCGGTGCCGGCCGCGCCCATGGCGATCCCGACGTCGGCGGCGGCGAGGGCGGGGGCGTCGTTGATGCCGTCCCCGACCATGGCGACGACGTGTCCCTCGCGCCGCAGCTCCCGGATGCGCGCGAGCTTCTCGTCGGGCAACAGCTCCGTATGCAGCGCATCGACCCCCGCGGCCCCGGCTATCGCACGCGCCGTCTGCAGGTTGTCGCCGGTGAGCATCTCGATGCGCCGGACACCCACACGGCGCAACCCTTCGACCGCCCCGCGAGCGCCGGCCCGGAGGGTATCGGCGACGCCGAGGACGCCCAAGATCAGGCCGTCGAGGGCCACGAGCACCGCCGTGCGTCCGCCGCGGCGGAGCCGTTCAAGGACCGCCCGGGCCTCGCCCGACACCTCGATCCCGAGCTCCTCCATGAGACCGGGGGTCCCGACGGCGATGGTGTGATCCCCATAGGTGGCCGTGATGCCGCGTCCGGCGGAGATCCTCGCGTCCTCTGCCTGTGGGACCGGGCCCAGCTCCGCAGCCGCCTCCACGATGGGCCGCGCGAGGGGATGCTCGGAGCCAGACTCGGCTACCGCGGCCCAGCGCAGCACCTCCTGCCGCGCCGCGCCCCACGGTGAGCCGTCCGCCCCCGTGAGAGCCCCGCCGCCGGCGAACGCCGGGGCGGGAGACAGCGCCACCACCTCCGTCAGGCGCGGGCGGCCTTCGGTGAGCGTGCCGGTCTTGTCCAGGGCCAGGGCCGTGATCTCCCCCGCCCGCTCCAGGTGTGCTCCGCCCTTGATGAGGATGCCGCGCTGCGCCGCGCGACCGATACCCGCCACCACGGCAACCGGCGCCGCGATCACCAGGGCGCCCGGACAGCCGATCACGAGCAGCGTGAGCGCCAGGCGCACGTCGCCCGTCAGCGCCCCGGCGGCGGCGCTGAGCCCGATGATCGCCGGGGTGTACCAGCGGGCGAAGCGGTCTATGAAGCGCTGCACCGGCACGCGCTCCTCCTGCGCCTCCTCCACGCGCCGGATGATCCGCGCCAAAGTAGTTTCAGCACCGACGCCCTCGGCCTGCACCCGCAGCAGCCCGTCCTGCACGATCGCGCCCGCGTAGACCGGCGCCCCCGTCCCCTTCTCCACCGCGAGCGACTCGCCCGTGACGGCGTGCTCGTCCACGGAGGCCCGGCCACCAACCACCACGCCGTCCACCGGGATAGTGGCGCCAGGCCTGACGATGACCACCTCGCCCCGGGCCACCGCCTGGGGGGGGACCTCCACCTGCCGCCCGCCGCGCAGCACCACCGCGCTCTCCGGCGCGAGCTCCAGGAGGCCCCGGAGCGTCCGGCGCGTGCGCTCCATGGTGTGCGCCTCCAGCGTGGCGCCAAGAAGGAACAGGAAGGTGACCGCCGCCGCCTCCCACGCCTCCCCTATGAAGAGGGCGCCCCCCGCCGCGATGGTGACCAGCAGCTCGATGCCGACGTGGCGGGCGCGCAGCGAGCTCCACGCCCTCGAGGCGATGTCCGATCCGGCGACGAGAGCCGCGGCGACCATCAACGGGTAAGCGGCAGCCTCCGGACCGGGCCCGTGCCCGGCCATCAGCGAGGCCCCGATCAGGGCTCCGCTGGAGACCGTCAGAGCCAGGCGGCGCCGGGCCGGGTCGCGCCACAGACGCTTGAGATGTCGCATGGTCTTCTCCCTTCTTCCACGCGAGCCCGAGCGGGCTCGCCGTTGGCATCCTCCCTCAGAACGGCGCGACCCTGGAGTTGTAGCCCGCGGAGCGGACCGCCTCCACGAGCGCCTCGGGCCCGACCCGCTCCGGGTCGTGCTCCACCTCGATGCGCCCGGTCGTGAAGTGGACGGTCGCCTCCGAGACGCCGTCGAGCGCCTTCAGCGAACGCTCGATCTTCTTGATGCACGAGGGGCACGACAGCTCGTTGCTTCGCAGCAGCGTCTTCATCCTCTTCCTCCTGTGTCTTTGCCTCACGCTGCACGCCAAACGTATCGGGGACCGGAGGCCGGAACCATGATCTGGATCAAGTAAGCGCAGAAAAATTTCCGCAGCCGGAGAGAGGCGGAAAGATCAGGCTGGGGTCCCGGCGGCGATGGCGGCGAGGCGTTCGCGGTCTACGACCGCCACCCAGCCGCGCCCGCTCCGGATCAGGCCCTCCTTGCGCCACCGGCTCATGACGCGGCTCACCGTCTCGACCTGTGCGCCGGTCATGTCGGCGAGGTCCTGGCGGGTCAGGGGGACCTGGATCAGGGTCTCGCCGCGGCGGTCGCTGCCGAGCCGGTCGGCGAGCTTCAGCAGGGAAGCTGCGACGCGGCTCTCGACGGACCCGGCGCTCGCCTGCCGGATGGCCTCGCGCGCCGAGCGCAGCTGCCCGCTCAGCACCTCGAGCAGGGTGTGCGCCACGGGCGGGTAGCGCTCGACGACCGTCCGCAGGTCGGCCGCGGTGATCGCCAGCAGGCAGCAGTCCGTCTGCGCCTCGGCGCTGTCCGGGTAGACGTCGTCTCCGAACATCGGCACCGTGCCCAGGGTGTCGCCCGGACCGAGGATCTCCAGCAGGACGTCCCGGCCCTGCGCGGAGGGGCGCACCAGCTTGACCTTCCCCACGGCCACCACGTAGAAGGTCCCCGCGGGATCGCCGCCCGAGTAGATCCTCTCCCCCGCCGCGTAGCCGCGCTCCCGGAAGACCCCGTCGACGTCGGCGAGCTGCGAATCGTCAAGCCGCGCGAAGAGCGGGACCCGCCTCAGCAGCGACAGGCGCAGGGCGGGGCCGCATCGCGCAGGGGAGATGTGGTCCTTGTTCAGGGGCGTGGTGCGCCGCATGTTACTCTGGAAGATACCATACCCTGGGGCGTGCGCCCCTCCTCGCGGAGGAGCGCCGGGAGAGTGGGTTTGCCTCCCGGAGGAGCGGGGTATCGGCGGAAGAAGGCTTGCGGGCAACGCGCTGGAGGAGAGAGGACGTCTGATCATGGTCGTTGCGGAGATCAGCATAATCCCCATCGGCACGCAGACCACGAGCGTCAGCCGGTACGTGTCGGCGGCGGTAAAGGAGATCGAAGCCTCCGGCCTCAAGTGCCATCTGGGCCCGATGGGCACGACCATCGAGGCGGAGAGCACAGAGGAGGTCTACGCCGCCCTTGCCCGCGCGCAGGCCGCCGTCTTCGACCTCGGGGCCGACCGCGCGTACACGATAATCAAGATAGACGAGCGCAGGGACGTGGAGGGCCGCTCGATGGAGGACATGGTACGCTCCGCCCGGAGAGGCCTCGACGCCGGGTAGGGCTCTCCGCGCGGTCTTCGCCGAGGCGCCCGTAGGCTGCCTCGTCTATCACGGCTACCGGGAAGGGCACCTCGGGGCTCAGCCGGGCTCTCCCGAGGTCCGGGTCGCCGGTTTCGCCGTCTGGCCGCCCTTGGGACGGGCGCCGTTCGGGTCGCGCGAGCCGTCGGGGTACTGGATGCGGGGGCCGAGGAAGCCGGTGAGGGCCTCCCGGATCGCGTCGCCGACCTGGTGGATCTCGCGCACCGTCAGCTCGCACGCGTCGAGCTGCCCGTCGTCCAGCTTGCGCTTGATCGTCTCCCGGACCACGTCCTCGACGCGCTCGGGCGTCGGCTTGGAGAGCGCCTTCACGGTGGCCTCCACGGAGTCGGCGAGCATCACGATGCCGGCCTCCTTGGACCTCGGCAGCCCGGTGTTGTAGCGGAAGTCCGCCTCGCCGACCTCCGCGCTCTCCTCGAGCGCCTTGCGGTAGAAGTACTCGATGCGGGTGGTGCCGTGGTGCTGGGCTATGATGTCCAGGATCTCCTGCGGCAGCCCCCAGGCGCGCCCGATCTTTAGCCCGTCCTCGACGTGGCGCTTTATGATCCTGGCCGAGAGGGCCGGGGAGAGGTTGGCGTGCGGGTTCGCGCGGGCGATCTGGTTCTCTATGAAATACGCCGGGTGCTCCATCTTGCCGATGTCGTGATAGTAGCCCCCTCCCCGCGCGAGCATGGCGTTGGCCCCGATGCGCTCGGCCGCGTTCTCGGCGAGGACGCCTACCAGTATGGAGTGCGTGAAGGTGCCCGGCGCTCTCTCCAGCAAGCGCATCATCAGGGGCGTTCCCGGGTCAGAGATCTCCAGCAGCTTCATGGGGGTGAGGACGTTGAAGGCGTCCTCCAGAAGCGGCAGCAGCACCAGCGCCAGCCCCAGCGAGAGCAGGCCGTTGCCGAACCCGAGGGCGCCCAGCCACAGGGCGGCGGGGAAGCTCGCTCCCCCGATCAAACCCACCGCGAACGCCACGGCGGCCATGGCGCCGGCGACGACCAGGCCCGCCCCGAGCAACTGCTGGCGCGAGCCGACCCGCACGACGGCGTAGACGGCGAAGCCGGAGACGAGCAGCAGGGCCGAGGAGAGCAGGAAGTCGTTGCCGCCCATGATCCCTACGTTCACGCTGGCCATGACGGCCATCAGGAATGTGAGCCGCGGGCCGAGCAGCATCGTCCCGATGATCGAGAGGCCCGCGAGCGGCGTCAGGTACGGGTCGAGGCCCAGCTCCAGGAAGAGACGGGCCAGCGCGGTGAACAGGATCATCAGCGAGGCCGTCAGCACCAGCCGGGTGGCCGCGTTGTCCTTGAAGATGCGGGCCCCGAAGCGTCGCAGAAAGTACCAGGCCATCCCCATCTCCACCGCCACCACGAGCGCTACGCCGAGCAGCGCCGTCCAGGGGCTGGTCTGGTGCGGCAGGTTCGGAGATCCCGGGTCCGACAGGGCCTCCTGCTCGACGAAGCCCTGCACGATCGCGCGCTCCACCGGCGCCCCCGAACCCAGCCCGACCAGGAGCGTGAGCGAGACCCAGCTCGTGAGGGCGAGCGCGGCGTACAACCGCACCTCCGGCAGGCCCTCGACCCACCCCCCAAGACGCCCGAAACGCGCCGGCGTACGGTGGAGTCCGGGCATCCTCCGTCTCATGCCGGTGTCTAGGCGCGGTGCGCCGCGCTTCTCAGGCGCAACCACGACGTCCGCTCCTTATCCGAGGCGAGCTGGCAGGCACGCTGCACGCGAGGGAACGCGCGGGGCGACCAACGGGCTCACCCCCGGTGGCCGTTGACCGACATGGCCGGTCGCCCGCGGGAGGGATGCTCGTCCACCGCGTACTCCTCCACCAGCCGGCGCAGGTGCTCGGCGTCGACGGTCTCGTACTCGATGAGGTCAGAGGCAAGCTTCTCCAGCAGCCGCCGGTTGCGCACCAGCAGATCCTCCGCGGTGTCGTAGGCCTCGTCCACCAGCCGCCTTATCTCCTTGTCTATCTGGAAGGCGATCTCGTCGGAGTAGTCGGGCTGGGCGTGCAGGTCGCGCCCCATGAACACCTGCCCGTCGTGCTGGCCAAGCGCTATGAGCCCCAGCTTCTCGCTCATCCCGTAGCGGGTGACCATCTGCCGGGCAACCTTGGTGGCCCGCTCTATGTCGTTTGAGGCGCCGGTGGTGATCTCCTCAAAGACCACCCGCTCGGCCGCCCTGCCCCCCAGCATGTAGGAGAGCTGGGCCATCAGCTGCGCCCGGCTCATCATGAAGCGGTCTTCCTCCGGCAGGCTCATGGTCACCCCAAGGGCCTGCCCTCTCGGGATGATGGTCACCTTGTGCACGGGGTCGGCCTCGGGCAGGAGCGCCCCCACTATGGCGTGGCCCGCCTCGTGGTAGGCGGTGATCTCCTTCTCCTTCTCGCTTATCAGGCGGGTCTTGCGCTCGGGACCGGCAATGACCCGGTCTATGGCCTCCTCCATCTCGGCCATCTCGATCTGCTCTTTGTTGTGCCGCGCAGCAAGCAGCGCCGCCTCGTTGACCAGGTTGGCAAGGTCCGCCCCCGTGAAGCCCGGCGTGCCCCTGGCTATGGTCTCTATGTCCACGTCCTCCCCAAGCGGCTTGCCCCGGGTGTGGACCTTGAGGATCTTGATCCTGCCCGGAAGATCGGGCCGGTCGACCACTATCTGCCGGTCAAAGCGCCCGGGCCTCAAGAGCGCCGGGTCGAGGATGTCGGGGCGGTTTGTGGCGGCGAGCATTATGATCCCGCTCTTTGAGTCAAAGCCGTCCATCTCCACCAACAGCTGGTTCAGGGTCTGCTCCCGCTCGTCGTGGCCGCCGCCAAGCCCAGCCCCCCGCTGGCGCCCCACCGCGTCTATCTCGTCCACAAAGATGATGCACGGGCTGTTCTGCTTGGCCTGCTCGAAGAGGTCGCGCACCCTCGAGGCCCCAACCCCAACAAACATCTCCACAAAGTCAGAGCCCGAAATGGAGAAGAACGGTACCCCCGCCTCCCCGGCCACCGCCCGCGCAAGCAAGGTCTTGCCCGTCCCCGGAGGCCCCACCAGGAGCGCCCCCTTCGGTATCCTGGCCCCCAGCTTCTGGAACTTCTGCGGGTTCTCCAGAAACTCCTTTATCTCGGTGAGCTCCTGCACCGCCTCGTCCGCCCCCGCAACGTCGGCGAAGGTCACCTTGGGCTGGTCCTTGGTCATCCTGCGCGCCCGGCTCTTGCCGAAGTCGGTCATCCTGCTGCTCTGGCTGGCGCTGCGTCCCGTCCTCGTCATCAAAAAGAAGAGCAAGAGGATCAGGACGAAGGGGGCCATGACAGCGATCGCTCTGGCCCAGGGGCCCGCGGTCTGCGGGTCGGTGGTGAAGGGGATGTTGGCCTCGTTCAGCACCCGGGCTATGTCGTAGCCCTCGGGGTAAGAGTACTCGAACTCCCGCGGCTCTCCCCCACCCTCCGGCTTGAGCAGACCGGTGACCTTCTGGCTCTCGTCGTAGACCTTGAGCGGCCCCGGCTCCAGATCGGAACCGGCGCCTCCGGACGGCGCTCTCCCCACAGGATGCCGGAGCTCGCGGTGGCCGGCTGCGCCCTGGCCCTCGCCGCCGGCGGGCGCGTGATCTTCGGGACCCAGGGCGAAAGCCCTCTCCTCCACGGCCCGCTGGAACTCCTGCGAGTCGAGCTTCTCGACGTCCGGATCCTCGGCCGAGAGCGCGCCGAACAGGATCGTGGCGAACACGATCATGAGAACGAAGTACAGCGGGGCTCTATCCCGGGAAGGCGCCAAATTCCATCACCTCCCCCATCCCGTCGCGTCGGCCGACCGGAGAGCCCGGACCTTTCGCGCGGGCCGCTCAGGCTCCCTCTCTCGCGCGCGGTTCCGTCGGGCGTCCAGGCGCGTTCGCGGCGGCCGGGCCTCCGGGACGCTCGGCCGATGGAACTCGACCACCCGCGCGTCGACCTGCTCGATGCCGTGGTAGCTGGCCACAGACACGCGGTGGTGGCCGTCCAGCACGAAGTAGCCGTTGCCGACCTTGTAGAGGTCTACGGGAGGCAACGTCCCGCGCCGGCGCAGCATCCTGTCTACCCTCATCCACCGCTCCCGGAGATGGTCCTTCGCGGGCAAGAACGCCCGGTCGAAGTCCCTGTGGCGCCCGACGCTGCCCACTATCTTCGAGACGGGGACGCTCCGCATCCCGAGGTAGACTTGTCCCCCCGCCCCGAACTCTCTCTTGACCTGCTCGAAGCGGAGCAGGCGGTTGGATCCCGGGTCGCGCCTCAAGAGCGCCCCGATGCGCCGCAGGAAGGCCCTCCGGCGGGCGTCCGCGAAATCCGCCTCGCTCCGCTCGCGCAGCCTCAAGCCCGGGATGACCAGCCCGGTAAAGTACCACGCCAAGGCGGCATCACCCTCCCCCTCGGCGCTCGCCGGGCAGGACGCTAGGTCGCTCCCTGCCCGCCTCTCCCGCGAAGCTCGCCGCGCGGGCGCGCCGGCGGCGATGCCGCAAACGGGCCACCGACGTCCGGACCCCCTCCCCATCCAGGTACGTCCGCACGAAGGCCTCCCGTCCCATGCTCAGCAGCTCCGCCAGCTGCCCGGGGAACGGGGGCGGCAGGGGATCCAGCACCACCCGCCGGACGCCCGCTCCGGGGCCGAAGAGCACGGAGGCGAGCTCGCCGGCGGTCGTCTGCCTGGCCCGCCAGCCACCCCCCGGCGCCCCGGACTCGAGGAACATCCGGGCCTCCTCCTCGAAGCTGAAGACCGGCAAGGCCTCCTCGCCGGAGGGAAACTCGACGGTGAGCACCTCCATGCATGAAGCCTCTCGCCTCGCGATATGCCAGAACGGTCTCCGATACGTCCTTCTCACCACGAATCCTCTCCTTCCATCGCGAAGCCCCGGGGCAGATGACCGCTCCCGGCGCCTGCTCCTCGTCTACTCCGCTCCTCCAAGAGCGCCCGCAGGAAGACCTCGCGGTCCACGGTCGACGGCGCCCTCCCGGCGCCCCCAGCGAAGGGGCGAACGATCCATCGTACGCTCGCGCAGGAGCCGCGCAGCAGGGCGACCAGATCCGCCTCCGAAACCTCCGCCACGCGCCAACCTTCCCCGGCGGTCTCCAGCCAGAGAAACATCCCGGCCTCCTCCTCGAGGCCGAACACCGGCAGGGCCGTCTGGCCGTCGGGGAACCTCAGGACCAGCACGTCCGCGCCCTAGGCATCCCGCCGGGCGATCAGGTAGCAGCCGCGCTCGTTCGAGGCCAACTCCGCAGCGCCTCCACTCGCCGTCAGATCCCCGCCCCGGACAGCATCCAGATGCCGGCGTCCACGACGGTGGAAACGCCCCCAAGCACCAGCACGACCCCGATGTAGCGCCCGGCGCGGCTCTCGCTCGCCCTGAACTGGCCGATACCCAAGAGCACCGCCCCGATGCCGAACACCACCGCCGCCACCCCGACCGAGCCGGAGAGCGCCCCCAGCAGCGGCCCGCCTCCGAGCAGGAGGGCGGCGAACAGCCAGAGCGGCTTCGTACCCGACAAAATTTCCATGGACCTCACTCTCGACCTCCCTCGCGAACCATAGTTTCCTTGCCTCGTACAAGAGACCTCCGAGCACACCGAAGCTCACGCGCCCTGCGGAAGCCGTCCGCTGCGCTCCTGCCTGTGGAGCTCACGGGCGAGGCTGCCCCGCCGGGGCCCGCGGGCCCCGCGTACGGCGGTCTCCGGTGCCGCCGAAAGGCGGCCTTTCTCTCTTATCTCTTGGTCGAAGCCCGGCGGC